>Ga0181527_1001482_pt1 | contig 24142 bp, 26 predicted proteins | sample PEATcosm2014_Bin_30_FD_119762 | JGI IMG/M metagenome (GOLD analysis project Ga0181527, IMG submission 119762) | Peatland microbial communities from MTU Mesocosm Facility, Houghton, MI, USA - PEATcosm2014_Bin06_60_metaG | ecosystem: Environmental > Terrestrial > Soil > Wetlands > Peat | place...
CATCGCGCCTCCGGGTTGCCGCCGAGATGGATCGCCTGATCGACGCCGCCGAGGCGGCGGGCCTCGGCGAGGAAGCAATCAGAGACGAGCTCTACGCTCCGCTGATGGCCGCCGAGGAGAAAGAGGAGGCTCGCAAACGCCGCCGCAATGAATCGGCGGCGAGACTCGTCGCCGCGTGGAACACTGCCATTTTAGAAGCATCCGCGAACGATGCGTCGCCGGAAGCCACGCTCGCCGCCGCAGTTTCGGCGGCGCGTGGCTTCCGGCGCGAGAAAGGCGGCAGCCGTGGCTGACCTTGGCGAGACATTCGACGGAAGCACGATCGACATGGGGATCGGCGGCAACTACGCCTCCGCGCCCGCCGATCCTATCCGCGCCCCCATGGACGGGCGGGCGATCTTTGCGAACATGGCGTCGCGTTTCGACAGCGCCCCCTTGTCGCCATCCGCAGCGATGCTCGACGGACTCGCCCAGGGCGGCGCTCGAGGCGAGACATTCGACGGAAGCACTATCGACAGGGGGCCGCCATCGGCGCTCGAAGAACTGCGCACGCATCGGCAATGGGTAGCTTGGAGGTTATTGACGCGGCCCGGCGCGACGAAGCCGACCAAGCCGCCCGTCAATCCGCACAACGGCCTGGGCGCTTCGCACTCGGACCCGAAGACGTGGGGAACCTTCGAGCAGGCAGATGCTTGCGCCAAGCGCCGCAAGTTCGCGGGCGTGGGATTCGTGCTGTCCGAGGATGACGATTACACCGGCATCGATCTTGATCATTGTCGAGACAAGGAGACTGGCAAACTCGACCTATGGGCAGAAGACATCGTTGCGCTTGGCGAGACATATTGGGAAGTGAGCCCCAGCGGGACCGGCCTTCGCGCCATCGTGCGCGGGAAGATCGCGAATACTGTCAAGTGCGACACGGCGCACGTCGAGGTTTACCGCAGCCAAAGATATTTGACCATCACGCAAAATCACATTCCAGACACACCAGAAGACATCCGCCCCGCGCCAACGACGCTCGAATGGCTGCTGGCCCGCGTGGCGCAGTTCGCGCCGAAAGAGATTGAGCCGACATATGTGCAAAATTTGCACATATGTCCCGACCAAGTAGAGCGCCGCCCCCACAACGACGCCGGCGAGCGCGCCTATGCCCAAACGGCGTTGGACGGAAATGCGGCGGAACTGGCGGCTGGCGGCGCGGGCGGGCGCAACATTCTACTCAACGACAAAGCCTACCGCATGGGCCGCATGGTTGGCGCTGGCTGGATCGAGAAGTCGCGAGTCGAGGCCGCTCTGACAGACGCTTGCCACGCCAATGGATATGTCAAGGACAAGGGGCTGAAAGCCACGCGAGACACGCTGGCCAGCGGCTTGCGTTCCGGCATGGCGAAGCCTTGCGCTGACTTGCCTGACGCACGCGCGGAAGACGAAACGCGGCTCCGCGCGCTCGGCGACGAGACGGCGCGGATGCTGATCGAGAATGAGAACTGCTTACAGCAGGACAACGGCCCGAGACCGGATGGTGCGCCGCTCGCGGCGCAGATCGTCGATCCTCTCGCCGGCTTTATCTTCCATGGCGACGCCCCGACGAAACCGTCGCCTGCTCTCATCAAAGGGCTCCTCCAGCGCGACGGAATATGCATCCTTGGCGGGCAGAGCGGCGCAGGAAAGACGTTTGTCGCTCTCTACATGTCGACTGCGCTCGCCAGTGGGACGCTGTTCTTCGATCACAAGGTCGTGGAGCGCGTGGGTGTCGTGATCTTGGCCGCCGAGGGCGAGAACACGATAGCGAACCGGATAGCCGTCGCCAGCGCGCAAAATGAGGCTGGGGAAATCCTGCCAATTGCTTGGCTCGGCTCCATCCCCGACCTCAGCAAACCCGCCGAAATCAGAACAATGATCGTCCGGCTTCGTGCCGTAGACCAGAAAATGCGGGCGCAGCATGGTGTGCGCCTCGGGGCAATCATCATCGACACCCTCGCGGCGGCGTTCAATCTCAAGGACGAAAACGACAACGCCGAGGCGAACAGGGTGATTAGCTGCATGAACATGCTTGCTAAGGGCGTGGATGCTGTCGTCATTCCAGTCCACCACTACGGAAAGGCTGCGGAGACAGGCTTGCGCGGCGCGAGCGCGTGGTTCGGGGGCGCAGACGCCGTGTTGTCCGTGCTGGCGAAACGGGACCACACGACGGGTAAGTGCAGCAATCGTCAACTGGCGCTCGCCAAGACCCGCGTCGGCGAGGAAGGTTGGATCGCTCCCTTCGACCTTCGCTTTGTCGAACTTGGCGAGGATGAAGACGGCGAGGCTTACGGGGCCTGCTACGTCGAGCCAGGGGAGGCGGATGGTGGCGACATCATTACGATGTCGAAGCCCAAGGCGCTCCCTCGCGCGGCGCGGGCTTATATCGACGCTCTCCAGATCGTCGTAGGCGAGAAGGGCAAGAAGGTTCGCCCGTTCGGTTCCGATGGGGCTGAGGTCACAGCCGTGGACCGCGAGCTTGTGCGGGACGAGTTCTATCTCGCATGGCCGGCGGACGGCGACGACGAGAAGGCGAGGAAGGGCGTTAAGTGCAAGGCGTTCGGTCGCGGCGAGGCGGAGGCGCTCACCCGTCGCCAAGTGTATTCTTATGAGGTTGGCGGCGAGCACCTCGTTTGGCTTCTGTCGGAGTCGGCGCTGTGAGCCGTCAACCATCACCCCTTAATCGCGCGACACATAGGCATGGAGGTCATTACCCCATTTCATTAGGGGTAATGACCTTCCCTTCCCTCCTATGTGCGGGACAATGGAGGTCATTTGACCTCCGTGACCTCCATGACCTCCAAACCCTCTGGACCGCTATCAGACCCGCGCCGCAATTCTCTCAGCCCGAAAAAGGAAAACCCGCCATGAACATCACCAAGCGTTTCGCCGATAAGATTTTCACCATCGGCTTCCGCGTCGCCTTCAAATTCTTTCGTCGACCGACGGTCCAAGCCGTGGCGACGGAGCCGGATCGCGCCGATGGACAAGCTGACCCCATGCCGCCTGCAATGAATTGGCTCACAGCCCCCATAGGCCCTGCGCAGACGTGGGAAGCGGCCCTGTCGGGCGCAGCCCAGCGCCAGCAGGCCAAGCAGCCTCTCAACTGAACCGATCATCGCAAGCAGCAAAAAACGAAGGGATGCGTCATGTCGAATTATGGAGTCGGAATAGGCTCGTTTATGGCTGGAATTGAGCGCGGAAAGGAGGCGGCACGCGCGCAGAACGCGGCGGACGCGGCGGCTGCGCAGCAGCAATTCCAGAACAACCTCGCGACCAACAGCGACCAGCGCGCCGGCGCGGCCAGCGATCTTGCACTCGCGCAGAGCAACAACAATCTCGCGCAGAACAAAACGATTTTCGGCCAGACGCAGCAGGAATATGCCGACAACGCGAACTTGCGGAACTTGCAGCGCCAGGACAAAGAGTCGGATATTACCGACAAGAACGAAACGTCGGCGATCAACACGGCCGCAGCCGCCGACTCTGACGCCGCCTACAATGCCGCGAAAGCAAAATCCATTTTCGTGGGCAAGGACGCGGCCGGCAATCCGACATATTCCGTCGACGGCCAGGCGGTTCCGTCGCAAGACGCGGCGAGCGAGCTCTATGACCAGACGCACGCCAACCGGATGCAGACCTATTACAACGTCGGCGGCCCAAAGATCGTTTCCGACTTGCTTGCGAGCGGCGATACGGCCGGCGCGGAGGCGTTCCAGAAGGCGCACCAAAGCGCGGATTTCCAGAAGGGCGTCGATTCGCTTGGGCGGCTTGAGGGAGCGGCGCAAGTCGGCAATTGGGATGGCGTCAACACGCATCTGAACGCGATATTGAGCAACGCCGGCTACATCAACCCGGCGAATCATGAGGCGTCCGCAGAGCCGATCATCGACCCCGCCACGGGCAAGGCGACCGGGCTAACGATCCACTACAAGAACAAGAACACCGGCGAGGAAGTCACCAAGAACTTCTCCACGATGAGCGACCTTCACAGCGGCATCCATTACTTGATCAATCCACAAGCCGCCGTTGCGTATAATCAATCCATAGCTGATGCGGCCACGGCAGCGGCGGCGGATACGGCGAAGGGCCAGAATAAACTGGCGAACGACATCGCCCTGGCGAACGTCAATTCGGCGAACACGATCAGGGAGAATGCCGCGAAGGCAGAAGCGGAGAGCCCCATAAAGAGGGCGGCTGGCATTCGCGATCTTTACAAGAGCCTCGAGGACAACAACGGCTTCGTCGGCGCGGACGGCAAGAGCGTCGAATTGACCGCCGATCAGAAGATGGCGAAGGCGGCGGAACTATATGACGCCAATATCGCGGCAGCGCGCGGGCTGGGTGCGGGCGGCTCATCGGTCTTCGGCAATGGCGCTCCCATACTCGCGTCTCGACCAGATTCGCAGCAGCCAGCACCTGCCGCGCCCGGCTCGCCGACGATCACTCAGCGGTCGCGCGCCTTCTGGAGTGATAAAGGCATCACCATGCCTTGGTGGGGCGCGCAACCGGCGGCACCGGTTGCTCGCGGTGTCATCGAGGCGCAAGCGCCGCGAGCGCCGGCGGGCCCCGGGAGTGTGTCCGATTACGAAGCGCGCATGGGGCTGGCGAACGTGCCGTCGAATGCTCCCGCGCCCCCGGAGGTTCTGCGCCACCCAATGCAGGGCCAAGCGCCCTCAGGCGGCGAAGGGATCGATGCTTACGAGCAGCGCTTGGGCCTCGCCCCCACACCGCCGCCACGGCCGCCCGTCGTCATCGATAACAGCCCGCAAGGCAGAGGCATTGAGGATTATATCAATTCGCTCAAGCCCTCGGCCGCTGCTCAAATTGCGCAAGATGCGGCCAAAAGACGATTGGCAGTCGGGCGCTAGCCCTGTCGGGACAACCAACCTACGGCGGCCTCGGTGGCCGCCGTTTGCTGCTAGGACAATGCGGGGAGCGCCCCGAGGAGATCGGACCATGACGAAACCCAAGCTTACCGCGAGACAGGCGATGTTCGTCAGCGAGTTCCTCGTCGACGGCAACGCAACCGCCGCCGCGAAGCGCGCCGGTTACAGCGCCAAGACGGCGAAGGCGATCGGGGCGGAGAACCTTGCCAAACCTGCCATCGCGGCTGCTATCGCAGAAGCGCAGACGAAGCGCCTGGAGCGCAACGACGTAACGGCCGAGAGGGTGATAGCCCAACTCGCGGCTATAGCGTTTGCTGACCCCCGCAAGCTGTTCACCCCAGATGGCAGACTCAAGCCGCTCGACGAGATCGACGCCGACACGCGAGCCGCGCTGGTGATCGAAGTCACCGAAGGGACCGACGCGGACGGCAACCCGACATTCTCCCGCAAGGTGAAATTCGCCGAAAAGTTGCGAGCGCTTGAAATGCTTGGGAAGCATTTGGGCTTGTTCCGAGATCGGCTTGAGATTGCCGGCTCGGCAGAAAACCCGATTCAAATTCTCATTCAGCGCATCAATGGCCAGAACTCGTCGATCCGACCCGTTCTCGAAGGCGTGGTCGAGGAATACGATCGGGCGGCGTGAGCTTCAACTGCGCGAAGGCCCTAACGGCCCAAGCCTTCGCGCAATCAAGCGGCGTCAACTCGGCGTAATGAACGCTTCAACTTCTTCGAGCGTCATCATGTATGTGCGTGGTCCACACCCCTCGACGGCAAAGTTGTTGAGCAGAATCATATATCCAGCCCCATAATCATGACGAAGCCATGATCGAGCCGGCGTCTTTTGCAGGCGGTAGCCGGCTTTGGTAAGCCTTCTGCGCTGACGGTCCTCGCGGATTTTTTCTGTAGACATGCCACAACGCTCCCAAAATCGGGATTGTCTGCTGTTGTGGCGATCCGCTGAGCGACCGTGCAGGAAGAGGCCGGGAGCGGGCGCAACCAAGTTACGCAGCAGCGCTGGTATAGCGCGATCCAGAGCGCGCACAAGGATTATCTGCGCGTCCGGCGGTGCGTGGCGCTCAGGCGTAAAATGCGAACTGATCAAGCGTGAGTAATGCCTGCAAAGCTCGCGCCTGCGTGTAGTGTTCGGCTTTTGCTCGCCCGTGCCCAACTGCGTTCCTGGCTGCGCTCTGTTGATTCGCTCCGGCGTCGAAATCCGCATAGGTGTAATGTTTGAGATAGTGAGCGAACTCCGTCGGGAAGAATAGCGTGTCCTTTCCTCCCGCCATCTTAGCGGCGGTGTCGACAGTGAAATCCAAGAGCTTAGCGATCTTGCGAGGTCGTTGTCCGGTCGCGGCGAAACAGGCCTCGGCGATAATGCCCTCGATCTCGGTCAGCAGCACTTTCAGACACGCCACCCAGTCGCTTTCCTTATAGGCTTTCACGCCAGACCGAAGGATCGTCTCTTTTTCCTTGAAGTGAGGCTTTGACATCCAGCGGTCGAACATTTGATCCAGACGTTCGCTGGTGAACTTGGCTGCAAGCTCTGCCTCCGCAGCATCCAGTGGAAAACCGGACTCGCAGGCGTTGCTCAGAGCTTTGAACTCCCCAGTCATGATCTCGATGAAGGGAAACCAACCGGCGGCGACCACACGCATGAAAGTCGCCTCATTCGCCAGAACCGCATAGATGTCGGCGTAGCGCATCTGTCGGAATAGCGTGCCTAGATCGCGCTTTGCATCCTCAATCTTGAGGCATCCGTCAGGGTTGAAATCGAAAAACAGACCGAACCGAAACCCTTCTCGGAAGATGACAATGATCCGGTCCTCAGTCGCTATATCCACCTGCGGAAACCACATGCCGGTCACATCGGCAATATCGCGCTCGAAGACCACAGCGCCAGCGGATAAGCTTCGTTTCACACGATTCTCAGTCATGACCGCCGCCGAGTCGACCCACAACTCTCCGGTGTTGTCCGGCTTCATCACCAAGAGAATCATGCTGGCGCGGCTGAGGGCCGGATACTCTCCAACCTGTTGGGCGTAGTGGCTGATTACCGAGATGAGGTTCTGCGCCACACGATGAAACACCGCCTGGTCTGAGGTCATTGAGGCACGAGTCCAAACCTTAACGGAAGCCCCAGGCAACGCCGCCTCGGCGGCCACTCCACAAAGGTTTGCGGCGCGCAGATTGATGGGCTTGCCGAGATTGCCGACCAGCACACCCGGCTCCGAGGCTGACGTATCGGCCCCTGTTTCGCTCGCTTCATCCTCTTCAGGAATCGTCATGTCGTTTATATAGCACGGCTGGCCCAGACGAAGCGACGCGCGATAGCTGCCGTGTCGCGGGACGGTTTCACTTTTGGTCGCACTCAAGACGGTCTGCACGGGCATCGAGCGTTAGACTTCAACCACTAGACGGGCAGGCCGAAGCGACAATTAATCGCCGCCCCCTTCCTCGTCGTTGTTCATCTGCAAAATCTCGCTCTTGAGGCGAGCTATTTCATTGAACAAACGCGCCGCCTCACTCGCCGCTGGCTCCCGATCGGCCTTGGCCTTCTGCTCGTCCTCCTCTGGCAGGAACAGATACTCGTTTCGCGTTCGCTCCCAGGCCTCGTCCCAACTCAGGCCAGGCCTTGGAATGCGTCCATGTCCCTTGCCGTCAGAGTCGCTGCCGTCTGTAGCTCCTGCTCCAGTATCCCCGCGTCCTCGAGCTCCTTGAACATGTCCGGGCGAAACTCTTTCCAGTGGGCTCTTGCTTGCTCCACCCAGTTTTGCAGGTTCATTTGTCGCCTCGCTCTTTAGTCCGGACAAGGCGGCCTAAAAAGGTGTCTGGCGGCGTGCCGTCGACACTACCGACGCCATCGTAATTGCTCAGGCGCCCTAACGGAAGCATGCGATTTTTGCACGCGGGGCGCGGGGAGTCTGTGTTGAAGCTTTTGGCGGCGAAGCGGGATTGCTTATGACGGCGCGGGCACCGCATCCTCCAACTCGGCGAGCTTTCGCAAGCGCTGTCGCTTCCTCCGCACCGCGATCTCGGCCATTCGCTGGCCGAACGCCTCGCGCTTTTCTGGCGTCCATGTTTCGCGCGTCGTCTTTGCGCGGCGCTCGACCGGCTCGGGACACCATCGCCGGACTTTGGTCGTGACCATGGGAATTTCCTCGACGCATTTCGCGTTGAAGCTATCTGGCGCGCCACCGACGGGCGGCAAGCGAGGCGGCGGCTGGCGGGGTTCGAGAGGCAGGGCGCGAAGGTGTAGGGCGTCGCTGGCGTCGTTTGCCAAGCGCCGGGCAGCATATAAGCCGCAGGCCCCGAAAACCTCGCCCACGGCCACGAGTCCCGCGCCTATCGCCCTCAAATGCCGATCACCGCTCCGTCTCCTCGCGCGTCGTCGTTTTGTCGGGCGGCGCGTCTATCAGCCAGGCGACGCCGATAAACAGGGCGAGCGCGATCATCAAAAACCGCGTGAGGCGCGGGAAGACCATCCACGCCAGGATGGAGAGCAACACGAGGAAGGCGAGCGAGTAGCCGAGCAGAGCCATTTCCGTCACCAAATGGCGCGCGCCCTTCGCCTTTTCCATTTTCTTGAGAAGCGCGCCAGCGCGACGACATGCCCGATTCGCCCATCAATGCGACATATCGTCCCCCGCCGTGTCGCCAGTCTTAGAAGGCCGCGAACGACAAAAACGGGCGAACGGGCGCAACCAAAGCCGATACTTTGCATAGGAAAACGCCCAAGGGCTTAAGGCGGCCGCTGGTAAGCCTAATCCCGTCCGGCATGAGAGGTATAGCCGCCAGCCTGAAAAGCTCACCCATGGGCGAATCTGGCGCGTATCGGCTGGCAAATGGCGAGAGGCGTCTGTCCATCCGTGGGCCGCTGCTCATCGTCAAGAGCGAGATGAGCGAACCTCAGCCTTCTTCTTTTTTAGGGGAGCCCATCCCAGTTGCAAGGAATCCAGGAAGGCTACTTTGGCTTGGAGGTCCGGCAACAGGGATTCGAAGTTTGCTATATTCAGTAGAGTCCATGCGGTCCGGTTGCCAATGCTCGCGGTATGGTTCGCTGAGTTCTCTCGTAAACTGCGCCAACCCGGTTTCAATCCAGTCGCCGATTTTCTCGACGTCGACCATATTTATTTTCTTGGCCTCACCATCTTCATCGGTCGTCCGCTGCTTTCCGAGGTGCAATAGCTGCTGGTGCATCCGCTGCATAACCCCATCTACTTTGTTTTTTTTCGCCACCTCAAATTTTTCAATGAAGTCAGAGGCCTTAAAGTTTCTCGAATCTTGCTCATTCCTAAGAAAATCAATAAGATTGCGGGCGTGCACACCAAAGGATTCATATAAGGCATTCCAAAGCAGCCGTACTCGGACCCTTTTGAGGCGACTCCAGGTGAATCGCAACATTAGAAGTTCGTAATGGAGATGCTCTCGCAGGTAAGCGATCCGTTTTTGCTTGCTTGCCATAGCTTCACCTTGCCCACGTTTTCCATGATTAAAGAGCGCTGCATATTGCTAGGAAGCTGACGGTTTATTAAGCCTGACGCCTCGAGGCGGCCCGCCCGGATGTACGGCGGGCCGTTTTTGCGTTTATGGGCGTTAGGCGCCGGCCAAATAGTCGCCGCTCTTCGGATCGAAATCTCGGCTCTCGCCCATGGAGACAAGGCTCCAATATTGCGCGAACCCTTCTGGAACGAGAAGATCGGCTTTGTCGCTCGATGGCAGGCGATGCAGATCGCAACGACATTCTTCGATAAACAGCCGCCACGCTGCGCATTCCCTCGTCGGAGCAACGGCGTGGCTATAGCTCTCCATCATGCGCGTCAACGCGATGAGCGTAGTCATTCCTCCCTCCATTTCTTAACGCCTTGCCGATCACGTCGGCGGGGCGGACTTAGGCCGCTACAAGCACCTCGCCCGCACCCAGCTCGCCAAGAGTGTTTCCAGTCTGATCTTTGATTATGCACACTGTGGCCTTTTGATCTCCAAAGAGGACGTTGTGCATCATCGATTGCCCATGAGCATGCGCCAAATCCCTGGTCTTGACGCGATGTTTTGTGATTTCGAGTAGGAGACGATTGCCATCTGGTTCGACTGCGAAAAACTCGAATACGTAAACCATCGACATCTCCTATTTTGCGTCAAGAATATTACGGAGATGCGACCGGCGTGTGACGCTTTAAGTGCCCGCGCCCCATCGCCGCTAGCAGACGCTCGATCCAGTCTGGCGTGACCGAGACCGTGCTACTGCGACAAATTGAAAAAACGGGCAATAACAATAGAGATCACCGCAATAATGGCGCTCACGCCTGCCAACTTGACGAGATCGCCCATATCTCGACGCTTCTGCAATTCACGCTCCTCACGAGTGGCTGCCCCGGCAGCCGAGTTTGGAAATTCTGCGCCAGTCGCTTCCCATGCTCAATAAGATGAGCGTGCGTCATGACAGCGCGGATGTCGGAAGAAGGGCGGGAGCCAGTTCTGCGGCAAATAGTCCAGGCTCATTCCCGCCGCCCTATGCCCGCGCCAGTCCGGCGACACGTCGACGCGTCGAGACCCCCATGCCGAGCAAACGTAGCGACGGGCGCAGTCAGTGCCTTGGGATAGCAGGCCGGCGACTGTCGGATGGGCGTTTTTGCGCTTGGTGAGCACCCTGCGCCGCGCTGTTCGCCGGCCGGCCGGGGGTGTCGGAGAGGCAATTCTCCGAGCTGCCCATCACAACGCTCTGCAGGGTGCGTTGCATAAGGCCATGAGACTATTGCCGAAATCAACCTCGGGCAAATACGTATTGCGAAGTCAACGTTAATCCGGGTTGGCTCTTTACGTGTCAGCGCCGCCAAGGTCGCTGGCCTGTCCGTCGCCGCGAAACCTCGCGGCGCGCCTCAAGATCGGCTGGCGCGGGTGCTGGAGACCATGTTAAAGGCGGATGCGCACGCACCCGGCGAACTTTTGCGCCATCCAAATTTTCGAAAGAGAAATCGCTATGAAGTTCGCCGTCCCATCGCTTGGACTTTTGAGCAAGCGATTGATCGCATTCGCTGTAGGCGTGACCGTCACCCTCTCTATAATCGCTGTTGATGCTCGCGCTCAACAAAGTTGCCTCCAAATTGGCCAATCGATTCGCCTTTGCGGCATACCTGCTGGCTGGAAGCAGGTTCAAGTGCATCCGCAAGCGGAAGCAGAGTTCATTCGGGCAGACGGCTTCTCCGCTCAGGTTATTAGGGACCAAGCAGGTCAAAACCAGGGCGTGACGCTAAAAGACGCCGCCAATACGATCGTTCAGTATGGAGGGACCGCAAGAGGAACCGAGTTTCAAAATTTTGTGCTACTGATGCGCGGCACAAATCAGAACATTAATGATAGCGAAATAATCGTGTATAAAGTCGCAATTCTAGGTATTCCATACATCTTCGCCAACACCTTGTATGTTGGACGCAATGAGTCAATTCAATTAATTACTTGGCGAATTGCAAAAGAATTGACTGCCGAAGACAGGGCTGCGCATTTGGATTTTCTCCAAGGTCTCGTTCTTATGCCCTCTTTCTGAAAAAGGAAATCCGAGCATACGCGGGATGGCCCCTCTTTTCATTGGAGGATGGCTCTCGGCCCGGCCGGAGGGGCGACGGTTGACGAGGTTGAGCCGCTCAAGCGGCTGGTCGGATGTTGGCCGGACTTGCGGCGATCCGTCCAGCACGCGGTGCGTTCCAGAAGGACCGAACGCCGGCGCTGAGGAAGCGGCGAAACTTGGGGCCAAGGCGATAGAAGCCGGCAAGCCAAAGCCCGGAGGCCAGAAATGAAAGCTTCTCCCTGGTCGATTCTGCTATTGGCGTTCGTCGCGCCAGCCTTCGCCGAGGACCTCCCGATCAACCCTGCCGTCACGCAAGAGACTATCGCGACAACGATCTGCGTTCCAGGCTGGACGAAGATGGTTAGGCCGTCCGCGCGCTATACGGCGCGCATCAAAGTCAAGCTCATTCGAGAGCTGGAAATCCCCGAGGAGTTGCTCGTCGACTTCGAGCTCGACCATCGAATCCCGCTCGCGCTCGGCGGCGCGCCGTCCGAGGAGCGCAATCTCGAACTGCAGCCGTGGGACGAGGCGGGGGAGAAGGACCGGATCGAGACGTGTCTCTCGCGGGCCGTCTGCGCCGGGACTATCATGCTGGACGAGGCGCGCCAGCGCATATGGCAAGATTGGCGTGCGGCTGGGAAGGTTTGCCAATGATCGGTTGGTTCCGTCGCCGCGCCGCATACCGCGCCCTCATTGAAGCCGACGCCAAGGCTCTAATCGAGCAATTCGGCGAGATTGCCTATCTCGAGGCGCGGTTTCGCCAGCATGACGAGGCTGTCGACGCAAACCGCCCGGCTGGTCATTGGGAGCGGATGAAAGAGGCGATTCGGCGGATGGAAGGGCCCGGGCGTGAGGTGAAGCCCACCAGATCGCCGTCGGCCCTAGAAATATCCCTGGCGCGGTTCGGGCGCAGCATCACGGGCTCTATGGCGCAAGTCCAGCCGCGAGCATGGCCCCCAACCCGACGATGAAGACCAAAATGGTGCTGATGTCCATTGTCGCCTCCTTTGGCGTCAGCCGTAAATCCATCCATTCGCGGTAGACGTGGCCGGCTTGGAGCGGGCACCCGCGTGCGTATTCGCGATCGCGAAGGTTTCCAGGGCGTAAACGCGAACCAGAGAGAGTGCGATTAGCGCGAGCAATAAACGGCGCAGCATGGCCGACGTCAGCATGGCGACTCCCTCTTGGGCATGCCGTTTTTGGCATGAACCGACATTCGCCGGATGGTCGGTGGAATGTCGCGAGCACTGGGGATTGAGCATCGGAAGGTCCAATCCGATCAAGCTCGCATAATTACGTAGTCGTTGAATCCGGCATGCCTTAACCGCTCACATGGTAAATTTTCTTATGGCGTATGTGGGTTCCGCTGTGGCGCGTTCACGCGCATCGATGGCGCGGTCGACGTCACCGAGGACGATTGGTCGCTCATGATCGACGGCATGTCGGCGGCGCGCATCTATCGCGGGTATCGTCGTCAAGGTCGCCGGCGGCTTGAGGAAGCCCAACCGCCGCATGAGGCGCACCGCGTCACTGCCAATAATACTGGAATTTAAATTGCCCTGCTCGGTCAGGGTGCTCTGGAGGCGTCCTGATTTCGACCGAAACGGGGCAACGGAGCCCGTTATCGGTTCAGTTCGATACGGAAGGGCAAAGACATGCGTCTCAATTCAAGATTTCGCGCCGCCGTTGTAGGGGCATTAACTGGCGGGGCTCTACTCGCCGCGAACCCGGCGGACGCCTACTACCGTCACGGCTTCGGTGGCGGCCACTATGCCGGTCGAGGGTTCGGCGGTTATCACGGCGGTGCCTTTGGGCCGGGTGCTTTTCATCGCGGTGGCTTTTATGGCGGCCGTTGGGCCGGCGTAGGCTTTCGCGGATACGGTCACCCTTATCGGCGCGTCGGATACGGCTACGGTGGCGGCTACTACAGCGGAGGCTATGGCGGATACCCCGCTTACGGCCAGACCTACACACAGACCTACGCCGTTCCTACAACAGTCTATCAGCCAACGGTTACGACTAGCTATGTGCCGGTGACGGCGTATCAGCCTGTCCGGTCTATCGAATACATCCCGACCACGCAGTATCAGCTCGTGCAGCAGCGCTGCGGTTGCGAGTGGGGCTTCTAGCGGGGGTAAGATTAGCGAAGGGTTAGCTGGCGGGCCATATTTGGCTGTCTCGCGATGCCGTCGCCGGACGGGAATTGACGCCAACCGACGAATCCACAGCGCCGGCCGCTGCCACGAGGAAGTAAATTGCTCGCGCTGACCAATGCGGTCCCACGGTGCGCGGGAGCGGGCGTCAGGCTGAGGGAGGCACCACAGGGGACGGAAGGTCTCGGGAAATGACAGACGCTCAACCATCAATCGACGAAGCCGACTGGATCGACACTGACGCGCCTGCTGAAGGGCAGCTAGTTCAAGTCCGCGCGCAAGACGGTCGCGGCTTCTACGTGCTGCCATTCATCGTCATCTTCCACGATGACGAATGGTGGAACGCGCGGACGGAAGAACCGCTGGATTGCTATATCGCCGGCTGGAGGCCGATGAATGGCCTAAAGAGCAATGGCGGGTGAGCCGAAGCGTTTGGATCGCCGACGTCGAGTTCATCGCAGAAGCGGCGGGGCGGGAGTGAGGTTGTAGCGGGGCGCGAGATTGCGCGGCTGTCCGATCAAATCGGCGAGACGATGGATTTCCGCCCATGATAGGTTCTGTGTGAAGCGTCCGCACATGGCGGGAGCATACACTGTCGGCTCGCCAAGCTCGCAACCGTCTGCGCGTTCGCTTGGGCGCTTCTACGTCTCACGTCGTCGCAGCCCATCTCACTTAATCCCAAACCGGAAATGGGGCCTATAGTGGGGCCGGCAGAACACGCATCAAAGATACGGCATATTATTCATCTAGTTATGAAATAAATTGGCGGAAGAAGTAGCCGTTCACCCGCCCTTGCGCGTAAGCAGTCCCTTGGCAGGATCATAGGCGCGCAGCGCGGCGATCAGGAAGAGGCTCGTATAGAGCGCGACCGCCGCCAGCGACTCCCAGGAAATCTGCTCGTAAAAGGCGAAGCGAATCAACTCCACCGCATGGGTGAAGGGGTTTAGCGCGCAAAAATAATACAGCCAGGGGCCAGACTCTTTCACGCGCCACAGCGGATAGAGCGCGGAGGACGCGAAGAACATCGGGAAGATCACGAAGTTCATCACGCCAGCGAAATTCTCTAGCTGCTTGATCAGCGACGACAGCAGCATGCCGAGCGCGCCGAGCATCAGGCCCGACAGCGCCAGCGCCGGCAGCACGGTCAGATAGCCCCATTTCGTCGGCGGCTCGATCTCCCAAAAATAAGCGACGATCAGATAGGCATAGACCTGTAACACCGACACCGCGACGCCGGCGAAGAGCTTCGAGCCCAACAGAAACCAGCGCGGAAAGGGCGAGACGAGCAGCGTGCGCATATTGCCCATCTCGCGGTCGTAGACCATCGAGAGCGACGACTGCATGCCGTTGAACAGCTGGATCATCGCCATCAGGCCCGGCGTGATATAGACCTCGTAGAGCACATAAGTGTCGTAGGGCGGGATGATCGACACGCCCAGCACCGAGCGAAACCCCGCCGCGAAGATGAACAGCCAGACGAGCGGCCGCACCAGCGCCGAGACGAAACGCTCGCGTTGATGCAGGAAGCGCAACGCCTCCCGCCAAACGATTCCGCCGAGGCAGATCGCATATTGCGCTGATGTGAAGGCGCGCGCCTGTTCCCTCTCCCAGCCCGCGGGGAGAGGGTTGGGGGGATGGGCCGGGGAAGGGGTCATCTATGTCGCCTGTCGCTTTTGCATCCGCGTGCGCAATCTTCGTATGTGATAATGTCCCAAGCCCCTCACCCTAGCCCTCTCCCCGCGCGGGGTGAGACGGAATCGCCTCCGCCGTCAGTCTTTCAAACGCCTCGCCAATCGTCGCGGCGCCCTGCGCGCTCACAATCTCCGCGGCGGTCCCGTTCGCGAGCATCTTGCCCCGGTGCAGCACGATCACCCGATCGCCGGGCTCGATTTCGTCGATGAGATGCGTCGTCCACAGCACGGCGAGCCCCTCGCGCTTCACGAGATCCCGCACATGCTCCAGAATATCGGCGCGCGCCTTAATATCGAGGCCGACGGTCGGCTCGTCCAGCAGCAGCAGTTTTGGCGCGTGCAGCAGGGCCCTTGCGATTTCGACGCGGCGCATTTGGCCGCCGGAGAGATCGCGCGCCTTGTCGCGGGCGCGATCGGCGAGACCTGCCCGCTCCAGCGACGCGCGCGCGAGGCGCTTGCCCTCGCCGGGGCCAATGCCGTGCAGCGCGGCGTGATAGAGCAGGTTCTGCGTCACGCTGAGTTCAAGATCGAGCGTGCGCGCCTGAAACACGACGCCGAGCCGCCGCAGCGCTTCGCCCGGCTGTTTGGCGATGTCGAAGCCGAAAATGTCGACGCGTCCAAAGCCCGCCGAATAGAGGCCGGTGACCAGAGAAAACAGCGTGCTCTTGCCGGCGCCGTTGAGCCCCAGCAGCACGGCGAAGGAGCCGCGCTCAAGCGAAAAGCTCACATCGTCGAGCGCCTTTCGCGCGCCATAGGCATGCGACAGATTGTTGACGCAAAGCGCCCCCGCCTCGCTCATGAGCGCGGCCCCGGCGGCGCGCCCCTCATTGCGAGGAGCGTAAGCGACGAAGCAATCCAGGAGTCACGCGCGGCCCCTGGATTGCTTCGCTCCGCTCGCAATGACGGCGGGGAGCAAGGCGCGAAAAAACTCATTTCGGCGCCACCACGACGCCCCAGGGAAAGGCCCCCACCGGAATCGACTTCACCACCTTGAGACTCGCGACGTCGATGACCGACACGTCGTTGGAGACGCCATTGGCGGTCAAGAGATATTTTTCGTCCGGCGTGAAGGCGAGGTGCCACACGCGTTGGCCGACCAAGAGATATTTCTCCACCTTCTTCGTTTCGGCGTCGATCGCCGCGACGCGGTTGGCCGGTCCCAGCGCCACGAAGGCGTGCTTGCCGTCCTTGGTGAAGGAGATGCCGATGGGCTGAATCGCCTCTTTCGACAGACCCGGAATTTCGAAATTTATCTTCTGCTTGACGACATGCTTGACCGGATCGATCACCGCGACAGTGCCGCCGACTTCCGACGACACCCAAAGCTCGGAGCCGTCGGGTTTGAACTGCGCGAAGCGCGGGCGCGCGTCGACGAGAATATTGGCGATGATCTGTTTCGTGCGCGTGTCGATCAGATGCGCCATGTTCGTCGTTTCAGACGTATTGACGAGAATGTTTCCGTCGGGGCTGACGGCCATGCCCTCGGGCTCGACGCCGACCGGCACGTCGCCGATCTGGCGCTTTGTTTGCGCGTCGATCATCGTGACGAGATTGTCGTTTTCATTGGAGACATAGACCGTCTTGCCATCGGGGCTCAGCGCCATCAGCTCGGGATCGGGACCGGACGGCAGCTTGCCGATGATTTGAAGCGTCTTGGTGTCGAGCACCTGAATCGAATCGTCGTCGCCGGCGCAAATGAACAGCTCCGAGCCGTCCTTGGTCAGCTCGACGCCGCGCGGCCGGCGTCCGACCTTCACGGTCTTGATCGCCTGCAACGTCTCGGTGTCGATGACGGTGATGCTGTTGCCCTTCTCGTTGCTGACGTAAGCGAGATAGGCCTGGGCGGGGGAGACGGCGAGCGCCGTCGCGATTAGGAAAACCGCGGCAACCCTCATCCGACCCGGCTGCGCCGGGCTGCCTTCTCCCGTTCCACGGGAGAAGGGAGGCGCCCTTCCTTCTCCCACTTGTGGGAGAACGCAGCCTCGCCATAGGGCGTTCGATAGGACGCCCGTCAAAGAATGACGGGCTATGGCGAAGTCGGATGAGGGCTCTCGCCACGAGAACAATCTCTTCATCATTGCAGCCTGCATTTGGTTTCGGGCCGGTCGCGGCCGAGCGTGTCGAGTTCGCTTGTCGGATGCAAATAGCCCTCCTGCGGCGAGACCGAGGCGACCATGCGCCCGTCCGAGAGCAGGATCGGTTGGCGCAGCTGTTGGTTCCAGTTCCGCAGCGTCAGTCGCACGCCCTTGAACGCGGCGATGGAGAAATCCGGCCCCGTCAAAAATTCGCGCAGTCTCGAAGGCTCATTCGACGCCGTGCGCGTCGCCGCTTCGCCGATGATCCGCATGGCCAGCCAGGCGCCGTTATCCCGAGCGTTCATCGCGCGGCGAAACGTTTGCATGAATCGGTTTTGCAATTGCTGCGCGCCCCATTGCTCATGCGCGCTGTCCCAATTGGTTGGGACGAGCCCGCCGGAGCCCGCCACGGGGCGCGGGTCAAAGGTGCGATAGGGCAGATAGCCCGCGAAAACCTCCGACTCGTCGGCGGAGATCAGCACGTCATAGGCGGGCGCGCCTTGCGTCAGCACGGGCATCTGCCGCTGCGTCTGCACCGAGCCGGAATCGCTGCGCCGCCCGCCGCCCATGTCCTCGAACACCCGCTCCTCGACGATTTTGGCGCCAAATTTCTTCGCGCTCGCGCGATAGGCGCTCGCGAGCAGTTCGTCCTCGGGGTGCGAGCCCTTGATCAGCAGCCAGCGGTTCCAGCGCTTCCACATCAGATATTGCGCGAGGCCATCGGCCAGCATCGCCCGCGAGGGCGCGACATGCACGATATTGGCGCGGCAGTTTTCCTCGCGCAGCGCCTCGTCGGGGGCGGAGATGTTGAAAAGCAGCGCGCCTGCGGGCTTGGCGCGGTCGGCCGCCTTGAGCAGGCTCGCGGCGTCGAGATCGACGATGACCAGCCGTGCGCCTTCGCTCACAAGCTTGTCCAGCGCCGCGCCGGCGTCCTCGTCCTCGCCGAGTTTCGCGTCGACGGTCTCGAATGTCTGGCCGGTGAATTTGCCTGTCGTGTTGTTGTCGGCGGCGCCCATCAGCGCGCCGGCCAGCGCGTCGTCCCCGGCGGGAATGTCCTGAATGGAGAGGGTCTCGCGCGAATGCGCCTGCCGCAACAGGCCGATCTTGACCGTCAGCGGCTCGGCGAGCGCGGCGGCGGGGAGGAGCAGAAAGAGCAGAGCGAGAGCAAGGCGCATCGCTCCTTCATGCCGGGTTCAAAGCGTCGGATCAACGGGATTATTTGCAAGGGCCGCGCCTGACCCTCCCCTGGAAGGGGAGGGCGGGGCCGCGCCTTAGAAATACGCGCCCAAAATGCCGCCGGCGAGGCCGAAAACGATCGTGCTGGCGATAAGGGCCGGGAAGCCCAGCACGACGCCGCCGAGAACGGCGCCAGCGATCGCGCCGACGCCGGCGAAGATCGAGACCTTAGGAGAGATTTCGCCTTCACCAATATTAGTGCTCATGGCCGGTCTCCTTCTTGCGTTTCCAGACACCCGCGAAGCGCGGGCGTCTCCCCGACGCGCCGGATTTTTATTATCGGCGCGAGCGAAGCATCGGCCTCGCCAGCAAGAAAGCTACGCCAAACGCGACCTTTCGCCATGCGCCAAACTGTCGCGGTTTTGAGGGAGAAAATATCGCAAAATTAGATACATAGAGGCCGCCCCGCTCATTCCGCCGCCAGACTCCGCGCCGGGGGGAAGGCGACTTCTATCAGCGTGCCTTCGTTCTTGCGGCTCTTGATCGTGAAGGAGGCGTGGTTGGCTTCGATCAGCGCCTTGGTCACGGGCAGGCCAAGGCCGGTGCCGCTGGTCTTGCGCGAGGTCGCGACCTGGCGGAACGGCTCCAGCGCTATGTCGATTTCGTCGTCCGACATGCCTATCCCCGTGTCCTTCACGCGGATCACGACGAAGCCGGCGTCGGTCTGCGCGCTGGAGACGATCACCTGTCCGCCCGGCTCGTTGAACTTCACCGCGTTGGAGAGGAGATTGAGCAGGATCTGCCGCAGCGAGCGCTCGTCGGCGCGGATGCGCGGCAGCCGCGGCGCCAGCGACAGCCGCACGATCACCCGCTGCTGATTGGCCTGCGTCTGCATGATGGACACGCATTCGCCGATGGTCACGTTGGCGTCGAGTTCCTCGGGCGCGAGCTCCATCTTGCCCGCCTCGATCTTCGAGAGATCGAGCAGATCGTTGACGAGGCTCAACACATGCGTCCCGGAGGTGTGCACGTCCTTGAGATATTCCTTGTAGCGCTCATTGCCGACCGGCCCGAAGCGCTCCTCCATCATCACTTCGGCGAAGCCGATGATCGCGTTGAGCGGCGTTCTGATCTCGTGCGAGACGCGCGCCAGAAAATCGGACTTCGCGGCGCTGGCCCGTTCGGCCTCCTCGCGGGCGGCTTCCGTGTCGGACTTGGACATAACCGGCGCGGGCTCGGCCAGCGCGCGCGCGACGAAGCGGGCGGGCCCGAGCGGGCGCAGCGACAGTTTCGTCCTCGCGACGCCGGCGCGGCGGGCTTTGACGGCGAAAACGGTTTCCTCGGCGGCCTCGCTCTTGCCGGAAGCGAAAAAAGTCTTGAGCCGGATCGCGTCCTCGTCGCGAAACAACGAGGCGAGATCGCGCCCCGCGACGATCCGCGCGTCCTCGCCGAGCAGCGCGGCGAAGCCCGCGTTGACGCGCTCGATGCGGCCGTCGGCTCCAAGAATCGCGGTCGGCTCGCCGGCGCCGTCGAAACAGGCGGCCAGCGCGTCGCGCTCCTCGCCAAGGCGGGTGAGTTCGGTTTCTTGCGCGCATAAACGCGCATTTTCGGCGCGCGTATGCGCATTGGCGCGCGCGCGGCGCAGGCTGATCAGCGTCGCCGGTCCGCCGCTCCAGTCGATGCTCTGAACATGGGCGTCCACGTCGAGCGTCTCGCCGTCCTGCGCCTGAACCTCGACCGCGGAGGTCGCCGCCGCCCGCGCGGGCAGGCGGCCCAAAAACACCCGCGCCAGCCCGCCGTCCGCCGAGAGCGCGTCGAGGTCGGGATAGCCGAGATAGTCGAGCAGCGTGCGGTTGGCGTAGAGCGCCTTGGTTCCGCGCGCCACCAGCACGCCGACCGGGAGAAGCTCGACCATCGCCATCGCGCGGGACGCGTCGTCGTCGGCGGGCGGGCTTTCGATCGCGCGCGTCACTTGGCCCAGAAGATCGCGCGCGCCGCCGGGCTCCGCGCTTTCGACGAGCGCGCGGCCGATTTCGTCGAAGGCGCTCTGCTCCACCGGCGTCAGCGCGCTCGCCGGCTCATGCGCCGGCGCGGGCCGCAGCGGCACGACATTGGCGCCAGAAAATTCGGGCTCCCGGGGCGGCGGCGTTTGCGGCTCGGCTTCCATTTTGGTCGGCTCCGGCGCGGCGATTTCCGGCGCGGCGTCGGTGACATCGCTCGGCGTCGCCTGCGACAGGCGCAACACGCCAAAGCCCTGAAAACCCGAAAAGCCGCGCCCCGCGTCGAAAATCGGCAGCGCGCCCAGCATCGTTGGGACGCGGCAGGCGGGATCCTCGACCGGCCAGTCGACCACGACGCCGCTCCATGATTTGCGCGTCGCGAGAGCGGCCGCGAAGGCGGGGTCGAGCCCCATCTCCGTCGAGGTCTCCTCGACGCCGCGCCCGAGCAGATCGGCGTATCTCGCGCCGACGACATCGCCCAGCACATGCGTCACATCGACGAAACGGCCGGCGGCGTCGGTCTTCCAGAGGAATCGCGGGGCGGCCTCCCCATGCCGCTCCGCGAGCCGCGCGCGCAAGTCGGCGAGCGCCGGACCGGGCGCCGCCTCGGCCACGGCCTCGGCTTTCGGGGCGGGCGGTTCGGGAATCGCGCCCCGCGCGGGCTCTGGCGGGGCCGCGGCGTCGGCGCGCAGGCCGAGCGCGGCGACGGCGAAGCAGGGCGCGTCGTCGCTCTCGAACAGGCGGCGGCAAAGAATGGTGATGGTCTGGACGCCGGCGCCGAGGTCGATAGACAGGCGCTCCAGGCGCGGCGCGGCGGAGCCGCGCAGCCGGTCGATCGCCGCCGCGAGCCCGCGCTCGCCGCCGGTCAGCAACCGCGCGGCCGGGTCGGCCCCGAACACCGACGTCGCCGCCGCGTTAGCGTAAACGACGCGCGGCGGCGTTCCCATGACCGCGAGAATCGGCGCGCCCGAGGCCTCGAGCGAGGTGAAGGCGGGATCGGCGGCGATCAGCGCCGCCGTGGAATTACGCTCGTCCTCGAACATCTTGGACTCGCTTGCCTTGTTTACGCATTGACGTCGCCGCCGCGATAGGCGAGCGACTGCCCTCGCGCCGGCGCCGCTCTCGGTTAACGAGAACTTAATCGCTCGCCGCTTCGCGGTCTATCCGAGCCCGTGGTTTTTTAACTGAAATGGCGATTCATGGTGAACGGCGGTAGTGGGTCGGTTTTAATATCTGCTACCGACCCGACGCGCCCGCGCGCATTAATCAACCTGATTGCGTGGAAGCTCGACCGCTTGGGGCGCTCGGTGAAGCGGTTGATCGAAAACATCGAGAAATTACGGTTGAGAAATATCGGCTTTCGCAGCCTGACCGGAGCTCTCGACACGACCACCGCGCAAGGGCGGGTTGTTTTTCACACGTTTGGTGCGTTGGCGGAATTCGAGCGCGGGCTGATCCGAGAGCGCGCCCAAGCGGGTCTCGCCGCCGCGCGGCGCATTGGCCGCGCCGGAGGCCGTCCGCCGAAACTGACGGACGACGACATCGAGGCCGCCAAGGCGATGCTGGCCAATCCCGACATCGGCGCGACTCAAATCGCGCATCGCCTCGGCGTCTCTTCCGCGACGCTCTAACGATACATCCCCGCCGCGCGAACCGCGAATGCCTCAACCATTTGAAAGCGGCGCATGGCGCCCAACGCATCGCTAACGGCGACAGCGCGAGAAGGATCAAGGCGGCGAAGCCGCATCCATTCCTACCAATTCTTCAGGACGCCGGGGAGTGAGCCCACGAATTCCTGGGCGTGGTTTAAGTATTCGAACGGCTCATCGGATTCCGGGGGAGCCGCGGGCTTTGGCGCCGGCGCTTCGGCGATGGGGGGCTGCGCTGAATCAGGTTTGGCTACGGTTTCCGGAGCGGTCGTCTGGGCTGGCTTAACAATTCGTTCAGGATGCCCGCGATCGTTCAATTTGGCCGCGACGGCAGGTTTTGCGGTCTTCGGTGGTTGCGCCGCTGTTTTCGGCCTCGACGGTGGAGCCGCGGCGGCAGGGCTATACCGTGGCAAAGGCGTTGCCGCGGCTGGCGGCGGAACGTCGGAGGGATGAATTCCGCCAATGAGTGGCGCCGCCGACAAAGTCTCCGCTTTCTTAGGCTTGGGCGAAGCCGCTATGCCGACGGGCTCGGCCTGCGTTTGAGTTGGCGCCGGAGGGACCGGAGCGCTAGCCGTCTGGTTCGTAAGCTCGCCTTCGCCGCGCGGGGCAATCGCCGATGGCGTCTTCGCCCGCGGTTGCGACGCGGCAAAGGGCTGTTCGTGACCGGCGGCGGGCGCCGCTGGCGAGGGGTCGAAGGTGGCGGCGTCCCGCGCCGGGGCGTCGACCCTCGTCACGCCCTGTGACGGTCGTTCGGCCGATTCAGTCCGGGCCTTGATCGCCGAGGCGCCGAGCAGGCTGGAAGCATTGTTCCAAAAAGCCATGCCCGCGCCAAGGCCAGCAAGTCCGACTATAACGACTCCCATCCTGACGTGGAGCGAACGTCGCGAGGCGGCTGTCTCATTCGCGATTCCGACGGGATCGGAAGCTGCGGCTTTTGCCTTATGGCGCGGAGCCTTCAAATCGTTAGTCGAGTTCGGAAGAGTGTTTGATGTCGCGGCCTTCGACGACGCCTTTCCGGTCGTGCGTGGCCGCGCATCCTTCACCTCGGTTTCGATCGCCGCGCAATCGGTCCGCAGAAGGGCCTCAAACTTGTCAAGGATGTCGCGATCCCACGAATCCTCGCCTTTTTTCCCCGCTCTTAATGGAAGCGCGCCTTGCGGTTCAACAACGGATTCGCAAGAACCCTCTCGCTGGGCGAGCAGACGCGCAAATTTGGCGATAGGATCGTCAGGATCATCCTGGCTTTGCGGTGTGACGCCTTCATGGAGCGAGTGCTTTCCGAGCTCCTCGACCACAGCCCTAAAGTCTCGATTTTCAAAAGGCGCGTTCATGTTTATGTCCTCTAATCGTATTCGGGCGAGCGACTACTCGCGGCAATCAGAGTTGGATGCGAACTTTTCGCTCCAGATATTTTGTGACAATCTGTCGTCCGGAAACCTCTCCAAAACAGCGGAGCCCAAGCGCAAAAATCCGCGCCGTGAGAGAAGTTACCCTCAGCCTCTAGGGAGTGAACTTTATCTAGAAGTCAGAATTGTGGCTGATCTACGCGGCGGCGCGAGCTTATCTTTTTCGCATCGTCGGCATATTTCCCAAGCCATGATCGCGGCGGGACGGAAACGAGAACGGCAAGAGATTATCGTCTGTCATGGCGGAGGCGGCTGGCGAGTTGCGTGCAAAGGATCGGCTTGGACACCCCAATCCTACGCCGTTCCTACGCCGTTTCAGCGCCTTAAGCTACGCCCGCCAGCCTCGAATTCGCGCGACGAATAACGGCGGCTAAGAATGCCGAGGTTGGGATATCAACATTTTCGGTGCGCCGGGAAGACCGGCAAGGAGTAGAGAGTGCAAGTCTCTTACAGTGAAGGTGTAGCGAGCCACACTGGCCCCGAGTCATGCGTCGGCGTCCGCGAGGACGCAGGCGAAGCG
>Ga0181527_1001488_pt1 | contig 24060 bp, 20 predicted proteins | sample PEATcosm2014_Bin_30_FD_119762 | JGI IMG/M metagenome (GOLD analysis project Ga0181527, IMG submission 119762) | Peatland microbial communities from MTU Mesocosm Facility, Houghton, MI, USA - PEATcosm2014_Bin06_60_metaG | ecosystem: Environmental > Terrestrial > Soil > Wetlands > Peat | place...
CTTGCCTGCGCTCGGTCATTTCAACTGCCCGCAAGCAGGGATACAATATCTTGCAAACCCTCACCGCAGACCCCGCCCACCTCATCCAACGCCTTGCTCCTTAGGGGCGCCTTGGGAGTTACGTATCAACAGCAAACGCTATAAGAGCAATTGATTTTATTGCGTTTTCCCAAAATGGGGGGATGCCTGAGCATCGCCATATCTCCTGTGCGTGGCTTTGATCCCTAAAACCCAATTACAGAACGCGCTTTTTATTCCCGGCCGGCGCAATCGACCCTAATCTAAATCAATGTCCGCACGATGTTTTTGCCGTTAGCTGTATTTCGTGGAACTGCCATCGACGGATAATCGGCACGCTTATTCGAAGGGTCGCTGACGTTACGCCTCTTGGGAAGTTGGAAGCCGATTCAGTGAAGTCCGCTCAACCGAAAGGTTAGAAATCATGAGCAAACTTGTCGTGACCACATTTGATAGCGAGGCGAAAGCGTATGAAGGTACGCGCGCTTTGAACGAGCTTCATGCACAGGGCGATCTCACGCTCTACGGAATGGCCGTCATCACCAAAGATGCTGGTGGCAAGCTGTCGGTAAAGGAGGGGCCGGATGCGTTGGCTGGCACGGCGGTCGGCAGTCTGGTCGGCGCGCTGGTCGGGGTCCTCGGCGGGCCGGCTGGCGTTATTGTCGGCCTGACCACCGGCATGCTGCTTGGGGGCATCAGCGACCTTCTCAACGTCGGCGTCGGCATGGATTTTCTTGACAAGGTCTCTCGTGAGTTGGCTCCGGGCAAGGCGGCGGTGATCGCTGAGATCGATGAGGATTGGGTTACGCCGCTCAACACACGCATGGAGGCGATTGGTGGCTCGGTCGTGCGTGAGTCGCGTTCCGACTTCGAGGAAGCTGAAATTGTAAAGGCAGCTGCTGCGGACAAGGCAGAACTCGCGCAATTGAAAGCTGAACTGGCTCAGTCAGGTGCGGAGGCAAAAGCAAAGCTCCGGACACGGATCAAGGAGGTTAGGGCGAAGCTCGGTGAATTGTCCAACGAGGCGCAGACGAAGTCGCAAAAGCTGGAGAAGGACGTCAACGCCAAAATCAGCGCACTGAATGATCAGATTGCGAAGGCCAACGCACAAAACAAAGCCCGGATCAAGGAACGCCTTGTCGAATTACGTGCCGATCATGATCGACGAGTTGCCAAGCTGAAGCAGGCGGGCGCGTTGATCAAGGAAGCACTCGCTGCATGAGCCCATGCTACCGATGCGGCAAGGGTAGTCTTATTCTGGAGCGGCAAGGGCGACTTTGCTGCTCCAGTGTTTGATCCTGTCGTCCGTGAAGAATTCCGAACGCCCGGGGTTGCGGGGCTTCGCGGCGGGTTTGAAGTATTCGATTTTGCCGGTTTGATTGGCGCAGCCGGGGGTTATCTTGCAAATTGAAATGGCCGTCAGGTCGTGATTCTCTCATCGCGAGAGGCGCGATTTGGAGATTCGCGATGCGGCCGAGAGAGCGTCGGGACAGCGGACAGAAGGACCTCTTCCGCGCGCGCCTGGATCAGATCGTCGACATGGGCCATCCGCTGGCGAAGCTCGCCCGGTCGGTCGATTGGGGGTTTCTGGAAGAACGGTTCGGCGCGGTCTATTCGGACAAGCCCGGGCATCCGCCGCTGCCGACGCGCCTGATGGCGGGGCTGGCGATCCTCAAGCACATGCATGACCTCTCGGACGAGGCGCTGTGCGAGCGCTGGATCGAGAACCCCTTATATCAGGGTCAGGTTGTCAACGATCTTTTCCTATCCGTTGCCGCTGGCTTTGGACTTAGACCAAGATTGGAACTCCGAGAGCAGCGAAAAGCTCGCTGAACCTTATATCCGGTCGGCTTCGAGAGCCGGAGCCAAAATCCCTCATTCAGGGGAGGAGGAGTTTCCACGACGACAGGACCAATCTATTTTGGCGGCCGGCCAAAGCCGCGCCACGGGTTCTCACGGTCACTGCCGATCTTGGTCATGAGAGAGTCCGATCCGTGCGCGTTTATGCCTTCAACTCTGCCCCGTCAGGCACAAGGCCGGTTTCGAGATATCGCCATAGGGCGACGATTAGCTTGCGTGCCACCGCAACGATAAGGATCCGCCGCATTCTGCCCTTCAAGCCGTTGGTGCGATCATGGAACCAGCGCGCCAGAGCGCTCCCTGGCTGATATCTCAGCCAGAGCCACGCCAGTTCGATGCTCATCGTTCTCGCTCGGGGATTCCCAGCCTTCGTGATCCCTTGGTCCCGATCCATGCCGCCACTTTGAAAGGGACTCGGCGTAAGGCCGAGATAACTGCCCAGACAGCGACGGTTCTTGAACTCTCGATAGAACACCTCCGTGGCCAGGACATCGGCAACCTGAGGTCCGATCCCTTTGAACTGAACCAGGCGCTGGATTTTCGCGGACGATGGGATGGAAGGCGCGGCGCTCGCTTCGGCCGCTGCATCCCGGGCCTCGTCGATTTCCTTCAACATGGCATTGACTATGGCCAGGCGCTGGCAATGCCTTTCAACCTCAAGCGCCAGGCGCCGAGGCAAGGGTCGTCCGTCGCCGGTGACGATTTTGGACAGGCGACTTTGCCAGTCCCTGCGGCTCGGTTGAAAGTCATAGACACCTTGCGTGGCCAATAACCCCTTGATGCGCCCGATATGTTGCACGCGCTCTTTCATGAGGAATTCCCGCTCGCGATGCTGCCGCTTAGCATCTTCTTCCTCGATCGATGGCGGCCGAACCATGCTGCAAACCTTCGGCTCGCCGCGCCAGTATGCGATGAGAACACGCACCAGGTTCTCGGCGTCGAGCCGGTCCGTCTTCGCGCGCCGGGCCTTCCGGTTGACGTGCACGCTCGCCGCCTCGATGATGTGATTGATGACGCCACGCGCGTCGAGCGCGCGGTGCAGCCAGAAGCCGTCATAGCCAGCCTCATAGCAGGACACGACACTTACCGGTCGCCCCGTTGTCCGCGAGACTTTCTCGGTGGTGCGCTCGACGAATTCGAGAAGCTCCTGCACAGCGCCGCAGGGAATGCTTCGAAGGGAGATTTTATTCGACAAGGGCGTGAGCATCCCGATGAGCCACTTAGCTTTGCTCAACTCGATCGCCATGAAGCACACGCTCTCGGTGGTGTTCGCGGATGGCTCGATTATTGTACTGGCCATGACAGGTCTCCCGATATGTTGCTGGCATGCGGATGATAGCCGACTAGCTCGAACTGGCCCTGCATAGGATCTATTTCGAGTTGTTCTGCGGCGAGGAGTTCTTCCAGCACAAGCCGCCTTTCGACCGCTCGTCCTTGACGCGCTGGCGGCAGCGCATGGGCGAAGAGAAGCTCGTCGCGCTGACCCAGGAGAGCCTGAACGTCGCCACGCGCACGGGCGCCGCCAAGCCGGCCGACTTCGCCAAGGTCATCGTCGACACCACGGTGCAGCCCAAGGCGGTCGCATTCCCCACCGACGCCAAGCTGATGCATCGCGCGCGCGAGCGGCTGGTTCGGCTGGCCAAGAAACACGGCGTCGTCCTGCGCCAGTCCTACCAACGGGTCGGCAAATACGCGCTGATCGCCCATCAGCGCTACGCCCACGCCAAGCCGTTCAAGCGGGCGAACCGGGCGCTGCGGACCTTGCGCACGTATCTCGGCCGGACGGCGCGCGACATCGTTCGCAAGATCAAGGGCGACGCGGAGCTGAAGAGCGTGTTCGCCGAGCCTCTCTCGCTCGCCTTTAGGGTGCGCAACCAACGCCAGAACCAGCGCGGCCGGAAAGTCTATTCGCTGCACGCTCCGGAGGTCGAATGCATCGGCAAGGGCAAGGCGCATCGGCCCTACGAATTCGGCGTCAAGGTCTCCGTGGCGACGACGCTTCATCATTCTCGCGGCGGCCAGTTCATCGCCCATGTGAAGGCGCTGCCGGGCAACCCCTATGACGGCCACACCCTCGGCGTGGTTCTGCCCGAGATGGAGGCCCAGATCGGCGCGAGCCTCTCGCGCATCGTCGCCGATCGCGGCTATCGCGGCCACAATGCTCCGCCTGAACACAAGTTCAAGGTTTACATCTCCGGCCAGAAACGCCGCGTCACCGAAGCGATCAAACGCGACCTGCGCCGCCGCTCAGCGGTCGAGCCCTGTATCGGCCATCTCAAGTCCGAGCACCGGATGGGTCGCAACCACCTCGCCCATGCCGCCGGAGACGCCGCCAACGCCGTCCTCGCCGCCGCCGGCTACAACTTCCGCCGATTGCTGGCCTGGCTGAGGCTGCTTTTGCGCGCCTGGCTCGCCGCCATCATCGCGACCGCCAAACCGTCTCTCGATCAGAGCGCTCTCGCGTAGTCGGCGTTCTTCACGGACGACGATCCTCTCAAACATTACCAAGCTGGTTTCTTGGAAAGGCATTAAAACGGTCGACGCCCGATCGGCCCGTTCGCTCAGGCTTTTTGGGCGCGACTCTCGTGCCAGTGCCACCAGAGCACAACGCCAATTCCGAGGGCCGCTATCGAGACCAACACGATAATCAGAGCCGAAGCTTCGATCCATGCCGCCGCCGGAACGCAGAGCGCCATGATGATCCCGAGAAGACAGACCTGCCAAGAAAGGACATGAACACCTGCGGTAAAGGTGCCGAGCGCCAATAACATGAGAACGGCGAGCCCCGTCGCGCTGGCGTTGAGAACCCTCTGGACGTTAGGTAACAGCATCATATTCATCACGAGCAGGAACGCGGCCCAGTGCAGCGCCTGCGTACATATCAATTGTAATCGCGCGTTTTTATCGTTGGCGCTGGACCATCCGGAGCCGACACAGACTAACCCGATCACCGGCGCCAGAAGCACCCAATAGCCCATAATCGGTTGTTTCAAAAAACTCGTATAGGCAACGCCGAGCAAGGTCAGGATCAACACTAGGCTGAAAGGTAACTCACTGATCCAGAAGCTTACGTGTGGCCCGTTGCGGACGGCGGTTTGCGGATCGCCTGCTCGCGCATCCCGGGGATCTGCATCCATGCTGCTCATCGCGGCTGCTCCGCTCTGACCGTCTTCAGGGTCGAATCTTTCTTGCCCTATGGAGCGAGAAACCGCCTCCCGGCGGCTTCTCCGACTGAGAGATTGTTCGAATCAGGCAGCTCGCTTGAACGCGTCGCGCGCTGCCTGATTGGCGCGATCGAACGCAGCGCGGGTTTCCGTCAAGACCGCCATCAGCGCGGACCATGACTGTGCCCCCATCTGGTCCAGGTGCTTCTGGAGTTTTTCCTCCGCTGCGGCGGCGTCGGCCTGCATGCGCTTCACGGCGGCATCGATTTCGGGCTTACGCTCGGTAGCGAATTGCTTGGTATCGCTGCCAAGCTTGTCGGCGGCTTCTCGCCACGCCTTCAGTTGGGCCGCCGACTGAAGCTTGAATGTCGCCTGCTGTTGCTCGACTTGCTTGCTGAAGCTCACGACGTATTTCTTGACCTCGGCCTCGAACGAATCCCACTCTGGCTCCAGTTTTGCCTTTGCGCTCGTCCAAGTGGCCTCGTTGGCTTCCGCCTGCTTCTTGATGGTGTCCCGGAAGATGTCACGGCTTTTGCGTAGGTCGGCGAGTGCTTTGTTGGCCTTGTCGCGGGCATCGGCCTGCACCTCGCCAACTTTGCTTTCAAGCGATGTCAGTACGGCTTCAATTTCATTGAGCCGTTCCTTGGCCCAATTTACATAGAAGTGGATATTGCTTTGCGTTTGCATTTGCGTATCTCCATAAACGGACCATGCCCCTTGATTTCAATTAACATGCTTCCTGTGTTTCTTCTTGATATGGGTCAACGCCATATCTCGAAGCGATCCCAATTTAAGATTAGTCGAACGCGTCGTTTCGACGGTACAACGATCACTTCCGTTCCCACATTCGTTGCCGATCCGCGGCATCGCCCGGGGCTTTTTTGCGCCAAGGAAAACAGAGCTAATGTCCGGTTGGGGGTCGACCTGCGACGGTCACCGCGACGGTCCCAGTTGGGGGTCGAGCGGACGTTCGCGACGAGTGCGAATAGTGGCATTGAGGGTCATTTGCCACTAACGCCTTGCGCCTCAGTTTCTTTGCCTGGGCCTACGTTCTACGGAACATCCTGCGCACGCTGGCGACTCCGGAGCCTCCCCGGCGCAACGAGGGACGCTCCGAAGGCGAGCCCGCCGTTCGAATACGCTATGCGCTGAAACTAGCAGCGCTTGATTCAACGCAAGGCGTCGCAAGGCGATCCGGGCGATGAACGATGCGGGTCTCCAGAGAATAAGCAAACGTTTCTAACCCGAACGACTGCTGGCAGAATCAAGAGGAGTTATCGTCATGAGCGATCTCGTCGCGATCGAATTTTCGTCGGAAGCAAAAGCGGAAGAGGTTCGGCAGAAGCTCCTCGACATGCAGGGCCAGTATCTGATCGAGCTTGAGGACGCCGTCATCGCGATCAAGCAGCCGAACGGGCGGATCAAGCTCAACCAGCTGTACCACCCCGCGGCGGCAGGAGCGGCATATGGCAGCTTGTGGGGCCTGCTCGTGGGCATGATCTTCATGATGCCCGTGCCGGGCGCGGCGGTGATACCTGCGGCTGGCGCGGCCCTCGGCGCGGCCTCGGGAGCGATCGGCGGCGCCCTCGCCGATGTCGGGATCAACCATCAGTTCGTCAAGGACGTCGCGGCGAGCCTGCAGTCGGGGAATGCGGCGCTGTTCCTGCTGATCCGCAAGGTTAGCGCCGATAAGGTGCTCGCGGATTTCAAGGGAGTGGGAGGCAAGGTCCTGCGAACGTCGTTCGACGAAACACAAGAGAAAGCCCTCCGCGATGCGCTTTCCGAGGCCGGCCCCCAGAAGCCCGGTCCCGCAAATTGAACTGAGGAGAGAGACCCGATGGCTACGATCAATTCAGATCTCAGTGACTTGCACTGCGGCGTAAGGGATGCATTGAACGCGCGTTGGGGGCTGTTGATGTTTCAGGGCGTCGCCCTGATCGTTCTCGGCGTCCTCGCCATCGCAGCGCCGATGCTCTCGACGGTCGCGGTCGAAATATTCATCGGTTGGCTGTTCTTGATCGCCGGCATCGTCGGACTGATCGCGATGTTCTACGCCGACGACGTCGCGGCCTTTTTGTGGATCCTCGTCACGGCGGCCCTGTCGCTCGGACTAGGCGTGCTGCTGCTCTATAGACCCATCGCCGGCACGGTGACGCTCACCCTGGCGCTGACCGCGTTTTTCGTCGCCGAGGGCGTGTTCCAGATCGTGACTTCGATCGCCTATCGCAAAGTGCTGCCGGACTCCTGGGGCTGGTTGCTGGCGAGCGGCGTCTGCGATCTGATCTTGGTCGCGATCATCGTCTACAGCTGGCCGCTGAGCGCCGCCTGGACGCTGGGTCTGCTGGCCGGCGTCAACCTGCTGACCTCGGGTGTGGCGATCGTAATGACGGCGTTCGCCGCGCGCAGCGCGGTCAAGTCGGTCACCAATGTCTTCAAATGATGGGCGAGAGAGCCAGGTCGTTCCTGATTGGACCGGCCCGGGTCTCGAATGGTTTTTTTTGGCGCGCGTGTTTCTCGGCCGAGGCTCGGCTCGCGGTCGCCGGCGCAGCCATGAATGCAGACTGAGATCAATCCCCGCTAATAGGTCATCGGCGAGGCAACCCGACGTCGCGGCGGCGCCGGTGTTTTGGAGCGCAAGAGGACATGTTCCCAATTGACGACGCCTCGCGACGCCCGTCGCAGTTTCCCATCGTCACCGCGTCCATCATCGCGCTGAATGTGCTGGCGTTCATTTTCGAACTGACGGGCGGCGACGCATTCGTCGTCCAATGGTCGGTCATCCCCGCCGACATCGTCGCAGGCCATCACCTGATCACGATCGTGACCGCCTTGTTCATGCATGCTAGCTGGTCGCACATCATCGGCAACATGATCTTTCTCTGGGCGTTCGGCCCCGAGATGGAAGACACGATGAATCCGGGCCGTTACGCGGCGTTTTACCTCGTCGGCGGAATCGTTTCGATGCTCGCGCAGGTCGCCGCCGACCCCGGCTCCACGGTTCCCAATGTGGGCGCGAGCGGCGCCATCGCAGCTGTCATGGGCGCCTTTCTCGTCACCTTCCCCAGCGACAGGATTCGCACGGTCCTGGTCATCGGCTGGTTCGTGCGTGTCACGTTCGTGCCGGCCGTGTTGCTGATCGGGCTCTGGTTTGTCATCCAACTCGTCAGTTTTGGCGCGATCGCGGAATCGCAAACGGGCGGCGTCGCATACGTGGCCCACATCGCCGGCGTCATCTTCGGCGCCGCGACCGGGCGTCTGTTCGAGGATCCGCGCAGGCTCGCCCGACAGCGGGACGACGACCGATTTTCGTGACAAGCCTACGCAGCCCTTCTCTTCGGCTCTCGCCGAGAAAGCCGCGAACGGGGCGACGCCCTTAAGGATGTGAAGACGCATCCAACCATGACCCGGCCCGCCCTTGGTAACAGGGGCAAAAATCCGGGGGAGACACACAAAATCTGACTGCGATCTTGAGGCGATTTCGCGCAACGGATTCAATTTGCTCAGCTTTCCAAAACTGGCAACGCGAATGCTGCACCGATCGTTCGTTGCGGTGAAAATGATCGGTTGGTCAGGACGCGGACGCCGGGACGGAGCGCATCTCGATCTCACAATGCGGCATGACCTCCCTGCCGTCTTTGAGCGCCGTAAAATCCTAAAGCTGCACGCAAGGGGTCCGCTTGAATAGATCACGCGCGGCCGGGGATTGATCTGGGGACGTAATGCGGCAGGATAGCACCCGAGGTGCACAGGTGTGAGAGAATCAAAACGTAACAAAACGTAGCATTTCGTAGCAAATCGGAGCGTGGCGAAAATGCTTCGAAATGCTTCGCTCCTGCTGCGAGTCGAGGCCCTGGATTCGTCCTCGATGAAGCTGGACGCCCTCCGCCGACACTTCAGTGCGTCTGGTGTGGGGCTTAGAATTTGTGGCCTTTTGGTGGGGAAATGGTGGGACTTGGTGGGGACTGGTGGCCTTTGGCGGGGAACTGGTGGCCCTTGGTGGTCGCCCGGTGGCCGTTGGTGGTCGCCCGGTGGCCTCAAGTGGTCCTTCCGGCGCTGCCGCATCCGCTCAGCGCCGCCCTGATGCCCGCCGAAGAAGGCGCCGGCGCGATCCTGATTTGGTCGCGCCCGGCGAAGCGCTCGGCAATCGCCGCGTAGCTCGCCTGGAGCGCTGGCCGCCTCGCGCGGCCGGTCTTCCTTTTTCGCCGACCGCTCGGCGAAGCGCATTCACTCAGTGTTCGCCGTCCCCTTCCGTGGAGTGCGCCCAATTCGCTGTTGAACTTTCTCGCGCAGCCGAATCGGAAATGCCGCCAACTCCTCCGTGACCTTTGGCAGTTTCGAGAGCGCCGATAACTTGTTTTTCAGGCGCGTCTCATCGCGATAACGTTCATCCGTTTCGGCGACCCCGCCATGTCCCATGATGTCGCGACGCCATTCGAGCATCACTTTGCGATCCGAGAGCGCCTGATTGCCCCAATGACGAACGGAGTGAAAGACCTTTCCGACCTCGGCGGCCTGGGGCAGCTGCTGTTTCAACAAAGGCGACCAAAGGTCGTGGAATTGCTCGCCTAGTGGCGACGTGCCGCTCGCCGCAAGCAGCTCAGGAAACAGCAAATCGTATCCGAGCGCCTGAACCGCCTCGACGTATTTGCGCAGTCCCAGCCGCAGGAGTTCCGGGTGAACCGGGACTTTGCGCTTTGATTGCGAATTCTTCAGGCGGCGGTACTTGTTCGGCATGACGTCGAAATAGGGGATCGGCGTATCGAAGTGGACGTCCGCGATCATCAGACCGCAGGCCTCTTCGCGACGCATTAGCGAATCGATGGCGATGAGCGGGACCCAGTAGAGCGCGTCATGGACAACGACGTTGCCAGGGATCAGTCTTGCATCCTCGCCCAAGCCGCCGCGCCAGACGCTCGATTTCAAGATGGCGATGATGTCGTCGAGAACCATCGCCGGGCGTTGATCGCGCGCCCGTTCGGGATCGGGTTCGTAGAAATGCGATAGGTCGATCGGCTCCGCGCATTTCAGGCCGTAGCCCGCCGCGAATTTCAAAAGCGCGTTCAGATGATTGAAATGGCGATTGATCGTGCCGGGCTCGCGCCCCTTTTGATTGGCCGCGAGATTCTCGGCTTCGGCGAGCACTTGCGGCAACGGCTTGCCCCTGTCCTTCGACGACTTGCCATAGGTGACAGGCAATTTTTCGAGAACGTCGCGATAGATCGCGAAATCTTGCTGTCGCAGGCGTGTGAAATCGTCATGGCCAACGACGCGTATGAGCAATTCCGCCGTGGAGCCCATTTGTTTCGCGGTCTTCGGCGTCCATCGCTTCTTTGACCTGCGGGTTGTGAGAAGGTTGCGGGAGAGCCCGCTTATCGAAGACGGGACCTGCGGATGGTTTGGGGGCGGGTTCGTCGCCGGCAGGGGGGAAGCAGGCGGGGCCGTTCGAGGCGCCGGCGCCTCGACGATCGCATCGGCCGGGGTGGCTTGCGGGACCGGGATCGCGGCAGCCGGTTGCGACGTGGCGGAAGTTGGGGTTGAAGCGGCGATCGTCGCGGCTCGAATGGCCTCAATGTCGTCTGTCAGGGTTTCGCCCCAGCGTCGGTCCGTGTCCAGGCAAGCCGCGGCCTTCCCGCGATAAAAAGCGGTTTCCGCCGCCGTGCGGGCGACGGCGGTCATATCAACGTCGGGCGCATGCTGAGAAAGCAGGCTGTCGATTTTCCAGTTCGGCGGCGGCGCCTTTTTTTGGTGACGCAAGACCTCCAGCATCGTTCGAACCTGGAGCGTCTCGGTCGGCGACAGGCCGCAGGAGCGCAGAAACTCGTCGTCCTGCGATCCGAGGGTCGCTGTCCGGCCGCGCTCGGCGAGCAGCTTATAGGCGGCGCCAAGAACCCTGTCCGCGCGCGGTCCGCTCATCGGCTCAGGCCGTGAGAGGGCCCGGTCCGCGATCGCCGCGCGTTTGAGGGTTTCGATCTGCTCCAACGCGACGGCGAGCATGATCGCCTGCGCCTCGGCCGGCGCGAGTTCGCCACGACGGGCTTCTTCCAGAAGGGGTCCGCTCATGTGGGTCAAGGCCGCTGCGAGGCGGCGCGCTTCGTCCTGGTTTTTCGTGCCGAGGCTGACGATCAGGACGCCGCCGGGTCCTATTCCGGGCGCGGCGGGGAATCGCCGTCGCCAGTAGTATACGGCGCCGCGACGCAAAACATGGCAAACGGCCGGCATGTGTCACACCCATGTGTATCAGGTATGTGCAGCAGACCGGCTTTCCCTGCCCACCTAAGCGGGTAAGACTTTGTATTTCAAAGACTTAGGCTACGGTTGGCTGGGGCGCCAGGATTCGAACCTGGGGATGGCGGAATCAAAATCCGCTGCCTTACCACTTGGCTACGCCCCACCGAAGCGCGAAGGCCGGGGCCGGCGTTCGCGAAGCGGGCGGACCATAGTGCGAGGCCTCGCCCATCGCAACACCCTAAACGGCGGCCGCCGCCGCGAAAGTCGCGAGATTGGCGTTGGCGCCGCAAACGAGCGCGCCGACGCGCTCGTCGGGCGCGGGGCGGTAGGCGCCGCTCGCCAAAGCCGAGTAGGCCGCCGCGCCGCCGGGCTCGGCGACGATCGAAAAATCGCGCCAGAGGCCGAGTTGCGCCGCCCGAATCGCCTCGTCCGTCACCAGCGCGACGTGATCGACCGCGCGCCGCGCGATCGCGAGATTGAGTTCGCCGACGCTGCGCGCGCCGAGCGAGTCGGCGGCGACGGATTGCACGGAGACGTCGACCGGCCGCCCGGCCGCCAAGGCGGCGTGCAACGCGCAGGATCCTTCCGGCTCGACGCCGACGATTTTGGCGCGGCCGTCGAACCATGCCGCGACGCCGGCGATGAGGCCGCCGCCGCCGACCGCGACGAGAATCGTGTCGAGCGGCGCGGCGCCGAGGCGGGCGAGGTCCTCCTCCCATTCGAGGCCGACCGTTCCCTGTCCGGCGATGGTTTGGGGCGACGCATAGGGATGAATCGCCAAGGCGCCGCTCTGTGCGACATAGGCGTCGCAAAGCGCCTGCGCGTCGAAATAGGTCGCGCCCTCGACGACGATCTCCGCGCCATAGGCCTTGATCTTGGCGACCTTCACCGGCGCGGCGATCTGCGGCACGAAGATGCGCGCGCGGACGCCGAGCTTGCCCGCGGCATAGGCGACCGCCGCGCCGTGGTTGCCGCCCGAGGCCGTCGCGCAGCCGATCGCCGGCGCTTGGCGCGTCAGAAGATTGAGGAACGCGCCGCGCGGTTTGAACGAACCCGTGTGCTGCAAGAATTCGAGTTTCAGCGAAATTTGCGGCGCGCCGGCGAGGGGCGAGGCCGTCTCGAGGATCGGCGTGCGTCGGACATAAGGCGCGATCCGCGCGTGCGCGGCGCGAATTTCGGCGCGGCCAAGCGTCGTCGACGGCGTCCGCTGCGGCTCGGTATCGCGGGTCATTTCGCGCTCGTTTGTCTAAACGGGGATGACGTCGACTTCGACATCGAGCTTATGGCCGCCCGAAGACAGGATCACGCCCTCCACCGGCGGCACGTCGGAATAATCGCGGCCGCGCGCGACGACGATGTGATCGTCGCCGACGGCGACCGCGTTGGTCGGATCGAGCCCCAGCCAGCCGAACGCCGGCCCGCACCAGAGCGCGACCCAGGCGTGCGAAGCGTCGGAACCGGCGAGGCGCGCCTTGCCTGGCGGCGGGATCGTGCGGATGTATCCGCTGACGTAGAGCGCCGGCAGGCCGAGCCCGCGCAGCCCCGCGATCATCACGTGCGTGAAATCCTGACAGACGCCGCGCTTTTGCTCGAACGCCTTGGCGGGCGAAGTCGTCACTTCGGTCGCCTTGGCGTCGTAGACGAAATCGGCCTTGATGCGCTTAGCCAGCTCGCTCGCCGCCTCATAGATCGGGCGGCGTGGCCGGAAACTTTGGCGCGCATAGGCCGTCGCCCGCTCGAAGAGCGGGACGAGCCGGCTCGGATAAATCGCGAAAGCGGGCGAATCGGGCGCGAGCGAGGCGGTCGCGGCGGCGGCCGCGGCGACGTCCTCCCACGGCGGGGTCAACGCGGCGAGCGGCGGCGGCGGCTGCTCGACGACGATGCGCGCGCGCGATTCGATCAGGAGTTCGCGGTGCGGCGTCTCGATGCGCATGTGCACGACGCGGTTGGCGAAGGAATCGGCGCACTCGATGAACGTCTGCGGACGCGGCGTCACGTCGATTTGCGCGCTGAGCACGCGCTGGCCGCCCTCCGAACGCGGCAGCAGGCGCAGCACGCAGGTGTTCACGGCGACCGGCGCGCCATAGCGATAGCGCGTGAGATGCGTCACGTCGTAGATCACGCGAGGCCCGTGACTTTCTCGGCCCGGCCTTGCGCCGCGCCCTGGAGAAAATAGCGCGACGCGATCGCCTCGGCCAAAGTCATCAGCCGCTGCTCGATCGCGAGGATGCGCGAATCCTCGAGCCTTTCGGGGTATTCGGTCGCGAGTTCCGCGCGCAGCAGCGTGGCGAGCCGGCGCGGCTCCTCGGGCACGCCGTCCTGCCGCAGCACCGGCAGGGCGCCGATATGGTCATCGATCACATTGGCCTGAAACGCTACCGAGCGCGGATTGAACGGATCGAGCAGCGCCATGTCTCGCACCGGCGCCAGCGCGACGCCGATCAGGGTGCGCGAGCGATAGGTGATCTGCGAGTCGATGAGATCGAGCAGCACGTCGAGATTGTATTCGGTGGCGTCCTGGCCGGCGAACTGGCGCGCCAGCCGGCATGTGTTGATGCCGCGCTCGATGCGTCGACCGAGCTCATAGAAAATCCAGCCCGCGCCGCGGTTGAAATTCTCGTCGAACAACCCGGCCAGCGCGGCGATCGTGGTCAGCGCCTCGTCGACGCAGTCGAGTATCTCCGATTCGGCGAGCGGGCGTCCCGGCGCCTCCAGGATGACCGTTTCGAGCCGGCCGATCAGCTGCCAGGTCTGCGGCGTCAGGCGCTCGCGGATCACCGAGGCGGCGTAGCGCGCCGCGCGGGCGATCGACAGCGCGGAGCCGTTATTCTCGCTGTCGCGCAAGGCCGCCTCGCCCGCGTCGGCGGAGGTCTCGCGCGCGGTCTCGGCGTCGATGGCGCCCCAGGAGACGAGCAGAGTTTTCAATCGCTCGATCGACTGGCGCGAGCCGTTCATCGGCGCGTCGGGATCGACGGCGCGCGCGCAGAGGCAGCGCACGAGTCGCAGCGTCCCCTCCTCGCGCTCGAGATAGCGGCCGAACCAGAACAGATTGTCGGCGGCTCGGCTCGGCAGATTGCCGAGCATGCGCACGATCCGCACTTTTTCCGGCGTCGGCAGAAGGGTGGTCGCCTCGACCGGACGATCCGCCAGCACCCAGACGTCGGCCGATTCGACGCCCTCGCCCATCGACACCGCGCGCGCGTCGGGCTTGTCGGAAATGCGGCAGAAGCCACCCGGCATCACGCGCCAGCCGTGCGGCGTCGCGGCGGCCAAAACGCGCAGCACGAAAGGGCGCGGGACAAGGCGCCCTTCCTCCCAGCGCGGCGTCGTCGAAAGCCGCACGATGTCCTGGCCGACGTAATCGACCCCGCGCGTCTCGATCGCGGCGCGCAGCGCCGCGCGCTCGTCGGCTCCGAGTTCGCCGCCCACGACGCCGCGGCGCCCGCCGAAGCCGGGCACGGCGTCGCGAAAAGCGCCGGCGATCGAAACGGAATCGAGCGAGGCGAGAACGCGCGCCCGCTCGCTCGGCTGGCCGCACCACCACGTCGCGATATTCGGCATCGCGAGGTCCTCGCCGATGAGGCGGCGGGCGAGGGCGGGCAGAAACGCCAGCAGCGCGCGCGATTCGAGCAGCCCCGCGCCCGGCATGTTCTCCACCGCGACGCCGCCGGAGCGGATCGCGTCGACGAGGCCCGGCACGCCGATGCGCGAGGCGGCGTTGAGTTCGAGCGGATCGCACCATTCGGCGTCGACGTGCCGCCAGAGCACGTCGCAACGCTTGAGCCCGGCGATCGTGCGCACGAAGACGCGGCCGTCGCGCATCACCAGATCGTCGCCTTCGACGAGCAGGAAGCCGAGGTAGCGCGCGAGATAGGCCTGCTCGAAATAAGTCGCGCTCAGCGGGCCGGGCGTCAGAATCCCGATGCGCGGTTCGGTGCGCTCGCCGCTCGCCTTGAGCCCGGCGCGCAATTCGCGAAAGAACGGCGCGAGGCGTTCGACGTTCATCTGGCTGTAGAGGCTCGAAAACGCCTGCGAGATCACGAGGCGGTTTTCCAGCGCGTAGCCAGAACCCGAGGGCGCTTGCGCGCGGTCGCCCAGCACCCACCAGCGCCCGTCGGGTCCGCGGCCGATGTCGGCGGCGTAGAGCCGCAGCCAGCGCTTGCCCGGCGGCGCGACGCCCCGCATCGCGGCGATGAAGTCGGGCGACCCGGTGAGCGCGGCGGCGGGCAGGACGCCCTCGGCGATCAGGCGGCCCTCGCCATAGACGTCGGCGAGCACGCGTTCGAGCAATTCGGCGCGCTGCGCGACGCCGTGCGCGATTTCGCGCCATTCGGCTTCGGGAATCACCAGCGGCATCCGGCTGAGCGGCCACACGCGCTCGGACGTCTCGCCCTGCACGCGATATGACATGCCGCGATTGCGGATGCGCCGGTCGGCCGCGGCGAAACGTTGCGCGATCTCGCCGGGTTCGAGGGCCGCGAGCGCCTGCAGCAACCGCTGCCAGTGCGGGCGACGCGCGCCGTCCGCGCCGATGAATTCGTCGGGAATCCCCGGAAGCGGCGCGTAGCCGCGCGTCCACGCGGCGACGCGCGCGAGCGCGTCGTCGTCGTGCGGCGCTGCGGACCTGGCGCTAGCGGGCAATGGGTCTCCGTAAGTCCAACGTCATCGGAAATTCGCTCGACGACTCGTCGGGAGGAACGGGCGCCGCCCCCGCAGTATGCCCGTGATCCTGGAAACGCGCCAGTCGGCGCGCCTCGGCCTCGTAGGAATTCACAGGCGAAGTTTCATAGTTGCGCCCACCGGGATGGGCGACATGGTACACGCAGCCCCCGAGCGAGCGTCCGTTCCAGGAATCGAGAATGTCGAAGGTCAGCGGCGCTTGCGGCTCGATGGTCGGGTGAAGGCTGGAGGCCGGCTTCCAGGCCTTGAACCGCACGCCCGCCACCGCCTCGCCCGCCCGCCCCGTCGCCTGCATCGGCAATCTGCGGCCGTTGCAGGTCAGGATATGGCGTCCGGCGATGAGACCCTTGGCCTTGGCTTGCAGCCGTTCGACCGAGGAATCGACGTAGCGCGCCGTGCCGCCCCCCGTCGCCTCCTCGCCGAGCACGTGCCAGGGTTCGAGCGCCTGGCGGATTTCCAGTTCGACGCCGCCATGGGCGACGCGGCCGTAGGTGGGAAAGCGGAATTCGCGCTGCGCCTCGAACCATTCCGGATCGAAAGCATAGCCGGCGCCCTGGAGATCGGCGAGGACGCCGAGAAAATCCTCCCAGACGAAATGCGGCAACATGAAGCGGTCGTGCAGGCTCGTGCCCCAACGCACCGGCGCGCCTTGCTGCGGCTCGCGCCAGAACCAGGCGATCAGCGCGCGCAGGAGCAATTGCTGGGCGAGACTCATGCGCGCGTCGGGCGGCATTTCGAACGAGCGGAATTCCACCAGGCCGAGCCGTCCGGTCGCGCTGTCCGGCGAGTAGAGCTTATCGATGCAGATTTCGGCGCGATGGGTGTTGCCGGTGACGTCGACGAGGAGATTGCGAAAGAGCCGGTCGACGAGCCACAACGGCGCCGCCTCGCCCGGCGCGGGCGTGTGCGAAAGCGCGATTTCCAACTCGTAGAGCTGATCGTTGCGCGCTTCGTCGAGGCGCGGCGCCTGGCTGGTGGGGCCCAGGAACAACCCGGAAAACAGATAGGAAAGGGCCGGGTGGCGTTGCCAATAGAGGATCAGGCTCGCGAGCAGATCGGGTCGGCGCAGGAACGGCGAGTCCGCCGGTATGGCGCCGCCCAGCACGACGTGATTGCCGCCGCCGGTTCCCGTGTGGCGCCCGTCGGTCATGAACTTGTCCGTGCCGAGCCGCGACTGGCGCGCGTCTTCATAGAGCGTCGTCGTCGTCTCCACCGCCTGGCGCCAGGACGCCGCAGGATGAATGTTGACTTCGATGACGCCGGGGTCGGGCGTCACTTTGATGCAATCGACGCGCGGATCGAACGGCGGCGTGTACCCCTCGATGCGGATGGGAAGCTTCCTTTCGCACGCGATCGCTTCGACCGTGCCGAGCAATTCGAGATAATCGTCGAGCTTCGGCGTCGGCGGCATGAAAATGCACAGCACGCCGTCGCGCGGCTCGACCGTCAACGCGGTGCGCACCGCGCCTTCGGCGGCGAACTGTTCGATTTGCGTCTGCTGTTCCGGGCCGGGCCGCGCATGCGCGACCTGGCGGAATTGCACCGGCTCGGGCAATTCGCCGCGCGGGTCCATCGGGTCCTGTTCGTGGACGAAGGGGTAGTCCGACGGCTTGACGTGGGGCAGCGTTTTCATCGGCAAGCGCAGGCCGACCGGCGAGTCGCCGGGCACGAGAAAGAGCTTGCCGCGCCTGAGCGGCCAGCGCTCGCTGCGCCAGGCGGGCTTGGCCTCCGCGTTCCAGCGTTGCACCGGCAACACGAAGCCGGTCGGACGCGACAGGCCGTGGTCGAAGGTGCGCACCATGCGCGCGCGCTCTTCCGGATCGTCGATCTTCGGGTCGCTGGGATCGACGTTGACCGGCAGCGCGCTCTCGCGCAGCAGCCAATAGGGCGCGTCCTCGTAAGCCGGGATGACGTAGTCGGGCTCGATGCCGAGACGTGACGCGACTTCGCTGGCGAGCGCTTGAGCGTCCCCGCTCGTCGCGGCCGCGCTGGCGCCGGCCCCGGCGATCAGCAGGGGGTCTTGCCAGATCGGCTTGCCGTCCTTGCGCCAAAACAACGCGAAGGCCCAGCGCGGCAAGCTCTCGCCGGGATACCATTTGCCCTGGCCGTAATGCAGGAAGCCGCCGGGCGCGAAACGCGCCTGCAGGCGCCGGATCAGCGTCTCGGCGCGCGCCTGCTTGTTTCCTCCGACGGCCGACGTATTCCATTCCGGAGCGTCGTAATCGTCGATCGAGACGAAGGTCGGCTCGCCGCCCATGGTCAGGCGCACATCCTGCGCGACGAGATCGCGATCGACCTTTTCGCCGAGCGCGTCGAGCTTGCTCCAGGCGGCGTCGGTGAAGGGCAGCGTCACGCGCGGCGCCTCGCGCAGCCGCGTCACGTTCATGTCGAAGCTGAACGTCACCTGCGCCGGCTCGACGAGGCCGGTGATCGGCGCCGCCGAGCGGAAATGCGGCGTCGCGCACAGCGGCAGATGGCCTTCGCCGCAGAACAGGCCCGAAGTCGCGTCCATGCCGATCCAGCCGGCGCCGGGAATGTAGACCTCGGCCCAGGCGTGCAGGTCGGTGAAATCCTTGTCCGTGCCGCGCGGGCCTTCGATCGGATCGACGTCGGCCCTGAGCTGGATGAGATAGCCCGACACGAAACGCGCGGCGAGGCCGAGCCGGCGCAGGATTTGCACCAGCAGCCAGGCCGAATCGCGGCACGAGCCCGACCGCAGCGCCAGCGTCTCGTCCGGCTCCTGGACGCCCGCCTCCATGCGGATGACGTAATGGATCATTCCTTGCAGTTCGGCGTTGAGCGCGACCAGAAACGGAATCGTCCGTCCGCGCCGCGTCGCGAGCTTCTCGAGGTATTTCGTCAGCAGCGGGCCGCCGGGCTCGGGCGCGAGATAGGCGGCGAGCTCGATCGCGAGTTCATCCGTATAGGCGTAAGGAAATTCTTCGGCATAGGGCTCGACGAAAAAATCGAAGGGATTGACGACCGCGAGTTCGGCCGTCAGATCGACCTCGATCTTGAATTCCTCGACCGGCTCGGGAAAGACATAGCGCGCGAGCCAGTTGCCGTGCGGATCCTGCTGCCAATTGACGAAGTGTTCGGACGGCGTGACCTTGAGCGAATAGCTCGGCACCCGGGTGCGGCAGTGGGGGGCGGGGCGCAGCCGGATCGACTGAGGCCCCAGCGCGACCGGCCGATCATAGGCATAGCGGGTGACGTGATGCAGGCCGACGAGTATCGCCAAGGGGTCGCCTTTCGAGACTGGATGCGTTTGCTCGCGTGCAAGGCGCGGGCCGCGCGATGACTTGGACGCGCAGGCGGCTGGCATGTCAACGTAGGGCGGCGGGAACAGCGCGGGCGCCTAATTGGGCGGCGCTCGGCGGGCGGCATGATTAACGAATGGGCGGGGAGCGAGCGCAAAAACATCAGCAATCGCGACCTTCCAGACGGCGCGCGCATCGAAACACGCCGCGCTTGCATCGGCGTCCGCGTTGCGGCAAAAGGAGCGGCGTTAGGAGTGTAGCTCAATTGGTAGAGCACCGGTCTCCAAAACCGGGGGTTGGGGGTTCGAGTCCCTCCTCTCCTGCCAGCAGCGTTTCCGCGGCCGAAGTGTGAAACCGGCGCGGTTGCGCGGCCGGCGTGTGTGAGATCGTCACATTTTGCTTGGCGATCAGCCCTTCCATCCTATATGAGGCTTGTTTGGCGCGGCGCCGAAAGGTCCCGCGCCGCGAATTTTTCTGGCCGGGCGCGTCGCTTTCGAAGAGCGGCGCCTCAGAGCCGACGGAACCGGGAACCATGGCCAATCCGTTTGAATTCCTCCAACAGGTTCGCTCCGAGGCCTCGAAAGTCGTCTGGCCGACGCGGCGCGAGACTTTGATCACGACGGGCATGGTGATGCTGATGGTGGTGTTCGCCAGCGTCTTCTTCCTCGTCGTCGACGAAGTGTTGCGGGTCGTGGTCAGCTTGGCGCTCGGCATCGGCCGCGGGGGCTAGGCGCGATTTTATCGCGAGCGGGCGGAGCGCCGCGTTCGCTCGCCTCGACTTAGGAACGTTTTTGGGATGCCGACATGAGCATGCGCTGGTATATCGTCCACGCCTATTCGAACTTCGAGAAAAAGGTCGCCGAATCCATTCGCGAGCAGGCCGTCCAGCGTGGCCTCGAAGGCAAGTTCGCCGAGATCATGGTGCCGACCGAACAGGTCGTGGAAGTGCGCCGGGGGCGCAAGATCAATTCGGAGCGGAAGTTTTTCCCCGGCTACGTCCTCGTCAAATGCGATTTGACGGACGATGTCTACCATCTCATCAAAAATACGCCGAAGGTGACGGGCTTCCTCGGCGCCGACAAGAAACCGATGCCGATTCCCGACAACGAGGCCGAGCGCATCAAAGGGCAGGTCGCCGACGGGGTCGAGCGGCCGAAGGCGTCGATCCGGTTCGAGATCGGCGAGAGCGTGCGCGTCGCCGATGGTCCTTTCGCTTCGTTCAACGGCATCGTCGAGGAAGTCGACGAGCAGCGTTCGCGCGTCAAAGTGGCAGTTTCGATCTTCGGCCGGGCGACTCCAGTCGATCTCGAATTCGGGCAAGTCGAGAAAGTTTGATCGCGCCGACGTAACAATCGCCAATCTCGCGCCGAAGTTTGGGCTTAAGGCACAAGCGGCTTCCGGTGTTGTCCGCCTCTTGCTCGCATACGAGCAGGATCCGCCTCGCGAGGTTCAGGCATGCGCTATCATCGTCGCCACGGCTGGGAAATCAGCGCCAGCGAAACAACCCCCGAATCGATTTTCCTCGATCGGCGCGCCTTTGTCGTCGGCGCCGGGGCGCTTGCGGCATACGCGGGGCTCGCGCGCCGGGCCGGAGCCGACGAGTCGGATCCGACCGCTTCGCTTTATCCGGCCAAGCGCAACGAGGCTTACGCGCTCGATCGCGACGTGACGCCGGAAAAGATCAATCTGAACTACAACAATTTCTATGAATTCAGCACGAGCAAGCACCTTTCGGCCGACGAGCTGAAGACTCGGCCGTGGACGGTGACGATCGACGGTCTGGTCGAAAAGACGCAGACATACGCCATCGACGACCTCATTAAGACGATGGGCCTCGAAGAGCGCCTCTATCGTCATCGCTGCGTCGAAGCCTGGTCGATGGCCATTCCCTGGACGGGATTCCCGTTGCGCGCGCTGGTCGAAAAGGCGCGACCGCTGTCTTCGGCCAAGTTCGTGCGCTTCGAAAGCTTCCTCGACAAGAAGAGCGCGCCGGGCCAGCGCTCCTTCATGCCTTGGCCCTATGTCGAGGGGCTCACCATCGCCGAGGCGACCAACGATCTCGCGTTCATCGCCACCGGCGCCTACGGCAAACCGCTCGCCAAGGTGCAGGGCCCGCCCATTCGGCTGGCGACGCCGTGGAAATACGGCTTCAAATCGGCCAAGTCGATCGTCCGGATCAGCTTCGTCGATGCGAGGCCGTCGACGTTTTGGGAGACTTTGGGCCCCGACGAATACGGCTTCTGGGCCAACGTGAATCCGGACGTGCCCCATCCCCGCTGGAGCCAGGCGACGGAGACCGTGCTGACATCAGGGGATCTGCGGCCGACGCTCCTCTTCAACGGCTATGGCGAGCAGGTCGCGGGGCTCTACAAGGGCCTGGAAAAAGAGCCCCTCTACATGTGAGCGTTCGCGGCGGGGCCGGCGCTCAATAGCGCCATCGCTGGGCCTTGGAGACCAGGAAGTCTCGGAACGCCTGCACGCGCGCCACGTTTTTCATTTCCTCAGCGTAGACCAGGAAGCAATCCATCTCCGGCATGTCCGCCTGGGGCAAGAGACGCACGAGGCCGGAATTCGGCAGCACGCAATAATCCGGCAGCACCGCGATGCCGACGCCGTGCTCGACGGCGCGGATGATCGCGGCGAGGTTGTTGATGGCGATATGGGGAGCGCGCGGATTTTTCGAATCGCGCCCGACCGTCAGCAACGAATTGAGATCATAGAGCAAGTGCGTCGCGGTCGGCGCGCCGAAGGCGACCAGGCGATGATGGTCGAGATCGGCGATGGATCGCGGCTGGCCGCATTTCTTGAGGTAATCGGCCGAGGCGTAGGCGTGAAAATGCACGGTGAACAGGCGCCGGCGGATCAAGTCGGGCTGCATCGGCTCGCGCAGCCGAAGCGCGACGTCGGCTTCGCGCATGCTCAAGTCCAATTCGTCGTCGGACAGCAGCAGCTGCAATTTGACTTCCGGGTAGAGCTCGACGAATTCACCTAGCCGCGGAGCCAGCCAGTTGGCGCCCAGCGCCAGGGTGGTGGTGACGCGCAAGTCGCCGTGCGGCTTTTCGCGGGTGTCGATCAGTCGGCTGCGCACGGCATCGAGCTTGAGCACGACGTCCTGCACCGCTTCGCGCAGCATTTCGCCCTGTTCGGTCAGGATGAGGCCACGCGCGTGACGGTGAAAGAGCGGCGCGCCCAGCTCCTGTTCGAGCGCGCCGACCTGCCGACTCACCGCGGATTGGCTGAGCCCCAGGGTCTCGCCGGCGTGGGTGAAGGAGCCGGCGTCGGCCGCGGCCTGAAAAATGCGCAGCTTGTCCCAGTCCATCGCTTCCTCTCGGGCAGGCCCAGCCGTCGCCGTGGCGGGCTTCGTCTTCGGGACCGCGACGCGGGAGGCGCGACGGCGAACTTGCTAGTTCGAGATTTCGTATAGCAACTTTCGCGCCTGATTACTCCGCCGCTTTGCGAGCGGGCGCCTGCGCGGCGAGCCAACGTTCGGCCTCGAGCGCCGCCATGCAGCCGAGGCCGGCGGCGGTGACGGCCTGGCGAAAGAGATCGTCCGCGACATCGCCGGCGGCAAAAACGCCTTCGACGCTGGTCGCGGTCGAGCCCGGGGTCGTCAGCACATAGCCGTTCGGCTTCACCGCGAGCTGGCCGCGCACCAGTTCGCTCGCCGGCGCATGTCCGATCGCGACGAAGATTCCGTCGGCGGCGATTTCTTCGCTCGCGCCGGTCTGGGTGTTGCGCAACCGCGCGCCGATCACCTCGGGCGGTTCCCGCCGGCCGAGGATCTCGTCGATCGCGCGGTTCCATTTCACTTTGACGTTGGGCCGCGCGGCGAGTCGTTCACAAAGGATCTTTTCCGCGCGGAACGATTCGCGGCGATGAACGACGGTGACCTCGGCGGCGATGTTGGAAAGATACAGCGCCTCCTCGACGGCGGAGTTGCCGCCGCCGACGACGAGCACCTTCTTGCCGCGAAAAAAGAAGCCGTCGCAGGTTGCGCAGGCCGAGACGCCGAATCCCTTGAAAGCCTCCTCGCTCGGCAGGTCCAGCCATTTGGCTTTGGCGCCCGTGGCGAGAATGATCGCGTCGGCGGTCAGCGACCGGCCGCTGTCGCACTGAATGCGGAAAGGGCGCTGGCCGAGATCGAGCGCCGTGACATATTCGTTTTCGATGCGCGCGCCGACATGCTCGGCCTGCGCGCGCATCTGCTCCATCAGCCACGGGCCTTGGATCGGCGCGGCGAAGCCGGGATAATTCTCGACGTCGGTGGTGATCATCAACTGGCCGCCCGGCTCGAAGCCGCTGAGCAGCAACGGCTCGACCATCGCGCGCGCGGCGTAGATCGCGGCGGTATAGCCCGCAGGGCCAGAACCGATGATGATGAGACGCTCATGGGCCGCGGAGGGCAGGGACATACGAACCTCTCTGTCGATTCGGCGAACGCGCGCTTCGCAGGCGCGGGGGAGAAAGCGGGAAACGCGCCGTCATATATGGGCGCCGGAGCGGTTCCGGCAATATGCGGGAGTCGAGAACATCCGGCGCGTCATGGGTTGCGATCGCGCGCAAAATGTCGCGACTTTCTCGGCGCATGGAGGTTCGAATGTTTGTCTTGCGATCGTCGCCCGCTTCGCCTTTCGGCCGTAAAGTCAGGATCGCCGCGGCGATCCTCGGCCTGAGCGAGCAGATCGAAGTCGTCGCGGCCGACACCAACGATGCCAACGATCCGCTGTGGCGGCAAAACCCGCTCGGCAAGATTCCCTCGCTGATTCGCGAGGACGGCGAAGCGATTTTCGATAGCCGCGTCATTCTCGAATATCTCGATTGGGTCGCGGGCGCATGCGCGCTCTTCCCGA
>Ga0181527_1001489_pt1 | contig 24048 bp, 17 predicted proteins | sample PEATcosm2014_Bin_30_FD_119762 | JGI IMG/M metagenome (GOLD analysis project Ga0181527, IMG submission 119762) | Peatland microbial communities from MTU Mesocosm Facility, Houghton, MI, USA - PEATcosm2014_Bin06_60_metaG | ecosystem: Environmental > Terrestrial > Soil > Wetlands > Peat | place...
ACGTGCTGGTGCGCTAGTCGTTTTTTTGGTCGCCGTTTTTGGGACTTTCCAAACGAGCAAGAAGAATGCGTTTTCGGCCGAAAAATGCGCCCCGCCGCGCTTTTTTGGTCGCCGTTTTTGCGAATTTCCAGAAGTATCCCCTCCACTGGGGTGCCTGGTCCGCCGATTTCCTGTCGAGACTTTCAAAAGTGTCCCTCATTTAGGGAGTCTTTTGCGCCGTTTTGTCAAAGAGCACCGCCGTCCAAACTCTCGGGGGAGAGGCTCCGGCCGCCAGATACTAGCGGATCGCCTGGCCCGGTTTCAAGTCTCGCAAAGGCCTTTGTTGCGATTTGGTCGGGCCGAAGGCCCAGCCGCTCATCGAGCCCAGGGCATCGCCCTGGGGGCCGATTCCGGTTATGATTTTCGTGCAACGGCCCAACGGGCCAACCATGTCGTCCTACCCGGAGCGACAACCTCATGCCCCAGTCCCTTGCCCGAATCTCGCTCCACATCGTCTTCAGCACCAAAGAAAGGCGAGCCTATCTTCAGAGTCCGCAGGTCCGCGACGAAATGTTCCGCATGCTCGGCCACCACGCCAACGAAGCCGGCTGCCCGCCGCTGCGCGTGGGCGGGTGGCACGACCACGCGCATGTATTGTGCTCCCTCTCGCGGACCGTGACGGTGGCGGGCCTCGTCGAGGCGCTAAAACGGGAAACATCCAAATGGGCGAAGCAGCGGGCCCCGGACCTTGCCATGTTCTATTGGCAGAACGGTTATGGGGCGTTTTCGGTCAGCCAGTCGTTAGTTGGCCAGGTTGTCGAGTACATCGAGCGGCAGCCCGAACATCATGGCCGGATGACATTTCAGGACGAGTTCCGTGCAATCTGCGCCAAGCATGGTGTGCCGATCGACGAGCGCTACGTATGGGATTGACGCTGGTCGCCGAGAACGGTTGGCCCGTTGGGCCGATTGCCCTGACATGCGATTCTATTCCCCAGGGCGTTGCCCTGGGCTGGGCGAATTGCTGGGCCTTCGGCCCGAGAACTGTCCGGCCCGCTCCAGGTTCAGCGCCAGGAGCTTCTCCAACAGCTCCTCGTCCGAGATGCCGGGGTCCCAGCCGTAGGCGGCAAAGACGGCCGCGTCGAGCTTCTTATGGGCCAAGGCGAGCCAGGCCGGCCGCTGGTTGTAGAGGTTCGTCAGCGTCCGTTTTTTGAGGCTCTCGGCGGAGCCGGGGTCCTTGGGCACGGTCCGCGGCCAGCGGACCGTGCCGATCCCGCGCCTGTCCGGCTCGACCACGTAGCGGGCCCACGGCCCATCGAGCGAGCCGGGGAATTCCAGCACTTCCGTCTTGGTCCATTCCGGCGGGGTCAACCAACCGTTGCGCAAGTCATTCAGCTCACGCGCCGCAGCCGCAATAGCGGCCGCTTGCCCGTCGGTTGGCGGAGACATTGGGAACGTCTCGAAACAGGTGCTCGGCGTGTACCGAAAGCCGCTTTCGACCTCCCGAAGTTGCGTGCCCTGAGCCCTTGCCCACACTTCGTGGGCACGGGAATGCAAAAGGCCAAGAAAGTAGTCATCGCTTTCGGCGAAGGCAATCAACTGGTGGTCGGGCAAGATCGGTGAGGCGGACCAGACGAACAGGCGATGCTTGGAAACCGTCAATGTCGCCAGGAAACGGTCCAGCCGGGCGAGCGCGGCCCGCATCGCTGGGCGTGCTTCAACGTGAATCCACCACCGCTCCCTGTACGACTGCCGCTTGTTCTTCTGCCGCTCCGGCTGGACGTTTCGGGCGACATGCTGGAAGGGCCCCTCATATCGTGATGCTTGATCAAGAGGCATCTCGACGCCGAAGTCGATGATCCACATATCGCGCGGCCGGCGGGTCACGTCGAGCCCGTTGATCCACGGTACGACCACGTCGGAGTTGGGGCGGCCATGCGGATTCGGGGCTCGGAGCATTTCCAGGGCAAGCGCCTCGGGAATGTCGAAGGCGCCGCCTTTTGTGTCGCCCATGAAGGAAATGGCGAGATTTTCGGCGATGGGCTTCGCCGTCGTGGTGTCCGCCGCACCCCGCAGGTTCGCGTGGATTTGCGTTGCCGGCCTGCCATCAAGGGTGCGCTCGGTTTGTGCGCGGTCGTCGAATCCGATCATCGAAACATGCACAGTAGCGCCATCCAGCACCCAATCCCGGTCGCTCTCGGCGAAGAAAATATCACCGGTTGCCTTGACCCGCTCCAGCACCCTCCGGTTCGCGCCGCCACGAACGCCCTGCGTGGCCAGCAGCCCGGCCCGCCGGCATTTCCCACGTTCGATCTGCTGCCGCGCCTTCTCGAACCAGTAGCAGCACAGGTCGGCCTCGCGCGGCACCCGCTCGTTCCAGGCGTGGAACATGTTATCCACGTACTCGTCACCGAGGTTCGCGCGCAGCAGTTTTCCGCCCAGAAACGGCGGGTTCCCCACGATAAACTCCGCCTCGGGCCACTCGGGCTCCTTGGGATGCTCCGGGTCGGAGAGGTCCAGGATCGCGTCCATGCGGCGGATGCTCTCGATCGGGGCCAGCACGGGGTGGTCGGGCATCTTGAACCCGTTGTAGTGCATCCACTGGAGATAGCCGATCCAGATCACGACCTGGGCCAACTGCTGGGCATAGGGGTTGATCTCCAGCCCGTGCAGTTGGGCGGGGTTCACGTGGGGCACGAGCGACAGGCTGCGGCCCGCCGCGTAGGTGATGACCTCCTTCTCCAGGTCCAGCAGCATGTGAATCGCCACGTACAGGAAGTTGCCCGAGCCACAGGCCGGGTCGAGCACCGTGACGTGGGCCAGCCGCTCCGTGAACTCGATCAGGGCGCGGTCGAACTTCTCCCGCGGCTTCGATGCCTTGGCCGCGGCGGGCTGCCTGGGGCTGGGCCGCCGCTTCGAGAGATCGGTTCGTTTGCCGCCGGTCTGCTTTCCGGCCCGCCCGACGTCCGGCCACAACTGTTCCTCGCAGCGCCGCTTGACCTCGTCCCACTCCCGCCGCAGCGGCGCCAGCAGCACGGGGCCCAGCAGCGTCTCGATGTCTTGCCGGCTCGTGTAGTGGGCGCCGATCTGCGAGCGCTTGCTCGGGTCCAGGCTCCGCTCGAACAGCGTGCCGAAGATCGAGGGCTCGACGCTGGACCAGTCCCTTTGGCTCACCACCACAAGCGAGTTGATTTGCTCTTGGGTGAGCGGGATCACCTCGGCGTCGTCGAACAGGCCGCCGTTGAACCAACGTATCGTGTCGTTGCCGTAATCGCCCCCATCGGCCATCGCCTTGAAGAGCGCTTCCAGCCGCCGCGGCAGAACGGCCGGGTTGGCCTGGGCGTTCTCCAGCAGATTGGCGAACAGGTTGCGCGGCAGCAGGCCCGTGTCCTCGCCGAACATGCAGAACATGAGCTTCATGAGGAAGTGGGCGGCCCGCTGCGGCTCGATCCCCTTGTGCTTGCGCAGCCCCTCGGCCAGCTCGCCGAAGCGCTCGGCCGCCTCGACCGTGATCTTCTCGCTGGTGATGCCCGGGCGGAGGGCGTCGGGCTCGGTGAAGAGCTTGCGGAGCACGTCCAGGTTGGCCGGGTCCGCCAGGCCGGCCAGGTCGAAGACGTGCTTTTCCTTCGCCGTCGCGGTGAAGTTCGTGTGGACCTCGAAGCGGTCCATGTCGCAGACCACGAGCAGGGGCGGGTTCTCCAGGGCCTCGCGGTAGAGCAGCAGTTGGGCGTAGGCTTCGCCGAGGTCTTTGTGCTTGCCCTTGTATTCCCAGCCGAAATGGCCCTTCATCCAGACGTCGGCCCAGCCCTTGCCGCCGGAGACCTTCTCCACGCCGCGCTCGAAGGTGTACCAGGTGCCTTCCGGATCGGCCTCGGCCGGCTTTGGCTGGTCGAGCAGCTCGCAGAGATCGAGGAAGTGCTGTTGGCAGGCGCTGCGTTCGGAGAGCGTGGCCTTCTGCCACTTCGCGATGAACTGCTGGGGGGGCATGGCGCTTTTCCGTGCTCCTATCGCCCATTATCCTAACCCTCCGCCGCTCTGGGCGAAAGTCGGCACACGCCCGCAGCACGACAGGGGCAAGCCGTCCTTGAAGCGCCCGTTGCTCACAGCCAGCCGTTTTCGCGATACCAGCGGGCGGTTTGCCGCAGGCGATCCGCCAGCGGGGCGGCGGGGGCGAAGCCCAAGTCGTCGGCGGCGGACTGCGGCGAGCAGGTCCAGGAGCCGGCCAGGGCCTCCCGCGCTTTGTCCGGGTTGAGGTATCCGGGACTGCCGCGGATCGAGGCCCAGGCCGCGCCCAGGCCGGCAGCGGTCCAGACGCAGAACGGGCCGCCGCGTACGATCCACACGCGGCGGTCCAAGGCCGCGGCAATCTCCCGCCCCAGCTCGGCGTAGGTGGGGTCTTCTCCGCAGGCGGCGAAGTAGCAGCCTTGGGCCGCGGCCGATGGCCCCCCGTCGCCGGCCAGCCGTTTTCCCCGCTGCGAGGCCAAAATCAGCAGGCACACCAGGTCTTCGACGTGGATCAACGAAACGCGGTGGTCCCGCCAGCTCGGCACGAAATGCACACCGTAGCGTGCAATGGGGCGGAAGACGAGCCGCATCCCCGGGTCGGACTCGCCGAACACTATGGCCGGGCGGACGATGGTCATGGGGACCCGCTGGGCCCAGGCCCGGGCGGCCAACTCCCCGGCCCACTTGCTCCGCCCATAGTGCGAGACGGGGGCCGGCGGATCGGACTCGACCCGCGGCTGCCGGCCGTCCGAGGGCCCCACGGCCGCCAGTGACGAGACCAGCACCAGGACCGGCGGCGAGGCCGGCTGGGCGCAGGCCCAGGCGACGTTGCGGACCCCATCCTCGTTGGCCTGGTAGAAGTCCGCCCTCCGCCGCGCGAAGAGGCAGCCGGCCAATTGGAAGACGATCTGCTGCGCTCGGACCGCCGCGGCCAGCGACTCGCGGTCGGCCAGGTCGCCATACGCCAAACGAACGTCCAGGGCCTGCAGCCGGGACAGCCCAGAGGACGGCCGCACCAGGCAGGTCACCTCGTGACCCTGCTCGACAAGGGCCCTCACCAAGTGGGAGCCGATGAATCCGTTCGATCCTGTGACCAGGACCTTGACCATGAGCATCGCTGCGCAGGTGGATGGCGGGGGGGACGGGTGACGGGTGACGGGATCGATGTGCAGGCGGGGGTTGGGTCGCGGGGGGCCAAAGGCTCATCTATTGTACCTTTCGGACGTGCCCGGGGAGAGGGATTAGGCAGTGGGCGATGGGCGGTGGGCGGACGGGTGAGGAAGTGAGAAGGGTATGAAAAGCGCGGGTCTACTCCCCAATCGCCAATCCCTAAATCCCCAATCCCCCATCCCCAACCCCTAATCGCCACCGCCCACTGCGCACTGCCACCCAACCGCGTGGGGCGGGTTGACAGCCAGCGGGGAGGGCAGGTAACATGATTCGCCTTATGTCCGACCTGGTCGTCCAGCCCGTCAGCAGCCGCTCGCAGCGCAAGGAGTTCCTCGAGCTGCCTTGGCAGCTTTACCGGGGCGACCCGAACTGGATCCCCCCCCTGCGGGACCATCAGAAAGAGATGGTCGGCTACCGCCGGCATCCTTTTTATGATCGCAATCGGATCCAGACGTTCTTGGCCTACCGGGGCGGCCGGCCCTGCGGGCGGATCGCGGCTATCTTGAACCAGGACCATATCGAGAAGTTCGGTGAGCTACGGGGATTCTTCGGCTTCTTCGAGTGCACGGACGACCGGGAGGCCGCCCACGGACTGCTGGGAGCCGTCAGCGACTGGTTCGCCCGCCAGGGGATCAGCAAGCTGCGCGGCCCGACCAACCCCTCGGTGAACTACGAGTGGGGCCTGCTGCTGGACGGGTTCGATTCGCCCCCTACCTTCATGATGACCTACAATCCGCCTTACTACGCGGAGTTGTTGGAGAGCTACGGGTTTCGCAAGGCGCAAGACATGTACGCCTTCTGGGGCCACGTGTCGATGCTGCCGGCGTTGCAGAAGAAGCTCGCGCCGCTGGCCGAGCAGATCATCGAGCGGCTGGGCGTCCGCCTGCGGCCCATGGATCGCGCGCGGTTTTTCGAGGACGTCAAGACGTTCCTGTCGATCTACAACCGCTCGATGAGCAGTTGTTGGAACTTCGTGCCGATGTCGGTCGGCGAGATCGAGCACACGGCCGGGGGGCTGCGTCACCTGATGGTGCCGGAATTGGCCATTGCGGCGGAGATCGACGGCCGGGTGGTCGCCGCGACTTTCGGCCTGCCCGACTATAACCCGCGCATCCGCCAGATCGACGGCCGGCTGTTGCCCTTCGGCTTCATCCGCCTGCTCTACAAGCGGCGCCAGATCAAGCGGATCCGGGTGTTGTCGACCAACGTGGTGCCGGAGTATCTGTTGCAGGGGCTGGGACTGGTGCTGATGCACGGCCTCGTTCCCATGGCCGTCGAGTGGGGGTTCGAGGAGGCCGAGTTCTCCTGGGTGCTCGAGTCGAACGCGCTGTCGCGGGGGAGCCTTGAGAAGGGCGGGGCGAAGATCAGCAAGACGTACCGGATTTACGACCTGGATCAGGAGCCTTCGGGACGCGGGGAGGGGGAGACGCGGGGACGCGGCGACCTTCTCCGCGTCCCCGGGTCTCCGCGTCTCCGCGTCCCCGAATCTGCGGCGGCGGTCGCCTGCAAGTCCGCGGCCGGTGGTGAGTTGCAGATCCGGCCCGTCGAGTCCCGCCGCGATCTGAACCGATTCCTCGCGGTCCCCGGGCACATCTATGCCGGCGACCCGCAATGGGTGCCGCCGCTCTTGTTGGACCAGAAGGAGTTCCTTGACCGCCGCAAGCATCCCTTCTACCTGCATGGCAAGGCGGCGCAGTTCATCGCCCTGCGCGGCGGCGTGCCGCGGGGGCGGATCCTGGTGAGCGACGACCCGCGGCTGAACGCCCAACAGGCGAGCAATCTCGGCTGCTTCGGCATGTTCGAGTCGGAAGACGACCCGCAGATGGCCGCCGGGCTGCTGGACGCCGCCGCCGAATGGCTGCGCGCCCGCGGCCGCGCGGCGATCCGCGGGCCGATCGACTACTCGCTCAACTACCCCAGCGGGCTGCTGGTAGCAGGCTTTCACACCCCCCCGCGGATCATGGGGAACCACAACCCGCCTTACTATGCCGCCCTGTTGGAGGGGTGGGGACTGGCGAAAATCAAGGACCTCTATAGCTGGTGGTTCCTCGATCCTCGCGACATGGCGGCCCGCTGGGGCCCGCTGGCCGAGCGGATCCAGCGCCGTGGGAAGATCATCGTGCGGCCGTTCCGCAAGCGCGACTTCCAGGCGGAGGTCCGCCGCTGCGTGCTCGTCTACAACAGCGCGATGGAGAACAACTGGGGCTTCGTCAAACTGACGGAGGCCGAGTTCCGCTACGCGGCGAATCGGCTGGCCCACCTGGGTGACCCCAACCTGGTCTTTTTGGCCGAGGTCGATGGGGAGCCGGTCGGGTTCTCGATCACCCTGCCCGACATCAACGAGGCGATCCAGCCGCTCGGCGGGCGGCTGTTCCCGTACGGCCTCCCCTGGAACCTCGTCCGCTTCCTGTGGCGGAAGCGCCACATCAAGACTGCGCGGATGGTCGTGCTGGTCGTCCGCCAGCAGTACCGCCGGCGGGGCATCGCCGAGATGCTGATCTACCACACGCTCCAGTACGGCAAGAACCGCATCGGCTTCACGGGCGCCGAACTCGGCTGGACGCTGGAGGACAACGAGGCCGTCAACCGGACGATCGAGGCCGTGGGGGCCAAGCGGTATAAAACGTACCGAATCTATGAGAAGGAACTCTTGGGCGGCACCGGCAGATCATAAGCGTCTCTTATGCCATCGTTTTCTCGCCCTGCGAGGAGTCCTCCCAAGTCCTGTTTCCGGCCATATTGAGAGGTGCTGCCTGAATCGCAATCGCGTGTTGCCCGATTATTATGCAGCGGCAAGACGGCGCGCCAAATCTGTCAAAAATTGGTGCATTGACGCAAGCATATGAGCTGAAAAGTGTTATGGCGATCCCTGCTAGTCCGGTGGCCTGGGCCTGGCACCCCCTTTGCATCCAGCCCCGGCTCGTACCAAGAGGCAAAGGAGGCGGCAGGAACCTCCTTCGGTCTCGTCGTGTGTTCCGTTTTCGCGGCGGGCCGCGGCCCGCGCCGACCCATTGCTGACGCGAGAGGTCCCTGATGCCTCCGCCTTTTAGAAAGGATCTGATTGTGACTCCGAATGAGGTACTGGTGTTGTGCCGGGAGAAGAATGTCAAGGCCGTGGACCTGCGGTTCATGGATTTTCCCGGCTTGTGGCAGCATTTCACGATTCCCGTCGACAAGCTCGATGAGGACGTGTTCGAGGACGGCGTGGGCTTCGACGGCTCCAGCATCCGCGGCTGGCAGGCGATCAACGAGAGCGACATGCTCGTGGTTCCGCAGCCCGAAACCGCCGCCATGGACCCGTTCTGCGTGATCCCCACGCTCTCGATGGTCTGCAACATCCTGGACCCGGTCACGCGCGAGGACTACAGCCGCGACCCGCGGAACGTGGCCCGCAAGGCGGCCAACTACTTGAAGAGCACCGGCATCGGCGACACGGCCTACATGGGGCCGGAGCTGGAGTTCTTCATTTTCGACGACATCCGCTACGACCAGACGACCAACAGCGGGTTCTACTTCATCGACAGTATCGAGGGGCAGTGGAACCGCGGCCGCGACGAGAAGCCGAACCTCGGCTCGAAGCTGCGTTACAAGGAGGGGTATTTCCCCGTCCCGCCCTCCGACCAGATGATGGACATCCGCAACGAGATGATGCAGACCCTGATCGACTGCGGCATCTCGATCGAGGCCCAGCACCACGAGGTGGGCACCGCCGGCCAGGCGGAAATCGACATGCAGTTCGACAACCTGGTGGCCATGGCCGATAAGGTCATGATGTACAAGTACATCCTGAAGAACGTTGCCAAGAAGCACAACAAGACGGTCACGTTCATGCCCAAGCCGATATTCGGCGACAACGGCTCCGGCATGCACACGCACGCCTCGATCTGGAAGGGCAACGAGCCGCTGTTTGCGGGCAACGGCTATGCGGGCCTGAGCGACATGGCGCTGTACGCGGCCGGCGGCCTGATCAAGCACGCCGCCTCGATCTTGGCCTTTAGCTGCCCGACGACCAACAGCTACAAGCGGCTGGTGCCCGGCTTCGAGGCCCCGGTGAACCTGGCCTACTCGCAGCGGAACCGCTCGGCGGCCATCCGCATCCCGATGTACAGCCCCAGCCCCAAGGCCAAGCGGCTGGAGTTCCGCTGCCCCGACCCGAGCTGCAACCCCTACCTGTCCTTCTCTGCCATCCTCATGGCGATGATCGACGGGATCCAGAACAAGATCGATCCGGGCGAGCCGCTGGACAAGGACATTTACGACCTGTCGCCGGAGGAAGCGGCGAGTGTGCCGCAGGCGCCCGGCTCGCTGGAGGAGTCGCTGGCCGCCCTCGGCACCGACCACGACTACCTGCTCCGCGGCGACGTGTTCACCGCCGACGTGATCGAAACCTGGATCAAGTACAAGACGGTCAACGAGGTGCAGGCCATGCAATTGCGGCCGCATCCCTACGAGTTCTGCCTGTACTATGACCTGTAATCTGCCGGTGCTTTGAGGACGGTCGCCGGCCCGGAGCAAAGCCCGCAAGGTCCCTTTGCTCCGGGCCGGAGCCTCCCCTATAATTTACCCTGCGGCTAACTCGGCCCTCAGATCGGCGTCGCTTTGCGGCGCGGGAGCCATGCGATGGCCAAGCCAGGGTACAACGGCCCTCTGGAACAGATCGACGAGTGTACGTGGCGGATTCCCAAGGGCTATAAGCTCGGGATGCGGGTGGAAGGGCGGATCTTCGCCGACGACCGCCTGATCGAGCAGATCCGCGGCGACCAGGCCCCCGAACAGGTTGCCAACGTCGCCTTCCTGCCGGGCATTCAGATGGCCAGCTTGGCCATGCCCGACATCCACTGGGGCTACGGCTTCTGCATCGGCGGCGTGTGCGCAACCGATCCGGCGGAAGGGGGGGTGATTTCGCCGGGCGGCGTGGGCTACGACATCAACTGCGGCGTGCGGCTGGTCCGGACCAAGCTGTCGCGGTCCGACGTTCAGCCCCGGCTGGAGCAACTCATGGACGCCCTCTTCCGGCAGATCCCGGCGGGGGTGGGCAAGGGCGGCCCCTACCTGTTCAACCAGCCGGAGTTGCGGCGGCTGATGGGCGAGGGCGTCAGCTACCTCAAAACCCGCGGCCTGGCCACCGACGGCGACATCGACCACACCGAGGCCGCCGGCTGCCTGCCGGGCGCCGACCCGCAAGCCGTCAGCCGCCGGGCTACCGAGCGGGGCGGCGACCAGTGCGGCACGCTCGGCTCCGGCAACCATTTCCTGGAAGTCCAGTTCGTCGAGGAAGTCTGCGACCGCGAGGCCGCCCGCACGATGGGCCTGGAGGAGAACCAGGTGTGCGTGATGATCCACTCCGGCTCGCGGGGGCTGGGCTACCAGGTGTGCGATGACGCCCTGGAGCTGTTCCGCAAGGTGCCGGCCAAGTACGGGATCGAGCTGCCCGACCGGCAACTGGCCTGCGCCCCCGTCCACAGCGACGAAGGGCAACAGTACCTGGGGACGATGCGAGCGGCGGCCAACTTCGCCTGGGCCAACCGCCAGTTGCTGATGTGGCAGACGCGCGAGGTGTTTGCCGAGTTCTTCGGCCAGACTTGGCAGTCGCTGGGGATGAATCTGATCTACGACGTGGCCCACAACATCGCCAAGATCGAAACGCACCAGGTCGAGGGCCGGCCGAAGTCCCTCTGCGTCCACCGCAAGGGGGCGACCCGCGCCTTCCCCGCCGGCCACCCCGAAGTGCCCGAAGCCTACCGCCACGTCGGCCAGCCGGTGATCATCCCGGGCGACATGGGGCGGGCGAGCTGGCTGCTGGCCGGGCAGCCGGGGAGCATGGAGCGGGCGTTCGGGACGACCTGCCACGGGGCGGGCCGCGTGATGAGCCGCACGGCCGCCGTCCAGCACGCCCAGGGCCGGCGGATCGACCAGGAACTGGCCCGCCAGGGAATCATCGCCCGCTGCCGAAGCTGGAAGGGGCTGGCGGAAGAGCAGCCGGCGGCGTATAAAGATGTCAGTCTTGTGGTGGACGTGGTCCACCGGGCGGGGTTAGCCCGAAAGGTCGCCCGCCTGCGGCCTCTGGGGGTGGTGAAGGGGTAATCTGTAGGTTATGCTAACAGTATGCAGACATGCTTGGCGGAGCCTGCTTCGTGCCGCGCTGGCCGCAGCGCTGGCCGGGCTTGTCGGAGGGCCCGGATGCAGCGCTGAGCCGCCGTCTGCCAAACCCAAAGGAGAGACACGCATGACCATTCGCCTTACCAGCGCCGCCTTCGCCGATGGCCAGCCAATCCCCAGGAGGTATACAGGCGAGGGGACGGACGTTTCGCCCCCCCTGTCGTGGTCGAACCTGCCCGAGACGACCAAGGAATTGGCGCTGATCTGTGACGATCCGAACGCCCCGACCCCCGAGCCTTGGGTGCATTGGGTGATCTACAAGATTCCCGCCAGCCTCGCGGGGCTGCCGGAGGGGATCGCCCGCGACATGCGGCTGAAGAACCCGCCGGGCGTGCTGCAAGGGCAGAACTCCTGGCCCAAGGGCAAAGGGAACCTCGGCTACCGGGGGCCGATGCCGCCGCCCGGCCACGGCACCCACCACTATCACTTCAAGCTCTACGCTCTGGAAGCGCACCTCCCCGTCCAGCCCGGCCTGGACAAGAAATCCCTGTTGCTGGAAATCAAAGGGCACGTGCTGGCCCAGGGGGAGCTGATCGGCACGTACGAGAGATAGCGAGTTTCTGTTGCGGAAAGGTGGCGCATCGCGGGTGCCATGCCCACGCTTGCGTGGGCATGGCACCCGGCTCCGTTTAGCGGCGGGGCTTGCCCCGCAGTGTAGGCCGAGCCGGAGGGTGAGCAGCCGTGCCCGACCGACGGCGACATAGGGGCCCGCACCCGGACGACCCGCGGCTGTTCGGTAAGGCCGTCTGGCCGGTGCTGCGCCAGGCGGCGGCGGACTTGGCTTGGCTGTTGGGGCGGGGCTATCCGCATGCCAGCTCGCTGAAGCTGGTCGGCGACCGGCACGGCCTGGTGGCGCGGCAGCGGATCGCCGTATCGCGGTCCACTTGCAGCGACGAGGAAGCGGCACGGCGGGAGCGGCACCGGGCGACTGCGGAGGCGCTTTCCGGCCGCCCGCTCTGGCTGGACGGCTATAACGTGCTGACCACGGTCGAGGCGGCCCTGGCCGGCGGGGTCCTGCTCTTGGCCCGCGACGGCACGCTCCGCGACATGGCCAGCATGCACGGCAGCTACCGCAAGGTCCAGGAGACCCTGCCCGCGCTGGAGTTGTTGGGCCGCACGCTGGCCCGGCTGGGCGTGGCGGAGGCGGTCTGGCTGCTGGATCGGCCGGTGTCCAACAGCGGCCGGCTGAAGCGGATCATGGAGGAGCGTGCAGCCGCCGCGCTCTGGCCCTGGCGGGTCGAGTTGGTGGCCGACCCCGACCGCGTACTGGTGGAAATTCCCCATCTCGTGGCCACGGCCGACAGCGCGATCCTGGACCGCTGCTCGGGGTGGTTCAACCTGGCGCGCGAAACGATCTCCGCTGGCGTGCCCGGGGCGTGGGTGGTGGATCTTTCGTAACGCCGTGCACCGGCCGAAGTGGAGCGAGGCCGCTGGGAGCCGTTGGCCAGGCTCGTCTCTCACGCCGGTTTTCGCGTCCTATCACCCACGCCCATGAGCAAGGCGGGAACAGAGATGTCCTCATCGAGATCATCCCAATGCACGCCCGTTCCACCGCCGCTAATGATGTAGTTCGCCCGTTGCGTAGGTGTGGCCTTGAGGAGACGGGGGAAGTAGGCAAGGGGGACGCCGAGTTGACGCCCGTCCTCCAGGTCAACCCACATCGTATCCTCGTCGAACCGGACGCTCTTGGCGAGAGCCTCAGACAGCAAAATGTTCATTCCAATGCAACTGGCGGGTTCATTTAGAGGGTGCCGCGGCGGATGCCTTGCCGAGCACGGCTTTCGCCCGCTCCGTTATTGCGCGCTGGGGCGCGGCGGCCAGCACCTGCTTCATGGCCCCGGCAACGGCCTTCGGCTCCCTGCCCACGATCTTCTCCGCAATGGCTACCGCGGCGGCGGCTGCGTCCTGCTTCAAGGCGGCGTTGGGCAACTGGGCTGTCACCAGGGCCAGCGATTCGGCCGAGGGGGTCAACCGCAAGACCTCGATCACCAGCCTTCTTTCTTCATCCCGTTGGCAAACGGCCCACGCCTGCCGGCACATGGCCAGCCGTTGCGGCCCCGCGGGAGTGAGTTGCCGAGCGATGCGGAGGTAGCCGCGCAGGGCCCGCGACTGATACTTGGCGTCCGTGGCGGTCTTGGCCAGATCCAACAGCACCCCGGCCGCGTCCGCCGTCATCCACTGGCCCAAGAGCCGGCTGGCGACGTCGCGGATGTCGGCGTCGGGGTCTTTGGCGGCGGCGGCCACGGCCAGGAGGGCCTTGGCCCCGCCCATCGCGGCGAGGATTTCCAGGAGCTTGCCCTTGGTGGCCGCCGGCGCCTGGGCCGCTGCGGCAATGAGCTTCTCCGCACATGCCTCGCGGTCCGGCATGCGGATGCACGCGGCGGAGAGTGCGTCCTCGGCCGCCTTCAACTCGTCGGGGGTCTTGGAGCGCAGGGTTCGGGCGATCAGCACTGAGAGGTCACCCATGCCGACGGTGCCTCCCAGCGCGGTGAGGGCGGCGGAGCGGATGCCGGCGTCGGGGTCGTCGGCGGCCTTCAGCAGGGCCGGCGTGGCGGCCTCGACGTGTCGCTGCCCGGCCAGCTCGATGATCGCCTTGCGGGCCTTGCCTTCCGCCCCGGCGAGCCGGGCGAGCACGGCCGCGTCCGCGACTTTGCCGGGCAGTTCGGCCAAGACCGTGGCGGCGGCCTGCGACACCTGGGGGTTGTCCTCCGTGGCGGCGTCCAGGAGGACGGGCAGGCAGGAGGCGTCGGCCGCGCGGGCCATCATCCCGAGCGCGGCGATTCGCACGGTGTCCGGACCGGTCTTGGCCGCCTCGACCAGGGCGGGCGTGGCCGCCGTGTCACCGCGGTCGGCCAGGGCCAGGATCAACAGGGCCCGCCGCTCGGGTACCGCCCGCTCCAACTCGGTCACCAGGGCGTCGGTCACCTCGTGGCCGGGCAGCTCGCGGGAGACGCGGAGTCCCAGGGCCACGAGCGACTTGTCGGCCGAGCGGAGCTGCTCGACCAACAGGGGGACACCGGCGGCCTGGCGGGCCAGGATCGCACCCCGCGTGGCCTCGATGATCCGCGGCTTGCCCACGTCCGCCTTCCGCACGCGGTCGTATAGCGCGATGGCCGTCTCGCGCTGGCCGCCGGCCAGGAGTTTCTCGGCCGCCAGCACGCAGCCCTCGGCGGCCGCGGAGCGGACCTCGGGCTGGGGACCGGCCAGGGCCTGCTGGAGGGCCGCAACGGCCTGGGGGCCGCCGACGCGGCCCAAGGCCGCCGCCGCCGCACAGGCCACTTTGACGTCGGCATCCCCGAGCCGCGCGGCCAGGCCGCCCGCCGCCTGGGCATCGCGGCGAACGCCGATTGAGTTGATCACTCCCACCAGGAGCCGGCCCTGCACTTGACCCAACGCCGCTCGCAACGCCTCATCGGCGGCCGGGTCGGGAATGGCCTCCAGGGCAATCCGCGCCCAGGAAGCCAACTCCCGGTCCGCCAAGAGCGGCGCCAACGCCCGGACCGCGTCCCTCTGGCCGTAGATCGCCAGCCGTTTGCAGGCGATGGCCTTCTCCGCCGGCGGCGCGTCGGACCGCAGCACCGCGGCCAGCGCACGGCTCCGCTCCTCCGGCGGGGCGTTCTTATCGAAGGGCGGCGCGGCCGACGCCCGTTGGCCGACCGCGGCGGCCACCGCCGCGAGCACCAGCGCACAAGTTGTCATGCAACGTATTTTGAGCATCGCTGTTCTCCCTTTGTACTGCGAAGCCGCGACCATGCCGACCAATGCGACCCGCAAGCGGGTACCCCATCGGTGCCCGACGGTGCCCGGCAAATCCAAAATCTCAAATCTAAAATCCAAAATCTCAGATCCGCGTCAAATCCTCCACGGCTCGCGGAGCGCTTCGGAGCGCAGCCGGTTGGCCTCCTCGTCGCCGACAAATTCGTTCTTCTCCGTGTCGTACATCAGCTTGCGGCCCAGGAAAATGGCGATGTTGGCGGCGTGGCAGGCGATGTGCGAGTGGCAGGCCACTTCCGCGTTGGCCCGCGGCTGCGCCCGGGATTTCACGCAGTTGAGGAAATCGCGGATGTGGTAAGTGGCGGGGTAGCCGCCGATTTCGGCGACCTTGCGGCCGGCCAGCAGGGCCGGCGAGCTCAGGACCAACTTGCCGCTGTCGCCTGCCTCGACCCAGCCGGTGTCGCCTTCGAAGCGGACCGGGCAGGAGCCCAGCGGGATCCACGGGCCCTCGCGGAAAACCAGGCGAACGCCGCTGGCGTAGCGGGTCACCAGCTCGCCGTGTTCCGGGGGATTGTATTCCACCGGCTCGGTGCGATCGGCGCCGGCGGCCCACTGGCAGAGGTCGGCGCAGTGCGAGCCCCACTCCAGCACCCCGCCGCCGACCATCCCTCCGCCCTTCTCGAAGTTGAAGCCGTCCAGCAGGCCCTTGTTGAAGGGCCGCCAGGCCGCCGGCCCGAGGTACAGGTCCCAGTCGATCTGCTCCTTGGGGGGTTCGGGCTCGGCGGGGGCCCAGCCGCTCATGCTGGCTCCCATGCCGGCCGGATGGGCATAGACTGTCTGGAGTTTGCCGAGCTTGCCGCGGCAGGCCAGCTCGCAGGCGAACATGAAGTGCGGCAGGTTCCGCCGCTGGGTGCCGGCCTGGAAGATCCGCCCCGTGCGGCGCATCGTCTCGGCCAGCGCAAGGCTCTGGGCAATGTTCTTGGTACACGGCTTCTCGCAGTACATGTCCTTGCCGGCCCGCGCCGCCAGGATCGACGCCGTGGCGTGCCAGTTCGGACCGGTGGCGATCAGCACGGCGTCGATGTCGCTGCGGGCCAACAGCTCGCGGAGATCGCGATAGGTGGCGCAGTCGTGGTTGCCGTACTTGCGGTCGGCCATTTGCTTGACGGCCTCGCGCCGCGCGGCCTTCACGTCGCAGACGGCCACGAAGCGCACGTCCCGCTCCTCCAGGAAGCAGCCCAGATCATAGGATCCGCGGCCGCCGATGCCGATGCCGCCCAGCACGATCTGCTCGCTGGGCACCACGGCGCCGTCTTTGCCCAGCGCGCTGCCGGGGATGACTTGTGGAAACATCAGGGCGGCCCCCGCCGAGGCCGCCGCTTTCAAGAAGTGCCGCCGCGCCAAGGGGGTGGGCACCCTCGGGCTGTGGCAGCGCTGACGCGAACGATCATCCATTGCAGGCTCCTCTTGTCAGGTGGGCAAAGGGGACAGTGCCATTTTCGCGGCGAAACAGGCGTCTTGCCAGCGGCGTGCCGCCATCGCCGCGAAAATTGGGAACAGTCCCCGGTGAAGGTTTCTTCCGTCATGCCGGAATTCTCCTACAAGGTAGTCGCTGCCGCCGGCGTTTTCAACCAGCCGCGAGCTTGTTTCCGAAAAGAGGGGTTCAGGCCCACTAACAGGGGGTCCGGCGGCCATTGACACCCTCCGATGCTAGCCGTACCATGCAATGTTGTCGGATTGGCCCGTTTTTCCCCTTTGCCTCGTCGCGCCGGAGAACCCAGGCCGTGAACCTCCAAGACATCCTCAGCCTCAAGGGGACCGCGGTCTACACGACCCCGCCCGAAGCCACGCTGGCCGAAGTCGTCCAGCGCATGGTACACCACAAGGTCGGGGCAATGCTGGTCTGCCGCCGGGACCCGGCCAGCGGGGAGCAACCGGTGGGCATCGTGACGGAGCGCGATCTGCTGCGCTTGTTCGCGGCCGGGCGGTGCGAACTGGCCAAGATCCAGGTTGCCGAAGTGATGACCACGCGCCTGATCACGGCCTCTCCCAACGATCTGGTGGTCGACCTGATGGGCGTGATGACGACCCACCGCATCCGCCACGTGCCCGTGCTCTCCGAGGGCCGCCTGGTGGGTCTCGTCTCGATCGGCGACCTCATGAAGGCCCAGCACGAGCACCTGGCGGTGGAGAACCGCTTCATGCGGAACTACATCCAGGGGTGAGCCGTATCATGGGCAGAACAGGGAAGATGGGTGCCATGCCCACGCTTGCGTGGGCATGCGGGGCTTCGTTGACACATGCCTGCTGACCCCGCGCCCGATTTCGACCTGGACGACGCGCGGGCACGATGCCAGCACCTGTTCCACGACATGGTCGAGTTCTTCTTTGCCGAGGCGGACGTGCTGCTGGGCCAGATCCGCGCCGCGGCCGACAAGGGCGAGGCCGCCGAGGTCGCCCGGCTGGCCCATCGACTCAAGGGCTCGGTGGCCTACCTGGGGGCGGCGCCGGCCACCGAGACTTGCGCCCAGCTCGAGGAGCTTGGCCGCGCCGGGCCATCGGCCGAAATGGACGCACTCGTCGGGGAGCTTGGCCCGCGGATCGAGCGGCTGCAGGCGGCCCTGGCCCCGCACCGCAAGCCGCCGGCCTGAGCGACGCCAACGCTTGTCTCCGCTGCGGAAGGGAATTATCGCCACCAGCCGGGTGCCATGCCCACGCTTGCGTGGGCATGCCGCTGGTTGGGGCGCGGTCTCCGACCACGTCCCCGGCCGCGACCGAAGGTCTCTGTCGCTGCCCGGGAAAGCTGGCGGTCGGCCCTCGGCGGGGTCGGAGACCCGCGCCGAACGGCGGAGACCCGCGCCGAACGGGTGGTAGCCGGCGGCCGTTGCTGGCGGTCACGGTTCTTTTGGCAACGCGTCCAAGAGCGGCGCGGAACCCAGGGCCACCAGCAGGTCGGCATAGGCCTGGATGGACTGCCACTGGGTGTCGAGCCCCGCGCCCTGCCCCTCGATCAGCCGTTGGCGGACCTGGAGCCATTTCACGAGGTCGGTCTGTCCGGCCTCGAAGAGTCGCTGCATCCGCCCGGCCTGCGCGGCGATAGGCTCGAGGCGGGCTTGGGCCCGCGCGGCGGAGTCGCGGACCTGGGTCCACTTGGCCAGCACGGCCGCGACCTGCGCGGCAACTTGCTGCCGGGCCTGTTCCAGCGCGACGCAGTCCCGATGGTACTCGGCCTCGCGCTGGCGGACCAGGGCGGCGCCCGTATTGAGCAACGGCAGCGGCGTGGTCAGGGTCAGGCCGTAGAAGCTCTCGCCCGTTTCGTTCAACTCGTAGGCCGGTCCCACGGAGGGCACGGGGATGCGATCGGCGCGGGCCAGGCAGAGGGCGGCCCGGGAACTCTCCACCTGCGCCCCCGCAGCGGCGATCTCCGGCCGGCTGGCCAGCGCTAATTGAATCAGTTGTTCTTCGTCGCCCAACAGGCTGTCGGCCGGGACGCGCAAGGGGCCAGCCGGCTCGATCCGGCCGGCCGCCTGGGGAGCCGCGAACTGCTGCCGCAGCTCGGCCAACGCCACAGCGTATTCCTGCCGGGCGGTTTCGAGCTGTTGGGCGGCTGCCTGGCTCTCGACCTCGGCCAGGACGACTTCGGCCGGCCCGGTCTGGTTCGCCTCCGCCTGCCGCCGCAGCGTCTGGACCAGTTGCACGTCGAAGTCGGCCAGCCGCTGGGCGATCGCCAGCTTCTGCTGCCGGTAGGTCGCCCCCTGGTGCAGCCGGTAGGTCTCGACCAGCGCGGCCAGCTCAGCCGCCAGCGAGCCGGATCGCGCCTGGTCATAGGCGGCCTGGGCCATTGCCGTGCGGTGTTGCCGGCGATGCCCCAGCTCGATCGGCTGTTGCCAACTGGCGAAAACGACCGTATTCAGTCGCTGCACCCCATCGCCCGGCCGGCGCTCGAAAGTCCAGGGGCAGACCTCCAGCGAGAGGGTCGGATTCAAGCTGGCGGGAAACCGCCGGGCGACGGCCAGCGCCTCGCCCGACACCCCCACGTTGTGCCGCTGGATGATCAGGGCGGGATTGTAGCGGAGCGTCCACTCCAGGGCGGTCTCCAGGTCCAGTAGATTGGCCGGCGGATCGGCCGCGGCGCTCTCCCGGCCGGGACCCTCGGGAGGCGAGGCCGCCCGGCACGCCACGGCCATGCCCAGCAGAAGAGGCAGAAACTGCGTGACGGGCCAGAGTCGCATCATACCCCCGGGACTCGCAGGTCTCGCTCGCAATGCTTCGCCCAGACGTGCCCGCTGGCACAAGCGATAAAATCCACCTAATCGTCAAGATCGGCTTGCTCAAGGGCATGGTTTAGGGAAAACGGGTGGAATTCGCGGGTCCGTTCGTGCAAACTGGAGGGTGTAGTGGGTTATAAACGACTATGAACGCTCCTCGTTGGCTGTTGGTGGGCCTGCTGCTCGGTGTCGTGCCGGGCTGCGGGCATCGCGCCGATTCCGCAGCGACCGAGGAGGAAGAAGGCGGCACTGTGGTCCACACCGCGGCGGCCGCGGAGCGGGTCGTGGCCGAGTCGGCCAGCGGGCTGGGGCGGTGCGAGGCCCTGCCGGGTAAGTCGGCCGTGCTGACCGCGGCCATCGAGGGACGCGTGGCCCAACTCTTGGCCCACCCCGGCGAGCTGGTGAAAGCCGGGCAGCCGATCGTCCAGCTCGACCCGGCGGCGGCCCGCGCCAACCTCGACGAGAAGAAAGCCAGCCGGGATTCCTTGGAGGCGTCGCTGCGGCTGCTGGAATCGCTGCCCCGCCCCGAGGAACAGCGGGCCGCCAAGCTGGCGATCCAACAGGCCGAGGTGTCGCTGGAAAAGGCGCGGGTCGGGCTGGATCGGCTGCGTCCGCTGCGGGCCCGGGGCGAGGTCTCGGAGGCGGTGTTCTACGACGCCGAATCAACGCTGCGGCAGGCCGAGCTTGCGGAAAAGACGGCCAAGGCCCAGTACGAGGTGCTGATGCTGCTGCCGCGGCCGCAGGCCCTGGCCGAGGGGCGGGCGCGGGTTGCGGCGGCCGAGGCCGCACTGCGGGCCGCCCAGACCCAACTCGAGCTGGACACCCTCGCCTCGCCCATCGACGGCGTGTTGGACAGCCTCACCTGCTCGCTCGGCCAGACGTTGGCCTCGGGCACGGCCGTGGGCCAGGTGATCGACGCCCGGCAGGTTGACGTCATCGTCTGGCTGGCCGTGCCGGACGCGCGGCGCGTGCGGGCCGGTCAGGCGGCCGAGGCCCGGCCGGCCGGCCCCAGGGCCGCTTCCCGCCGTGCGGAACCGCTGCCGGTGGCGATCGCCGGCCAAGTGGTCTTTCTGGGGGCCGTCGCCGATCCGGCAAGCGGCAGCGTGCCCGTCCGCATCCGCATCGATAACGCCGGGGGGAAGCTCACCTTGGGGCAGACCGTCTCGGCCAGCGTGACCACGAGTAGCCGCCGCGCGCTGGCGGTGCCGCTGGAGGCGGTGCAGGACTCGGACTCCGGCGCGGCGCTGTATGTCGTCCGCGACGAAAAGGCGGTCCTGCTCCACCCGGCCCTTGGCCTCGCGGACCGGCAGTGGGTCGAGGTCGGCGGGACCGACCTGCGGCCCGGCGAGCCGGTGATTGTCGAGGGCGGCTACGACCTGGAGGATGGGGCGAAGGTGGAGGTCGCGCCATGACGGCGGCCGGCGGCGATTGCGGCTCCGCACCGGCCAGCCCCTCCCCTGGGCGGCGGAACCTGGTCGCCATGGCGCGGCCGCTGTTCGGCCTGATCCTGCTGGCGACCGTGCTGCTGGTGATCTTCGGCGTCGTGGCCATGCTGCACATGCCGCGCGGGATCTATCCCGAGGTGGCCTTCCCGCGGATCACGGTCATTACGCAGACGCCCGGCCTGGCGGTCAAGACGGTGGAGGTCTCCGTCACGCGGCCGATCGAAGAGGCGGTGGGGGTGGTGCTGGGGGTCCGCTGGGTCCGCTCGAAGACGCTCCGCGGCGCCGCCCAAGTGGACGTCGGCTTCTCTCCCGGCAGTGACATGGTGCAGGCCCTGAACGACGTGCGGGCCAAGGTGGCGGACATCAGCTCCCAGTTTCCCCCGAACACGAGCACGCTCATCGAACGGCAGACGCCGTCGATCTTTCCGATCATCTCGTTCGCGGTGACGGGGGGACGGGACCCGTCGGCGCTCCGCGAGTATGCGTACTATGATTTGCGGCCGCGGATCAGCCGGCTGGAACACGTCTCTTACGTGGCGGTCCGCGGCGGCGACGTCCGCGAGATCGTGGTGGAGGTCGAGCCCGCCCGGCTGGCGGCGGCCGGGCTGTCGATCGCCGACGTGGCCGACCGGCTGGGCAAGGCGCACCGGCTGGGGGCGGTCGGCCGCATGGATCGCGGCAGGCTGCAATACCAGGTGCTGCTGGACAGCCAGGTGGGCGACCCGCTGGACCTGGAGGAAATGCCGATCGGCATCGCCGGCGGGCGGCCGCTCCGCGTCCGCGACCTGGGCCGCGTGATCCTTTCGCACGAGGACCGCACGATAGCCGTCTCGGCCAACGGCCGGGACGCCGTCTCGCTGACCGTCTTCCGGCGGCTGGGCGGCGACGCGATGGCCATCTCCGCGCAACTGGAGCGGGTGCTGGCGGAGGCGCGGAAAGCGGCCCCGCCCGGCATCCGCATCGTCCCCATCTACGACCAGGGCCTGCTGGTGCGGACCTCGATCGCCAACGTCCGCGACGCCATGCTCGTGGGCGGGTTGCTGAGCGTGCTCGTGCTCTTGGCGTTCCTCAAGAGCCTGCGGGCGACGATCCTCACCGCCCTGAGCATCCCGCTGAGTCTCGTGATCAGCTTGCTCTTCCTGCACCTCACCGGCGACTCGCTCAACCTGATGTCGCTGGGCGGCCTGGCGGTGGCCATCGGGCTGATCATCGACGACTCCGTGGTGGTGATCGAGAACATCGCCCGGCACCTCTCCGCAGGCCAGAGCGGCGACGAGGCGGTAGACCGCGCCAGCCGCGAGATCAGCGGCGCCGTGATCGGCTCGACCCTGACCACGATCCTGGTCTTCCTCCCGCTGGCGTTCGTGCGCGGGGTGATCGGGCAATTCTTCCAATCGCTCAGCCTGGCGCTGGCCATCGCCGTGCTGGTGTCGATGGTGGTCAGCCTGACGTTGATCCCCGTGCTGGCTGCGCGGTTCCTGGGCCGGCGGGGGATGCCTGCCAGCGGCCCGATCTACGCCGCGCTGGCCGACAGCTACGAAGGCTTGCTGCGGCTGGGGCTGCGCTTCCCCCGCAGCGTCGTGCTGGCAGCCCTCCTGGCCGTTGTGCCCGGCTGGTGGATCTTCCAGCACCTCACCACCGGCTTCATGCCGGAGATGGACGAAGGGGCCTTTGTTCTCGACTACTTCCTGCCGTCCGGAACGTCGCTGGCCGAGACCGACCGGGTCGCGCACCGCATCGACAAGATCCTCGACGAGACGCAGGGCGTGGCCGGCTACCTCCGCAACACGGGGACCGAGAACGGGCTGTACGCCACCGAGGCCTTCCGCGGCGACATCCTGGTGAGTTTGCAGCCGGCCGGCCGGCGACCGCCCATCGACGAGATCTTCGACAAGCTGCGCAAGAAACTGAAAAACGAAGTGCCCGGGGCAGATACGGAACTCTTCAAGCTGGTGCAAGACCAGATCAACGACCTCCGCGGGATCACCAGCGCGGTCGAGGTGAAGCTCTTCGGCCCCGACGTGGCCACGCTCCGCCGCCTGGCCGGCGAGGTGGGCAAGCTCGTCGAAGAGGCGGGGGCGGTGGACGTCAACACACACGTGCACGAGGGCAGTCCGGACCTGGTGGTCCGTCCGAAGGAAGCTGTGCTGGCCGCCAGCGGCATGACCGCCCAGGACGTGCAGAACCAGCTTACGGCAGCCCTCTACGGCCAGGTCGTCAGCACGCTGCCCGAGCAGGACCGCGTGGTCGGCATCCGTGTCCGCTACCCGGACCGGGTGCGCTTCGATCGGCCGGGATTGGCGGACTTGCCGATCGAGCTGCCCGATTCGCCCGACGCGGCCAAGGCGGCGGCGTCCGGCGGCGGGCCCGCCCCGCCGCGGTTCGTGCTCTTGGGCCAGGCGGCCGACATCCAGCAGGTGCGCAGCCCCAGCGAAAGCTGGCGCGAAAACCAGCAACCGGTCATCACCGTCTCCGCCGAGTTGGGCAAGCAGGACCTGGGCAGCGTGCACCGCAAGCTCCAGGCGGCCCTGGCGAAGCTGGACGTCCCCATCGGCTACCGCTGGGAGCTGGCCGGCAACTTCCTCGCGCAGCGGGAGACGTTCGCCAGCTTGCTGACCGTGCTGCTGTCGGCCTCGGCGCTGGTGTTTCTCCTCTTGGGGTTCCAGTTCCGCAGCCTGGTGCTGCCGCTGTTGATCTTCCTGGCCCAGCCCGTCTCGCTGGCCAGCGCGCTGGGGGCCCTGTGGATTACCGGCACGCCGCTGAACGTCTCGTCCTTCATGGGGGCGATCCTCTTGATCGGGCTGGACGTGAAGAACGGGATCATCCTGATCGAGTACATCGGCCAGCTTCGTCGCAGCGGGCTGCCGCTGGAGGAGGCCCTCGTCCGCGCCGGCCGCACCCGCTTCCGCCCGATCCTCATGACCGGCCTGACCACCATCTTCGGCCTCTTGCCGCTGGCCTTCGGCTTCGGCCCCGGCGCCCAGATGCAGCAGCCGCTGGCGGTAGCGGTGATCGGCGGACTAGTGGTCAACACGCTCTTGACGCGGCTGTTGATCCCGGTGGGCTACCTGGTGCTCCGCCGGGAATAAGAAGCAGGTTCGGCGCGGGTCTCCGACCCCGCCGAAACGCCCGACCGCAGGTCTCACGGGGTCTGGGAGACCTTCGCTCGGCGGCGTGGCTCGGTCAGAGACCGGCCACAACGGCCGCCCGGTGGCTTCCGCGCTTACGACCTTTGGTTGGATGGGGCATCGTAGGACCGAAGCATTCGGCAGGAAATGTGTTAGTGCCGGAGGCTCGACAGTCAAGAG
>Ga0181527_1001490_pt1 | contig 24038 bp, 22 predicted proteins | sample PEATcosm2014_Bin_30_FD_119762 | JGI IMG/M metagenome (GOLD analysis project Ga0181527, IMG submission 119762) | Peatland microbial communities from MTU Mesocosm Facility, Houghton, MI, USA - PEATcosm2014_Bin06_60_metaG | ecosystem: Environmental > Terrestrial > Soil > Wetlands > Peat | place...
CTTTCCGGAGGGGAACAGCAGATGCTTGCCGTCGGCCGGGCCCTGGTCACTGGCGGCGACCTGATGCTCCTCGACGAACCGTCCATGGGACTCGCGCCGGCACTCGTGTCGGGCATGTTCGAAACCATTACCCGCATCAACAAGGAAGGCGCCACCGTCCTCCTGGTGGAACAGAACGCGGCAAAGGCCTTGTCAATTGCGCACACCGCCTACGTGCTTGAAACCGGAACCATCGTGCTTTCGGGAACTGCGGCCCAGATACGGGACAATCCGAAGGTGATTGAGGGGTATTTGGGGGGATGAGGAAGAATTGTAGATTGCAGATTGCGGAATGCGGATTTGAAGAGGGAAATGTTCGCTTGGATCCGGGTGTTCGGCCCCAGCACCCCCCTAGAACTCCGCGTTCCCCGGCCACCGCGGAAACGGGATCACCTCCCGGATATTCTGCAGCCCGGTCACGAGCAGCATGAGGCGCTCGAACCCGAGGCCGAACCCCGCGTGCGGCGCGCCGCCGTATTTGCGCAAATCAAGGTACCACCAGTAGTCCTTTTCGGACAGGCCGAGTTCCGCAATGCGCGCCTGCAGCAGGTGGAGCCGGTCTTCGCGCTGGCTTCCGCCGATAATCTCTCCGATGCGGGGCACCAGGACGTCCATGGCGCGAACGGTTTTGTTGTCATCGTTCTGCTTCATGTAAAACGCCTTTATCTGTTTCGGATAATCGTATACGATAACAGGCTTTCCAAATGTCTTCTCCGTGAGATGGCGCTCGTGTTCCGACTGCAGGTCGGACCCCCACTGCACCTTAAATTCAAAGGAGTCGTTCGCTTTTTCAAGGATCGCCACAGCCTCGGTGTAGGACAGGCGCACGAATTCGCTGCCGGCAATGTTCGAAAGCGTGGCACGCAGGGTTGGATCGATGCGCTGGTTGAAAAAGGCAAGGTCGTCTTTGTTATTGTCAAGCGCGTGACGAACGAGAAACCGCACAAAATCTTCGGCGAGCCGCATATCGTCCTCAAGGTCGAAGAACGCGGCTTCCGGCTCGATCATCCAGAATTCGGCAAGGTGGCGAGGCGTATTTGAATTTTCGGCCCGAAACGTGGGGCCGAACGTGTACACCCGGCCCAGCGCCAGCGCGTAGATTTCGGCCTCGAGCTGGCCGCTCACCGTAAGGCTCGCCTTCTTGCCGAAAAAATCCTGCGTAAAGTCAACGCCCCCTGTGCCGTTGCGGGGAAGGTTCTCAAAGGGGAGCGTCGTGACCCGAAACTGTTCGCCCGCGCCTTCGCAGTCGCTCGTGGTTATGACGGGCGTGTGCACATAGGCAAACCCGCGCTCCTGGAAGAATGTGTGCACGGCAAAACTCATGGAATTGCGCAGACGCGCCACGGCCGCGATGGTGTTGGTTCGCGGCCGCAAATGGCCGATTTCCCTGAGGAATTCGAAGGTGTGGTGTTTCTTCTGGAGCGGGTAGTCTGCCGGCGCAACGGAAAATACGGTGATCGCAGCCGCCCGCAGCTCAAGGGTCTGGCCCTTGCCCGGAGACGCGGCAAGCATGCCTTCGCATGCAACCGCGCTGCCGGTTGTCAACTTTACGATCTCGGATTCGTAATTGGGCAGGGAAGCGTCTGCAATCACCTGCAGGGACGCGGCGCACGAGCCGTCGTTCACTTCCACAAAGGAGAACGCTTTTGCGTCGCGCCGCGTGCGCACCCATCCGGCCACGGTCACGGCATCCCCGGCTTTCCTGCCGGAGAGTACGGTGTTTATTCGGTCGGCATTCATGGTGTTCCTGTGTTGTGCGCGACACCGAGGGGCGCCGGATATGGTGCTGCAGACAATCGGCGTTGCATCGGATACCGGGTTTGTTTACTCGCCGGAATAATCGATAAGCGTCTTCGGATGATATTTTCCGATTTTTTCCCCGTACTTGAGGAACGGCAAACCTATGATGCCGAACATGCCTGCCACTTCCCCGCCCTGGCGCTCAACCATCTTTGCAACAGCTTCGAGCGTGCCGCCGGTTGCAATGAGATCATCGACGATGAGCCACCTTCCCGGCACAAGGTCTTCCCGGTGGACCTGCAGCGTTGCCTGACCGTATTCGAGCGCGTAGCTCTCTTCGATGGTCTTGCCCGGCAACTTGCCCTTCTTCCTGGCAAGCACCAGCGGCACTGCCCGCTCAACGGCAAAGCACGAACCAAGAAGGAACCCGCGGCTTTCGATCGCGATCACGCCGTCAAGAGCGCTGCCCTTGTACAACTTGAGCATTTCTCGGATTGCGTACCGGTAGGCCTTCGGATTGGTAAAGATACTCGTCACATCGTAAAACAGGACCCCGGGTTTGGGAAAATCCGGCACCTTTCGTATTACCGTGTCCAGGTTCATGCGGACTCCTTGGTTTTGTTGGAGGCCATCGTTGCCTGCAAACCGAAAAATATACGTTTTGAGACCGGATTCTCCAAGGCCGCCCGCTTTGAACAGGAGAACCATGTACGCGAATGGATCCGAAAAAATTATATTGGAAAGGTATAGAAAATCCATGATTCGGTGGATATAATAGTGTCTGATCGGCATGCCCCTCATTCTCTTCCGGGGCAGGGAACAGATTGCCCAAAGGCGCCGATCCGACCGGATTATTCCTTTCCATTGTATATCGTATGTATGTCGTGCAGGTTGCAGCCGGACGCGATGCAGCAGGAACCATGAAACCGTTATCTGGAAGAATCCCCTATCCGTTGCTGATCGCCGTGGTCGCCTTTCTCGTTTCCGGCTGTTCCATGAAGAAAGTGACCGCGAACTTCGTCGCCGGCACGTTGTCGCGCGAAAGCAGCTCCTCGGTCTTTTCCGCGGACGACGATCCCGAACTGGTGGGCGACGCGCTGCCGTTTGCGATCAAATTGTACGAATCGCTGCTCGCGGGTTCGCCCAACAATCCGCCGCTGTTGCTTGCCGCAGGAAGATCGCTCTGCATGTATTCATATGCATTTGTCCAGGTCCCGGCCGAGGAGATGTCCTACGCCGAGCTCGAACAAAAAGAAGAAATGCTCCAGCGCGCCAAACACCTTTACCTTAGAGGAAGAGACGATATTCTGAGGGCAATGTCGGTGCGCCATCCGCACTTCACCGAAAACCTGAACCAGGGGGATTACGACGCCGCGTTCAAGGGGGTCACGGCGCGAGACACGTCGTATTTGTACTGGGCAGGTATGTCGTGGATGGCCGCTGCCATGGCCGATAAGAGCGACGTGGGGCTCACCGTCGACATTCCCAAGGCCGTCGCACTCATCCGGAAAGTCATGGAATTCAAAGATTCCTACTGCGAAGGCGCGGCCCATGAGTTTTTTCTCTCGTACTACGGCTCGATGCCGGCCGCCATGGGCGGAAGCGAGCTCAAGGCGCGCGAACATTTTGGGCTTGCCCTTAAGTATTCGAAAGGCGCCAAAGTAAGCCCCTACATCGCGCTTGCCACAACGGTGTGCGTCAGGAGCCAGAACCTGCCGGAATTCAAGGCCCTGCTCGAAACCGCGCTCAAAGTAAATGTAAACAAGGATCTCAACAACCGGCTTGTCAATATTCTCAACCAGCATAAGGCGCGATGGCTTCTCGAACATGCAGACGACTACTTCCTGCCAGCGGAAGGAGACACCGTACAATGACCATGCGACCCATGTTTCGCCTTCTTGTCGCCGCGCTTCTGCTTGCCCAGGCGCCCGCGTTCGGCCTCATCATCAAGTTGGGCAGCCTTGCGCCGGCCGGATCGCCCTGGGACAAAGGACTCAACAGGCTCGGCGCCGAATGGCAGAAGATCTCGGGCGGCAGCGTGGAACTCAAGATATACCCCGGCGGCATCGTGGGTGACGAATCGGACATGATCCGCAAAATGCGCATTGGTCAACTTACCGCCGCCGGGCTGTCGGGTGTGGGCCTGATGCGCATATACCCGGACATCGTAACCGTGCAGCTTCCTCTGTTTATCCGGAGCAATGCCGAACTGGACTACGTGCTCGACAAAATGAAGCCGGCCTTTGCCAAGGAACTCGAGCAGCGGGGATTCAAGGTGATAATCTGGTCGTTTGTGGGATGGGTGCACTTTTTCTCAACGAGCCCGGTGGTAACGCCCGACGACCTCAAGAAGCGGAAGATGTTCGTGTCGGCCGGCGACGCCGACGCCGTGCAAATCTGGAAGGAGTGCGGGTTCCATGTGATCCCGCTCACGCCCACCGACATCATGCCATCTTTACAGAGCGGAATGATCGACGCGTTTTCGGCCACTCCCCTCACGGCCGCGTCGTATCAATGGTTCGGGCTCGCCAAGAACATGTGCGGGATGAAATGGGCGCCGCTCATCGGCGGCATCGTGGTGTCCGCGAATGCCTGGTCGAAGCTCGACACGGCGCTTGCGGCCAAGCTTGAGGCCGCGGCCGCGCAGGTGGGCAGCGACATGCAGGCGGAGATCCTGAAGGCCGACGCCGCTGCGCTCGACGTCATGAAGAAAAACGGGCTTGTGGTGAACCCGGTTCCCCCCGCCGCCGAAGACGCGTGGCGCGCGGCCGTTCAAGGCGGCTTCGAAAAAGGCTTTCTCAAGAACATCAACAACGACACCTACGAGGCGGTAAAGAAGTACGACGACGAATACCGCGCCGCCCACCCGAAGTAACGGCCCGCCTGTCCCATCATGAAATCTCTGCTTAGGAAGACCGCCCGCCTGGCGTGGAACGCCGAGAACGCGCTTGCGGTTATCGTTCTCGCATGTTTGAGCCTGGTTCCCGTTATCGAAATAGTGGCGCGGACCTGGTTCAAGACAGGGCTGCTCGGCTCCACCGACTATGTCCAGCACCTGGTTCTATGGATCACGTTTGTAGGGGGGATGTTTGCATCGCGCGAGCAACGCCACCTGAGCGTCACCGCCGGCGTCTCCCTGTTTCCGGCATCGTGGCGCGTGTGGATTTCAACCGGCGTCTCTTTCATCTCGGTTGCTGTTGTTTCCTGCCTGGCCTGGTCCGCTTTCTTATTTGTCAAAATAGGCATCGATCCGTCGCAGACCGTCGGCGTCATCAGGACGCAATGGGTTGCCTTCATCATGCCGGTGGGCTTCGCCGTCATGGCCCTGCGGTTCGTTGTCCACGCGCCCAGGGGAATTCTGTGCAAAACAATGGCGGCCTGCGGTGCGGCGGTGCTCGTGCTCATGCTGACGGTATGTGCGCCGTTCGTCGGCCGCCTGGTGTGGCCCCTTGCACTGCTCCTGGCATTGTCGTTTGCGCTCGGCACGCCCATCTTCGTAGTGCTGGGCGGGCTGGCCCAACTCTATTTGTTCGGCACCGGCCAGCTCGCCGCGCTTCCCAACGAGTCGTACACCATGCTTACCGGCCCCATCATGCCAACCATCCCGCTCTTTTCCCTGGCAGGGTACATGCTTTCCGAAAGTAAAGCCGGCGTCCGCCTGGTCCGCCTGTTTAGGGCGCTGTTCGGATGGATGCCCGGCGGCCTCACCATCATGGCCATCCTGGTCTCGGCGTTCTTCACCACGTTCACGGGCGCCTCGGGCGTCACCATTATTGCACTGGGCGGGCTCCTGTCGTTTATCCTTGTCCAAAGCGGGTACAAACGGGGGTTCTCCCTAGGGTTTGTCACGTCGTGCGGAAGCCTGGGCCTTCTGTTCCCCCCGAGCCTCGCGGTCATCCTCTACGGCGTCGTCTCTCATGTCAACATCCGGCACCTCTTTGTGGCCGGCATCGTGCCCGGCCTTTTTGTGGTTGCCGTCATGTCGGCCGTGGGGGCCGTCGCGTCCAGACAGAGCAGGATTCCGCGGGTGCCGTTTGACGCCGGGGAAGCGGCGACCGCCCTGAGGGAATCGGCCTGGGAAATCCTGCTGCCCGTGTTCATCCTCGTCGGGTTCTTCAAGGGTTTCTTCACGCTTGTGGAGACGAGCGCCATTTCGGTCCTCTACGTGGTGATCGTGGAGGTGTTTGTCAATCGCGACATCAAAGTGCGCGACCTGCCGCGCGCGCTCCTTACCTGCGTTCCCATCGTGGGAGGCGTCCTGGTGATCCTCGCGTCCGCCAAGGGACTTTCCTATTGTGTGATAGACGCGGAAATTCCGGCCCGCCTTTCGGCGTGGGCACAGGCGTCCATCCATTCAAAGTACGTCTTCCTGCTGCTGCTCAACGCCGCGCTCCTCGTGGTCGGATGCTTCATGGACATCTTCTCGGCCATTATCGTTGTGGTGCCGCTCATCGCGCCGCTCGGCGCGGCGTTCGGGGTCGCACCCGTGCACCTGGGCATCATCTTCCTTACCAACCTGGAAATCGGCTACCTCATGCCGCCGGTGGGCATCAACCTCCAGCTCGCCTCGTACCGGTTCGGCGAGAACCTTCCGACGATGTACCGGTTGATTCTCCCGTTTGTCCTGGTCCTGTTCGCGGCGGTGCTGGCCGTCACCTACCTGCCGTTCCTGTCCACGTGGCTAGTGCATGTTATTTACGGATAGCTATTTTGCCAGCGCATTAACATTACTAATGAAATTGAAATGGGCGCCCCGCTGCTGGGCAGCGGCGGCTCTCCTTTCGAGCTCGGCCTTTCGGCCTCGGTGCTGCCTACCGCTATGGCCTGCGGCCGCGGTCAGGCAGCACTGCGTTCCAACGCACTCTCCAGTCCAGCCTGGCGCTGGGCAGATGATCAATGCCACAATGTCAAGTTTGGCAACTGCCAATGGCCACTGCAGAATTCCACCTGCATTTTCGCCATTAGCGCCACCCACAGGCAGGCCGTAGATATATTCGGTTGAGAATTTGTTAACCGGGTGTTTCAAGTGTGCGCGCAGCAAGTGTTTCGGTCTCGAATCTGGAGGTGCCTCGCTGCACACGCTCAGCAATCCATATGCATTTGATTGATTTGAATTTGCATTTAGATCTCCCGCTCAGCAATCCAAATGTATTTGGTTATTCATTCTCCCGGCTCAGCAAACCAAATGCGTTTGATTATAGTGTATTTTATATTTTTACCACGACCATTTAGTTTTCCCGCAAAGGAGCCCTGTGGCCTTCTTCATAACGACGGTTCTTGTCACCATGGCCGTTGCCTTTCTCTGCAATCTCCTCGAAGCGTGCGTCATGAGCCTGTCCCTTGCCGACATTGCCAAGATCACCGAGCGCCGGCAACTGCTCGGCTCGATATGGAAGAACTTCCGGGACAACATTCAGAAACCGATCGCCACCATTCTCGTCATCAATACGTTTGCCGTGACCGTCGGCGCCGCGATTTCCGGGACCCAGTTCAGCAGCCTCTTTGGCGTCAAGTGGGTGGCGCTCTATTCCGTGATTTTCGCATTGGTCATGATATTGTGGTCCGAGATTCTGCCCAAGACCTTCGGGTACCGCCACAACAGGCTGGTTGCCACGGTGTTCGGAATTCCCTTCAAGGCCGTCGTCGCCGCCATGACGCCGGTACTCTGGGTCACCCAGTTTCTTACCCGTCCCTTCATGGGAAAAGACAAGGAATCGTCGGCCGACGCGCTGGGCGACATCAACGTGCTCACCCGGTTTGCCGCGCTCAACAATCTTATAAGTAAAGAACAGGCCAGGCTGGTGATGCGCAGCATCGGTCTCTCGAAGACCCGCGTGCTGGAAGTGATGATGAAACGCGACCAGATAAAATTTCTGTCGAGCTCCATGACGCTCACCGACGCCCTCATCGCCGCCCACCTTCACTACCACACCCGCTACCCGCTCGCCGAGGGCGGCGACCTGGATGCGATCATCGGCTACGTCAACTTCAAGGACATCGTCATCGCATTGCACATCAACCCGAAGGACCCGTCGCTACGGGGCGTCAAGCGGCCCATGCTGTTTGTGCAGGATTCCGAAAACGCTTCGAACGTGCTTAACAAAATGATACTCGGCCACGATCACATTGCAATCGCGCGCAACGACGGCGGGCGGGTGAGCGGGCTGGTGACCCTCGAAGACATCATCGAAGAGGTTTTCGGCGAGATCCAGGACGAATTCGACATCCTTCCCCGCTTTGTGCGCGCCATGCCCGACAAGCGGTATCTGGTGGGCGGCGCCACGCCCATGAGCGAGCTCAGGGAAAAGGTGTGCGCCGCTTTTCCGGACGAGCCCACGCCCGTTGACGCGTGGATACGATCCAGGACCAAAAAGGTCATCCAGAAAAAGGAACGGCTGCAATTTTCCGACTACGAATTCGTCATCACCAAGGTGCGCCGCTCGCAGATTCATGAACTGATCGTGGCGTGCCGGGCCGGGGAGAAAAAGCCGTGATGGCGGAGTCGCAGTAGACAACCCTTTTCCTTCACCTCCAGCGAAAGGAGCGTGCCATGCGCTTTCTGTGTGCAGTGAGTGCCGTGTGTCTGGTTTTCGGTCTGTCTTTTGCCCAAAACAAGCCCCAACTTGGCGAGTTTTCCGCCGATGCGGTCCAGTTGAGAAACGGGAAGACCGATACCCAGAAGCTCGAAGTCAAGATCGACAGGATACGGGTCGAAAAGGCCGACAAAGGCAGGAAATCGGCGGTGATCATGCGTCTGGACAAGGGCGTTACCTGGACCCTTCTGGACAAAAAGCAATACATGGAAATGAACACCGTTTCGTACAAGGACGCTCCGGGGCTGCGCAAAGAGGCGGATTCCATGGTGGAGATAAAGAAACTCGGCGACGAGACCGTGGCCGGCTACCCGTGCCAGAAAACCCTGTACATTTACAAAGACAAATCTCTCGGCGAGATGACCCAATGGGTCTCAAAGAAACTTGCCTATGCGGTAAAAACCGAATACCGCAAAGCCGGAAAGGTGGAGATGACGCAGGAACTCAAGAACATAAAGGAGACCGCGCCCGACGACGCGGATTTTGAAATTCCGGAGGGATACCAGAAGTTCGAGCTTCCCGCGGGTATGGGAGACATGATGAAAGGCATGATTCCCAACATGAAATGAGCGGGCGCTGTCACGGAGCCGCAAAATACTAATCTAATGCTTTTGGATTGCTAAGCCGGGAATCATAATAAATGGATATTTTTCTGGATGGCTGTGCCGGAAATATGAATAATGAAATGCTTTTGGATAGCGGTGCCGGGTGACCCCCAAGTGAGTTTATTTGCGAGAATCCAATCTTCGGTTGTGGGGCACCCGAGGCGTGCAGTTGTGAAGGCCAAGGAAAGAATTCCAGTTTACACGTTAATGAGCAAACCCCCTTCTCATGCATTTGAATCCTGCATAGAGAAACTTGACAATTGTGGCAACTATCTTTTGTCCAGCGCCAGGTTGGACTGGCGGGTGCTCTGGAGAGCAGTGCCGGTCGGCCCCACCGCTAGGTATAGGGGCGATCCGGCACCGAGGCCAATCGGCCGAGCCCAAAAGGAGAACCGCCGCTGCGAAGCAGCGGGGCGCCCGAATAATTATCTTTATAGTGCCAAGGGTACATCCACGCTGCACACGCTCGGCAAACCATATTACTATTATGATTTCGCCGCGCCCGCTCAGCAATCCAAAATCCAATTAATTTGATTTAGTTGTCACCGCGCACCGGCTCAACAATCGCTATGCCACCTCTATCGCCCGCTCGTTGTTCCCACTGTCCTTAAACCGAATCATCCTCGTTTCCTCCGGCAAAACGCCGGGGAACATGTCGGCCCATTCGATAAGGACGACGCCGTCGCCGCGGACATACTCGTAGAACCCTGTTTCAACAAGCTCCTCCTGTTTCTTGAGCCGGTAGAAATCGAAGTGAAAGACGGAAAACTCCGGCGCGTCGTGAATGTTGACAATAGAAAATGTGGGGCTCCGCACTTCCGACGGCCCGCACAATGCCTCCACGAACCCGCGCACGAATTCGGTCTTGCCGCTTCCCAGCTCGCCCACAAGCGCAAACACCTCGCCCGGCCGGGCGGTTCGTGCGATGCGGGCGCCGAGCGCGCGGGTTTCTTCGACTGAGTGAGAGATAATCTTCTCGGACATACGGTGCATCTCACAAATTGTTTTGATCTCACCCGTGGCCCCTCTCCCACAAGGAGAGGGGAACTGGAGAATTTACCGAAGAAACTATCGCCGGGAAGCGGCATACCGCAGGGAAAGCGTTGCGGAAACATGACACGCGCACTGCGCAAGCGGTGCGCCACGTGCATGTTTCCGCTGGAGGGGGTGTGGGTGCCTTTGCAGGGGCGCAAGATTTTGCGCACCTGCATGGCACCCCAGGGGGAAACGCAAAGCGGTGCCCCCACCAGGTAACTATCATTATTTCGGCCTCATAACAGCCAGCGGAATAATGATCTCTTCCATGGAAATCCCGCCGTGCTGGAAGCTGTTCTGATACTGCCGCTGGTGATTCTCAAATTTGTCGGGGTAGACGAAATAGTAATTCTCCCGGGCGATGATGCAGTAGGAGTTGAGCGAGAACGCCGGCAGCTTGAACACGGTGGGGTCGGACAGAAACAGGGCGTGCCGCTCGTCGCAGGTTATGTTCTCCCCGAACTTGTATCGCAGGTTCTTTGAAATTTCCCGGGAACCGTATACCTCGGTGCCGCGCGTGCACAGCGTGGAACCGTGATCGGTGGTAAGAATGACGGTGCAGTCCTGCGTGGCAAATTCCTTAAGGATCGCAAAAATGGTGGAGAACTGGAACCACGACTGCGTGAGCGAGCGAAACGCGGTCTCGTCGGGCGCGATCTCCTGCAGGATGCTCGACGTTGACCGGCTGTGCGTGAGCATATCGACAAAATTGACGACAATTGAAACGAGCTGGTCTTTTTCGTACGACGCGATCTTCTTGAGAAATTCCTTGGAGTCTGATGCGTCAAGGATTTTGGCATACTTGGGATCGTCGGCGTAGTCCAGCCCGCAGCTCTTGAGCTTTCTGGCGAGAAGCTGGCGTTCGAACCGGTTGAGGCTGCTCTCGTCGTCGCTCGGCGTTTTCCACAGGTCCGGGTAATCGTTGGCGATGTCGATGGGGAACTTGCCGGCAAACAGCGCGTTGCGCGCGAACGGGGTGGACGTCGGCAGGATCGAATAGAAATAGTTGCGCTCGATGTCGAAATACCTGCGCAGCAGCACTTCTATCGCGCAGTACTGGTCCAACCGCATGCAGTCGAGGACCACGAAATAGACTTTCTTCCCTTCTTTGAGCCGGGGCACCAGAAACGTCTCCACGATGTGGGGAGACAAAAGCGGGGGATTGTTTTCGCCCTTGAGCCACTGGCCGTAGTTTTCCGCGATAAAATCGCCGAACGCGGTGTTGCAGTCGGATTTCTGGCCGGCATGGGCCTGGCGCAGCCCTTCGTCTTCCACTTTTTCGAGTTCGAGGTCCCATTTGGTAAGCCCCTCAAACAGGTGCGCCCAGTCTTTGGCGGTCATGCGCGTGGAAAGCGACAGGCGGATATCGGAGTAGTTGCGCACGAACTTCTGGGTGATTTGCGTGGAAATGATCTGCTTCGAATCGAGCAGCTTCTTGCATATCGAAAGGATCTGGCTCGGGTTGACCGGCTTGGTAAGGTATCCGTCTATCTTCTTGCCCAGCGCCTCGTCCATCACATGCTCTTCTTCGCTTTTCGTCACCATCACCACGGGAAGATCGGGAGCGATTTCCTTGATTTCTTCGAGCGTGGTAAGTCCGTCTTTGCCCGGCATCTGCTCGTCGAGCAAAACGATGTCGAACGCCTTGGAGTTTTCACGGATAAGATGAATTGCGTCATGACCGGAATACACGGGCGTCACGTTGTAGCCGCGCGATTCCAGGAACATGATGTGCGCCCGGAGAAATTCGATCTCGTCGTCCGCCCACAGGACCGTCTTGCGGTTGCCGCTCATGAAGAGTGCCTCATTCTATCGCCGGAAAAACAGGAACCCGGACTCACCACGGAGACACGGAGGACACTGAGAAATGAAAAGCTGTGGATAGTCTTTAAAATCCGTGATTTTTAATTCTCGTTTTCTTCTCCGTACCCCTGCGGTGAATCTTTTCTTCCTCAGCCTGCCTGAAAATAATTCATCTCAGGCGTTGCCAGCCTTCGGCTCGGCCCGGACCGGTTTGTCGCCCACCGGAAGATCGATGAAGAACGTTGTTCCCTTGTCTTTCTGCGACCACGAAAGATAAATTCTTCCCTTGTGGTAATCTTCCACGATCCGTTTTGCCAGGGTGAGCCCGAGGCCCCAGCCGCGCTTCTTGGTGGTAAACCCCGGCGCGAATATCTTCTTCTGGTCTTCCCACGAAATGCCTTTGCCGTTGTCGGTGTGGGAAATACGCACGATCCTGTCGGCGCCCACATAGTCGGTCTTAATTTCGATGAGGCCGTCTGGCTTTACAATTGCGTCCACCGAATTCTTGAGCAGGTTTTCAAACACCCACTCGATAAGTTGCTTGTTGACCGCGATGGTCGGCACCGCGCCCGGCGAAAGCCGGATTTCGATGTGCTTACCCAAAAAGGGAAGCCGCGTACGGAAATAGGTGGCGGCGTCATTGAGCACGGCGTTTATGTCGCACGGAACAAGCGCGGGGACGCTCCCGATCTGGGAGAACCGGCTCGTCACCTTGCGCAGCCGCAGCAGGTCGTTCCCCATGTTGTCCGTCACCGTGTGCACCTGCTTGACAAAGTCCTCAGGGTCAATCGGTTCGTCCGCGTGCGTAAGCGATCCGATGTATTCGACCCAGCCCATGAGGGACGAAATAGGAGTGCCGAGCTGATGCGCGGTTTCTTTGGCAAGGCCCACCCAGAGATTGCTTCGCTCAGTAACCTGGATGTTCTGGAACCCCAGGAACGCAAAGAAGATGAAGGCGGCCACCAGTCCCGCCTCGATATACGGCATGCGGGAGAGGCTGTGGATGAGTTCGCTGTTCCCGAACACGAGGTAGCCGAGCCTCGAATGCGTCTCGCTGAGGTACAGAACCTTGGGCGTGTAGCTCTTCTTGAACTCAGCCACATTCGCCCTGATCTTGGCAATTGCGGAAGCGGACGTGTCGTGCGTCGGGACCTCGGTGCGATGGAAAAACGGGCCCACCACGACGCTCCGCCACATGAGGGGGTTCCACAGCGTGTCGGTGATGATGACCGGAATATTCGCCTTGCGGATGATCTCCTCGAAGATGACGTTCATTTCTTCATTGTTCATGCGCTCGGTGATAGCCGTGCGGATAAGCTCGGCGTAGGTCTGGGTCACGCTCACCGACTCTTCCTGCAATTGCATGATGATGGTGCGCGTGTATTGCGCATACCAGATAAACGCGGCGAGGCAGGCGAGCAGCAGCACATACCGTCCGGTAAACGGCCGGATTCGCATGAGGAAACGGTAGAAGGTTGGATTTGCCATATGCCCCAATTAGAAATTCAAGCTTCTTGTGGGGAAACCGTATCCGGTTTCCCCTGGCCCCCAGCTTCCGGCGCGTTGCGCCGGCGATCTGGGGGCACACCCCTTCCAGCGGAAACGTGCGCGAGGCGCAACGCTTTCGCGTTGCGCACGTCACGTTTCCGCAACGCCTTCTCTGCGGAATATGAGAATCCTACCTCGACAGATACTCCCATTTTCGAAGGAGAAAGATTTTCCGCAGGTCCGTATCAACAACTCTTCGCGGGTGCCCCCACTACAAGTGATCGATTCTTGCAACCGGTCCCGCTAGGGGTGCACCCAGGAGGGGGTGTGGGTTCAGACATCCGGCGCGAATCGATATTGACATTTGCCATGCGCCGGATGGCTGAACCCCAGGGGGAAACTTCCCCCGCAAACAAACTCTTATATCTTGACAATTTCCTTCATCCCGTGCATATACGGCTGCAAAACGGCCGGAATCCGGATCGACCCGCTTGCCGTCTGATAGGTCTCCAGGATGGCGACCAGGATGCGCGCGGTTGCAAGGCCGCTGCCGTTGAGCGTGTGGACAAAGCGCGGCTTCTCGCCGTGTTTCGGCCGGTAGCGGATGTTCATGCGGCGCGCCTGGAAATCCTCAAAATTGCTGCACGACGACACCTCAAGGAACTTCTTCTCGCCCGGCGCCCATGCCTCGAGGTCGTAGCACTTGGCCGCCGCGAACGACAGGTCCGCGTCGCACAGCGCAAGAATGCGGTACCGCAGGCCGAGCGCCCGCAGGATTCCCTCTGCGTCCTGCCGCAGCAGTTCGAGTTCGTCGTAGGACGTTTCGGGTACCGTGAACTTCACAAGCTCAACTTTGTTGAATTCATGCACGCGCAGGAACCCTTTGGTGTCCTTGCCGTAGGAACCGGCCTCGCGCCGGAAACACGCGCTGTAGGCGCAGTATTTTACGGGAAGCGACTCCGCATCGAGGATTTCGTCGCGGTGGAGGTTGGTGACCGGCACTTCGGCCGTCGGAATGCAGTACAACCGGTCTTCACCGATGTAATACATCTGGTCCTGAGATTTGGGCAGTTGTCCGGTGCCGAACAGGCTGTCGGCGCTCACGAGGAAAGGCGGGAATATTTCGCGGTACCCGCCCTTCTGCGTGTGCGTATCGAGGAAGAAATTGATAAGCGCCCGTTCGAGCAGCGCGCCTGCCCCCTTGTACACGGGAAACCCGGCGCCAGCAACCTTTGCCCCGCGGGGAAAATCCATGATGTCGAGCGCGGTGCCGAGTTGCAGATGGTCTTTAGGCACAAAATCAAATGCGGGCTCGGTCCCCCATTCGCCGAGTGCGACGTTATCTTTCTCGCCGGCGCCGTGCGGAACACTGCGGTGCGGGATGTTGGGAACCCAGATCGCCAGCAACCGGATTTCTTCCTCAACGGCTTTCTGTTGTTCGTCAAGCTCCTTTACTTTGTCGGAAAGCGCCTTCATCTCGGCCAGGATGGCGGCCGCCTCCGCGTCCTTTTTTTCCTTTTTGAGCCGCGCAATTTCGGGCGACCTGGCGTTACGGACGCTTTTGAGCTGTTCCACGTCCCGGATTATCTGCCTCCTGCGCTCATCGAGCGACAGAAGCTTGTCTATGTCAATCGGACATTTCTTGTTTGCCGCCGCGGCCTTGACGAGGTCGGGGTTGTCGCGGATGAACTGAAGATCGAACATGGGACGCTTTCCTTTTCTGCCACAAGGTATCATCGCATATGCGCCGACGGGACGTACTAAAAATACCGTTTTGTGGGGCGAAAAACGACTATTTATGCCACAAATCCCGTCCATTTCCGTCGTGCCCGCGTACAGGCAGCCGCCGGAGAGGCCTCAGAACGCGGCGGTTATGTTTCCCCGGCCCGAAACCCTTTTTATTATTTTTCAATTTGCATTCGCCGGCAATCAACCGCAAAGGCTCCTCTCGTGCAAACCTTGCCCCCTGTCGAAACCCTGCTTCCGCACCGGCCGCCCGCTATTGTCGTGGACAGGATCGTCGCATATGAAAAGGGGACAATCCGGTGCGAAAGAAGGGTCGGGCCACACGAACACTACGGCCCCGGATTGTCCGCCGAAGGCATCGTTGAATTCTGCGCGCAGGCTGCCGTTTTGTGCGAGGCAATGGGCTCGGGCCGGGCGATGCGGCAGGGCGTGCTCGCGGGCATCGACGATTTCGTTTTCTTCCGGCAGGCATCCGCCGGCGATGTCGTGGTCGCGGAAATAAAGGTGAAAACGAGGCTTGGCACCCTCGGCCTTTTCGAGTGCGATGTGACGTGCAACGGCTCTTCGGTTGCGCACGGCTTCCTGAAGGCGGCGCAATCGTGACCGCGCCTTCACACAAAGCAGTGGTCCTCGAAGAAGGCGGCGTCCTCTGCGGACTGGGCTCGCTTGAGGAAACGGTTACCGACCTGTTCGACGGGGCAAGCGCCATCGTGCCCGGCCCGTGCTTCGGCGTGCCCGCGGCATACGCGCCGTTTAAGGACCCATCCTGGCGAGGCCTTGCAACCGCCGCCGAAACGCTTGCGCCCTGCATCGACACGTCCGGCCTTGACAAAAATACAACGGCCTTTATTTTTTGCGCGGCAAAAGGGGATATTTCCGGGCTCGAGAAGTTCTGCGAATCGGGCACGCCGCCGGAGGCGTTTTTGCCGTTGCTTTCGTCGCAGGCAGACTATGCGGAAAAGCTCCTGTGTGTTCCCGCCTGCCGTACCATCGTGATCTCGGACGCGTGCGCGTCCGGCGCAACGGGCGTGGAAATCGGCCGCGAGATGCTCGTGTCGGGCCGCGCTTCATCGGTGGTGCTGTTCGGCTTCGACGGCATTTCGCGCTTCGTGGCAACCGGGTTCCATGCGCTGTCGGCACTCTCGCCCGCGGGCGCGCGGCCGTTTGACGCGGGCCGCGACGGCCTTACCATGGGCGACGGCGCGGGAATCGCCTTGTTGACATTTCGCGAGCCCTTCGCAGACGACATCGTCGTCGCCGGGGCGGGAAGCTCGAACGACGCCAACCACCGCACCGGCCCGTCGCGCACGGGCGACGGGCTGTTCCGCGCCGCCAGGGCCGCGCTTTCCGACGCGGGAATGCAGCCGTGCGATATCGGCAGCGTCAAATGCCACGGCACCGCCACCAACTATAACGATGCCATGGAGGCAAAGGCGATTGCAGGCCTGTTCGGCGACGAAATTCCACCTTGCTTTTCGGTAAAAGGCGCGCTGGGCCATACCAGCGGCGCGGGATCGCTTCTGGAAATCTGCGTCGCGGCCGAATGCCTTCGCCGCAGGCTCGTGCCGCCCACCGCCGGGTTCTCGCTCCTGGGCGTGGATGAACCGGTCCCAGTGTCTGCGTCGTGTCAACAGCTCAGGAAAAACTCCATGCTCTGTCTTTCGGCAGGGTTCGGCGGAATCAACGCCGCCGTGGTGCTCCGGGAGGCGCAATGAAAAGGCGCATCTTTATCGACTCATTCGGCGCCCTGCTTCCCGAGGGCATTGCGGGACCTTCGGGAACGCGGCCGTGGGACGCCGGTCAGGCCGGTCCCCACGACGTCCGCCGGGACCAGGTGCTGGAAAAACCGTACGTGAATTTCGGCAAGCTCATGCTTCCCGACAAGCTTGCGTTCTGCGCGGCAGCGGCGGCCCTTTCCCGTTACGCAATTGCCGACGGTCAAACGGCGGCCGTCACGCTCGGCATTCCTGCGGGGTCGCTTTCCACCGACCTGCGGTTCATGGAATCCGTGCGTGCGGGTTTTCCCGGCCCCGCTGTCTTTTCCGCAACGCTCCCGTCGTCGGCCATCGCCGATATCGCCATTTACTTCGGCCTCAAAGGACCCAACAGGGTGGTCGCCGGCAACGCCGCAAGCGGACTTACCGCGCTGGAACTTGCCGTGTCGCTGCTCGAAACCGGCAAGGCGGCATGCGCGCTTTCTCTGTCCGTAAATGCAGTGGAAGCGGCCGATGCAGCCGGTCCGCTGCTCGGTCCCGCGGCAGACCGCCTCTGCCGCGCCTACGCGTTTCTCCTGACAACGATGCCGCAGCCGGGCGGGCTCGGCACGGAAATGGAGGCATCGTTTGCAGCGGGGGACAATGGGGCGGCACACGCATGCGACGAATTATATTTTACAGACCTTGTCCGGCTCTTGACCGCCCAGAAAAGCGGACGCGTCGTTGCAGCATCATGCGACGTGGCTGCAACGCTCTCTCTTTTGAAGGGACCGTAATGGAAACGCTGATCGACGCCCTTAAGAGCCAGATAGTAACGGCCCTCAAATTGTCCGACGTCAAGCCCCAGGACATCGACCCCGACGCGCCCCTTGTCGGCGGCGGGCTGGGCCTCGACTCCATCGACACGCTTGAATTGCTCGTACTTCTCGAAAAGGAATACGGGGTAACAATCCCCGATGTGAACGTCGGCAAACAAGTGTTCGCCTCGGTGCGCGCGCTCGCCGACTACATCCAGCACAACCGTTCCAAAGGGTGACCGTCTTCTGGCTGCACTCCCTCTCATCGGCATGGGTGCGATCTGCACCGCGGGTTCGGGCGTGCGCGCCGGATGCGACGCAGTGTTCCAGGGAAAAGATTGCCTTACTCCTTTGTCTCTTTTCGAAAGCGGGCTCAAGGCCCCGCCGCTGTGCGGCCAGGTGGCCGGCCTTTCCGACGAATTCGCGTCGCCCACCAGGACCATCGCGCTCGCCTGCAGTGCCGCCCGTGAAGCGCTCTCTGTTGTGAAGAACCGCCGGGGCCTGTCGATAGGCCTCGTCTTCGCCACCACCGTGGGCGGCATCTCGCGGTCGGAATTGTTCTACCGGGCGTACCGTACCGATCCGGAAACGGCGTCACGCGCGGCCGGAGAACTTGCTTTTCACGAACCGTGCGCCGCGTCGGGCTTCGTGTGCCGCGCGTTCGGGCTTGCAGGCTTTGTCACCCTGTCTACCGCGTGTTCCACCGGGCTTCACGCAGTGGGAACGGCAAAGCGTCTCGTGGAACAGGGCGCGTTCGACGCGTGCCTTGCCGTGGGCGCCGATGCACTCGCCCTGCTTACCATTAGGGGATTTGCGAGCCTCATGCTCATCGACCCCACGGGGTGCAAACCGTTCGACGGCCGCAGGGCGGGTACGAGCCTCGGCGAAGGCGCCGCCGCGATGCTTGTCGCATCGGAAAAGGCCTCGGCCGCAATCGGCGCTCTGCCCCTTGCCCGCGTCTCCGGATGGGGCGCCTCGGCCGACTGCCACCACATGACCGCGCCGCATCCCGAGGGGCTCGGCGCCCAAAAAGCCATCGCCGCCGCGCTTGCGGAAGCGGAAGTCTCCCCCGCCGACATCGGCGCCGTAGCCACCCACGGCACGGCAACCCCGGACAACGACAGGTCGGAGATCGCGGCACTCAGGGCCGTTTTCGGCCGGGTCCCTCCTTTTTTCTCAGTGAAACGGACGCTGGGCCACACGCTTGCCGCGTCGGGAATACTCGAGGCGGTGTTCGCGGTACGTGCGATGCAGGACGGCATCATCCCTCCCACGGCGGGATTCGAACAGGCCGATCCGGCCATCGGGCTGGTCCCGTCGAACCTTTTACGGACACCCATTCGCCATATTCTCAAGAATTCGTTCGGTTTCGGGGGTAACAACGCCTCTGCCGTGTTTTCGCTTGATGCATAGGATTTTCACATGATGAGTGCTCTTCACATTCGCGGATGCAGCGCGGCGATTCCGGGTGCAGACAATGCGTGGCAGGACGAACTGCCCGCGCACATAAAGCGCCGCGATCCGCGCATCTGGACCATGGCCTATGCTGCAACGGCCCGGCTGCTCAAAACGATTTCGGAAAAGCCGCGTTCCGTGTGCGTCGGCACCGGCTTGGGCGCTCTTGACGAAACCAAGAACTTCCTCGACGGCCTATTCAAGGACGGGTTCGGCTCTCCCAGGAATTTTATAGCGTCGGTGCACAACAGCATGGCCGGGAAACTCGCGCTCGAGTTTTCCATAGACGGTCCCAACCTGACCATGTGCGACGGCCAGAATTCGCTTGCGTCGGCCATCGCACTGTGCGGGCTTTTGCCCGACAACGCGTTCCCGTGCCTTGTTGTCGCGGTGGACGAAGCCATTCCATTATTGCAAGAACTGGCCCCGCATTTGTCGATAGATTGCCAAACAAGAACTGCCGGCATGGGCGAGGAAGGCGCGGTTGCCCTGCTTCTCGACAGGAACTCCCCGTCAGGCCTTCCCGCGATCCGGGCCGTTGCGCCTACGCCTGTCGGCCCGCACACGCCTGAAGCGTGCGCGGCCGTGCTGGCGGAATCGTTCGGCGCCAGAGCCGCAACGGTGCGGCCGCTTGGAGACTGCCGCTCGTTCTTGAGTGCCGCACTGCAGGTGCACGCAACCCTTGGTTCCGCCCGTCCCGGAACATTTATTGTTCCATCATATTCACCTTCGTCAATGGCCTGCGCGGCCATCGAGGTAACCGTATGACAACGCTTGGATTCTGGCTCGTCTCACTCGCAGGTCTCGCCATCGCGTTCTTGGTCCTGCCCGAGGTGCGTTCCCTTGTGGCAATACTGGTCGTCCCCTACGTCGCGGTGTTTGTATGGGGAATCTTCGATCTGCGGAGCAATTTCTTTGTCCGGGCATTCATTCGCAACAAGACGGAGCCCAGGGCCATCGGCCTCACGTTCGACGACGGTCCCGATGAAAACCTTACAAACGACATTCTTGACCTGCTCAAGCGTTTCGGGTTTCAGGCGACTTTCTTTGTGGTGGGAAAACGGGCGCAGGCCAATCCTGAAATCGTGAAGCGCATGGTTTCCGAAAGCCATGTCGTCGCGTGTCACGACCTCACCCACTCGCTCGCGTCAAATTTTCGCTTTGCGGGAGCAATGGTGCGCGACATTGGGGCCGCGCAAGCCATTATCCTCGCCATCATAGGGGCAAAACCCCTGCTGTACAGGCCGCCCGTGGGACTTGCCAACCCGCACCTCGGACGCGCGCTTGCCCGGCTTTCCATGGCCTGCGTCGGCTGGAGCAGGTCCGCCCGGGACGGCGGCAATAGACAATTGGGAAGCATCCGCAGGATTTCGGTACTTGCGGTCCGCGCCGGCGACGTCGTCATGCTGCACGATTGTCTGCCCAAACCGGAATACAAGAAGGAAATCCTGGAGCGGCTTGAAGCACTTTTTGAGAAAGTAAAGAAGGCCGGGCTTGAACCTGTGGGGATAAACGAGTTGTTTGATTGCACTGCCTATGCAATGCCTAAGAAAGAAGAGAAAACAAACTGATTGAACGTGAACGCCGGACGAAACCTGCGCCGTGCGGTTCTAATCCCCATCACCGCACGATCCACCCATCGCATATTATCTTCCAACCCCAGCGCTGTCTTTCTTTGCCGCAGTAGTATCTGTCAATGCCTTCCCCGCTCCTTCGCTTATTCCCGTTCGGGACGAATCAGGAACTGCCGCAGGCTTGCCTTCGAGTATTCCCTCTTTTCCCGGTGCCATCGGCGCCGTTCGTTTCGGCAGGGCCGCGTTATACTTTTCAATCGCCTTGTTTCTTATCACCGAGGAAACCACCGCGCTCACAATGCTGAACGCGGTCAGACTGACGCCGACGGTGAGGTTGAGGTCGCGCGCTTTCTTATCTATTGCAAACGAAGTATCGCCGTAATATTCCTGCAGGTAGGAGATGAGGGCAAGGCCCAGGAAGGTGCCGGCCCATGCGCCGGCCTGGATGCCGGTTTCCCTGAGAACCACGGACCACACAGAGCGGGCGCGCGACGTGGGCTTGTCCATGAGGACGCCATACAAGACGGGTTCGGAAAAACCCAGCCCGCCTTGCGTGTAGTCGCCATAGCCCTTCTTTTCGATGTGCAGGTCCGGTTCGGCGTCCTTGGAGAACTTCTTTATCGCCGAGGCGTTGTAGGCAAGCGCACCCTCATGCAGCAGATAATCTGAGCGGTCGTACAGCCTCGACTGGACAAATGATGCCGCCTCGGTGCCGATCGTGAGCGGGATGATGAATTTGTAAAGGCTGTTGCTGAAGGGCTCCTTTCTTCCGGTGGTGTCGATACTGATGCTCTGGTTCTTGATTGCCTCAAGGACCTGGTTGATTTCATACGCGACTACGCCGAGGTTCACGCACCACAGCGTGGCGCCGATTGCATGGCCGCTCCACTTATAGCCGAGTGAACGGTCAGCTAGGTCAGCGCTGGTGTCCTGCTTGAGCAGGAACCTCTCCACCCGGAAGCGGCTCACCGGTTGGCCGGCCTGTGAAAAATGCCCTTCAATCGGCAACGAATCGGAAAGGGGGCCCGCAGCTGCACATGCGGCAAGAAACGGCAGGTACATGAACGGGGTGCGTTTGAATTGGATCATAAGGATTGCCCGAACCGTCCTCTGTTGAGAATATACCGTGTACGGGGCGGTTAGTCAAACCCGACGTGCCGAGATTGTCAAGATGGACGAACGGCGCCATGGCCTTGCCGTGGTCCGCAACCGTGAAGAAACCACTGGAAAAAATGTGCCCGCCGACATCTGCCGCAGTTTATCTTAGACCTTAATCGCTGGGTGGTACAAGCGACCGGAGCAAAAGGCCTGCGGGCGCCTTACCGGACATGAGGGACGAAACCGAACTCAGGATCCCCGTATGCACACATCATTGACACACGCAATAAAGCGCGTCACCGCGTCGCCGGACGGATCCGAACTCACTGCCGAATTCATTTTTTCAAAGGACGACCCGATTTTTGCCGGGCACTTCCCGGGCCGGCCGGTCATTCCCGCCGTGTATCAGGTCGGGGTGTGCAGAAAAATCGCGGAGAGGTTTGTAAAATCGGCCTTCACGGGGATTGCAAAGTCCCGGTTTTCAAGAATGTGCGTGCCGGACGCGCCGTACGAAGTAACCATCTCCCTTTCAAGAAGCGAGAACTCGGTCGAGGCCGAATGTTCGATCCACAGTCCTGCGGAAAAAGCCCTGTGTTCGAAGATGGTCCTGCTGTTCGCGCCCTAGTTCTTCCGGCGCGTGCGCCGAATTACCACAAGGACGATGCCGTACGCAATGAAGAGGACGGAAACCAACACCGGCCAATCGCCCAGCGTCGTGTACAGGGTGGGAATTCTGGCGATCCGCAGATTTCCCTCGAGGAATGTGCGCGTGTAAAGATTCGTCTTCCCCTTTACCCGGCCAAACTGGTCCACGAGCATGGTAATGCCGGTGTTGGCCGCACGGGCGAGCGGCACGCCGTTTTCAATGGAGCGCATGCGCGCCATGGTCGCGTGCTGGAACGCGCCCGATGTCTTGCCGAACCAGCCGTCGTTGGTGATGTTGACCAGCAGGTTGGCGCCGCGCTTCACCCTGTCCCTCACGAAGCCGGGATAGATGATCTCGTAGCATATAAACGGGCCGGCCCTGACGCCATTCCCTATTGAAAAGACGACGGGATCTTTGCCGGTCTTGAAATCGGCCTGGCCGAGGTTCACGCGGCTCAAGATGGGAAACACCCCGGTAAATGGAAGCGTTTCCGAAAACGGCACAAGCTTCATCTTGTAGTACGGGGTGTATTTCTGTGAAACGGGATCGACGTAGAATGCCGTGTTGTACACGAGGTAGTCGTCGCGGGAGCCGCGCGGCGCAGGGTCCCAATGGAGCGCGCCCATGATAATCGGTTCGCCGAGTTCACGCGACCATGCCGATACCCTCATGGCAAGCTGCGGCCGCCGAAGCAGATAGCAGAGAAGCGCGCTTTCGGGCATGACGACAAGGTCAGGTTTGTCAAGTGTCACCTTCTTGAGCAGCTCCTCAAAAATAGAAAACGACGAATCGAGCGAATTGTTGCCCCAGTGGTTCTGATCGATATTTCCCTGAAGCAAGGCAATTGTCTTTGGCTTCACATCAGCGGGCAGCCCGGCATTCATCCGCGCGAATCCCCATACGGAGATGCCAACGAGGACCGCCGCAAATGCCGGAAGCGCAAGATCCATGGACCCTTTACGCTTCAGCCTGCTCAGGAATTTCCATGCCAGCACGTTGCCCAGGATAACGGCGAAGCTCAACCCGTACACTCCCGTGACCGAGGCGAGCTGGGATAGCGGCAGAAGCGGTGTCAGGGCGTAGCCCACCGAGTTCCATGGAAACGAAATCTCGCCGAGGCTGCGCAGGTATTCAACGACCACCCAGATCCCTGGAAACACGACAACGAACAGCGCCGGAAAGGTCTTCCTGCTCCAGCGGAAAAGCAGGCCGAGAGCGAGAAAGTACAGCCCTTCGTACAAACAGACGAGCGCGACACCGATGAGCACGAGGTGCCACAGGCCTTCGGGAACGACACATGCGATCCAGTAGAACTGGCACCCGGAAGCGGTCAGGCCAAAAAGAAATGCGCGCCACGCGGCGCTGCGAAGGGACGGGGTAAGGCTCACGAGAAACAGCGGCAGGCACATTCCAAAACTTAACAAGGGGACAAACGTGAATGCCGGATGCAGCAGGCCGTTGAACGGCGGCATCGCAAGCGCGTAGAACGCGCCGCCCGCGCACGCGATCCACAGGCCATGCTTGGAGGCGGCACACGAAGTAAACCGGGAGAAAGCCGAGCTTAGTGATGACGACACGGGAATATTCCACCTTGTGAAGCGAAGGTCTGCGAGAAACGATGCTTTGCATCTCCTCGGTTGAAAGCCTCCCCGGGGGGAGGTTGGTGGGGCGTTACAATAAGCATTTTGTCATTTCATTTCTTAA
>Ga0181527_1001493_pt1 | contig 24022 bp, 23 predicted proteins | sample PEATcosm2014_Bin_30_FD_119762 | JGI IMG/M metagenome (GOLD analysis project Ga0181527, IMG submission 119762) | Peatland microbial communities from MTU Mesocosm Facility, Houghton, MI, USA - PEATcosm2014_Bin06_60_metaG | ecosystem: Environmental > Terrestrial > Soil > Wetlands > Peat | place...
GAGTAAATGGAAGATGAAGTCGTTGCCCATGAAATGATCTGCCAACCTTCTCAGGTGGGTTGATACCCGCATTTCCTTTCCCATCACCTCCTTCCATTTACTCTCGTAACGAGAAAGTGGAACTCCGTACTGAACATGATCCGCGGCAACCTGTCCCGCAATTTCACCACTAATCATAGCTGTTGCAATCCCCCCTCCGTTGGTAGGCATTACCATGCAGGCAGCGTCCCCAACCGCAATCACTTTGTCAGAACAAGTTCTGGGGAGCGGCCCATCCACTGGGAGAACGTCCGCAATCATTGGCCCAGGTTTTCCGCCTTCAAGCTTCGATTTGGAGAGCGGGCACTCGTCAAGAAAGAACTTGAGATAGCTTCTCCCATGGTTCTTCTTCGAGTATGATGTTCTGATTCCAATCCCTACGTTTGCGGATCTGTTTCCTTTGGGGATAATCCAGCCGTATCCGCCTGGCGCAAATTCCGTACTCATGTACATCTCAGTGACGCTTTGGTCAACGGATAGGTCAGTCATCAAATATTCATAGTTAATCGCGACATTATTAGGAGTCATATAATCATCCGTTAAGATACCAGCGGACTTCGCAACTTTCGAAGGGAACCCGTCGGCGGCAACTACAACTTTCGCCTTAACTCCCTCACCTTTACTTGGGCCGACAGAGATGGCTCCGTCCTCCGTGAACAAATCTACCATCGTCCGTAACTGTATCGTGCCTCCTAACTTCTCAACCTCCTTGGCCATGTGCTGTTCAAGGATCGTTCGGTCGAGTACGAATGCCTCAAAATCAAATTCATACTCGCGCCCCTTGGGGGAGATCATTCGTAGAGTCTTGCATGTGTTATTGACGGAGGTTTGTGGAACATCGAAAACATGCATGTATTCCCCAGCGCTGGGAAGCAAGCTCTCCATCTCCCTACGGACGGGAAAGTATTCTCCGCACTTCACCGGAGCACCCACCACCGTTTTCTTATCAAAGACGTAAACGCTTAGGCCACGCTTCAACGCCTCTAATGCGGCATAGAGCCCGCCAGGCCCGGCCCCGGCCACTGCGAGGTCTACTTCCTTTACCAAACTACAAGACGCTCATGCATCGGTTGTGTAGGCACACAAGACACGAAATCCTCAATTGGCCGCTCAAGGGCTAACGCTTGCGCCTGCGGGCACCAGGGAGTTGGCCACCTGGAGTAGATAGTTAATGATCGGCCCAGGATATAGGCCTACTACGATTATTATTATGGTACACGCGACGAGGACCGCGATCAGAGAGCTTGGCTCCTGTAGTCTCTCTAGCACAGGGGATTCGTCGAAGTACATTCGCTTCACCACCCAACCGTAATATGCCATTGAGAAGGCGCTGTTCAGTACGCCCGCGAGCGCGAGCCACCACAAGCCGCCGTCCACCGCGGCCGTGAATAACATTAGCTTGCTCATGAACCCACTCAGGGGAGGAACTCCGGCGAGGGCAAAGAGTGAGATTGTGAGCGTGAATGCGGTTATAGGCATACGCTTTCCTAACCCGGAATATGAATCGAGCGAAGTCGTCGACAGCCTGCTATATACTGCGGCCGCCGCTATGAAGGCGGCTGTTTTCATGACTCCATGGTTTAGGACGTGGAATAGAGCACCCGCTATTCCGAGGGGATTCGGCGCCGCAAGCCCGATGAGAATGTAGCCTGCTTGTGCAATGCTTGAGTATGCAAGCATTCGAGTGAAACTCTTCTGCATGAGCGCGGCAACGTTCCCTAGAGTCATTGTCAGAATCGCTATGATGGCAAATGTTCCGGACCAGTCCAGACGGAGGGCGATCAACGCTACCGCGAACACGCGGAAGAGAGCTGCGAACCCACCGTTCTTGGTTCCAGCAGCAAGGAACGCGCCTATTGTGATGGGTGCGCCCTCGTAAGCGTCAGGTATCCACATGTGGAATGGCACTGCAGCGACCTTCATGCCGAAACCTGCGATGAAGAGCACCATCGCGAGTAGAGCTAGGGGGTTCAACTTGGGCAGCACAGTTTGCAAGCCCTGTGCGACACCGTACATGTTAGTTGTGCCTGTGATTCCAAAAACTATCGAAATTGCGTAGATAATTAAAGCGGAAGAGAGTGCGCTCAAGATGAAGAATTTTATTGCCGCCTCATTCGACGTCGGGTCATTCTTTTGAATTCCAGTTAGAACATAGGATGGGACATTCATCAGCTCCCAGGCAAGGAAGAGTGCGACGAGGTCCACAGAGAAGGCAATCAAGATCATACCGAACGTCCCAAGAAGCAGCAGGCCATAGTAAGTATCAAAATTCTTGTTCTCACGCATGTAATACATTGAACCGATAGCAATCAGAAGAGTAATTAGGATAAAAACCGCGGTGAAATAAACTGAAAAGCTATCTATCGATAGCACCCCCAGCACAACTTCAGTTGTTGGAATTCCGTGACTAAGGATTATCGCAACCGCTCCAAGCATAATGAAGAGCCCTAGGATCGACCAATAGGCGACCATCATACGTGAACGAATTCGGTTTGCGAGCCCTTGAATCAACGGGACGAGAATGCTGAAGATCGGCAGAGTGACTAGCAATAAGGCAGTTGTCAACGGCATCTGCATTGCTTTCGCCTATTCAAGAGCGCTCTACTCCAATCAGCTTACATAAATAACGTTTCTTAGAGCAAACCTTTTTCTTACCGGTACTCGGTGTCAGGTTGAATTGCGCAAAAATTGTGAGTGAGCGATGTCCGGAATGGAAACGGTGCAGATCATTGTTAACGCGGAGAAGCAAGCCGCGAAGATCATACAGGATGCAGAAGCTACGGCGGCGAACATAAGAAGGAAGATAGACTCATTGATCCAAGAGCAGCGAACAGAAATGTTGGCTACCGCAAAGAAAGAAGCAGCAGCGCTCGTTCAACAAGCCGAAGAGGAAGGTAGGCGCGAAGCGGAAAGCTACGAGAAAGAATCGGCTGTGAGGACCCGTGAACTGATCGCACGGGCTTCCTCAAAGAAAAGCGCTACAGTTGAGAAGCTTGTGGGCATGGTTATGCAAGGGGAGAAATGATGTCGGAGACCAGCAAGTTCACTGAAGACATATTGAACGCCGCGACAGAAAAAGCCGGAAATATCATCGGCGAAGCTGAAGCCGAAACGCAACGCGCATCAGACGAAGCAAAAACCTCCATATCCAGAGAGGCGGAAAACATCATGCGAAACGCCCGCGCTGACGCAGAGGCGGTTAAACGCCGAGAGATCAGCGAAGCTCGACACAAATCGAAACTCCATGAAGAAAAGGAGAAGGACATAGTTATGACAGAAGTACTGGACCACGCGAAGAAACGCGTATTGGACGTAGCTAAAGACGAAAGCAAATACCTACCATACCTGACGACCCTCGTTGAAAACGCCATCCGTCAACTGGGAGATGAAACACTCCTAATCCACCTGAATAAAGCAGATATGACGAGGATTAACCGAACTAACCTAGAACGAGACGTCAACAAGGGCTTACAGAAACCGATCAAAATCGAATGGTCAAAGGAACCGATCGAAGCGGCAGGCGGCACCATCGTTTCAAGCCCCGACGGCAAGACGAGGATAGTAAATACGCTCGATGAGAGATTCGACGCCCTAGAATCCAAACTACTTGTCGAAGCTGGAAAATCACTCTTTGGCCAATGAAATCAACCCGACGCGAGATTTAGTTTGAGATGACTAATGCCGGACGGTACGCGGAATTAGCGGCTGCCGTCCGTTCATTCAAAGCGGAACTCATCCAGCCACTTCAACTAGAACGATTCCTCGAAACCGGTTCTCTCGCCGAAATCGTAAGCGCAATAACAGGCGGCCGAATCACCTCGGTAGACGCATCCGATCTAAACCCCGTAGAGTCACTTCTCGTGCAAAGATCAATAGAGCTAGCTCAGAGGCTAGCTTCTTACGCGCCACAAGATTCTCGGCCCTTGGTGAAGCACTTTTCAAGAGGATTCGAATATGCGTGCGTTAAGGAGATTCTGAAGGCGAGTGCAGATCAAATTGACCCAGAAGAAGCGCTGAGGCACATCGTACCCGCTGGTAAGTTCACGGCGGATCGTTGCAAGGACCTCATCGAATCTCATAACCCGAACCGCGTAATTGAAAGCATAGAAGACGAAGCACTGAGGCGTTTTGTCGCGCCTAAGCTCACGGGTGAAAGAGGGAGCTTTCAAGCCGTTTCGGCAATAGACCAATACTACTTCATGAAAATGTGGACTGCGTCAAATCTACCCGACCCACTCGACGCTCAATCAGCAAAGGGCTTGATTGGTGAGGCGATAGACCACCTAAACATACTGTTGGCGCTGCGAGCGCGACAAATGGGGTTAGACGCCAGAACGGCTTCAGAAATGATGATCCCGATCAACTACAGCCTCGGTCAAGCATTCAATGAACTACCAGATGCAAACAACGTTCAGAACTTAGAGCGTATACTTGAGAAGACGCGTTATGCTAGCTGCTTGGAGGTCGGGACGACGATTGATGGAGGGAAGGTGGAGTGCGAACTGAATCGGAGCCATGCCAAGGCGTGCATGAACATGTTCGCGGGGTCACCGTTCAACGTTGGACTCGCACTGGCATTTCTATTCCTCAAGAACTATGAACTGAGAGACCTCTTCAGTTTGGTTAACGCCAAAGCAAACGGCCTCCCGGCTGAACGAGTGTTAGAATCTCTTATCCTGCGTACCTCATGACCCTAGTAAGGGTTATAACGGATTACTGGCTTTCAGCTCAACAGGTGCGGACGGGTAGTGAAGCGCAATCGTCAACTCACGTTGAGCATACTCTTGATGGCGGTTGGAGTCATTACGATTTCCTCAATGGTCGCAGTCGCATTCTCATCGAGTCCGTCACAGGCTGCTACAACAAGCGGTGTCACCGACAAAGGGTTCTTTCTGGTTGGAGCCGGAATTGCTGCCGGGTTAGCTTCGTGCGGCGCCGGCATCGGTCTAGGCACGGCTAGCGCAGCCGCTATAGGAGCGATCGCTGAGAAGCCTGAGATGTTGGGCAGAACGTTGCTCTTCGTAGTGCTAATCGAAGCCATCGCGATATACGGCCTCGCAATGTTCTTCATCATCTACTCAAGAATCTAAACCTAGACTCATTGGTCAGGTCTGTAAACTGCGTCCTTGTTTGAGCGTGCCTCATGCGTTCGCCGGTAGTCGAGAACGGTTGTCTCCCAATTGTACATCGTCAATATGCAGTTATTGTCGTCACCGTGACGCCAAGTACTGATCGACTCCCTCGGACTCCTTTCTTGAGTGCTTGCCCTAGGACAATACTCAGGCCCGGGATTCTCAGGGTACTTGATATCGTATGATCACGCTTTCGGAGTCGGAACCGGTCGAACTTGAATCCCCTACGTGGGGATCTTTGCGTAGGCGAAAATCAGTGCGGTATGATTCGAGTTGCGGGGATGATTACCTGTTGCAAGAGGGGGGCCGGGTATAGGCCGAGGATAATGAGCGGGACGAGGAAGAGAGCCAGGGTTATGAGAGTGTACCAAGGCGCTTCTCTGGAAGCCATCGATTTCGTCAGCGGTGCCAGTATGACCCTTCGTAACATCCAGACGAAGTAACCGGCCGTTATTCCTGGAACGAGAACCGCTATCGCATAAAGCGTGTTAACGGATATGCCTGCCTGTAGTATGTAGTATTCGCTGATGAAATTACTGAATCCCGGGAACCCCATAGCCGCAAGGGAACCGAGCACGAGCAGGAAGCTGAGTTTCGGCATTGCGCTCCCTAACCCTGAAAGTTCGCGAATGTTTCTGGTGCCCATGTGTTCGTGGATCACTCCCGACATGAGGAAGAGGGCTCCTATAGCTAGGGCGTGATTGAACATTTGAAAGACTGCGTTGCTGACGCCGACCGTTGTTAGGGTGAATGCGCCCAGGAGAACGTAGCCCATGTGGTTGATACTCGTGAACGCGACCATTCGCTTAAAGTCTTGTTGAACCATAGCCACGATTGCGCCGTAGAACATTGTGAAAATCGCAACGCCAATGAAGAACGGAGCCAGAACCTTTGAGGCCTCAGGCATCAGAAAGAGGTTCATCCTGATGAAACCATACCCTCCCATCTTCAGGAGCAAACCAGCCAATAGTACGCTAATCGGGGCTGGTGCTTCCACGTGGGCGTCGGGCAGCCAGGTATGGAAGGGAAAGATTGGCAGTTTTACTCCGAATCCTATGAAGAATCCGAGAGAGATCAGTATCTGGATCAGAAGGGGGAGGTGCATGTTCGTTAGGTCCGTGAAGTTGAAGGTGTGCGGGGTTGAGAAGGCGTAGAGTGCGATGAAGCTGAGAAGAATAAGTATGCTTCCGACATGGGTCATGATGAGGAACTTCATGGCCGCGTACCTCTTCCGCGGGCCCCCCCAGACACCAATGAAGAAGAACATTGGAATGAGCACGAGTTCCCAGAAGACGTAGAACGCGATCAGGTTAAGTGAAGTGAAGACGCCGATGATTGCACCTTCGAAAAGTAGCAGCAACGCGTTGTACTCTTTCACTCTCGTAGTGATCTGTTCCCATGAACCTGCCGCGGAGAGGGTGGTAAGCAGCGTTGAAATGATTAGCAGCGGGAGGCTGATACCATCGACACCAACAACATACGTAAGGCCGAAATCCTTCGCCCAGTCGTAGCTCTCAACCAGTTGAAAACCAGGGGTGCTCCAATTGAAACCCAAAAGGATGAATAGTGTAACGGCGGCGGTCACTGCGGCAATCATGATTGTTAGCCCTTTCGATACCTTGTCGCCCGCGAACCCTGCAATGTAGACTACGAAAGCCCCGATAATTGGGCCGAAGATTAGAAACGATAGCAGTTGCAATCTGGTCACCTCAACTTAGGAAGAAAAGCACGGCGACGATCAGGGCGAACAAACCTAAGGCGAAAACGATAACGTACTCCTGCGGAACTCCCGTCTCAATTCGCTTAACCGTTGAAGAAAACTTCCTCCCCAGGTTCGCCGTGCCGTTAATCCATCCGTCAACAATCCTCAGGTCAAAACTCTCGCCCTCTTTCGAAATGCCAATTGAGGTTTGCGCAACTGCGCCGCTAATCCTATCGAAGAACCCAGTTTCCACCGTGTTCTTCAACGCCCCAGCCACAGATAGGGTTCCGTAGACGAATGTTCGGTAGTAGACGGGGTTGATGTACCATCGGTGCCAGAGGAAATTGTAAACTGCTCGCCCTAAACCCTGCTCTCCCACGATTGAGGTTGTTTTCCATTTCCCAGAAATGTAAATCATGTAGCCGAAGAAACCGCCGACGGCAAGCATGATCAACGAACCGATGGTGGCTGTAAAGCTCGCGTTTTGCTCGACTGCCGGGTTCAGCTCTGGAGTCGCGGCGGCAAGTGGAGTTGCTGATGCGAGAGCGTTGTGGAAGAATGATTCAACGTAGGGGCCTGTTAAACCGATTGCAACGGTTGCTACGGCCAGGATTACATATGGAACCCACATTAGGGCTGGTGCCTCGTGAATGTGATGCCCTTCTTCCTCCAATTTCTTAACATGTTCGCTTTTCGGAGAATAGAATACCAAGCCGATTACTTTGAGGCTGTAGAGGAACGTCAGGGCCACTGTTCCCCATGCGAGCAACATGAGCGGCAGTTGTCCGGTGAGGACTGTCACGGTGATCACGGCGTCCTTACTCCAAAAACCGCTCAAGGGGGGCACACCTGAAAGTGCAAGCAGGGCTATGACCATGGAGGCGAAGGTAATCTTCATCGAGTGGCGAAGCCCGCCCATGTCGCCCATAAATCTCGACTCTACTGCGTGGAGTATGGCGCCAGCCGCCAGGAACGCGGCCGCTTTGAATAGTGCGTGTGTTACTAGATGGAAGATGCCTGCGGTAAGGCCGAGAACGAACTGCGAGGCTAATCCGCCTGCGCCGATTCCGAGCATCATGTAGCCAATCTGGGATATGGTGGAGTAGGCTAGGAGTTTCTTCAGTTCCTTCGAAACCACTGCCTGCGTCGCTGCCATGAAACATGTGAAGGCTCCAATCCACGCGACCGCCTCGAAGAAGAAAGTCGGTTGGGCATACTGGGTCACGATGTTGTAGAACATTGGTCCAGCCCGACCAGCAAGATAGACTCCTGCAGTCACCATCGTCGCTGCATGAATAAGCGCCGAAACCGATGTGGGACCGGCCATCGCATCCGGAAGCCATTCGTGCAGCGGAAACTGCGCCGACTTACCAATTGGTCCCCAGAAGAAGAGCAATGCGAGTGGAACCAAAAGTCCCATCTGGGTTAAGGGAAGAGCCCATGAAACATTCTTTGTAAGTTGAACAAAATTCAAGGTGCCTGAATAGACGTAGATCATGAAGATCGCGATCAGTAGCCCGATATCTCCGATTCTAGTTACGATGAGTGCCTTCATTCCCGCGTGGCTAGGTGAGTAGGCCATCGGGACGCCCATCGACTTATCTCCGATGGTGCCAACCCATTTGTCCAACGGATCCTTGTACCAATGCCCGATCAGGGCGTAAGAGCAGAGGCCTACGCCCTCCCAACCGAAGAAGAGTTGGAGAAGATTATCCGACATAACCAGAAGAAGCATACTCCCTATGAAGAAATTCATGAAAAACCAGTATCGAGACAACCCTTCTTCCCCGTGCATGTACGCGAGGCTGTAGACCATTATCAGAAAACTGACCCAGGCAACCACGTTGGCCATAATGATGCTCAGCGGGTCCAGCAGAACGCCTGCATTGATACCCAAGCTCGCAATCCAGCTCACCTGAAGATCCTGCGCCGAACCCGACATGATCAGAGGAGCCAAAAGTCCTGCAGAAACCGCACCAAGAAATGAGAACGTCACAGCGCCATAATCTCTCAGCTTAGGGTGAACCATTCCAAAAAGTGGGGTTAGGACTGCGCCAATGAAGGGAAAGCCGAATGTCAACCAGCCGAAGATTTCGAACATCAGTTCAACCTCCAACTATCATCTTCACGGCCGGGAGGAGCATTCGTTCTACCAAATCAGGGTAGATTCCCAATACGAGAGATATCGCGGCGAGGACAATCATTGGGACAACTATCGTCGCCGGTGCTTCAGTTATGTTGCTCAGTTCATCCGGGAGTTTACCGAAGAAGATTCGCTTAACGGCCCAGAGGCAATACCCCGCGGTGATCGCGGTAGACACGACGCCTAAGAACGACAGCGCGAATCTAGGCATCGAGTTCAACGCGAAGGCTTCCTTGAAGGCTCCTGCAAAGAGCATGAATTCGGAGAAGAACCCCGTCGTAGGTGGTATGCCCATGATGGTTAGAAACCCGAGGAGGGCGGCCGTGGCAGTAATTGGCATTTTGGAAGCTAACCCTCCCATCTTGCTTATGCTTCGAAGCCCATGGGCTTGCAGCATTATGGCTCCTGCCATCATGAAGAGGATTCCCTTCCCGAGGCCGTGAGTCACGTACTGGAACATGGCTCCAGAAACTCCGAGCGCCTGAACCGAAGATATGCCGAGAAGAATGTATCCCATCTGACTAATACTCGAATATGCAAGCAGTCGCTTGATATCGTCTTGCACCAGCGCCATGGCACCACCGTAAAACATTGTAACCACTGCCCAAACGGTGAGGGCAGTTGAAATCGCAAAGAATGCGGTGGGTAGGATTGACATTACGAGGCGAACGATCGCGTAGCCTCCTATCCCGATCATCGCCGGTGACAGCAAGGCGCTGATAGGTGTGGGCGCTTCCGCGTGAGTATTTGGCAGCCATATGTGCAATCCAAACGCAGCCATCTTCACCAGGAGCCCGGCAACCATCAAGACGACAATTAGGGCTCGCAGGTTAGCTGGGATCGTTTGAGTGATGATAGTAGCTAGGTCAAAGCTCCCGGAGAGGTAACCAATGGACAGGATTCCAACCAGGAAAGCTAGGGCGCCGATGTGAGTCCACATGAAATACATGAAGGAAATTCTGTCCCTTTCTCCATACCCCCACTTCGCAATGAGAAAGTACGAGGGAATCAACATGAGCTCGAAGAAGAGATAGAATTCGATCAGGTTCGTGGCCAGAACGGCGCCCATCATTCCAACGGAATAGAGCAAGAGTAGGGCGTAGTACAAGCCGAACTGCCGCTTATCCTCTCCAATGATGTGGTTCATGTAAGGCATCGAGTAAATCGACATGAGCGTGCACAGCAAGGCGATTGTGAATAGGATTGGTACACTGAGCCCGTCGGCGTTCAGGCCAAAGTGTCCGATAGGTTGCCAATTGTAAAACTCTTGGACACCCCCCTGCGATCCCGCCAGCAAAGTTAGAAACGTGGAGTAACCCAGAGCAGCGAAAGCAAGCCAACCAGCCTTTGCTCCCCAACGGACCCCTGCAAAGTACGTGAGAAAAACGAAAACTAGCGGCACTAGTAAAATTTGAAGAAGCTGCATAAACAATGGTGACTATCCCTTCAGCTTGTCCAGTTTTCTGACGTCAATTGTTGAGTGGAGCCTGAAAGCCACGAGAATGAGCGCCAAACCTACCGCAGCCTCCATTGCCGCAGCAGCAATCGAATAGAACACGATAACCTGCCCCGTGACCTGGGGCGGGGTCATGTAACGACTAAAAGCAACAAAATTAAGATTTGCGGCGTTAACGATCAGTTCAACCGCAAAAAGAATACGAATGGCATTTCGCTTTACACTGAGCCCGTAAATTCCAATCCCGAGCAGAGCCGCGGAAACTATAATGAAGCTAACTAGAGTTGGCATGGCGCTCACCTATCGACCTTCGCAAGAACAAGAGCGCCGAGCAACGCGCCCGAGAGCAGCAATGCAAGTATTATGAGCGGAACTGGATACTCACCCGCGAGCACAGGGCCCAGTTGTGATACGGGCAGCTCTGCCGGCTGTATCGACGATGGAAGGTTTGGCCCAGCCAATGCTGCCACACCAGCAATTGCTACTGCGAGCAAACCTGCAATCCACAACCCTACGGCGCCTTCTCCTTCTTCCGGCCGCTCAACCGGTTCAACTTCTTCCCGGTGCACAAGCATGATGGTAAACAAGATTAGAACTACTACGGCACCGACGTACACTGCTATCTGCAGCATCGCCAAGTAGGGCGCGTCGAGAAAAACGAAGAAGCCAGCGATGCCTATGAAACTAATTGCCAGCGCTACTGCGCCGTAAATGAGCTCCTTCGCCTGTAAGGCGAGGATAGCCGCGAGCAATGTAATTGTCGTTAGTATAACGAAGGTTACGTCAGGAGGAATTTCTAGAGCGATGGCTACCAATTCAAATCCCCCACGCTGACAGGATTCCGGTGTTAAGGAGGATGACGGTTAGGAAAACATTCGCGATTGCGATAACCAGCAACCTCGTCCACCCTATCTTGATTAAGAGGTCAACTCGAAGCCGCGCATAAACCCCGCGCGGTATAATGATGAAAGTTGCAACGACTAATGCCTTGATTATGAACCAGACCGGTTGCGGCAGAAAGGCGGGGCCCCACCATCCGCCTAAGAATAGTACAGTGATTAGCGATGACATCAGGTACAATTTCATGTAAATCGCTAGAAATATGACCATGAAGATTGCCCCGCTTGATTCCGTGAACCATCCTGCCACTAGCTCAGGCTCGGCTTCAGGAAGGTCGAACGGCAACCTCTCGAGCTCTGCCATGGTTGCGATGAAGAAGACGATGAACGAGAGGAAGGATGGAATGATGAACCAGATCTTCTGCTGAGCGTTGACGATGTCTGTGAGGTTGAGGGAACCGGCAAGCATCACGACGCTCAACGCAGAGATCCACATTGGAATCTCGTATGCTACTTGCTGAAACAGCGAACGGAGCCCTCCCAGGAAAGGGTATTTGCTGTTGCTTGCCCAGGCGAAGATCAATATCATGCTTGGGAAGAGAGAGGTCATGGCGAAGACGAAAACTAAACCCACGTCCAAGTTGGCGATAACCCAGTGCTGACCGAACGGAATCACTGCAAAAGGTAACGCCCCTAGGAAGGCGAGCATAAGTGGGATACCAAGAAAAAGTGGTTTATCCGCAGTGTAGGGTATCATGACTTCTTTGAAAATCAATTTGACGCCGTCAGCTATGGGTTGCAGTATTCCTCCCGGCCCGCCCGCGTAGAGCGGCCCAATACGCAACTGTATTCTGGCCAGAAGCTTTCGTTCGTACCAGGTCAGAAACATGACAACGATCAATAGATGTACGAAACCTGGGAAAAACACAATCGTGATGAATGTATGTGAAGTTATGACTGCGATAAGGAACGGGAGTATGTCAGCCGGTGTCGCGGGAAGGTTGACCAATCTACCAATTCTCCCGGCGCAACGCCAACTTTAGCGCATAACCCAAGGGGGCTCCTAAGAGCACTAGGAAGAGCACCACTAACATAGAATCATTGAAGGATATTCGAGTGAAGCTCATTCCCCAAGCAAAGAGGAACATTCCAACGACGTCGAAAACTACGAACATCAGGAGGTAGGGGTAGTATTGCATTACGAGTCGCTTCCTGGCTTCGCCTTGCGGAACCTGACCCGATTCGAATGGCATATCGCGAAACGGGTCTGGTTTTCGTCTAGACCAGAACATCGGCAAAGCAAGCAGCGGCCCCGTCAGAACGATAATGAGAACCCCCCAGATTGTAATCAGCAACCATGGGTTGAGAGCCAAGACCAGTCACTGTGATGGACTCAGACGAATCGCTGTGTGACTAAAACCAACCGAATATAAATCATGCGAATTATCAGAAACTTCGACCGGATTTAGTACCCATCATAGCTATTCTCTTAAGCAACAAGAAATATTAACCCTCGTTAAAGACCCTAAACAGAATAGGAAAAGTCTACAAGACTTCCATTGAGGGAACGAATTTGGCTTGGCACTCTGCTGGTACAACCCATTTCTGGTGTGCGAAATGCAAGAAACAAGTCCCGGCAGAGTCAGAACTTGTCTTCAAGGAAGGGAAGGTGCTTTGGAAATGGAAATGCGGCACATGCGGAACCGATTACATGACCGAAGCCTAGCTACGCTAAAACGACCGCTCCAAAGAATAGTCCGCGAAATCCTCTAACAGCTTAGCCTTGCTCGGATCATGCAACCCCTTCAACTCCGCCTTAGCCTTCTCCACATGCTCCCTAGATTTCTTCAGAGCGAATTGAAGCGCTTGCTCATAGAGTTCTGCGATCTGTGGATTATCGGAGTTTTCCGCATTCTCCAGAAGATTACTAACCCGCTCTCTCCGTGTTGCTTCGTCGAGATAGTGCATAACAACGAGGTTCACACGCTCCTGCCTCACCGGATCCGCCGACCGGTCCAGGATGTCATCCTTAATTTGGAACGCAATCCCCACGGCCCTACCGTAATTGTAGAGGCAATTCACGTCGTGAGCGTTAGCTCCGCCGAGGACACCGCCGATACCCGCCGCCGCACTGAAGAGGGACGCTGTTTTCAAATCGGCTATATTCAGATAATGTTCAATGTCGATCGCGAGCTCGGTTAAGGTATCCAAGATCTCACCTTTGCTTAGGTCGACTAGTCCCCAGCCAACGAGTCTCGTTATCCTCGGATCCTTGTACTCCGAAAGTATCTGAACCCCCTTCGAAGCCAAGAAAAGGCCTGCGCTGATCGCCTTATCGTCCGCGAACGCATGTTGTGTAGTGGGGAGGCTTCGTCGTAAGCGATGCTTGTCGATCAAGTCGTCGAAGATCAAGGATGCGGCGTGTACAAATTCCATCGCGGCGGCAGCATCCAAGGCGTGATCGGATTTACCGCCAACGGTATCGCATGCCAGGAGTACTAAGATCGGGCGAAGCCGTTTTCCCCCAGTTCTGAATGTGTACTTGACTAGTTCGTTTGCTTCGCTTTGTTCGAAGCCAGTAGAAAGAAGGTCGTCAATCCGTTTGTTAACTAAAGCACGCTTGTCTTCGAGTAGTTTTTGGAATGTGCTCATCGGCTGCCACGATCTATTTTTGTCTCGATGAACGGTTCATCCGTTATAAATTGTATCTACTACGCGATGCGGCTTACGCAAGCCTGCGCACAGCGTTGCAAAAATCCAGGAGTACATCTTCTGGTTTAGGAGCTTTCACCACACCGCTCGCTACAAGTACTCCGTTGGTTCCAAGTTTTAGGGCGGCGTAGACATCCTCGCCCGTACTGATGCCGGCCCCACAAAGAATTGTTACTGTTGAGTTCACATTGCGGATTCTCTTTACCGAGTCAGTTATGATCTCGGGGTTCTCCTTCGAAACGGCGCGTCCAGTGCCAATCAAGTCAGGAGGCTCGATCGCGACCGAGTCTGGCTCGGATAAGGCAACTGCCGCGCCCAGTCGGGCGGTCCCAGCACAAACTACTGTGGTCAACCCCACTTCACGAGCATGCTGAACGGCTTTCTCGATTTCATGGAGCTTCAAGTTCCTCTCAGAATGATTGATGAGTGTACCCGTAGCTCCAGCTGCACTAACTGATTCAGCCAGCACATGGCCAGTGAAGGCGCCGGGGAGGATTGCATCTATGTGTTGGGCGAAGACAGGTATCTCTACGTTGGCTGCTACTTGCGCTATGTCACAGAATTGGGGTGCCACGCCCACTCTCACGCCTGTCTCTTTGCCAACCTTCTCCATCTTGATGGCAAGTTCAACGGCTTTCTTTCCGGTAGCCTCGAGGTACGTCTTGAAGTTAATCAGCAAGAACGGTTCGGACTTAGATGTCATCGTTCTCCACATGTTCCTAATGCTAAGGGGCGTGTATGAAACTTTGGGAAGCGTTCCTCGATTTCTACGATTTCATTGATTGTTCCAGTTCGTTGATTAGCTCAGCGTTGCCAACGTATGTTGGGATTCGTTGATCGATGCTTGTAGGTTCCACATCAAGGATCGATGCTGTTCCAGTGCTTCCTTTCCCACCGAGCTTTTCTGTGATGAAGGCAACTGGGTTCGATTCGAATTGCAGCCTAAGTTTCCCTTGAGGTGCGTCGACGAGCTCGGGATAGGCAAAAACTCCTCCATAGTAGAGAACTTGATTAAAATCGCCTACGAACGATCCGCCGTATCGCAGTTTTAGTCCTCTGTTCTCGAGCGATTGAGCAAATTGCTGAACTCTAGGTGTCCATTTCTGCTTCAGGCCTCCGATTCCGTACACGCTTCCCTTCTCTGGGAGTTTGTGCGGGACGCCGTTAGAGAAGTATCGACTCGATGCTGATGTTTTTCCGGACGCGACGAAAATGTAGACTCCATCGTCGAGTGCGAGTACCGCCTGCGTGTATGGTCCGTAGAGGAAGTACACCGCCGCGACTTGTCTTTGTCCTTTGGCGGGCAAGCTAGTTTCTCGATAGATGCCTACTATTGTTCCCATCAGGTTGTTGCTTTTGATGTTTGAGGAACCGTCGAGCGGATCCAACGTTATGGAAAACTCGCCCTGTCTGAAGGTTAGTGGCTGCTCGATTTCTTCTGATGCGATCTGCTTGACCAAGTGACTTTTAGCGAGTTTCTTTGTAAGTAGATCGTTGGCCCATACATCGATTTCTTGTTGCTTCTCACCGTATACATTTAGTCGAGTGGTACTGCCTAGCGTCTTCGGGATCTCAGCCGCGATTGAGAAGCTGAGATCAGCGAGGAGGGTAAGCAGTTTGCGAAGGCTTCGGTCTTCTTTCTGCAGGACTTCGACTAGGCTAGTCTTCGGCATTGGTTTGTTACCGGGCTAGTTTCCCGAGCGCTGTCTCTACGCTTTGGCCGTTTAGTATTATTTCTCGCAATGCTGCTGCCATCTCGAGTGGGCGTTCATGCTGCCACACATTTCTCCCAACCGCCAAACCAGTGCCCCCTGCGTCCATGACTCCTTTGACTTGAGTTAGGAACGCTTCATCCGTAGGGGCCTTCGGCCCTCCTGACATGAAGACTTTTGCAGCGCCGGCGGACTTCACGGCCCATTTGAAAGTCTCGGAATCGCCTGTGTACTTGATCTTGACCGCGTCAGCGCCAGCTTCAAGGCCAGCCCGTGCCGCGTAGGCAATTATTTCGGGCGCCGTGTCATTGGACACAGCTTCGCCCCTAGGGTATATCCAAGCGATAGCAGCGAGGCCCATTTGGTGTGCTTCCTGTTGAATTCTTCCAAATTCCTGTAACATTAGATTCTCGTGGGCGCTTCCCAAGTAGATCGTGTACCCAACAGCCTTCGCGCCAAGGGCTTTCGCATGCTTGACGCTGCAATTCTGACTCGCTATCGGTTCACCTTTGGGAAGACTTGTTTTACCGTTGACCTTGATAATGAGGGGTGTCTTTCCATCGTAGTATTTCTCAGCGACACCTTTCTGGAAGATCAGCCCGGTGAACTTACCCTTCCAGGCAATTTCTTGAATGTACTCGGGGTCTACGCTCTTCTCGTTGAAGTCTTTTGATGGTCCGTGCTCTAAGCCTTGGTCATAAGCAAGCAAGATTCCCTTTCCTTTCCGCAGGAAAGGTGCCATTATAGGTTTCATTACAACTCACTGAATTCATCTTGTCGCACTGCATAAAAAAGCTCCCTTTCAATTGCAATGAGTGGAATGACAGTTAGGCAAGGGGTTAGTGGTTGAGCTGGCGGCTAAGTTCTATCTTCATACACCTATCCATAACGACATCCATTCCTGATTCGGCTGCTGCTCGAGCAGCTTCCTCGTTGACTATGCCTAGCTGCATCCACACAGCCTTTGGCCGTCCCGCCTCGCTGTGGAGCTGTACAGCTTCGGCCACTATAGGCGGCACGTCCTCTGCTCGTCTAAAAATGTCGACCACTTCAATCTCTCGTTTCAGCTCATCTGGAAGCTTGAGGAGGGAGGGGTAGGATTTCTCACCTAATACGTCATCAACAGTCGGGTTGATCGGCACGATGCGATAGCCATGGCTCTGCATGAACTTAGCGACGTCGTGGCTTGGTTTCGCCGGGTCCTTCGATAAACCCACCACAGCGATAGTTTTCATTTCGAGAACTTTCTCAATTACGCGGTCAAGATCAGAGTACATACTAACCCTTCTGGAGGGTTGTAAGCTAGCTCTTGATTAATCCATCTTTGAAACCTACGAGAAGTTCATATTAGTTCGCCAGCTCACACGGCTTCGACTCCGCAATGACAATCAAAATTCTAGTCACGGACCCAATTCATGAAGACGGAATCATGGCGCTGAAAGGGTCGGGATTCGAGGTAAGAAAGGAACCTAACCTCACGCCAGAGCAACTGATTAAAGTCATTCCTGAATTCGACGCCTTAATTGTCCGGGGGCGCACCAAAGTAACCGGTGCCATCATCAGCGCTGGTTCGAAGCTTCGGGCGGTGGCTAGGTCCGGAGTTGGGCTGGATAATATCGACTTGGAGGCTGCCCGCAAGAAATCAATTCAGATAATTTCGACGCCCGCCGCGCCCACAACAAGCGTCGCTGAATTAACGGTTGGGCTAATCTTGGCCGTACTTCGAAAGATATCGTTTGCAGATCGAGCCATGAAGGAAGGAAGATGGGCAAAGTCCGAGTTGATGGGCGAGGAACTGAAGGACAAGACTGTAGGAGTCGTCGGTGCGGCCGGACGAATTGGCCTAGAAGTGGCTAGAATCTGCTTACAGGGTTTCGAAGCCAAAGTGATCGGTTACGATGTTTTGGATCTAACTGAGAAAGCACGGAGCTTAGGTTTTCGCGCAGTTGGCGAGGTTGGTGACCTACTGAGCGAATCGAACATCGTGACAATCCATGTCCCATATCTTCCAACAACCCATCATCTCATCAACGCAAAGACAATCACGAATATGAGAAACGGTGCGGTTGTGATCAACCCGTCACGAGGCGACATTATTGACGGGCAGGCGCTATTGCAAGCTCTCAAATCAGGCAAACTCGGTGGGGCGGGTCTTGACGTGTTTCACATGGAGCCACCCAAAGATGCTTGGGAGAAGGAACTTGTTGCATTACCTAACGTCGTATGTACGTCGCACATCGGTGCACAGACAGTCGAATGCCAGCGGCTGGAGAGCACGATGGTGGCAGAGGAACTCATTAAGGCCCTAAAGAAATGATCCAGAGAAGAGTAAGCGACCGAATCATACGCCTTAAATAAAAATCTCAAGGAACGGGAGAGCGGGCCAAGATCATGAGCGTCTCGTTCAGTGACTTCCAGAAGCTTGCATTCAGAGTAGGAAAAATAACCGCCGCCGAAAGGATCCCGAACATGAAGAAAATTCTCAAGGTCCAAGTCGATATAGGGGATAGGACCGCACAAGCAATCGCGGGCGGGGCAGAATTCTATGAGCCAAGTAGCTTCATCGGAAGGCAAGTGGTGGTCCTGACTAACATGGAACCGAAGATAATTGCGGGAGTGCAGTCCGAGGTAATGTTACTAGCGGCAGATCGACAAGGCAAACCCATTTGGTTGACTGTAGCTGAAGATGTACCGCCGGGAACCGTGGTCCGTTAGATCAGCAAGCCCCCCAGGGCATCGTGAATTTGTTTCATAGTTCGTAATCTAGCTACTCTATGAACTAAGGCTCCATATCGCCGGCATTTGCCCATTTAGCACAGTGGGGGACGAAGTGGATTTCAACTTCAGCCCAGAACATGAACTATTCCGAAAGACCGTGAGAGAATTCTGCAGCAGAGAGATAAGCCCACATTCACGCGAAATGGAACGAAACGCACGAATGCCCGACTCGATAATTCGGGGCTTGGCAAAAATGGGATTGTTCGGTCTATCGGTTCCTACCGAGTACGGAGGCTCGGCAGCAGATACCATCTCCGCAGGTATAGCTGGTGAAGAGATTGGCAGGGCGGATCTAAGCTGTGCTACAGCCGTGCTCTACTTAGTACCTGTCGCGTGGAGCCACGTGTTAAACAAATTCGGTTCCCCTGAACTGCGGAAGAAGACACTACCGAAGATTGCTTCAGGTAAAGCTTTCCTGGGTATTGCGGCGACCGAGGCTGGTGTTGGATCTGATCTCGGAAACATGTCCACCACCGCGAAACGAGTCGGCAATGAGTACATATTGAATGGGGAGAAAATGTACATCAGCGGGATTAGGGAAGCTAACGATCAGATGTCGGACGGTAGCGGATACCTAGTCTTGGCTAAAACTGATCCCTCAGCTGGGACAAGGGGGATATCAATCTTCTTCGTGCCGTTCAAGAATACCGATGGTTTGACTCCAAGTTACCTCGAGGAAATGGGTCGAAGAGGCATGTCCGCCGGCGGGTTCCTAATGAGAGACGTTCACGTGTCGACTGGTAATAGAATTGGCGAAGAAAACAAGGGCTTTTACTACGCTATGCAAGGCTTCGACTTTGCCCGCGCCATCATCGCACTCGTATGTTGTGGTGCAGCAATGGCCGCGTTGGATTCAGGAATGGAGTATGTTAAACAGCGCAGAGCTTTCACCCAACCCATCGGACGTTTCGAGGGTATTCAATTCAAACTAGCAGAAAATTACACCCGTGTCGATGCTGCCCGTCTTCTGGCCTACAGGGCGCTCTGGATGTACGATCAAGAACAGAGAAACAAAGCGTTCGACCGCTTTGAGGTCACGAAAGCTATCGCAGAGGCCAAAATGTTGGCACCGGTGACAGCATTCGAAGCGATAAATGATGTATTGCAGTGGTTCGGAGCCTTCGGATACACACTGGATTGTCCGATTGAGATGGGGTTACGAGGCGTACGATCTTACATGTTGGCAGAAGGGTCAACTGAGATCATGAAAATCATTGTGGCACGAGAACTTCTTGGCAAGGAGTTCACGGCGAGTCAGTAGTCCGCTTTCCTTTGAACTCTTAAATAGCAAACGTAGTTCTGGTTGCGCTAAAAGCCCAAATGAGACGGACAGTGCCGACCATTGCGCCATATTGCAATCGTAACATTAGCTATTTTCCTCATGTCGGCACTCTATGTTCCCGCCTCAGCATCTAACATAACCGTAAACATTCAGGGGCAGCAAGTGCACACTTCAATTTCTCTATCCTTGGTTCAAAACATCACGGCGCTACCTAAGATCACGACAACGGTAGACGCTGTTGCACAACCAAACTTATCCGCAGCCTTCGATCAAGGCCTAAGCCGCGCCAATCCGAATGCTGCCTCTTCTGGTCTGAGTGTTGGAATAACTTCAACGAAGACTTCGCTTAATCTTACATGTACCATGGATGTGTCTGGTGTTTCGCAGAGAAATGGAGACATCGTTTCCGTCAACATGACGTGGTTGGCGTTCAATGTGCCCTCAGATCTGCGAGCGGAAAACCTCAGCTACAACACGATAGGAAGCCGCTACTTTAGGCCGGTCGTGGCATATTACGCAAACGCGAGTCGTTTCGTCGGTCGTCCCAACGCTACGATTGCTGGAGTGACATTCTTCATTAACGGGACATCCTTCAACCCGACGCAAGCGCAGGACTATGCAGGTAACTTAACGATGATTGATTTCCGTGACCTCACCCCTACGCTGGAGCAGTGGAACCGAACCTACACACTTACCAACAACACGACGACCTGGCGATACTCACCACCGCAACTATTCAGTTTCGATATGAGAATTCAACGCAAGAACATGACCGCAGACTACGTGGCTAATTATGGCTACAGCGCCATGATCTCGGTCTCAGGATTGAGTCGCGCACAAGGGCATACTATCCTAATCGATGTCGGGACCGGCGAAATAGAATGGGTGATGGCGGCGATAGTGATCTTGGCCGTCTTCTCAGCCATTACCGTCCAGGTGTTGTATAGGAACAGAAGGAAGAGGCTCGGGAAGTTCCAGAGAAGGTAGAAGTCAGCCGCGAACTCTCTCTTTCGCGACCTTCTCCAGTTCAGCGCTATCGAAGACTCCTTTGAAATGCTCCTTAAGGATGCCAAGGTAAAGGGCGACCTCATCGTCGCTCATGTACTGGAACATGTAATCACCTCGATATGGAGAAGGCCCCCCCTCCCGGGAGATGTACTCAATATGCATCAGTGGGTCACCCCGTTTGATTGTGATGGTTTGCCGGCTGTTGTTCAAGTTCACCAGCTCAAGTGCCAGACGGCCTACGAATCCGCTGTGAACTTTTGCGGCGTTGAGAAATGAGAGCCCCATCCTTCCGTACTTGCTCTTGGCGGTGAGGTGGGATACGTAGTTAGGAGGGGTGAATACTACCTCGTAGGATATGACATTCCGATGTTCCAGATAGTGTAGAGTCGTTTCGTCGCGGACGGTTAGAACGTAGCCGTCGCCGTCTAACAATGCGTAATCGAACGGGTGTATGCATTTGTAGGTTTGAATTAGTTTAGTGATTTGTTCTCTTCCCGCAACGCCCAAGGTAACAATCCCCTACAGGTACCGGACTGTTTAGTATTTCTGTATTCGCATTGTCGCGAATCATGTGGTTTGCGTCGCATTCATAGTTGCGGTGTAGTACTCCGAGTTAGCTATCAGTTGCTGCTGAGAGGAGAGGGTGATCAAAACGTTTGTACCCTTACCTGCGCCAACTGTGAAATCCAGTGTACCGTCGATCTCTGGAGACGCGATCCCGAGGGCTGTTGTCGTCTTGTTGAAGACCCAGGTTACGTTCGAGACTTCTATCCTGATTGAGTCGTAGTCGCCAGAAGGAACTTGGCCGGCTCCAAGAAGTTTTGTGGAATTTTCAAGCGAGACCAAATCCATATTCACAGATTGGTTGGAAACCACCTTCCATCCCCCTTCGCTCGCCTGTCCTTTTGGGTGTGCCCAGACACTATCAATGGTAACGTAGACGTGATCAGCCTTGTTTATTCCCGCGGAACGTAATGAAACGGAGACAGTCCCCATCGATACGGCAGGGTAGACTAGTATGACTACTAAGATAACCGCCGAAAAGGCTGCCACGACTTGCTTCGAATTCACTGTAAATCAGTGCGTCCTATACCGCCCGTTTTCTTAAAAGCACATTGGATTCGTTCAAGGCCATCTCCAGTCACCTCTAAATCGAGCTTTGTAGGCTCGTTGAATCGGTTCAGTGGCTGAACATGTTTCTTGAGGGCTGCACCGTGGTTCTTGCCTCTGCGGTGCAGTCACCGAAGGTCTCGGCTTTTAGGTGGCAATCGTTTAGCTCATCGACTTGGAAGATCTGACGCCAGTCTTTTTCCATCGAAATCGTCAGGTTACGCATTATGTAACGCACAACATAATTGTTACTTAACACGTAACGCAGCTAAGACCGGCTATGCATCCAAGGATACTAAGCCCTCTCGAAGAACGTCAAATCATGGCATTTCTCAAGCAGGACGGCGAGAAGAACCTCAACATGCGAGTGCTCACCTCGCGAGCTAGGAGGAACCTCCCTCAAATCCGAAAAGACCTTGAACTCATAGAGAAGCTGCTCGCAAGATACGACTCTTGATCCTCATGTGTCCTCAAGTGCACTTTCAAGATCGGCAATCAAGTCTTCGGCATCTTCTATTCCAAGCGATAATCGCACCATGGCGTTGTTGAGTCCGATCTCCTCTAATTCTTGAGGAGTCAAGTAGTAGTGAGAGGAGTAAACTGGCATCGAGACGAGGGACTCGACTCCACCCAAGCTGAGACCGTGGATAATGAGCTTCAGGCTCTCAATGAACTTCACGGCCTTTTTTTCGTTATCTAGTTCAAAGCATACTACGCCACCAAATCCTCTCATCTGACGCTTGGCCAACTCATGCTGTGGATGAGATCTGAGTCCCGGGTAGTAGACTCTCTTCACCTTGGGATGATTCTCCAAGTACTGCGCCACCTTCATAGCGTTCAAATTTTGCCTTTCCACTCTGAGAGCCATCGTCTTTAGTCCCCGCAGAGTAAGGTACGCAGCAAACGGGTCGATTACTCCACCGTAGACCTTAAGCGTCTTCCTCGCCGACGCTATGAAATCACGTGATCCAACTATCATCCCTCCGACCAAGTCGTTGTGGCCACCATAGTATTTGGTCATACTCACCAGAACAACGTCTGCTCCCATTTCGAGGGGAATCTGGTTCACGGGTGTCGCAAACGTATTGTCCACCATGAGCTTCAAGCCATGGTGTCTGGCTATTCGAGCAGCGCATTGAATGTCAGCGATTCTAAGGTCAGGGTTTGTTGGCGTTTCAACGAACAGCACCTTAGTCCTCTGAGTAACAAGTTTCTCAGCTGCCTCGATGTTTCGCGTGTCCACGAAACGTGTCGTGATCCCCAACTTCGACAGGCTGTGCTTCAGGGTTGTGTACGTGCCCCCGTAGAGCATGTTCGAAGAAATTACCTCATCCCCTTGCGCAACCAATGTAAGCACAGCGGTAGCGGTAGCAGCCATGCCCGAAGACGTAGCCAACGCGTCCTCTCCACATTCTAGAACAGCGGCCTTTCTCTCAAGTACACGCTGTGTTGGCGAAGTTGGTCTGGAGTACATATAGCCTTGCGCTCCATCCTCAACCCCAGCATTATAGGCAATCACATCTTTCATCGAATCAAATGCATAGACTGCAGACTGGTAGATCGGCGTCGGAATCGATTTAGTAACTTGATCTATCGTCTCCCCTGCATGAACACATGCAGTCAACAAATGCCTACTGAGCAATCTTCTACCTTCCTGAACCTTTTCGGGTCCTCGGACAAGACTCTTCAGTTGTTCATTTAAATTGACTGATGAAGCCTCCTCGTGCAGCAAAGGACCATTAACCTGCCAGAAAGCCGTGTTCAACATCGCATCCTTAGTGAAATCGTCGTAAACGCCTTGGGTTTGACCTCCAGTGACCGTTAACTGAAGTCCCTTAAGCCATTAACGCAAGTTGGAGAATGTCAAATCAATCAAAGGGCAACAAGGCAACCAGAACCAAGAAGGCACTACGACGAACTGCTGGACAAGATGCGTGTGGAGATTAATAGAGCCCTGGGCGAAGACGGACGGCCGTGACCCGAGCGTCGTAATTTGATTACTATGACTATCTTTGAAGCCACGAAGCACGAAATCAAAGGGTATGAACGAAGTAGAAGGAAACCGTAACGACGTATTGTATATTGGAGCGGACGTTCACGAGAGGGAAA
>Ga0181527_1001494_pt1 | contig 24022 bp, 18 predicted proteins | sample PEATcosm2014_Bin_30_FD_119762 | JGI IMG/M metagenome (GOLD analysis project Ga0181527, IMG submission 119762) | Peatland microbial communities from MTU Mesocosm Facility, Houghton, MI, USA - PEATcosm2014_Bin06_60_metaG | ecosystem: Environmental > Terrestrial > Soil > Wetlands > Peat | place...
CCGCCGGATCACTTCCGGGTTGTTGCTGATTTCCTGGGGCCGCAGCAGGATGCGCTTGCGGAACCATTCCAGGTTGTCGTAGACCGAGCGCAGCGTGGCATGGCTGACGGTGAGCGAGCAACTGCTGGCGAACTTCACGCGCTCGCTCTTCATCAGGCGAATGACGGAATCCTGTAGCACTTCGGTGTACATCTCGAAGGCCGGGATGTCCGGGTGTTTGCCGAGCGCGCCCAACACCGCGTTGGCGATGTCGCCCACGCCGGATTGAATCGGCAGGAAGGACTTCGGCACGCGGCCGGCGGCGATCTCGGCGGCCAGGAACTCGGCCACGTTCTGCCCGATCTTGTCGGTCACCGGCGTGGCTTCGGCGAATGCGCCGGTCTCGTCGTCCGCGGCCGTCTCCACGACTCCCGCGATGCGCGCCGGATCCACCTTGATTACCGGCGAGCCGATGCGGTCGGAAGCCGCATAAATGGGGATCTCGCGGCGGTGCGGCGGATCGGCCGGCTCGTAGATATCGTGCATGCCCAGCAGCGTGGGCGGGTGGCGATGGTTCAACTCCACGATGATCTTTTCGGCCTTGTTGCAGAAGGTGGGCGCGCATCCCACCGAAGACGTGAGCACGATGCCGCCGCCCGCGGTCAGGTCGCTCGCCTCCACCACGGCCCAATGCACGGGGCCGAGGAAACCGTAGCGCGTGGCCTGTGGCATCAGCGACAGGTGCATGTCGAAGAAGCGGGTTTGGCCGGCGTTAATGCGCGCGCGCAGCGCCGGGTCGGACTGGTAAGGCGTGCGGAAGCTGATGGCATCGGCCTTGGCCAAGGCGCCGTCGAGCGATGTGCCGGTGGAAGCGCCGGTCAGCACGCCGATCTGAAACTCGCGGCCCGCCTGGTGCTCCGCGATGGCCCGCTCGGCGATGGCCATGGGAATGGCCTTGGGCGCGCCGGCAGGGGTGAAGCCGCTGAAGCCGACGGTCTGGCCGTGCTCGACCAGCGCGGCAGCCTCTTCGGCCGAAAGCAATGGGAAGGAAAAGATCATGGATTCTCCGTATAAATCTCGATCAAGCGGCGCGCGGCGCGAAATGGGCTCAGGCGTCCGGCGAGTACGTCCTGCTCGTAAGACGCCAGCTTCCCGCGTACGCCCGCATGCTGCATGAACTCGTCGCGCAGGGACTGCTCGATCAACTCGTACATCCAGCTCTTCGCCTGCTCCTGGCGGAAGCTGGCGAGTTGCCCGGTGCTGGTGAGCCAGGCGTTGTGTTCGACGACGGCGTCCCAGATTTCGGCGATGCCTTCGCGCGCGCGCGCCGAACAGGTGATCACGCGCGGCGTCCAGCCCGTGCCGGAGGCGGAGAACAGGTGCAGCGCGTTCTCATACTCGCGGCGGGCGGCCTCGGCTTTCGCGCGATTGTTGCCGTCGGCCTTGTTGAAGGCGATCAGATCCGTCATCTCCACGATGCCGCGCTTCATGCCTTGCAATTCGTCGCCCGCGCCTGCCAGCATCAGCAGCAGGAAGAAATCGACCATGGAGCGGACGGCGGTTTCCGACTGGCCCACACCCACGGTTTCGACCAGCACGTTATGATATCCCGCGGCCTCGCAGAGCAACATAGTTTCGCGCGTGCGCCGGGCCACGCCGCCCAGCGATCCTCCGGAGGGCGACGGGCGGATGAAAGCGCGCTCATCGTTGGCCAGGGTTTCCATGCGCGTCTTGTCGCCCAAGATGCTGCCGCGGGACACTTGGCTGGAGGGGTCCACGGCCAGCACTGCGACTTTCTCCTCGCGCTCGCTGGTAAGGTACACGCCCAACACTTCGATGAGGGAACTTTTGCCCACACCCGGCACGCCGGTGATACCCACGCGAATGGAATCGCCGGAGTAGGGCAGGCACTGCTCCAATACGTCCTGCGCCAGTTCGATGTCCTCCGCGTGCAGGCTTTCGATGAGGGTGATGGCGCGGCTGAGGACGGTGCGGTCGCCGCGCAGCACGCCTTCGACGTATTCGTCGCGGGGGAGGCGCCGGCGAGGGGTCATGGGAGGGCGGGCAATATTGCCCGCAGCCGGCTTTCAGCCGGCTCTGGCCGCCTAAAAGGCGGCTGCGGCCAAGATTGGCCGCCCTCCAAGGCTATCATTAGACTCTCTCCACGGGGGTCGCGGACAGCGTTTTCAAAATCTCCTGCGCAGCCAGCGGAATCACGGTGCCGGGCCCAAAGATGCCGGCCACCCCACTCTTGTAGAGGAAGTCGTAGTCCTGCGGCGGAATCACGCCGCCGACAATCACCAGGATATCCGCGCGGCCAAGCTTTTTGAGTTCTTCGATCACTTGCGGCACCAGCGTGTTGTGGCCGCCCGCCAGCGACGAGACGCCCAGCACGTGGACATCGTTCTCGACGGCGTGGCGCGCCACCTCGCGCGGAGTCTGAAAAAGCGGGCCGATATCCACGTCGAAGCCCAGATCGGCGAACGCGGTGGCGATCACCTTGGAACCTCGGTCGTGGCCGTCCTGCCCCATCTTGGCCACCAGCATACGCGGACGGCGGCCCTCGGCGGCGGCGAATTCATCCGCCATGTGGCGGGCCTTTCGGAAGTTTTCGTCCATCTTACTCTCCGCCGAGTATACGCCGGAAATGGTGCGGGTGACCGCCTGGTAGCGGCCCCACACGCGTTCCAGCGCCGTGGAGATTTCGCCCAGCGTGGCGCGGCGGCGGGCCGCGACAACCGCCAGATCGAGCAGGTTACCGTCGCCCGTTTCGGCGCAGCGCGTGAGGGCTGCGAGAGAATCCTGCACGGCCACGACGTCGCGCCCGCGCCGCAGATCCTCCAGGCGGGCAAGCTGCGATTTGCGGACGGCGGTGTTGTCCACCACCCGGACATCCAGCGCGGCATCGCCATCGGAATCGGTCTGATAGGCATTGATGCCCACGATGATGTCCTTGCCGGAATCGATGCGCGCCTGCTTGCGCGCGGCGGCTTCTTCGATGCGCATCTTGGGCAAGCCGGTTTCGATGGCCTTAGCCATGCCGCCCAACTGCTCCACTTCCTGGATGAGCTGCCAAGCCCGGTGCATCAACTCGTCGGTCAGCTTCTCGACGTAATAGGAGCCACCCCACGGATCGACGACTTTAGTAATCTCCGTCTCTTCCTGCAGGTAGATTTGCGTGTTTCGGGCGATGCGCGCGGAAAAATCGGTGGGCAGCGCCAGGGCCTCGTCGAGCGCGTTGGTGTGCAGCGATTGCGTATGGCCCAGCGCGGCGGCCAGCGCTTCCACACACGTGCGCACCACGTTGTTGTACGGGTCTTGCGCGGTCAGGCTCCAGCCGGACGTCTGGCAATGCGTGCGCAGCGCCATGGACTTCGGATTTTTCGGGTTCAACTGTTTCACCAGCTTGGCCCACAGCACGCGCGCGGCGCGCATCTTGGCGATCTCCATGAAGTGGTTCATGCCGATGCCCCAGAAAAAAGAGATGCGCGGCGCAAAGCTGTCGATGTCCAGACCTGCGCGGATGCCGGTGCGCAGGTATTCCAAGCCGTCGGCCAGCGTGTAAGCGAGTTCCAGATCGGCCGTGGCGCCGGCTTCCTGCATGTGATAGCCGCTGACGCTGATGCAGTTGAATTTCGGCATCCTCTCCGAGGTGTAGCGGAAGATATCGCCGATGATCCGCATGGAGCCTTCCGGCGGATAGATGTAGGTGTTGCGGACCATGAACTCTTTCAGGATGTCGTTCTGAATGGTGCCGTTGAGCTTTTCCGGAGACACGCCCTGCTCTTCGGCCGCCACGATGTAGAACGCCATAATGGGCAGCACGGCGCCGTTCATGGTCATGGAGACGGACATCTGGTCGAGCGGAATCTGGTCGAAGAGGATCTTCATGTCCAGCACGGAGTCGATGGCCACGCCGGCCTTGCCGACGTCGCCGACCACGCGCTCGTGGTCCGAATCGTAGCCGCGGTGGGTGGGCAGATCGAACGCCACAGAGAGACCTTTCTGGCCTGCTGCGAGATTGCGCCGGTAGAAGGCGTTGGATTCCTCGGCCGTGGAGAAGCCCGCGTACTGGCGGATGGTCCAGGGCTGGCGCGAGTACATGGTGGAATAGGGACCACGCAGATAAGGCGGCAGACCGGCGGCGTAGGCAAGGTGCTCCATGCCCTCCAGATCCGCGCGCGTGTACCAGGGCCGGACGGCGATGTGTTCCGGGGCGAGCCACTCGGGGGCGTCCGCGTGCGGCGCGGCGGGCGCGGGGGTTGGCTGGTAGTCGATCTTGGAGAAATCAGGACGCATGGTTGACCTCCGGGATTTGTGGGGCGGGCAATTCTGCCCGCAGCCGGCTTTCAGCCGGCTCTGGCCGCCTAAAAGGCGGCTGCGGCCAAGATTGGCCGCCCCACAACTGTGTCATGCGCTCACCCCCAGCCGCTGCTGCCAGGCGCGCAAAACCTCCGCCGCATTGCTGCGGATGTGTATGAAATCCGCGACGCCCGCCTGTTTCAACTGCTCGATGGAATCGACGGGATTGCCGGCCACGATCACGGGCGTGGCTTTGCCGGCATCGCGCAGTTCTTGAATCACGCGCGGCGCCAGCGCGGCGTACTCGGCGTCCGAACTGCACAGCACCACAACGTCCGCATCCCCCGTGAGCGCATCCGCAATTTGAATTTCGAAACCCGCGCACCCGAAGAAGTTCGTGACGAATCCGGAGCGCGCTTTGCGCATCTTCACATCGCCGGCTTCGAGCAGCAGGAACCTCGGCGTGTGGCCGGTACGCGCCGCGTGGCGCTCCGTGCGCAGACGGATCTCTTCGAAGATGCAAGCGGCGCGCGGCGCGGGATCCTGGCGCTCGATCTTGGGGAGCATGCGCTCGGCGAGATTGGGATATTGATTCGTTCCCACGATGGTTGCGCGGCGCGTGGCTACCGCCGTCTCGCGGTCCGCGCGCGATTTGGCGATATCGCGCTCGAGCGCGCCCGATTCGGCATACTGCAAGAACCCGCCCGCCGCTTCGATTTGCTGCAACAGGCTCCAGGCTTCGCGGGCCAGCGAATCGGTCAGGACTTCCAGGCAGTAGCAGCCGCCCGCCGCGTCCACTGAGCGATCCAGCCAGGCTTCCTGCTTCAGAATCAATTGGGTGTTGCGCGCCAGGCGGCTCGCGGACTCGTCGGGCTCGCGATAGGTTTCGTCGAATGCTCCCACTTGCAGCGCATCCACGCCGCCGATCGCCGCGGCCATGGCTTCGGTGGTGGAACGCAGCAGGTTGACGTACGGGTCGTAGATGGTTTTGGTCCAGTGCGAGGTGCGCGCGTAGATCGTCATTTTGGCGGCGTCTGCATGGGCGGGCTGGAAGCTCGCGACCGCGCGGGCCCAGAGCGTGCGGGCAGCGCGCAGCTTGGCGATTTCGAGGAAGTAGTTGGATCCGATGGCAAACGAAAACGCCAGCGCTTGCGCGGTATCGGCGGGGGGCAGCCCGCGATCCGTGAGCTGGGCCATGATTTCGACTCCTTCGGCAAGCGCGAATCCGAGTTCCTGGACGATGGTAGATCCGGCTTCGGAGAAGCGGTGGGCGCGGATGGTGATGGGGCGAAACTGCGGTGTGGCGGCCGCACGGACCAGGCTGGCGGCGCGATCGAAGTCCTTTAGGGGTTCGTAATCCACTGAGCCGGACTTAAGTCCGGCGCGGGCTAAAGCCCGCCCTCCATTAATCAGCGCTTCCAGTACTTCGGCCGCGCGATCGCCGGCTTCGAAGTGAACGGCGCATTGGGGCAGTGCATCCAGCACTTCGTCGATGTTCTGATCCCCCAGCACGAAGCAAATCTCGTCCGCGCCGGCATCGAGCGCCTTGCGAGCGGCAGGGGGGTCGTGAACCACCGCCCGAATGCGCCACGCGTTGTCGCCGCGCGTGCCGCGGGTATAGGGAAACTCGCCCGGCGCGGAATCCAAATACTCCAGCCCGCGCAAATCTTCGGCGCGATAGTAGAGCTTGGTCTTGGGAGCCGCGCCTTTCAGATCCTTGCGGACCACCTCGTCCCATTCCGCCGTTGAAACCGGCGGAAACTCGGCCAACGTCAGATTCTCGCTCATGACGTCGCTCCCGATGTGGGGTCCTCCACGATCTCGATCAACACGCCGAGCGATTTCGGATGCACGAAAAACACGGTGGTGCCGCGCGATCCGGGGCGCGGCGCTTTGTCGATCAACTGGAAACCGGCCTCCTTCATATATTGAAACGCAGCTTGGGCGTTGCGGACGCGAAAGGCCACGTGGGCCAAGCCGCCGTGTCCGCCGTTCTTGTCGATCAGCTTTTGCACGGGCGAATCGGGGCCTAGCGGTTCCAGCAACTGAACCAGGTTGGGGCCATCGCCCACGCGCAGCAGAGCCTCGCGCACCTGATCGCCGCCGTACACTTCTTCGCGATGAATCTCCCGGAAACCCAGCAGTCCATACTGCTTCACCTGCGCATCCAGTTCGCCCTGACGCACCGCGATGGCTACGTGGTCCACGAACTGAAAACCAGGAACATTGGATAGATCTTCACTCATAACTATTCGAATTCGGCGCTATTCAAATTCAACCAGCACCTGCCCCACTTGCACGCCGTCGCCCACGTTGGCATTGATGGCTTTGACTTTGCCGGCCACCGGCGATGTGATGTTGGTCTCCATTTTCATGGCCTCCAGCACCAGCAGCGGATCGTTGGCTTGGATCTGCTGGCCCACCTGCGCATTCACGCGCACGACGATGCCCGCTACGGGGCTGCGGCAGACCTTGTCTTCCGCCACGTTGCCTTCCGGCGCGGCGGCTGGCCGCGGAGGCGGCGGCGCGGATGGCACCGCGGTGGGCGCCGCCGGGATGTAGGCATGCGCCGGACTCGCCGGCGCACGATCGTCTTCGGCGACCTCGACGTCCACTTCGTAAGTTTTTTGGTCAACTGTGATTCGCAGCTTCATCGCCCGTGCACGACCCCCAGATTATGTGATGCCTGAACAAATACGCGGCCCTGTTGCGCCCATGCGTTGGATGGCGCGGTGCGTACCAGCCGCGCGCCGCGGATGCGCGCCCGCTTCCCCAGGAACGCGGCCACAGCGGCGGTTAGAACCATGATCATTTCCGGAGAGACTTCTTCCACCTTCTCCGGCTCCGGAGGCAGCGGAGCAGGTTGCACCGCCAACGACGCTGTGGGAGCGGGTGCGGGCGACTGGGCCGCCTTGCCGCTCTTGTTCTCGATCAGCAATTCCAGCCGCTCGACTTCGCGCCGCACCATTCCGCGCGACATGGCCGCTCCCGCTATCCAACCCGCGAAGATTCCGATTGGCAAAAGTAAGTAGCCCATAATATGAATTCCTTAAAACACGACCCCAACGTGGACAGGCCAGGAGGCCTGTCCTACAGTGGCATGAGTCCGTGCTTCTTGGCCGGACGCAACTCCCGTTTGGTTTGCAGAGCCTCCAGCGCCATCGCCAGATAACGCCGCGTCTGGGACGGCTCGATGATGTCGTCCACCAGCCGCGCCCCGCCCGCCACGTATGGATTCGAGAACGTGTTGCGGTACAGGTCGATCAGATCCTTGCGCCGCTCCTTCTTGGCGTCCTTATCTTTGGCCTCATTGATCTCTTTCCGGAAAACTACCTCGACGGCGCCTTCCGCCCCCATCACCGCGATTTGCGCGGTGGGCCACGCCACCACGCGATCGGCACCCAAATCCTTGCCGCACATCGCCAGGTACGCGCCGCCATAGGCTTTGCGCACGATCACCGTCACCTTGGGCACGGTGGCGGCCGAGTAGGCGAACAAGAGCTTGGCGCCGTGCCGGATGATGCCGCCGTACTCCTGCTGCACGCCAGGCATGAAGCCGGGCACGTCCACCAGCGTCAGCAACGGGATGTTGAAGGCGTTGCAGAAACGGATGAACCGCGCGGCCTTGTCCGATGCGTTGATATCCAGCGCGCCCGCCAGCACCGAAGGCTGGTTCGCAATGACTCCCACCGGGCGGCCCGCGATCCGGCCGAAGCCGATCAGGATATTCTGCGCAAAGCTCAACTGCACTTCCAGAAAGTCGCCCTGGTCGAGCAACGCCGCAATCACCGAGCGCATGTCGTAGGCCAACTTGCCATCGTCGGGAACAAGGTTGTTGAGGCCGGGATCGGGATCGAGCGGCCCGTCATAGGCGAGGCGCGGCGGATCCTCCAGATTGTTCGAGGGTAGAAAACTCAGTAGGCGCCGGCAGATGAATGTGGCCTCCTCGTCGTTTTCGGCGATGAAATGCACCACACCGGAGTACGTCATCTGCGCCGCCGGACCGCCCAATTCGTCGGGCGTCACAACTTCGCCGGTAACTTGCTTGATCACCGACGGCCCGGTGATAAACATCTGCGCGCCCCTGGTTTGGATGATGAAGTCCGTGAGCGCCGGGCTGTAAGCCGCGCCGCCCGCGCACGGACCGCAAATCAACGACACCTGCGGCACGACGCCCGAGAGCATCACGTTCATGTAGAATACGCGCCCATAGCCCGCCAGGCTGCTGATGCCTTCCTGCACGCGCGCGCCGCCCGAGTCGTTGATGAAGACGAACGGCGAGCCGGTCTTGAGCGAGTAACGCATCATCTCGGCGACTTTTTCGCTATGTACTTCGCCGGCCGCGCCGCCCCCCACGGTGAAATCCTGGCTGGCCAGATGGATGAGACGGCCATCCACCGTGGCGGCACCGGTCACCACGCCATCGGCCGGCAACTCTTTGTCCGCCATGCCGAACAGCGTGGCGTGATGCTTGGCGAACAGGCCGATTTCCTGGAAGCTGGCGGCGTCGATCAGGCTTTCTATGCGCTCTCGCGCAGTGAGTTTGCCTGCCTGATGCTGCTTCTCGATGCGTTCTTTACCACCGCCTTCCATCAGGCGCGCGCGTTTCTCGTCTAACTCTTGAATCTTGGCTTCGATAGACATATTGACTTTGTTAGTGGAGGGCGGGCAATCATGCCCGCAGCCGGCTTTCAGCCGGCTCTGGCCGTCTGAAAGGCGGCTGCGGCCAAGATTGGCCGCCCTCCAAACGCTACGGCGCCGGAGCCACCGTAACGTTATGCGACTTACCGTTCATCGTAACTACATACGACACCGGCTCCGTCAGTTGCCCCTGCGCCGGCGCGGACGCCGGTTTCGCAACGGGCTTGGCAGGCGCTTTGGCCGGCTCCTTGCTCAGATTCTTCGGCCCCTGGCTGCGCGTCTGGAAGAACTTAGGCGCGACTTGCGGGAACATAGCGTAAGTCAGAACGTCTTCGTCGCTGCCGTTGCATCCGTTCAACGCCAGGGCGTCGGCGCGCAACTGGTCCCACTCGGGACGCAACAAGTCCGCCGGACGGCAAGTGATGGGTTCCTTCTTCGAATGCTGGATGGCTTTCTTGATTACCTCGGGGTTCTTCTCGCCGAGCGTGCTTCCGTAGTAACCCAGCATTAAGTCGGCGAATTCGCCGGTCATTACTTTGTAACGCCCCATTAACACGTTAAACACAGCCTGCGTACCGACAATCTGGCTGGAAGGCGTCACCAGCGGCGGATAGCCCGCATCGCGCCGGACACTAGGCACCTCTTCGAGTACTTCGCGCATCCGGTCGCCCGCGCCCTGCTGCTTGAGCTGGCTTTCCATGTTGGAGATCATGCCGCCCGGAATCTGGCTGCGGAAGATATCCGTATCCACGCCGTTGAATCCCGTCAGGAATTCGCTGTAGCGCGGCCGGACCTTATTAAAGTAATCGCGCACTTTGCGCACGCGCTCCATATCGACAACAGTGCGATATCCCGTGCCTTCCAGCATCTCGATGAGGGACTCGGTCGGATTGTGGCCGGGCCCCAGGCTCAAGCTGCTGACGCTGGTATCCACAATATCGCAGCCGGCTTTGATGGCCTCCATCAGGCTGACCAGGGTCACACCGGTGGTGGCGTGGGTGTGCACCTGGACCACCGTTTCATCCCCGCAAGCGGTCTTGATGCCTTCGACCAACTCGTAGGCCGGGCCAGGCTTCAGCAGCCCGGCCATATCCTTGATGCAGATGGAATTGCAGCCCAATTCCACGAGCTGCTCGGCCATGGTCACGAAGGCCGGAATGGTGTGCTCCGGGCTGATCGTATAGCAGATGGTGCCCTGGGCGTGTTTGCCGGTGGCGCGCACGGCTTTGAGCGACGTCCGCAGATTGCGGATATCGTTGAGGGCGTCGAACACGCGGAAAACGTCCATGCCGTTCTCGGCCGCCTTCTCCACAAAGCGCCGCACCACCTCGTCTTCGTAATGCCGGTAGCCCAGCAGGTTTTGGCCACGCAGCAGCATTTGCAGGCGCGAGTTGGGCATCAGTTTGCGGAAAGTGCGCAAGCGCTCCCAGGGATCTTCGTTCAGGAATCGAATGCAGGCGTCGAAGGTGGCGCCGCCCCAGCACTCGATGGACCAAAATCCCGCTTTATCAAGGTCTTCGCACGCCGGCACCATATCTTCCAGGGCCATGCGCGTGGCCATCAGGCTCTGATGGGCGTCGCGCAAAATAAGTTCGGTGATTTGGATAGTTCGTTCTGGCATAGACTTCTCTCCCGATGAGTTTTCGCGGCTATAAGACCATTCTATCCGATTTCTCGGACTCCAGTCCTGCGGCCAACGTCCACGTCGCCCCCCACTTCTACGTGCAATCCGATTACCATAAGCCCATGCGACCCCTTCAATGTGTTTCCGCCTTAATGCTGGTACTGTCCGCCATGCTTCCGTCCGCGCGCCTGGCGGGCGCAGCGAAGACTTCACGGGAGTACCTGGTCTACTTCGGGACCTATACCGGCAAAGGCAGCAAGGGCATTTACGCCTGCCGCTTTCGTCCGTCCACGGGCAAGCTGACTGCGGTGGAATTGGCGGCGGAGACCGCCAACCCGTCGTTCCTGGCAGTCGATCCCGCGCAACGTTACCTTTTCGCCGCAAACGAAATCGGCGATTATCAAAATGCCAAGAGCGGCTCCGTCTCGTCATTTGCCATCGACCGGCACACCGGGAAGCTCCGCGCGTTGAACACCGTGGCATCGCGCGGCGCGGATCCCTGTCATCTGACGGTGGACAACGGCGGCACCCACGTGCTGGTCGCCAACTACACCGGCGGGAGCGTGGCTGTTCTGCCAGTGAAAGCAGATGGCATGCTGGGCGAGTCTTCGGACTTTAAGCAGCATCTCGGCTCCAGCGTGAATCCCGAGCGGCAAAAGGAACCGCACGCGCACGACGTGGTACTGACACCCGACAACCGCTTCGCCGTGGTCGCCGACCTGGGGCTTGACAAACTGCTAGTCTATCGCTTCGATCCCACGAAGGGCACGCTGTCACCCAACGATCCGCCCTACGGCCGCGTGAAACCGGGGTCCGGCCCGCGCCATTTCGCGCTGCATCCGAACGGGCGGTGGGCGTATGTCATCAACGAAATGGGCAACACCATCACCGCGTTCGATTGGGATGGAGATAAAGGATCGTTCCACGAGTTGCAGACAGTTACCACGCTGCCCACCGATTTCAAAGGCGAGAACACCACGGCCGAACTGGTCGTGCACCCCAAGGGCCGATATCTCTACGGCTCCAACCGCGGCCACGATAGCATCGCGGTCTACGCCATCGATCCGGCCAAGGGGATGCTGACATTGATCGAGGATGTCCCCACGTTGGGCAAAGAGCCGCGCAACTTCGCGCTCGATCCGACGGGCGCCTATCTATTCGCCGCCAATCAGAATTCGAATACCGTGGTGGTGTTCCGGGTGAACCCGAGCAACGGCCGGCTGACGCCGACGGGAGAGAAGGCCGAAGTGGTTTCGCCGGTGTGCGTCACGTTTGTGGCGGCGCGGTAGAGGCGGACAGAGAATGATGTGAAGCAGGCGGGGAGATATGGACAAATGGGAAGAGATCAATCAGCGGCTTGAAAACGCCATGATGGTGACGTCTCGCATTCCGGAGCGGCACGCCGCCGGCCTGAAGGATCACAGAGAATGGCTCGAGGATCTGACCCGTGCCGCGGTACAGCACGAGCGTTCGATGGAGGAGCATAGACTACGCATGGAAGCCATCGACGAACGGCTGGAGCAGATCACCATCAAGCTGGATCGCATCGCCGAGCTGATCTTCCGGGATCGCTCCTCGAACGGCCACGAATCGTGACGGCCGCCGGTCGGCGCTCAGGCCGACAGCGGTAGAACTTCCCGTTCGATCTGCTTCCTAAGCGCATCCTCAGCCACTGCCAAATCGATTTCGACTGAAGGTTCATCCCCATCTGGGCAGAAGTGCCGAAATAGCGGGCAAGCCGCAGCGCCGTATCGCCCGTAATGCCCCGCTGGCCTTTCAGGATGCCTCCAATCCGGTTTGCGGGAACGCGCAGAGCAGATGCGACAGCGTTTGGCGTCAGGCCGGCCTCGTGGAGCAAATCCTGCAAGACCTCGCGAGGGTGAATTGGCGGCAACCGCTTCTCTTTCGTGTGGGCCATGTTCACTGCGTCCGGCACCGTCTCAGGCCGGCAGTTCGACCTCAATTTCCTTTAGCAAAGAGGTAGGCGACCGGTCCGCCTGCAGCGCGGTCCAATAGAGTCCAATCGCCTCCTTGGCACGGGCTGCAAGTTCGTCCATGGACCGCCCCGTGACCAGAATCGTGGGCAATTCAGGCACGTAAGCGCTATAGCCCGCTTCGTTTCCTTCGATGACGAGCGAATACTTCCGAGTCATTGTGATTGGTCCTTAATACCAGTTTGCCGCAAAATTGCGCGATATGTTCCGGGGCGGACGTCGTCTCCTAGCTTACCAGACACGACGGTGATTCGGCCGTCCAAGCTTCGGAATATGCGATGGTCACCGGTAGTCCGCATGTGACGCCAACCGGCCTTTTCTAAAGTCTTGATTACGTCCCGAACTCTGACTGGCACGCTTTAAGCTTACGCGATTTCCATCTTAGTCCACTCAATGAAAATTGTGCGACTCCGCCGCCGCGCCCGCCGGCAGCGCCTCCACCCGTCCCACCTTCACCGAAATCACGCCATCCTGATTTTGCAGCACGCCATCGATCAATAAAAACGGCTCGCCCACCACCACCAGCTTGTAGCGGTCGTACGTGGCCGGCTCGATGATGGCGTTCATCACACCGGTCTCGTCTTCCATGCTCAGGAACACGAAGCCTTTCGCCGTGCCGGGCCGCTGCCGCACGATCACCGATCCCGCAATGCGCACCAACCGGCCATTTGGAACGCGCGCGAGATACGCCGCCGGGGTCACTCCCAGCGCCTGCATCTCCGTCCGCCGGTAGGCCATCGGATGCCGGCCGATAGTTACTCCCGTGCCGCGGAAATCGGACGTCAGCCGCTCTTCGACAGTCATGCGCGCCAGCGGCGAGGCGCCTTCGACCGCTTCCAGTTGCTCCAATAATGGGCCTACTGGCCGCACCGCGCGCTCCGCCATCCACAACGCGTCGCGCCGGTGAATTTGCTGCAACGCATTCAACGCGCCAACCTCCGCCAGCATCTTTATTTCGTCTTTACGGAGATCTGGGACACGGAGGGCCAGGTCGTCTACGCTGGTGAAGGGCCTGGCGGTTCGCGCGCGCGCTATGGCATCGGCTACGGGCTGGCGCATGCCTCGGACGTAGCGGAAGCCCAGGCGGAGGGCGAGCGAGGGGGCGAGGGGGCGAGGGGGCGAGGGGGCGAGTTCTATTGTGCAGGGCCAGTCGGATTTGGTCACATCCACGGGCAAGACGCGCAGACCGTGGCGTTGGGCATCTTTTATCAGAATAGATGGGTGATAGAATCCCATCGGCTGATTGTTCAGCAAAGCCGCCGTGAATGCCGCCAGGTAGTGGCACTTTAAATATGCGCTGGCATAGGCGATCATCGCGAAACTGGCCGCGTGCGATTCCGGAAATCCGTACAGCGCGAACGAGGTGATGGCCAGCACGATCTGATCCTGCACCGCGCCGCGTATGCCGTTGCGGTCCATGCCCTCGCGCAGCTTCGTCTCGATCTCCTTCATGCGCTTTTCCGATCGTTTGAAACCCATGGCGCGCCGCAACTCCTCCGCCTGCCCGCCCGTGAAGCCCGCCACGATCATAGCGATGCGCAGCAACTGCTCCTGAAACAGCGGCACGCCCAGCGTCCGCTGCAGCACCGGCTCGAGCGATGGATGCAGGCAGTCGGCCCGCTCCCGTCCCTGCCGCCGCCGCAAATAAGGATGCACCATCTTGCCCACAATAGGCCCCGGCCTGATGATAGCCACCTGCACCACGATGTCATAGAAGCGCGCCGGCCGCAGCCGCGGCAAGCACGACATCTGCGCGCGGCTTTCCACCTGGAACATGCCGATGGTGTCGGCCTTCTGTAGCGCGCCATAGACCGCCGGATCGTCCGCCGGCAGATGCGCCAGGTCCACCTCTTCGCCGTACGATTCGCGGATGTGCTCCAGGCACTCCTCGATGGCCGCCAACATTCCCAGCCCCAGCAGATCCACCTTGATGATGCCCATGTCGGCGCAGTCTTCTTTGTCCCACTGCACCACCACGCGGCCAGGCATGGTGGCCGGTTCCAGCGGCACCACCGAATCCAGTTGACCTTGGCAGATCACCATGCCGCCGGAATGCTGCCCCAGGTGCCGCGGCAGATCCTGCACTGCCTGGTACAGCTCCAGAAATTTGCGTATCCGCGGATTCTTCAGGTCCAGGCCGGCATCGCGGAAATGCCGCTCGGGTGTATCGCTGGGGTCCTTCCATTCCCATGCCCGCACCAGGCTCGACAGGCGATCGAGCGTCACCACCTCGAAGCCCAGCGCCTTGCCCACCTCGCGCGCCGCCGAGCGCCCGCGATAGGTAATCACGTTGGCCGTCATGGCCGCGCCCAGCTTGCCGTAGCGCTCGTAGACATACTGAATGGCGCGTTCGCGCTGGTCGCCGCTGGGCAGGTCCAGGTCGATATCCGGCCACTCGCCGCGCTCCTCCGATAGGAAGCGCTCGAACAGCAGATCCATGCCCACCGGGTCCACCGCCGTGATCCCCAGCGCGTAGCACACCGCGCTGTTGGCCGCCGAGCCGCGCCCTTGCGCCAGGATGCCATGGTCGCGGCAGAAATTCACGATGTCCCACACGATCAGAAAATAGCCGGCCAGTTCCAGCTTTTCGATCAGCGCCAACTCGCGCTCGATCTGCTGCCGCGCTTTGTCGTGATACGGCCGGTAGCGCCGCCGCGCGCCTTCATCCGTGCGCTTGCGCAGGAACGAAGCCATGGTTTCGCCTTCCGGCACCGGATAGCGCGGAAATTCGTAGCCCAGATCCGCCAGCGTGAATTCAAGCCGCGACGAAATCTCTCCGGTATGCGCGATGGCTTCCGGCAGATCGGCGAACAGCCGCGCCATCTCCGCGCCGGACTTGACATAGCGCTCCGCATTGGGCGTGAGCAGCCGTCCGGCGGTTTTGAGCGTCACTTTTTCGCGCACGCAGGTGAGCACGTCCAGCACTTCCCGCTGCCGCGGATGGGCGTAGCAAACGCCATTCGTGGCCACCAGCGGAATGCCCAGGCGGCGCGCCTTTTCGACGATGGCCTGGTTGCGGGCTTCCTCGTGGCGGTCCATGTGACGCTGCAATTCGGCATAGAGATTCCGCTTGCCGAAAATGCCGGCCAATGTTTCGTCGATATCAGGCGTGATGCAAATCAGCCCTTGCGCGAACTCCGCGATCTCATCGAGTGAGGCGGCGCCTTCGCCTTTCTTGGCGCGCAATTTCATGCGTGTGACCAGGCGGCACAGGTTCCGATAGCCCTCGCGGTTTTCACACAGCAGCGGATAACGCTGGCCATTGGTGCAGGTGATTTCGGAGCCGATGTGCGCGCGCATCCCCGTCTTTTTCGCCGCCATGTGAAAGCGCGGCGCGCCGTAGACGCCATCCCGGTCAAGCAGCGCCATGGCCGGAATGCCCAGATCGTTGCAGGCGGAAACCAGATCCTCGGGCACAGATGCGCCCTGCAGAAAGCTGAAGGCCGAGCGCGCGTGTAACTCGACGTAAGGTTGTGGCGGACACGGCGAACTGAAGTTCGCCGCTGCAAGCTGAAGCTTGCGCCACTCAGTCATAGCTGCCTTCTACGAACCAGCGGCCTTGCTCGCTATAAATTCGATAGAGCGCGCCGTCGCTCAACGCGACGTCCCATTCATCGCGCGCCCAGGGGTCGATGGTCCACCAATCGCCGGAAGTGCGCCACGGTCCCGCGGCCGCGGTCACGTGCCCGCGCACGCCTTCCGCCTGCACGTGCACCGGCTGTCCGGAAGCCATTTGGACGCGGGCGGTTCGTGGGGGGCGGATTGCGCGGAGGGGGAGTGAGGGGGCGAGGGGGCGAGGGGGCGAGGGGGCGAACGGGCGCGCCAGCATTTGGAACGCTCCGGGACGATGGGTGTCGAGCAGGACCGGGGAGCCTACGTTTGTGTCACCTACCAATGACTTCAGACGAGCGAGAATTAGCTCCAGCTTTTCCGGCTCGGGTGCGATGGGAATAAAGAGACCGGTCTGCGCCGCGCGCGGCTTCGCCGGCTCCGCTTCCAGCCATAGCTTCACCACCGGCGACGGCGGCGGATGCGCGCCCAGATCCAGATCGAGCAGCTTCAAAAATGCCTTGGTGTCCAGCATGGGGACGGGAAAGCGCAGGGTGAGCGTGTGCTCGCCCCGATTTTCCAGCTTCAGCCGCAGCCGCAATTCATTGGTGGCCAGGCCGTGCGAGGCCAGACGCGCGCGCAAACCGTTCAACAGCCGCGCCAGCACGAACATCAGCGGCTCCAGCAACTCCACCGGATATTCCAGTTCAGCCTCTTCTTCAAAATGGAGCGGCTCTCGAATGGGGACCAGCGGCCGGTCGCCCGCGCCGCGCGCCAGCTTGTGCAAGCGCAGCCCTTCCTGACCGAGCCGTTCCGCCAGTCCCAGTTCCGGCAGCACGGCCAGGTCGCGGAACCGCCGTATACCCCAGCGATCCAGCGTCTCCAGCATCTCGGGCGTTGTACCCAACAACGCAAGCGGCAGACTGCCCAGATATTTGGCTTCATCGCCGTAGGGAATCACGCTCACGCCTGCAAACCCGCGCGCCGCATGCACCGCCGTATCCAGGTTCGCCGCAATAGCCACGTTGGCCTCGAGGCCGCGCTCCACAGCGCGGCGCGCCAGGGCAGCCGCGATTTGCTGAGGCAAGCCATGGATGCGCTCCAGCCCGTCGGCATCCAGCGCTACGGTGTCCGCGGCGGTCTGCTCCACTTGCGGCGAAAATTCCTGCGCCAGCCGCAACAGCTTTTCTGAATCGCCAGGCGTGGCATGGATCGCCGCAAACATAACTCCCCCGCTCCGTTACGGTCGCGGCTCAGTAGACCAGCGCGGCTCAGTAGACCAGCGCGGCTCAGTAGACCAGCGCGATTCAAAAGATGCCGCAATAGCCGGCATGGGTTTGCGCCGGTCCACGTGTACCCGGATGCCGCGCAGCAATCGATTGTGGGGCAGGCTCCCAGCCTGCGGCGGCCTCTCAGGCCGCCCGTTTGCGGCTTGCCGCAATGTGGGGCAGGACTCTACGGTAGACTGAATGCCTACCTCACCAGAATCTGTAAGCTGTCGCAGCCCAAAGGTGGCGCAGGCGATTTCGCCTGCGTTTGCGTTGGACCATACCGCCCTCTCGCGTCGCATCTCCAGCGTGAGCGAAGCGCAGGTCTTGGCATGCGGCTGCTGCTCCACTACCAGCAACACTGTGGGCGTGTGCTCCACGGCGCGACGCAGGCGGAACCAGGAGGTCATCGAAATGCGCCGCGCGGTGACGACGGGCGTATCGGCCAGATCCATCACCACCAGGCCGAATCCTCCGCCCTGCACCAGCAGATCCGTGGCTTTTAGCGCGTGCTCGGCACGGCCGCCACAGCGTACCCACAAGAGCCGCTCCAGCCGTACGCCGGCCGCCGCGGCCGATGCCGGATCGAAAGCGTCGCTCGCATCCACCAGCGCGCATACATTCTCACGGCCGGTGGACTGCGCCATGGCCGCCAGCATCAGGCTGGTCCGCCCCGAGGAGGCCGGCCCATAGATTTCGGTCAAACATCCTTGTGGAAGGCCGCCGGCCATCGCATCCACTTCCGCCACGCCGGTAGGACAAACCTCTGGCCTGTCTACCTTGAATACGAAATCCCGGCCCAGCGCAACGGCTGCCATATTCGCTTTTCCTTCGCCTTAACTCTAATTTTGCAGGATTCCAGGCCGGGTGTCAAGGGTGTCGATTATAATCGAAACAAGTGAAAACAAACTTTGCCAAATCGCTGGCTTTCTTTCTGGTGGTGGCGTCCGCGGCTGCCCCACAGCGCTTCTCGCCCACGCCGGAAGAGTCCCGCGCGCTGGCCTCCATCTGCGTGGATTCCCTGCGTGGCAACTTATCCTTCATCGCTTCGGATCTGTTGGAAGGGCGCGATACGCCCTCGCGCGGGCTGGACATCGCGGCGCTCTATATCGCCGCGCAATTCCGCCGGGCGGATCTCGAACCAGCCGGCGACGACGGATACTTTCAGACCGCGAAAATGCTGCGCGTGGCGCCGGCCGCCGAGCCTTTCGATCTGCGCTTGCAGAACGGCACCCGGACGCTGGCAGTTTCGCGAGACCGGACAACGGTCGTCAGCCAACAGCCGCTGGAGCTTTCCGGCGCGCCGGTGTACAAGATCGCGGATCGGGCAGACCTGCGTGCTGCCGCCGTGAAAGGGAAAGTCGTGGAGCTGGACCATGCGCGAGAGGGCGCCCGCGCTCTTGCCCAGGCGGCGGCGCTCCAGCCGGCTGCCTTTCTCGAAACGGATGACGATAGCGGTCCGGGGGGCCCTCGCCTGATCGATCCGGACGAAGATCCCACCCTGTCCGGCGGTGTTCCGCGGCTCATCGTGCGCGACCCGGAGGCCGTCAAGCTGCTCGAAGACGCGAAGGCCGGTGAGACCGGGATAACCGTCTCGATCAAGCTGCCCGCGCCTACCGCTACGCCCGTGACGGTGCGCAACGTGGCCGCGCTACTGCGAGGGTCGGACTCCGCGTTGCGCGGCCAATATATCCTGCTCACGGCGCACTACGATCACCTCGGCCGCGACAGCGCCGGCGAAGTCTTCCCCGGAGCGAACGACGATGGCAGCGGAACCGTGTCGGTGATCGAGATTGCGCAAGCGCTGGCGGCCCTGCCCCTCCGTCCCAAGCGGAGCATCGTGTTCATGACGTTCTTCGGCGAGGAAGAGGGCGGACTGGGCTCGCGCTACTACACGCGGCATCCGCTGTTTCCGCTGGCGAAGACCGTGGCCGATTTGAATCTGGAACAGGTTGGGCGCACCGATTCGCGCGCCGGTCCGGAGATTTCAAATGCCACGCTGACGGGTTTCCAGTACTCCACCGTCGCGCGCACGCTGCAACAGGCGGGCCAGTTGACCGGCGTCAAAGTGTATGAGACGCCCAACGGCGACGACTTCTTCGACCGCAGCGATAACCAGACGTTTGCGGAGCACGGCATCCCGGCGCATACTATCACAGTGGCGCTTGAGTTTCCCGACTATCATGGGACGGGCGACGTGTGGCAGAAGATCGATTACGGAAATATGGCCAAAGTGGACCGCATGATCGCACTCGGCATCGTCATGCTGGCGGACAGCGTCGAACCACCGCGGTGGAATGCGGAGAATCCTAAGGTGGGGCGGTATTTGAAGGGGAAATAGGCAACCGCTTGCTTACGCGCGCGGCTCAGGAGACTCTCAAAATTCCACGCGGTTTGGGGGTGTAGTTTGGGAAGACTTGGCTTAGATTCCGGTTGCCGAGATGGGCTCCGACCAGTTCTCCCAGGACATCGCGGAAATCGGTGGTCAGGGCGAGATCGCGCGATTCATAGAGTTGCTCCGGTTCGAGGCCCGGCCATTTGCCGTACACCTTGCCTCCGTGCACGCTGCCGCCCATCACGAACATGCAGTTCGCGTGGCCGTGATCGGTGCCGCGGTCGCCGTTCTCGCGCGCCGTGCGGCCAAACTCCGACATGGTGACTACGGCGGCGTCCTGCCGGCGGTCGCCCAGATCCAGCCAGAAGGCGGCCAGCGCCTGGCCGAAGTCGGCGAGGCGTGCGGCCAGTTGGCCCTCGGACGCGCGCGCGCCCACTTCGTTGACGTGATGATCCCAGCCGCCCACGTCGGCGAAGGCCATCTCCACGCCCACATCGGCCTTGATGAGTTGCGCGATCTGGCGCAAGCAGTCGCCAAAGCGGCCTTTGGGATAATTGGCGCCGGCGGCCGGTTCGTAATGCTGCTTCCTGATGGACTGGACGAGCGACACCGCTTCGAATGTTTCACGACCGGCGGCGCGCAGCAGCGGGTCCTGGCTATCGGCATAGAGCGCCTGAAACGCGCCGGACGCTTCCGCGTTGCGGACCTGGAAGTCGCTCAGGTTTTGTACGGCGACCGCCGGGTTGGCGCCGCGCATGGCACGCGGTAAAACGGCGCCCATGGCCACGGCGCGCACCGGAGAAATGCGCGCCGCGGGCTCCGCATGCGGCAGGGCCCGATTCATCCATCCGTCGGCGGTGGCTTTCAGGCCGGGCGTGCCGGCTTCCATGAAGTCCTGCGCATCGAAGTGCGAGCGGGTCGGATCGGGAGATCCGGCGGCGTGTACGATGGCCAGGTGCTCGTCATCCCAGACCGGCTTGAGTGGAGCGAGCGCCGGGTGCAGGCCGAAGAAGCCATCCAAGTCGATGGCGGCGTCTTCGCCGCGGGCCGCTGCCTGCGACGGCCGCGGCACGGCGATGGTGGGCCGCATTTCGTAGTATCGTTTTTCGGCGTGCGGCACAATGATGTTGAGACCGTCGGCTGCGCCGCGCTGGAAGATGGCGACCAGGACTTTCTTGCGCGGTGAGAGTGCGCCGGCGGCGTACAGCGCGCGCTCGAGCCACAGCGGAGCCGCGCCGGCCCCCACCATCGCCAGGGCTGAGTTACGAAGGAAGAATCTGCGGGTGATCATAAATTAGCCAATCGGACAGGCCAGGAGGCCTGTCCTACTTTTTTTGGAAGTCTGGGGAGCCTAGTGTGACACCCTGCGAAGATTGGGCGCTATCCACTTTGACTCCGGGCACCTTGTTGTTTGCCAGCGCGACGCTGAAGTTCATGCGCGCCAGCAGGCCGGCCGAGTTCAACCACTCCTGGCTGGAGTTCGAGTAACCTGTCGGCTCGGCTTTGCGGTAGAGCGGCTCGCCGAGCTGGTTCAACTGGTTGTTGAGGCCGGAGGTGAAATCCACTTGGGCGTTGAGCGCGCGCAAGGAGCTGGCCACCATTTCGAGCGGCGACTTGATCTTCGAACGGTAGGCGCCGCGCGACCAGAACTCCGGCGAATCGAACATGGTTTTCAGTACTGCGCGCAGGTCGCCATCTTTCTTCAAAAACGTGGCGGCCATGCGGTTCACCAGCGTTGCAGGCGGATCGTCGGCCACAAACCGCATCGCTAGTTTGCGCGAGATGAAGCGCGCGGTGGAAGGATGATGCGCCAGCAGGTGCAGCACCTGGAAGCCGTCGTCGATGCCGCCGCCGGCCGGAATCCGCACGCCCAGGACGGTCTTTTCGCCATCGTCGTGCATCCGCGGGTTGAACTCAAACTCGGCCGCGCGCTGCGGCTGGCGTATGGTCCAGCCGGTGAAGCAGCGGGCGACCTCGGTGACGTCCTTCTGGGTATAGCCGCCATCCACGCCCAGTGTGTGCAGCTCCAGCAGCTCGCGTCCATAGTTCTCATTGAGCCCGCGCTGGCGGCGAATGCCCGCGGGCGATTGTGCGCCCACCGATTCCCAGTTGTCGAGATAGAACAGCATGGCGGGACTTTGCGCGGTAGCGCGCAACAGATCCTCGAACTTGCCGAGCACGTGCGGGTGAATCGCATCGCGTTCATATGCCGTGACCAGATAACGATCGTCGCCCTTATCGATGAAGACGTTGAAATGGTTATACCAGAAATCCGCGAGCACTTCTTGCAATTGGCGGTTGCTGTAGACGGCGCGAAGCAGTTTGGCTTCCATGAGATCTTGCGCCACCATGGCCTGAGGCCCATTAGTGCTTTGGATGCGGCGGCGCAAGCTGGGTGGCGCGGCGGCGAAGAGTTGCATGCGCATGCCTTGCCCCATGCTCTCCAACACCTGGTCCTGACGGTCTGGCGATAACGAGCTGAACAGATCGAGCTTCTGTTGCGGGGCGCCCGCGCGCAGGACGCGAAGCTGCTCCGGTGGGAGAAGCGCAGCCAGACCGGGCGCGGGCGCCGGGGAGCTATCCTGGTCCGTTTTGCTTTGCAGGCGCGCGGCTTTCGCTTGGATGCGTGCCGCAAGGCGGTCGACCATCATGCGCTTGTCGGGATCCTCGGGAAACGGGAGCTTGCCTGCCACCATGGCCTTGACTTGCGCGGGCGAAGAGTAGCTTTGCAGCATCTGCGCGGTGCTCATGCCGAGCGTGTCGAGCGGGCGCAGCTTGGTTTCGAGCACGGGGTTCTCGGGGATGCGTTCCGGGTGGAGTTGCAAGTCGATCCACTTTTTGAGCCCAAGCGCCTGAACATGCTGCACATCGGCTGGCCGCGGTCCGAAGGTGAGGCGGTTGAGGGCGTGCCCGGCTTTTTGATCGTTCGCGATGCGCTGGCGAAAGAGAGCGGCGGCTTGGGCGGATGCTCCGGTGCTCTTTCGGGCGTAAACGGAAATGCCGGTAAGGAGGCAAATGCTGAGGGCAATAAATGCGGCCCGGAATGATCGATTAGATGGCACTGTATATATAAACGCCGATCGAGGCGAAGAGGTTGCGGTGGCGAACGATCAAAGCCCAAGTCGTTGGATGTAAAGAGGGCGGTGGGTGATGAGCGGCCGGGCTCGCTTTGCTCGCCGGGGCTAGGGGCTGGGGGCTGGGGGCTGGGGTTGTGTTTGCAGGCTGGCGGAGGGGCAGTTATCGCGTATCCGTTGTGCCGTGGGGGCCGGTTGTCAAAGATCAGGGGGGCAGGTTGCTAACGAGTGTCGGGGGTGATGGGGGAGCAGGAGACCGGATGAGCCTCGGTGCCCTCCGACATCACATAATCGGGGAGCGGAGCCAGGGGCGAGCTTCGCTCGGCGGGGTTGGGGGCTGGAGGCTGGGGGCTGGGTTTGGTTTGCGCGGGCTGCGGCTGCCGGGCCTGGCGCTCCTTTTGCGATTGCTTCATGTCCGCGATGGCAGTCCGAAAGGAGCGCTCCAGTTGCGCGCGTTGTTTGGCTACGTACGCCAACATTTTGAACCGTTCTTCACCGAATTCGATGCAGTCGTAGATTCGGTTCTCGTGTTCGGCGACCCGTTTGAGCAGCCATTGGGAGGTGACCATGGTTTCCAGGTAGCAGCGTTCGGTGCGGGTCTGCGGCTGCCAGTCGGCTTCCAGCTCGTCCCAAAGCTGAGAGTAGTCCGCCGCGTTTTCGCGTTCGAGGATGGTGGCGCGGGTGCGCAGGCCGTAGGTGAGGGCGTTGAAGCGGATGGCCGCTTTGCCTTCCGGGGTCTTCGGACCGGTGGAATGCTGCGCATTCTTGCGGTTGGCTTCTTGTTGCTTCACTGAAATTACCATGTGGAATTGTCCTTTTCGGGTTTTGGGCATTCAGCGCCCATACCCCGATTCAATAATAGAACGCGCATGCCGGGGAAAAGCCGTACCTTGAAGGCGGGTATTTAGTAAGTGGTGTGTGTGCGGTTAGATGCAGCGGAGAGATTTATTTTCGGAATCTGTGACCGAAGGCCGGCCTTGTTATTTCACGCAAAGACGCCAAGGGACCCGCAAAGCCCGCAAAGAAGACAGGCTGAGGGCGATGGGTTTGGCGGCAGTTGTTTTCGTCTGCGTGTCAGGGGATCTATCCGCGCTCGCAGGATTGGTGTTGTAGAATCGTGCTGACATGGAATTCGCCATAAGCATCCAGATTGAGGAATTGCCGGAGGGGGTTTGGTTGGCTACTTCGGACAAACGGCTGGCGAGGCCCTCAACATCGCGCGGGACGTGGCGCGAAAACTGATAGAGGTACGCCGC
>Ga0181527_1001497_pt1 | contig 23989 bp, 21 predicted proteins | sample PEATcosm2014_Bin_30_FD_119762 | JGI IMG/M metagenome (GOLD analysis project Ga0181527, IMG submission 119762) | Peatland microbial communities from MTU Mesocosm Facility, Houghton, MI, USA - PEATcosm2014_Bin06_60_metaG | ecosystem: Environmental > Terrestrial > Soil > Wetlands > Peat | place...
CGTGCACCGGGTCTGATCGCTCTCATCGAGCACCGTCGGGTGGGCACCCCTGCCCGGCGTGACGGAGGCGTGTCTCCTACGAGCTGTCTTCGAGGACGACGCCAAAGGTCCCTGCCCGTACCCAGGCCACCACCGTCGCTTCGGCTGTAGTGGAGTCGCTGGTCACCTAGCGGCGAGGACTCGCGTGACCGTACTTGCGCGAGAGGGTACTCAGGAGCTTGTCTCCCGGTCCGAGAGCGCTGCGCCCACCTGATCGGCGATGAAGGCCGCGACGAGCAGGCGGTCGGATGACACCGGTGAGCCGGGCGTCGGGGCCATGACGAAGCGCCCGAAGGTCTTGCCGCGGTACTGGACGATGAGCTCGACTTCCCGTCCCGGCAAGCCGGTGCGATGGGCGCCCCAACGCAGCCCGCCCAGCGTGACCACGCCGAAGTGCTCGATGCGGGTTGGGTGGCGGTCCGACATCTCGGTCTCGAAACGGCAGTCCTTCAGCCCGAGCAGGGATGTCAGTTCAGCGGCGGCGCGCGCGACGACGGACTGCGCCGGCTCGCCTGCGGCGACCATCTCGGTGAAGTTGTGGATGAGGGCCACGTTGTTCGCCTCTTCGGAGGCGTCCTCCCGGTGGCCGCGACTGCGGGCGGCGATCTCGGTGATCGCTAGGCCCACCACCAGCAGGCTGATCTCGGTCTGGAGGTCGGGCCGGTAGGTGATGTTGAACGTCTCATAAGGCTTGGTAAGGAAGAAGTCGAACCAGGCCGCCGCCGACAGCGCGGCGAGCACGCCTGCGAAGCGACTACCGAACGAGCCGACAGCGACGACGACCAGGACCAGCACGAGCGCCGAGGCGGGCAGCGCGAAGTTGCTGCGGAACGGCACAAGGGCGGCAGAGACCGCTATCGGCAGAGCCAGGCCGCAACAGGCCGCTATCCAGCCCTTGTCGACCGCCTGAACCCAGCGCCTCATCGAGCGGCTCTCCCTGAGCGGGGCACGACCACGACGCTAGCGCCGCCGAGGCCCACCGATCATCCCAGAGCGGGCCGCGCAAGCTGGTCCACGCAGTCCACGTGCTCACTGGTCTCCAACTTGGGTGCGCCAACTGTACGCGTGAGGCTGGTAGATCTGCGACGATATACAGGTGAACAAGGGTGACAGAAGGCGGGGCTGACATGGCCGGACTGGCAGTTTCTGGCGTCTCGTCGGAGCTGGTGGGCCGACGCGTTCGCCTTCGTCCCTTGCGCGAAGACGACTACGAAGCCTGGAGCGAGGTGCGCTCCCGCTGCCGGGACTGGCTGCTTCCATGGGAGCCGCGGCCGGCCGGTGCGCCTTATCCGTCAGAAGACCGGACCAGCTTCGTCACTCGCTGCTCCATGCGCGAGCGCGAAAGGCAATTGGGCACTGGGTACGGTTTCGGGATCTTCGCGATGGGGCGATTCGTCGGCGAGATGAACCTCTCTTCGGTCTCGCGGGGGGCTTTTCAGAGTGCCTATGTCGGCTACTGGGTCGATCAGGCGCAGGCAGGACGGGGATACGTGCCGGAAGCCTGCGTGTTGCTTTTCCGCTTTGCGTTCGAGGAGCTCGGGCTCCACCGGGTTCAGATCTCGATCATCCCCCGCAACCGTCCGAGCCGCCGGGTGGCTCAGAAGCTCTGGCTACGCGGCGAGGGGATCGCCCTTCGTTACCTGGAGATCGACGGCCGGTGGGAGGACCACGTCCGCTATGCCCTGACAGCGGAGGAGTGGACCGAGCGCCGTGACCGGTACCTCCGCCAGTGGCTGTCGGGATCGTCGAACTGGTAGCTCGCTCGGTCAGTTCTGGCGGCGAACGACCGCCGGAGAGCACCTGAAGAAGCTCTCCACATCGCAGTCGCAGGTGTGCCACGGCACCTGCTCGCCGGCCGGCTGATCGAGGCGGACGGCCCGGGCGAAGAGCTCCACCGTTCCAGCCGACGTCGTGTCGAAGCTGAAGCCGAGCGCCTTCAGCGAGGTCGTGTCCACGCCGCGTCCGAACCGGAGCAGGTCCTCGAGCTCCGGGGGCAGATCGAGGAGGTTCAGGCGCACGAGGGGCGCAGCGGCCTCGCGTGTGAAAAGGGGCGGAAGCCGGAGGCGCCACGCCCCGGCGATCCGGGCGACCTGGCTCCACGGCAGGCAGCCGTCGGCGGCGACGTTGAAGACGCCCGGGACGCGCTCGCGAACGACGAGCTCGAAGCACCTCACGACATCGTCTTCACCGACGAACTGTACCTGCGGGTCGTAACCGGCGACCGTGGGGAACATCCCCCTCGCCAGGTTGCGGCTGATCGGTGTCTCGACGCTCGTCCCGAGCACGTTCGCACACCGGAGGACGGTCACGAGAATGTCCGGGTTGTCGTCGCCGAAGTCTCGGACATAGGTCTCGGCCTCGGTGAGTGAGCGTTCGAGGCGAGTTCTCGGCGGTCGGGAGCGGGGGGTGTCCTCGGCGAACCAGGCGGGGTCCTTCGGTCCCGCGCCGTAGACGACCGTCGAGGACCTCACCACGACGTGGCGAACCGACGATCCCGGCGCGCCGGCCGCGGCCAGGAGGTTCATCGTGCCGATGACGTTGACTTCGTGAAGGTCGCGGCCGCCCGTCCTGGTCGAGTCGACCAGCAGGAACGTGTGCACGATCGTGTCGACCTCGGTTGAGCTGACGACTCGCTCCAGGAGCGAGTAGCTCTCGTCTGCCCGGACGTACTCGGTGCGCTCGAGCCTGACGGACGGCTTGCCGGCGCCAATACCGAGGATCATCTCGACTTCGGGGTGCTTCTCCAGCGCGGCCGCCACCTTGCCGCCCCAGAACGTGTCGAGACCGGTGACGAGAATGCGGTGGCCCATCGTCTCAGCCGAACCAGACGCTGACGCGCTCGGTCAGCATGTCGTAGAGCTCGTCCTGGACCCGTTGGCGGATCGCGTCCGCCTCCTTGACGACACGGCTCAGCGGGTAGCGCTCGAGAGCGGGTTCGACATCGAAGACCACGGGGTCCAGCACACGGAAGCGGAACTTGGCCGGCAGGTAGACCAATGTCCCGAGCACCGGGCCAAACAGCAGGTGATTGAGCGTGACGGGAACATAAGGCATCCCGAGCGCCTTGCCCAGCACCGGGAGCTTGAACAGCAGCGGCATGGCCTCCTCGGCCCCGACTACCGCGATGGGGACCACGGGCACGCCGGCTCGCATGGCGGTCTCGACGAAGCCGCCTCGGCCGAAGCGCCGAAGCTGGTACCGCTCGTTGCTCGGCTTCGAGGGTCCCTTCGCCCCCTCCGGGAACGCGAGCACGAGCTGGCCGTCGTCATGGAGCAGCCGGTGCGCGTTGTCGGGATGTGCCGGTATCCCGCCGGCGCGGTTCCAGAGCGTTCCGAGGACCGGCACCGTACGGAACCAGTGGTCGGCCAAGCCGTAGACGGGGCGCCCGAGCTCGGTCTCGACGCCCTGCATGATCATCGGCGCGTCAGCCGGGATCGCTCCGCCGTGATTTGCGACCAACAGGGCTCCGCCTGTCGGGGGGATCTTCTCGAGTCCCTCCCACTCCACACGGAACCACCGCTCGTAATAGAAGCGACCGACCTTTCGTACAATGTCCCTGAGGTGCTCGGAGCGTCCCCAGGCGTCGACGTCGTCCTTGCGAACATCGGCTGGGTCGATTTCTGCCGGCAATGCCTCCAACTGCCTGCGCACCACGACCTGGAGCGTAGCCCCAGCCTGTTGAAACCCTGTAGGTGCTACCGCCTGCGGTCAGGGTCGGCCGGCCGAGACGAAACCCGGCCAGTACATCGGGTAGTAGGCGACGTTCGTCCCGACCTCTGCTGCCTGAATGATCGTCTGGGTCCCGTACGGTCCAGAGCCGATGTAGATCGCGACGTGCGTGATCGGCAGGGGGCCGTCGTTGGCGAAGTGGTAGAAGAGGAGGTCGCCCGGTTCGATGGCCGCCAGGCTGACATGGGTGGACTCCGCATCTTGGACAGTCGCCCCGTGCAACAGCTCGACTCCCGCCGCGGCCCACACGACCATCACGAGGCCCGAGCAGTCGACGCCCTGGCGGCTCGCTCCGCCCCAGACGTAGGGCACGCCCAGGTAGGACTCCGCTTCTGCCACGGCCGCCAGACCTTGAGGAGTGGTTCCAGCCGGAACCAGCGGTTCTCCGTATCCGGGCTGACCACTGCCGGTTCCCGGTCCGAAGGGCCAAGCTCCGCCGCCTGCGTCTGTATCGTTGCTTCCACTGCTGGCGTGATGGTGCTTGTCCGCAGCGGCCTTGGCGGCCGCAGCGGCCTTGGCGGCCTCGGCGGCCGCAGCGGCTTCGGCGGCTTTGGCAGCTGCGGCTGCAGCGACAGCGATCTCCTGCTCGCGCTCCAGGGTGAGCTGGTACAGGCGCCCCTTCACCTGGCGGAGAGCCGACTCGAGGTTCAACGTCGCCGCCTCGGCGACAGCCCGAGCCTGGTCAGAGGAGAGCCGGGCCTGCGCCCTGGCCATCAGGGTCCTCGACTGGGTCGCCTGTTCGGCGGCCAGGCGACCGCTGACCAGGTGCAGCTGGCTCACGGCTGTCTCGAGAGAGTGAACGACGATGTCCGAGTAGACCGCCGCGCTCTCGGCGTCATTCACGCTCGAGTCGAAGACGGCGCCAACCTGAGCCGCAAATCCGTCGCCGGTCACGTAGGCCTCGACCGCGGCAGCCTGTGCGCGGGCTCGTGCAGCCACGAGCTGGTGCCGGGTCGCCTTCAGCCGCAGCTGCGTCTCGGCGAGAGTCGCCTGGTCCTCCTGGAGCAGGACCGTCTCCTCGTCGTATTCCTCAGCCTCGGCCGATACCTCGTTCTGGTCGGTCGTGATCTGCTCGGCGAGCGCCTGGGCGCGAGCCTGGAGAGATCCGATCTGCGAGTTGGTACGGTTGATGGGGCTGGGCGTCGCTCCAGCCGGTGTGGCGACCACAAAGAGTGAAGCTGCTAAGGCAAGGACGGTCGCGACGGCCCCGATCGTGCCTACCGGGTGCCGCCTCTTGAGCAACATGTCTTAACTTTGGTCACATTAGTCACGGCTGTCAACTGAGTAGTGGCTGAGCAGGTGCTCCTGATCGGCAAATGACAGCGCGCGGAGCCTCAGAAGTGCTGGACTGGCCTCCGGCAGCGGCCGTGGAGCGGTCTCGGGGACGTAGCCCAACCGGCAGAGGCAGAGCGCTTAAAACGCTCACAGTGAGGGTTCGAGCCCCTCCGTCCCCACTTTCGTCCCCACCAGCCGCTGGCCGGCTCGTGGGTCGCCGGGCCGTTCGAGATCGCAGCCCGTCGTCGCACCCCGGGCACGCCGAGGCCGTGACGGTCCCCAGCCCGGGCGCACTGGGCAAGTTCTGAACCAAAGCTCAGGAGAAACACAGAAAGCACGCCTATCCTCAGACCATCGCTGCCGCTCAAAGGAGTGCCTGACGTGTTCTCGCTCGGTTACGCCTGGAACGAGCTTCGCCGCCGCTGGGGGCGGACACTCGTGACCGCTTTCGGACTCGCTGCGGGAGTCGGTCTCGTCATGGGCATCATCGGTGTCTCCCAGGGACTCTCCGATGCCCAGAACAGCGTCCTTTCCCCCCTTGGGTCAGTCGGGACGGACATCATCGTCACCCGCACCGTTGCGCCGACCACCTCTCAGACCACCACGACCACGACCATACCGTCGCGCGGATTCGGCGGGGGCAGCTTCCCGGCCGGCGGAGGCGGGGGCTTCACCGGCGGTGGGGGCGGGGGCTTCTTCGCCCGCGGCGTCCCGGGTGCCAGCTCCGCCGACAGCTCGCAGGCCGCGACGCTGCTCAACAACAACGCCTCGGTGATCACCGACCTCGCCAAGCTCGGCCCGGCCGGGACCCAGTTCACCCACGACTTCTTCGTGCCCGGCACGCTCATCACCTTCCCATCGGTCGCGATCGGCGACGTCGCGAAGATCCCCGAGGTGACCTCGGCCGTCGGCGCGCTCTCCCTGGAGGCGCTGCACGAGAGCGGCACGGTGCCGAAGATCAGCGACACGTACAAGACCGGCGGCCAGACGATCTCGACCACCGTGAAGCCTCCCAAGCTCACCGCTGCTCAGACCGCCGCAGAGCGGGCCTGCATCACCAAGCTGTTGCAGAAGACCTTCGGCAGCGGGACCGGAACGACCACCGGTGGCACCTTCCCCCCTGGTGGAGGCTCAGGCGCCGGCGGCGGACGGTACAACTTCGGGGGCTTCGGGTCGAACCCGGCGTTCGAGAAGTGCCTCACCCCGGCCCAGATCAGCTACCAGCAGAAGGTCACCGTACCGGAGGAGACCATCACCCGGGTGCTCAACCCGCCGACGACCAACACCGCCACGTCCAGCTACAGCGTGGCCGGCGTGGACCCGACGAATGAGACCACGGGCCTGATCACCAAGTCCCAGCTCGTCAAGGGCACCTGGTTCACCAGCAACCCTGCCGACGAGGTGCTCGTCAACACGGCCTATGCCAGCACCAAGGGCCTGAAGGTCAACGGGACCGTCACGATCAACTCCAAGAGCTACAAGATCGTCGGCCTGGTGTCGCCGACCCTCACCGGCAACGTCGCGGACATCTACTTCCCGCTTTCCACGATGCAGAGCCTCGCCTCCGCACCGGGTTACGTGAACGAGGTGCTGGTATCGGTGAAGAGCGCCTCGGAAGTCGCCGCGGTCACCGCGGCGATCAAGAAAGAGCTCCCCGGCGCCACGGTGCTCACCTCCAAGACGCTCGCCGACTCTGTGAGCGGCAGCCTCAACAACGCCCACAAGCTGGCCAACGACCTGGGCGGCGTTCTCGCCATCGTCGTCCTGCTCGCCGCGTTCCTGATCGCCGGCCTGCTCACCCTCTCGAGCGTCGCCAAGCGCGTCCGTGAGATCGGCTCGCTCCGGGCGATCGGTTGGACGCGCGGCCAGGTCGTGCGACAGGTCATAGCCGAGACGATCGGCATCGGCATAGTCGGCGGGGTGATAGGAGTCGCGATCGGGGCCGGAGTCTGCGCGGTCATAGCCGCCGTGGGTCCCGGGCTGTCGGTCACGGCGACCGGGCTCTCGGTGAGCGCCTCGCACCTGAGCAACCTCGTCGGTCAGTCCACCGTGGGCACAACGACATCGATCGTGCACCTCTCCGCGCCGGTGCACGTCACCACGATCCTGCTCGCATTCGCCGGGGCGCTTGTCGGCGGCCTCATCGCAGGAATCATCGGCGGCTGGCGCGCAGCGCGGCTCGCGCCTGCTTCAGCGCTGCGGGACCTCGGCTGATGGCCACGACACCGGGCATGGAGACTGGAAAGGACGACGAGACGATGACGGAGACCGAACGGGCACAGGCGGCGGGAACGCCGTCCGCGCAGTCCGCCCCCACCCCCCTCTACGAGCTGTCGCGCCTCGAGCGGACCTTCTCCAAAGGAGGCGTCGTCGTCAAGGCCGTCCGCGGGGTGGACCTCGTCATCCACAGCGGGGAGATGATCTCGCTGGAGGGCCCGAGCGGGTCGGGCAAGACCACGCTCTTGCAGCTGCTCGGCGCCCTCGACAGCCCCACCGGTGGCTCGATCCGCTTCGAGGATCGCGACCTTGGCGGGCTCAGCGACAAGGAGCTGACGAAGATCCGCGCAGAGGAGATCGGTTTCGTCTTCCAGCACTTCAACCTCATCCCGACGCTCACCGCCGAGGAGAACGTCGCCATTGCGATGTTCCCGAACCACGTCCACGCGCACGAGCGCCTGGAGCGCGCCAAAGAGCTGTTGAACCAGGTCGGGCTTGGGCCCCGCTTGGGCCATCTGCCGTCGCGGCTCTCCGGCGGCGAGCAGCAGCGCGTCGCGATCGCCCGGGCGCTGGCGAACAGCCCGAGCGTCATCATCGCCGACGAGCCGACCGGCAACCTCGACTCGGACACTGCCAAGGAAGTCATGGCGACATTGAACGCGCTGCGCGAGAGCGCCAAGGTGACGATCGTGATCGCGACCCATGACGAGGACGTCGCCCGGCTCACCGACCGCCGGATTCGTATCCGCGACGGGAAGATCCGAGAAGTCTCCGCCGCCTAATCACCCAGCATCGGCTCGTCGGTCTCCGGCGGGTCATGGCACGAGACAGCGCCCGTGCACGCGCTCTGCCGTCATCGTCATTCGCGTCCTGGATACACCCGGGGGGTATGCTGATCGTCGTGGAGCCGACCGTGCGACGGGGCTACAGCGACGACAAGGATGCTGTCCGCAAGCGCCTGCGGCGCATCGAGGGACAGATGCGGGGCCTGCAGCGCATGGTGGACGAGGACCGGTACTGCATCGACATCCTCGAGCAGATCTCGGCTGCCACGAGGGCTCTCCAGTCGGTGGCCCTGCAGCTGCTCGAGGGTCACATGGCCCACTGCGTGGCCGACGCGGTCAAGAGCGGCGGTGACCAGGCGACCGAGAAGCTCGGCGAGGCGTCGGCCGCCATCGCACGTCTGATCCGTTCGTGAGCGCGGCTGCGGCGAAGGTGGCCCGTTCGGAGCCCTCGTGATGGCTGGCGCGGTGCTGCTGGCCGGCATCGGCTGGCTCGATGCCATCGGGAGGAGCCTGAGGGAGGGCTTCTTCATGTTCTGGGAGACGTTGTGGCCCCTCATCTTGGGTTTCACGCTTTCCGGCGCGGTGCAGGCCTTCGTCAGCCGCGAGGCCATGCAGGCGAAATTGGGCGACCATGGACCAGCGGCGGTGGCCCGGGCTTCCGGCTACGGCATGGCCTCCTCTTCGTGCTCGTATGCGGCAAGCGCCATGGCGAAGTCCCTCTTCGTGAGGGGAGCGGACTTCGTGGCGGCGTTGGTGTTCATGGTCGCCTCGACCAACCTCGTGATCGAGCTGGGCATCGTGCTCATCGTGCTGATGGGCTGGCAGTTCGCGGCGAGCGAGTTTGTCGGCGGGGTCATCATGATCGTGCTGCTCGCACTGGGGGGCGGCTTCTGGCTGCGGGGGAGGCTGGTCGTCGAGGCCAGGCGGCGACTGGCGGGCGATTCCGGGCACGATGAGGGGCACGATCACGGGCACCCGGCATCTGGGAGCGTCGCCCTTCAGCACGAGCCCTGGGCCACGAGACTGCGCTCCAAGGGTGGATGGGCCGATGCGGCCACCTACACCATGGCCGATCTCACAATGCTGCGAAGGGAGCTGGCGATCGGCTTCACCGTGGCCGGGTTCCTGGCCGTCGTGGTGCCTGTTCAGGTCTGGAGCACGGTCTTCGTCCAAGGACATGGCAGCTGGACGACGCTCGAGAACGTCGTCGTCGGCCCGTTCATCGCGATCATCAGTTTCGTCTGCTCGATCGGCAACGTCCCTCTCGCCGCGGCGCTGTGGAAAGGGGGAATCTCTTTCGGTGGAGTGGTCTCGTTCATCTTCGCCGACCTGATCAGCCTTCCCCTGCTGCTCATCTACCGCCGTTACTACGGGACGCGCCTCATGCTGCGGATGCTGGCGGTCTTCTGGGGGGTGATGTCGGTTGCCGGGCTCGTCACCGAGGTCCTGTTCCGAACGGCAGGCCTCGTACCCACAACACGGCCGGTCCAGGTGGCGCCGGCGCACTTCTCCTGGGACTACACGACCTACCTCAACGTCGTGTTTCTCGTGGTCTTCGCCGTTCTCTACTGGGCATATCGCAACAGGGCCCGCTTGGGAGGCGCTGAAGGCCGCGTCCTCGACCCGGTGTGCGGGATGCAGGTCGAGGCGGCCAACGCGCCCGCCACCGTGGTGCAGGACGGGAAACGGTTCTACTTCTGCTCGGATCGCTGCCTGCTGCGCTTCGAGGCGGACCCGGCGCGTCATGCCGCCGGGACTCGCAACCCCAACGAGGTCGCCGGGTCCGCGTCAGTTCCGGTGTCCTTCGGCCGCCTGGGCAAGAGACCGGAGGGAGACGGGCACTAGCCCGCATCATCCACGCGACCCATCGGAGCGGCCCTGTGACACCTGATGGCGGCCGGCCACCGGTCGAGGATGCGGAAGATCCGGCGCCGTGCCGAGCCCGCGATGCGCCGGGGTGCGTGGAAGATGCCCCGTTCGAACACCGACAGTTCCCCTCACCGAGAGGGCCTTGGCGCGTCCCTGGCGAACTCGGGTCATGTGGCGGCGTGAATGACCAGGGCCAGCGAGGAGCCGGCAGAGCCGGTGTCGGCCGAGTACCGGCGACGCCTCGCAGACGCCGTCACGTGCTAGAGAGATCGGTGCATGAACGAGAAGGAGCTCAGCGACGAGTCGCCCCGCGACGAGCACCGCAGCGGTCCACGCCGAAGCGGGCTTGGTTGGGCGGACATCGGAGTTTCCGCGCTGCTGATACTTGTTGTCTCGGTCCCTACCATGGCCGTTGAAGAGGACTGGCATGGTCGTCCGATGATCGACGGGCCGACTCACCTCTGGATCATCGCCGCCTGCCTCGTGGCAGCTGCCTTCCTGGTCGGCGGGGTGGTCGCCGGGCGCCGCCGACCGTCCGCGGCGCCAGAGCATGCCACGGCCGCCGCGAGCCTGGCTGTGGCCGTGCTGTTCGTGGCCGCCGTGACGCGCAGGCTATGGCTGGTTCACGAGGGTGTGCCCGTCGGCGTGGCGCGTCTGTGGCTCCTAGGAGCTGTGGCGGCCCTCTTCCTGAGTGCGGCGGGGTCGCTGCTCGGCCGTCGGCTCACGACCGACAGACGCTTCGGTTCTCGCCGCCCGGCCGACGATCGCGACCGCGTGCAGCCCCAGGTCCCCACCGACGCCGTCTAGGCCTGGCGTACCGACCGACTGTTTCCTCCCGGGCGCCATCGCCTCGGCACGAGGCTCGCGGGCACGACGCACGCTGCCAACGGCTCGACTCCCTCGTGCCCGGCACTGACCACGACACCGTTGGCGAGCGAGCCGGGGTTTGGTCAGGACTCCGGCCGGATTGGGCCGCTTCAGCCGGCTGAGACTCCCGATGGACTTGTGCCGAGAGAGGCAACGATGGCTGTACCCCAGGCCGTGAGCTTGCCCGTACTCAGGTTGGTCATGGTGTTGGGGTCTACCCAGTTCCAGACGAACATGAGCGCGCCGTTGAACCCCAAAGGGATCGCCTTGTGCTTCAGATAGGTCAGGAAGTCCTTCCCCCACGACAGCTCAACCGACCCTATCCCGTTGAAGATGCCGTACTCGGTGCCGACAAAGGGGAAATGGCCGATGTACTGGCCGACGAGCGAGTTCCAGGTTTTGAGCGTGCCCCCGCAGAAGCAGGAGTTCCTGTTCGGGTACCGATGGTTGGCGATCAACAAGTCGGGCTTGCCCAAGAGCGCGCCGTCGTAGCGGATGAGCGCGCCGACATAAGTGGGGTCGAAGACCCAGGACCAGTCAGCCGTGTCGGCGATGATGACGGCGCGATAGCCCATCGTCGTCCGGCAGTACCGCAGCATCTTCTCCGACATCACGAGCCACTGTTCCCAGTTGATCCGGTTCGGCTCGCCGAGCGGCTCATAGATGACGCTGGGATTGTCGCTGAACATGCGGGCGACAGCCTTCATCATCGGGTATTGGTCGGGGTAGTCCCTGAGCACCGAAGAGCCTTCGCCGAGCGCGTCCCACCAGCACAGAACAACGTATAGGCCTTCGGATGTGGCGGTGTCGACGATCGTGCGCAGCCGGGCAAGATAGCCGTTCTTGCCGCCGGGAATATAGGGGTCGCTTGCGTAGATCGCTGCTGAGATGGGGATCTTGACGGTGTTGAAGCCGAGCGCCTTCACGCGAGCGAACATGGCTTTGCGGTGCGTGTAGGCGTTCGCAGTGACGGAGGCGAGCGCGGGATCCGCCTTTCTGTCGGTCTCGTAGAACGGCATCGCGTAAACGATCACTCCCCGCATGACAAAGCGCCGCCCCGAGCTCAGCTCGAGTCTGTCTCCGACGACCTTCAGCACCGGGAGACGGGTCACCCGAGGGCTGCGACCCGGCGTGCTCGTGGATGTCGTGGTCGCTAACGTCGTCTTCGGCAGGGGCAGCCCGACCAGCCCGCTCGAACATGCCGTGTTCACGAGCGCCATTACGAGGGCAACCGCGACCGCTGGGGCCCCATGGCGGCTGGCGAATCGGACACATGAGAATTCACGGCTGGCACGAGCGCTCATGAGACAGGCCCGGGACGACGGAGACGACGGTGGACGCTGGTATCGTGACGTCGTCCATCTGGGCTGCGCACCTTCGAGCGGAGAGGGAGGTCGAGGTGGCAACGTTGCTCGTAGCGAGCGCCGGTGGCCATCTCCAGGAGCTCTTCGAACTCTTTCCCCGGCTCGACTTGGCCGATGACGCCGATACGACGTGGGTGACCTTCGACACGCCCCAAGCGCGCTCGCTGCTTGCGGGAGCCGATGTCGTCTACGCGCCCTATCCGCGGCCCCGGGACCTCGCCGTCACAGTTCGGCACGCCGCGCTCGCCCGGCGTGTGCTGAGGGGAAAGAGGCGCTTCTCCCACGCCATCAGCACGGGGAGCAGCATCGCCGTGCCGTTCCTCACCGGTGCCCGCCTTAGCGGTGCGTCGTGTCATTACATCGAGAGTGCCACTCGCCGGACCGCGCCATCCCTCACTGGCCGCATCCTAGCGTGTGTCCCGGGTATCTCTTTCTACGCTCAGGTCCCGACCTGGAGAGACCCGCCGTGGCATTACAGGGGAGACGTCTTCGACGGTTACGAGGCGACCGAGGGCCTCCGGCGACCAATCAGAAAGGTGGCGGTCGCGGCCGGCTCATCGGAGAGCTATGCCTTCCGGCGGTTATTGGAGGCCGTCGTGCAGGTGCTCCCCGAGGGCGTCGAGGCGACCTGGCAGACGGGGTCTACGCCGGTCGACGGGCTACCGATCGAGGCCAGGCCGGGCGTGCCGAGCGAGGAGCTCGAGGCCGAGTTCGCCGCCTCCGACGTCGTCATCACGCACGCGGGAGTCGGTCTTTCGCTCCTCGCCCTCTCCTCTGGCCGCTGCCCGGTCCTCGTGCCGCGAAGAGCCGAGCGAGGAGAGCATGTCGACAACCACCAGTGCGAGGTGGCCGGCGAGCTCGACCGGCGGCGTCTAGCGGTCGCGTGCGAGGCGGACGAGCTGACGACCGAGGTGCTGGAAAGGGCGGCCGCTCGCTCGGTCGCTCGCGTGAAGTCGCCCCCGGTCTTCCATCTCGTCGTGCCGAAAGCCCGCTCGTGACGATCCCGCCGGGAGCGGCTTTCGAGGCGACGGAGGCATGGAAGATTCGGGGTGAGGATCACGCGCTCGACGACCCGAGTGCCGTCGGCCCCTTCAACAGGGCGAGCTTCACGAGGTCGTATGTGTTCCCGAGACTGTCGCGTGGTCCAGGCAAGGAGAAGGTCGCAATCAACGGGGCCAGCATGATCAAGGCCCATGGCATCGGGGCAAAGGGCATGAGGATGATCGGGCTCAGGGCGGTCACGAAGGGCCAGAGCCTCCGGTAGCTGAACCTCACGATCTCCCGGCGGACGACCCGCTGGATGTAGAGAAGGCTCACGAGTGAGCAGACCGTCGCGGCCCCGTAACCCGTGACGCCGAGATGCGGTACGAGGATGACCACGGCGGCGGCAGTGCAAGCTTGTCCGATGATCGTGGCCGTCACGTTTGGCATGTTGCGCCCGCGCGAGTACAAGAGGGTCGATTGGATGAACGCCGGCGCGCGGAGGAACGTGACGAGCGACAGAAGGGCGAACACGTCGATGGCCGGCGTCCAGCTCCGCCCGAAGAGGGTGGGGACGATCCAACGGGCGTTCGCTGAGATGAGCGCGATCGGCACGCCCACCGCGAGGAGCTGGAGCACCGATCCCTCTTCGAGACCCCGTCGCAGGCGTGAGCGATCGTCGCCGACGCGGGACATCGACACGAGCCCGAGGCGCCAAGCACCCCTTTGGGCGAAGGCGACCGTGTCGACGAGCCGGAGCGCGAACGACACGTACCCGATGCCGGCCGCTCCGCGATAGACACCCACAACGATCGGGATCGTCAAGGCTCCTATGCCGCCGATCCAGCCGGAAGCCGAGTACGAGGTGCCATGGCCGAGGAGGGCCCGGGCGGTCGAGTTCGACCAACGCAGCCGGGGCCGCAGGCCCGACAGCACGAGGCTGGCGAGCAACAGCCACGTCTGCCATGCGAAGAACCCGGCCACGAGCGACCACGCCCCGAAGTGCATGAGCGCGAGCGGCACGGAGACCGCGTAGAGCACGATGTCTCCGCTTATCTCGATGAGGCCCATCTTGCGGTAGTCGAAACGCCGCTCGATACGCGCCTGCGCCGGCGCCCACATCACATTCACCGGGATCGAGAAGACGAGCACGCGAAACACGTCGAGAGCCTGATCGGAATGGACGAACGTCCCCGCAGCGAACGACAGGCCGAAGGCCGCCAGGGCGACGGCCAGGGACGACACGAGAAGGTAGGTGAACGCCACGTGGTAGAGCTCGTCGGACGGTTCGGACGGCTGCCTGATGAGGAAGACCTCCGTTCCCCCCTGGGCGAGCATGGCCCCGAGGGCGACAAAGATCGCCGCGCCGCTGTAGATGCCGTACGAGCTCGGTCCGAGCACACGGACGACGATCGTGACGCCGCCGAGGCGGATCAGCCCTCCTATCCCCTCGCGGGCTGTCAGGTAGGCTCCGCCGCGCACCGTCAGATGACGTAGCGATCCGAAAGCAGTGGGGTTGCCGGGCTTTCCAGGCGGCTCCAGGCCCTGATCGGAGTCCGTCACGATCCGGCGCGACCGTGACCGGTTCGCAGGGGTGTAGCGGTCCCCGCGCTCGGATTCGTTGTCCGCATGGGTCGCGATGCTACGTTCTGTATAACCAGGCGATCGATCGTTCGGGTTGCGGCTCGAAGTGATGGATGGCTCAGGAGGTAGCATGTTGAACCAGGACCAGATGGACCGGATCGGGTACCCGCGATCGCTAGCGGCGCGCCGGGCACGTCCGTGGAGGAACAGGCCGCCCCGCAGGAGCGTCATCCTCGCGGACCAACTCGACGCGTATCTCGGTGTCACCGCCCCGATGCGGCGAAGACCGCTCGGGGCCGGCCTGGTCGCGCAGAGCGCTTTTGTGGACGCCGGGCCCGTTCTGCCGCGCACCGGCGGCGGCCAGGGCCGCTGAGGGGGCGGCGAACCGAGCCGGTCCCGGCGGCCGGGACCGTCAGGCCGTGTCGGGCCGAAGTTCCTCGTCGGGCCGAGACTGGCCCAGCAAGGAGGCCAGGGCGGCAAGTTGCGACTTCCACCTGTCGAGTTGCAGTGCGAGGGCATCCCCAGCTCGGTCCTCGCAGGCCTGGAGGCTGCCAAACGCGTGCCTGAGGCCCGATGCGATCGAGGCAGGGTCGTTGGCGGCGGCGAGGGCGAACGGGAACAGCTCGCGACAAAGCGGCCAGTCGCTGATCAGGAGCGGTTTCCGGGCGTAAACGGCTTCGTACGCGCAGCGCATTACCGAGGTCGGTTCGGTGGTGAGCGCCACGACGACGTCCGCCTCCACCACCAGCTCTTGGTACCGGGCTGCGGAGAGGAAGCCGACGAACGAGACGTTGGGAGGGGCGCTGCTGGCGAGCTGTGGCGGCAGGTCTTCCAGTCGCCCGGTGACGAGCAGGTCTATCTCAGGAACGAGCGCCGCGGCCGCGACTGCTTGGTCGACTGGTTCGTCACCGGCGAATCGTGAGACGAGAAGCGCCTGTGGGCGGCGCCCGGCTCCGCGCGGCGAGCTCTTCAGCGATGCCCAGGGACCAGGTGCCTCGTGGACGACAAGCCCGTGGCCTCCCCACTCCCGCACGGTCTCGACCCACGACTGCGCAGTGACGAGGGTGACATCCGCATGCCGGACGAGGTACCGGTGCACCGGGAGGAGGCGAGCCGAGACACGGTCGCCCTGCTTCCCGAAGGCCCCAGGATGGCTGTCGAGGGCGAACGGGACGCCGCGTAGACGCGCCCACGCGAGCGCGATGAGCCCGAGCAGAACCGGCGGGTTGGTCGTCACGACAGCCCGGGGATCCTCGCGGACGAGGTAGGCCAGGGTGAGCAGGCTGCTCACCGCGTAGCGGACGGCCGGAGGTGGGCGGCGCCCCTCGACGGGAGGGAAGAGGACATAAGCGCGGCCGCCGAGCGACTCGGCGATCTCCACGCTGCGCCCGGCCACCGCGCCCCAGGCCATGAACGCGAGCGGAGCTCGGGAGCGGCCGCGACGCGTGCATGGCCGGCCTCTCCGTTGCCGACCGGCCGTCATCCCCGTCTGGTCTATCATTTGCGAACCATGGAGCCAGGAGGTGGTGTCGGCTCGCGACCTGGGCTCCCCACCGTCTCGGTCGTGATACCGACCTATAAGCGGGTAAGCCGGCTCGCGAGCTGTGTGCGGGCTCTGCTCGCGGACCCGGCCACGAACGAGGTCGTCGTGGCCGTCGACGGCTCCGGTGACGGGTCCTATGAGCTCGCGACCGGCCTCGGAGCGAAAGACAGTCGGGTGGTGGCCTTCGAGCAGGCCCACGCCGGCACGCACGCGGCGCGCACCGCGGCGGTCGAGAGAGCCGCCGGCGAGGTCGTGCTGATGGTGGACGACGACGTCATCGCCGGCGAAGGACTGGTCACCGGCCACGCCCTGCGTCATCGCGAGACCGACCACCTCGTCGTGGTCGGTTACATGCCTGTCGTCGCGGCCGACGACGACTCGGCGAACCGGGTTTTCTCCCGGATCTACACACACGAGTACGAGTCGCACTGCGACGAGATCGAGGTCGATCCGAGGCTCGTTCTCCTGCACCTGTGGGGTGGCAACGTGTCACTGCGGCGCGCGGACTACCTCTCGATCGGCTTCCTTCGGACCGGTGCCGAGGCGTGGAAGCACCAGCACGAGGACCAGTACATGGGCATCCGCTTTCACCAGGCGGGCTTGACCGCGGTATTCGACCGCGCGCTGTACGCGCAGCACCGGTACCGCCGAGGCGCGGACGCGTTCCTGAGGGACGCCCGCACCCGGGGTGCGGCTCAGTGGCAGCTCCACTCTCTGTTCCCCGAGCTCCTCGGTGCGTTGGATCGCGACTGGGCGTGCGCAGGGCTTCCTGCTCCCGTGCGATCGCTCGTTCGGTGGGCTGGCACCCCGGAGCGAAGTAGCTATGTGGCCAAGCCGCTTGTTCTAGCCGCGCGCACCGCGCACCAGATGCGCCTCGAGGGTGCCGAGTCCGCCGCCTACCGGCTCGCGAGACGCGTGGAGCTCCAAACCGGCACCCGGTCGGCAGTCTCCCAGTAGTCTCGGGCCCGCTGCCTCACTTCCTGGGGTCGGGTCGGCATGACCGGTGCATCGCTCACGGCTTTGGAGCGGGCAGCGCGGCGAGCAGTTGCGGACCGGCCTCGGCGCTCGACTCGATGCCCGGGCTCGGACTGCGCCTACCCCAGCAGATGCAGGCAGCGGCGATGCCAGCCGCGACGAAGAGCGGCTCGGGCAGACCACCGGAGGTCATGTAGGGGTAGATGACATCCATCGGGACGAGCACAACCACGAGCGCTGCCACCGCGTTGCCAAGCGCAGTCGGAGTGGCGGAATCTTCGAGGTCTTTCCGCCGTGCCTGGCGCCGGGACTGGTCGTAGAGGGCGATCATCTCGCCACCGAACACGATAAGGAGCGGAATCCCACCCGCCATCAGCATCGTCACGTACTGCGACTCGGTGAACTGCCAGGTGATCGCTTCGGGCAGCGCCTGGCCCCAGCCGGTGAGTGGCCTCTCCATGATGGCGGGGAAGTACTGGCCGGTCCAGATCTGCCAGCGGAACGAGACCGTCTGGGGCACGAGATGATTGCGCCCGCTCCCCGCCGATGAAGCGAACTCGGTATCGAGCCGCTTCGCGAAGTAAGAGCCTCCGAAGACCGCCGCGACTATCACCCCCGAGATCAGCCATCGCACCATCTGCTTCCTACGCCCCGCCCAGACACCGAGCAGGATCGCTCCGCCGATCGCGCCCGCGAGAGCAGAGATCTCAGCGGTCAGGATGAGCGACACCGCGCCCAGAAGCAGGATGATGGCGACGACACGGCGAGAGATCGGGAGCTCCACTCCGAAGAGCAGGCATGCAAACCCGGTCAGCAAGACGACGAGGAGGTACCCGGCGAGCGGGGTCCAGTGGGGGAACGGCCCGGTCGCCCGAGCGAAGACCGAATAGGCGTAACTCTCAAAGACGCCTCCACCGGTCACGTGCGCTATGGCGCGGTTGACTGCCGGGCTTCCGGTCTGTTGCAAGTACGCCACGAAGTCGACCGGCAGGCTGGCGAGAAGAAGGCAGGCGACCGCGGTGCGCCGCTCGGCTCTTCTGGGCAGGCTCACTGCGATGGCGCGGTACAAGATCAAGAACTGAAAGGGTCCGATCAGCGGGTCGAGCGTCGAGTAGCTGACACCAGTGTGCAGGTCGAGTGCGTCGAGAAGGCCAAGCACCAGCCAGCCTCCACAGAAGGCGAACAGCATCCAGTCGAATGCCTGCCACCGGAACTCGGCTCGACGGGGCGCGACGAGGAGGAGGATCATCCCGACCACGGCGATAAGCGCCTCGGAGAGGTTGACGTTCGGGATAGGGAAGCCCTTCTGGAAGCCGGAGGTGATCGGCACCAGCGAAGCGAGGAGGTAAGCGCCGAAGGCCGGTCTCGCTGCGACGACCGTCGCGACGATCAAGCCCAGAAACAGCGCGAGGCCGTCCAGCGGCTTGCGCGCGACGGCCGCGCCGATCATTGCGGCACCGAAGATGCAACTGGCCACGAGTAGCCCGGGCCGCGGTCGGGCAAGCAACCATGCTGTCCCGGCTTCGTCGGGCTCCGGCCGAGGGCGAGCTGGGACCTGCCCAGGGACCGTGACGACCGAGCTCATGGGACGTTCCGACGACCGGCGCCCCCCCGTTCAGCGATCCGACGCCTCGGGCCGCCCTGGCGCGGTTGCTGGGCGGCGGGATGCCCGTTCGTTGCCCGCTCGGCTTCTGCAGGGGGCAGGTTTGCGAGCTCGGGCTTCGTCGGAGCTGACCAACGCTCGCGAACACCGCCACTTGGCACCAGAAACGCCCAGTCGGGAGTGTGACCGAGCTCGCGGAGCCGGCGAACCGTGTCGCGAAGCGTGGCCAGAGGCGTTCCCTGAGCGACGCACAGCACCACGATGGGCGTTCTGGTGTCGAGGCCTTCGAAGACGCTCTTGCCACCGAGGTTCACCTTACGGAAAGCGACACCGTGGTTGCGGGCAGCATTCTGGATGGTCCGCTGCAGCTGAGCCACCGCGACCGGATCGTATCGACCGACGCCGACGGTGCCGATTTGGATCTGTTCGTCCGGGAGGGTCTGCTGCCAGTGGGCGAGAATCGAGATCGCAGCAGCAGGCGTGAACAATCCCTCCCACGAGGGGCACTCGACCTCGGACCGCAGGTCGGCCAGGTCGTCGGTACGTGGGTCGGATCGCTCCCAGGCCACCGCCAGAACGAGGCCGAGCAGAAGGCCGAGCACGCCCCCGAGCGCTCCTGTCTTGACCTTGCCGGGAGTGGAGCGAACCCCGCTGCTGGCGTCCTTCACCAACACGACGTACCCCGAGGCCGGCGACAGTGGGATGGCCGGGGAGAGGGGACAGTAGTACTGCACCTCGGCCGCCGCGGCGATGCTGGTGTTCGGCGGCCTGGTCTGCGGTTTGGAGTCGACGAAGTTGACCGAGCAATCTGCGTGCTGTTGGTTTGTGGTCTTCCATTGCAGGACTCCCACGGTCAGGTCCGAGACGAGGGCGTGAAGGCCTGCCTGGGCTTGTTGTGGAGTGGAAGCGGTGAAGGCGAGGCTCACGATCGCGCTGTTGGCCACGACCGTTGCCACAAGGCTCTTGCCGACGCTCGGGTACTGCGTGGGATCAGTGACGCCGATCGCGTTCGCGAGCGCCCGTTGCATGGTCACGTCTTCAGGGATGAAGCCGGCGTAGGTCGCGGCGAGGCTGTTGGCTCCGTTCGCCGTGCCGGGCGAGCCGGCAACGACGATGAGCGCGGTGCTTTGGTACTTGACCCCGGAGAGGCTCGATATCCCAAGTGCAGCCGCCGCCCCGATGATCAACGCAAGCACGACGACAAGGCCACGCCGCTGCACGGCAAGCTCTGCCCTGGCCAGCCATGGCCGCCGAGCCGCCACCTCGAAGTCGGTGGGAGACCTCCGCGAGAGACTGCTGGTCATCGCGGGCCCCTGGTTTCATACCCGGCCCAGCTCTCAAGCCTGTCGGTCGCCGGCATCGATGATGCTCTCGAGGGGATTCTGGGTGCCTCCTTCGCGATGCGGGACAGCGGGCCTGCGCGCTCAGCGACAGCCGCGCGGCCGCCTCCTCCCGACCCCTTCGCTATTCTGCGGGAAGAATTTCTAATAACGTAGCGGATCCAAGCCGATGTACCTTGCAGGGATCGTGTCGTTCTGCGACCCGTTCCCTCCTGCGGTCGCCGAGGGGCGCCCGGAAGTTGTCTTTGCGAGGACGTTGTCGAATCAGTCGGTCGACTACGAGATAGCCGGGGTTCGCCGGAGAGAAATGCAGACGAACGAGGGTAGATGGGCAAGTTATTAGAAGACATGACCGTAAGCCCTGGGCGGGTGGCGAACGCCCCGGGGACCAACGGCCACGGGGCAAACGCGCTGGAACGATTGAACGGGAACGAGCAGGCCCCGTTGGGCTTGGTTGTCGCGCCGGACGAGGCTTCGGGCCGCGCCACGCTGAAGAGCGCCATCCGTCAGGAAGCCCACCGCCGGTGGCTCGGGCCGCGCATCGCCGTGGTTCTCACCGACCTCCTGGCGCTGGCGACGTGCGAGTTCATGGCGCTTTACATCGTGCAACAGCCCGGGTCCGGACCGAATCGGTCGCTGGCAAACGTCTTGTTGAGCGTCCCGCTGTTCATCGTCGTCGTGATCAGCCTCTCCATCAACAATGGTTACGCGACCTCGCCCGGACAAGTGCTGAAGAACTCGTTCACGGAGTTTCATGACATCGTCTACGCTCTCGGGGTCGCGGGTTGTGTAGCTCTCGGTATCGACCACCTTTTCGGCAGCCTTGAGAAGCAGGCGACGTTGGAGCCGGTGACGATAGTCGTGGCCCTGCTTCTCGCTGCGGCGGTGATCCCTGCGGCGCGGGGCTTGAGTCGCGCTCTGCTTAGGTTCGTTGTGGTCGAGCAGTTGCGGGTGCTCGTGGTCGGCACCGGCATGATGGCGCGCTACCTTCTGCGCTACCTGTCCTGGGACCCGCGCATCACGATAGTCGGGTGTGTCGACGATGACCCCGCGCCAGGCACATCTGTGCTCGGCGGGATCGATGACCTATCGAGGCTGTGCGACCAGCTCGCGGTGGACCAGGTGATAGTCGGCTTCTCGAGGACGCACCCCCAAGAGGCGATCTTGCGGCTGCAGTCGTTGAACGACCGGGTCGCCATCTCGATCGTGCCGCGCTACTTCGAGCTGCTGACCTGGCGATCCGGGGTGAAGGAGATTGCCGGTCTCGCCCTCATCGACGTGGCCCCGGCTCGGCTGAACCTCGGATCCCGCATTGCCAAGCGCAGCTGCGACCTCGTGGTCGGCGCGGTGTTGCTGACCCTTTCTGTCCCCGCGCTCGTTGTGGCGGCCGTCGCGATCAAGATCACGTCTCCGGGACCCGTCCTGTTCCGCCAGCAGCGCATCGGAAAGGGCGGCAATCCTTTCGTGGTCTACAAGCTCCGGACGATGACCAACGACGCGGAGCAAGGGCACGCTGAGTTCGCCGCGAGGAGGGGGATGCACGGGCAACTGTTCAAGCTGGAAGCAGACCCGCGTGTCACCCGGGTCGGGCGTTTCCTGCGGCGGAGCAGTCTCGACGAGGTCCCCCAGCTGTGGAACGTGCTGCGCGGCGACATGGCCCTTGTCGGACCGAGACCGTTCGTTCCATCCGAGTCGTCCAGCATCAACGGGTTCGCACAGCGGCGCTTCGAGGTCCGCCCGGGACTCACGGGGCTTTGGCAGGTGTCGGGCCGCAGCAACCTGAGCTTCGACGAGCTTCAGCGACTCGACTATCTCTACGTTGCCTCCTGGTCGCTTTGGTGGGATCTCCGGATCCTGTGGAACACGCCGGCACGAGTCCTCCGGGGGCATGGCGCGTACTGAACAGGTCGCGCTGGTCCACGACTACCTGACCCAACGGGGAGGCGCGGAGCGGACAGTCCTCGCGATGACCAGGGCGTTCCCTCGGGCACCGCTGTACACCTCGCTCTACGACCCGACGGGCACGTTTCCCGAGTTCGCCGACGTCGATGTGAGGCCGAGCTGGCTGGACCATGTCCACGGACTTCGTCGCCACCACCGCGCCGCGCTTCCACTTCTAGCGAGGACGTTCTCCTCCATGACCGTCGACGCCGACATCTCGCTGTGCAGCTCGAGCGGGTGGGCGCACGGTGTCGCGAGCACCGGCCGCAAGGTCGTGTACTGCCACACACCTGCGCGTTGGCTGTACCAGGCCGATCGCTATCTCGGTAAGCGTGCGAGGATCACCAGGTCCGGGCGCCTACTGAAGCAGCCTGCTCTTGGCGTATTCCGCAAGCGTCTCGAGAGCTGGGACCGCGCCGCGGCCGCCTCTGCCGACCGTTATCTCGTCAACTCGACCGCGTCGGCCGAGGCCGTGCGCCGCCTCTACGGCCTCGAGGCGGAGGTGCTCGCCCCGCCGCCGGCCATCGACGCCGCGGGCCCGCTGCGGCCGGTGCCCGGTCTGGATCCCGGCTACTGGTTGTGTGTGTCGCGCTTGTTGCCGTACAAGAACCTCGACCTTGTTATCGAGGCCGTGCGTGCTTGCCGAGGCGCTCGACTGGTCATCGTCGGCGACGGTCCCGAGCGGGCACGGCTCGAGACGCTGGCGGGGTCCGGGGTCACGTTTCTCCACGGGCTCGGGGACGACCAGCTCCGTTGGTGCTACGCAAACTGCAAGGCGCTGCTCACTGCGTCGTACGAGGACTTTGGCCTGACGCCGCTCGAAGTGGCCGCGTTCGGGAAGCCCACGGCGGCGCCGCGCCTCGGAGGGTTCCTCGACACGATCGTGGAGGGCCAGACCGGTGTCTTCTTCGAGCGCCCCGACGCAGGCCTCATCGCCGAGGCGATGAGCCACCTCGGCGAGATCGCCTGGGTTGGCGAAGTCATCACCGAGCATGCCGCCGGCTTCAACGAGGCGCGCTTTGTGGCCCGCCTGCGTGAAGTAGTCGCCGAGGAGGCAGCCGAGCTCCAGTAGGCGAGGCTCCTGCAGACAGGCGAGGCATGACGACAGCCTGCGGCCGACCTCTGCCTTAGGTGGAATGACCGCGGAGAGTAGTGTTACAACCGCGCTAAGTGCTCAACCTGGGAGCCGAACGCACCGACATACCTTGTATGCGAGGAAACCTGCAACGTCGGCCAACGAAGACAGCTGGAACAAGCTTTAGGAGTCGTTGCAAGCTCTCGGGAGGGTTCGTCACCGTCGGCGTCGCAGCCGTCCTGGTGGGCTCGATGGTCATCTCCCCGTTCGTGGCGGCCACATTGACTCGTGGGAGCTTGGCCGCGTCTGTTTCTCCGAAGGTCGGCTCAACCCGGACCGCGCTGGTATCTTCGGCGGCGGCGGTTGGCCTTCAGCTAACCGGGGCGCCGGGTGATGGGACGAACGCCACGTCTGTCGGCCGGACGGCGACGGTCGTCAGTGAGAGGGCGGCATTCGGAAACCGCTGGTGGATATGGGGCGGACCGCCGCCGACCACGCCCTGGACGAACCTGCCGCCGACGACCACTACCTCGACCACCACCACCTCGACGACCACTACTTCGACGACGCCGCCGCCGACGACCACCACCTCGACGACCGCACCGCTGCCGGACGACACCTCGCCGACCCTGCCGCCGACCACCACTACCTCGACGACCGCACCACCGACGACCGCACCACCGACGACCACCACCTCGACGACCGCACCGCCGACGACCACTACCTCGACGACCCCGCCGCCGACGACCACCACCTCGACGACCCTGCCGCCGACGACCACCACCACGACGACCCTGACGCC
>Ga0181527_1001498_pt1 | contig 23988 bp, 26 predicted proteins | sample PEATcosm2014_Bin_30_FD_119762 | JGI IMG/M metagenome (GOLD analysis project Ga0181527, IMG submission 119762) | Peatland microbial communities from MTU Mesocosm Facility, Houghton, MI, USA - PEATcosm2014_Bin06_60_metaG | ecosystem: Environmental > Terrestrial > Soil > Wetlands > Peat | place...
CCGACCAGAGCCTGATTCTCGATCCCGACGAGTTCTATATCCTCGCTTCCAACGAAGCGGTGCAGGTGCCGCCCGATTTCGCCGCCGAGATGGTGCCGTTCGACCCGCTGGTCGGCGAATTCCGCGTGCATTATGCCGGCTTCTTCGATCCCGGCTTCGGCTATGCCGGCGCCGGCGGGCTAGGCTCGCGCGCGGTGCTGGAAGTGCGCTCGCGCGAAGTGCCGTTCATCCTCGAACACGGCCAGATCGTCGGCCGCCTGGTCTACGAGAAAATGCTGGCGCGTCCCGACAAGCTCTACGGCAGCGGCATCGGCTCGAACTATCAGGCGCAGGGCTTGAAGTTGTCGAAGCATTTTCGCGGCTGAGTGGCGGGGAATTGAGAATCTCTAACGCCATCGCACTTCCGAGCGATCAGTCCGTTCGTGCGCCGTCGTAAAACAAACCATGCGCTTCAATAAGGCGATTATACGCCTCGATCGCCTCGCGATTTTCTTCTTGCCATTTCCTAGCCAGTTCCGCGCGCTCGGCGGCGTGGAGGTTTGGCAGCCGCCGGCGCAATGCCTCGACCAACAATTGTGACAAATCGATACCGGCCGCCCGCGCAGCAGCAATTGATTCCGTGTCGAGTTCAAGCGTCACGCGCTCGCCCATTGCAGTCCGCTCCTGACCGGGCGCGATTATAGCAGAGCCAACGCGATTCTGCCTGCTATCCCGTCCCGCCGACCGTAATCCGGTCGAGCCGCAGCGTCGGCTGGCCGACGCCGACCGGCACGCCCTGGCCGTTCTTGCCGCAGGTGCCGATGCCGTTGTCCAGCTTGAGGTCGTTGCCGATCATGGAGATGCGGTGCAGGTCGGTCGGGCCGTTGCCGATCAGCATGGCGCCCTTGATCGCTGAGCCGACCTTGCCGTTCTCGATGCGATAGGCCTCGGTGCACTGGAAGACGTATTTGCCCGAGGTGATGTCGACCTGGCCGCCGCCGAAATAAGTCGCATAGACGCCGTTCTTCACCGAAGCGATGATCTCGTTCGGATCGCGCGTGCCGGCCAGCATATAGGTGTTGGTCATGCGCGGCATCGGCACATGGGCAAAGCTCTCGCGCCGGCCGTTGCCGGTCGGCGTCATGCCCATCAGGCGGGCGTTCTGGCGATCCTGCATATAGCCGACCAGAATGCCGTCCTCGATCAGCACGGTGCGGTTGGTCGGCGTGCCTTCGTCGTCGATCGAAAGCGAGCCGCGGCGCTGCGCCATCGTGCCGTCGTCGACCACGGTGACGCCCTTGGCGGCGACCTGTTGGCCCATCAGCCCGGCGAAAGCCGACGTTTTCTTGCGGTTGAAATCGCCTTCGAGGCCGTGCCCCACCGCCTCGTGCAGCATGACTCCGGGCCAGCCCGGGCCGAGCACGACATCCATCTCGCCGGCGGGGGCCGGCACGGCCTCGAGATTGACCAGCGCCTGGCGGATGGCGTTGTCGACCACGCCTTGCCAGGCGTCGGTGGCGAGGAAGCGTTCGTAGCCCTCGCGGCCGCCATAGCCGTCGCTGCCGGTCTCCTGGCGGTCGCCGTCGCCGACCACGACCGAAACGTTGACGCGGACCAGCGGCCGCACGTCGCGATAGGTCTCGCCATCGCCGCGCACCACCTCGACCGCCTGCCAGGTGGCGCCTAGGCTTGCGGTGACCTGGCGCACGCGCGGGTCCTTGGCGCGGGCATAGGCATCGACGGTCGCCAGCAGCCGCGCTTTCTCCTCGAAGCCCGGACTGGCGAGCGGACTGTCGTCGCCGTAAAGCCGTACATTGCTGCGCGGCGGCGGCTCGGCGTAGCTGCCGCTATAGCCGCCCTTGACCGCGCGCACAGCGTCCGCGGCGCGTTCGATCGCCGCTTCCGAGACGTCGGAGGCGTGCGCATAGCCGACCGCCTCGTCTTTGACGGCGCGCAGCCCGAAGCCTTGCGAGGTGTCGTAGGTCGCCTGTTTCAGACGGCCGTTATCGAACGTCAGCGCCTCGCTCTGACGATATTCGAGAAAAAGTTCGCCGTCGTCGGCGCCGTCGAGGCCGCGCGAGATGATTTTGGCGAGCCGCGGCCGATCGAGGCCGGCGCGGTCGACGAGCGAGATGGGGGTGGTGGTCATGGGTGGTTCCTGCGGCGCGGGTTCAGCCCTACATAGTCGCTTAGCAGCCTGCCGGCGAGGGGTGCGCGCAATCGCGCGATCGTGCTGCCGGCTGCGTCGCCGCCCCGCCTCATAGGCGCCGATGTCGACAGCTACGGCAGCAGGTCGTAGCCCTCGCCGAAGCCCTTCAGGCTCATCGGGAAGCCGATGCCTTCCTCGGGGGTCTGGAAGATGATGAAGGTCGAGGTCTGGCCGATGCGCAATTGCTTGATGAGGGTGTCGTCCATGACCACTTCGGCGACGCAGCCATTGGGCAGGCAGCGCACGAAGCCGGCGCGGCCGACGTCCTGATTGTCGATCTTGAGCCCCAGCCCCGACGGCAACAGCACACCGAGTGGCGCGACCACGCGCATCAGCCGGCTCTTCTGGTCCGAGGTCTTGAGCACGATGACTGTCAGCCCGACATTGGGCCGGTCTTCCGCCGTCACGCTCTGCATCAGCGCGCATTGCTCGCTCTGGGCGCCGGGGGGGGTGTCGCAGCGGATTTGCCAGTCGCCATGGACCGATTTCACCGCGCCTTGGGCGAAAGCCGGCCCGCAGGTGGCGGCCGAGATCGCAACGAGGAGGCCGGCAAAGACGATTGCCACGCCGTGGAGTGCGACGGCTTGGGACCCCATCCGCCGCCGGCAACCGAATAGCGCCATGACCGTGTTCCCCTGACCAGCCGCTAGAGCCGCCTCCGACTGATTCGCCGAATACGCGAACACGCACGCGAATCACTCGCGCCGGCCGGTCGCCGCGCGAGGCTTGCGTACATGGCGAGCCCGGCATGTCAAGATTGATCCAAAACAAGGCATTGTGGCTACGCGAAGGTCACGGCGGCGCCTTGGTGCCGCGCCGCGGCCGAGGGCGGCTTTGCGCCCGACCCGGACGCTGTCCACGGCAGCGCCGAAAGCTGCGACGATTGCATTGCGGCGGTCTCGGATTTGTGGTTTGGAGGAACCGGGATACCCTATCCCAACACCTGCAAGGGACCTCGACTTGGACCCGGACTTGCATCCGGATTTGGACCCGGATTTGCACGGCCGTGTCGCAAAGCACGGCACTACTCCGGAGCCAGACTTGTCTGCCGGTATTGCCGTAAGTCCCGCGGGATGCAGGTGGCGTCATACTGTTGCGGTCGGCGCGGGCTTAGGCTTTGCGCCGGTCCTGGGCGGTCGTGGTCAGGATCAGAAGCAGGGAGCAGAACGTCAGATGAAGCTTTTTTCACGCTTGACCGCCGTTGCGGTGGCCGCGGGCGCCGTGTTCGCGACTGCGGGGGCGGCGCTCGCCGCGCTCGGGCAGTCGGTGCCCTGGCAAATGGATCTGCAGGATCCCGCGACGCCGGTCATGGCGGACATCGCCACGTTCCATACTTTCCTGCTCTGGGTCATCGGCGCGATTTCAGTATTCGTGCTCGGCTTGCTGGTGATCGTCATCATCCGCTTCAATGCGCGAGCCAATCCCACGCCGTCGCGCACCACCCACAATACCCCGATCGAGATCATCTGGACGATCGTTCCCGTCATGATCCTCGCGGTGGTTGCGGTGCCGTCGTTCCGGCTGTTGTTTCTCGAACTCGACGTGCCCAAGCCCGACCTCACGGTGAAGGCGACCGGCAAGCAGTGGTTCTGGAGCTACAGCTATCCCGACAACGGCAATTTCGAATTCGATTCGCTGATGGTGCAGGACAAGGAACTCAAGGCCGGCCAACCGCGGCTATTGACGGTCGACAATGAAATGGTCGTGCCGGTGAACAAGGTCGTGCATGTGCTGGTGGCCGGCGCCGACGTCATCCACTCCTTCACCGTGCCGTCATTCGGCATCCGGATCGACGCCATCCCCGGCCGTATCAACGAAACCTGGTTCAAGGCGACCGTCGAGGGCATGTTCTACGGCCAGTGTTCCGAACTGTGCGGCAAGGATCATTCCTTCATGCCGATCGCGGTGCGGGTGGTCAAACAGAGCGATTTCACGGCGTGGGTCGACGAGGCCAAGAAGAAATTCGCCGGCCCGGACGGCGTTCCGCCGAACAGCTTCGCGGCCGCGGGCGCGCTGCCGCCGCGGTGACAGTCCGGACGATAACGAACGAACGTCGGTAACAAGGGAACTGGCAATGGATACGATGACACACGCGGCGCATGGCGAGGGCGGCGGACACGCAATTCCGCACGGCTGGCGGCGCTTTGTCTATTCGACGAACCACAAGGACATCGGCACGATGTACCTGGTGTTCGCGATCATCGCCGGCCTCATCGGTGGCGTGCTGTCGATCTTGATCCGCGCCGAGCTGATGTATCCGGGCATTCAGATCTTCCACGAGACTCATACCTTCGACGTCATCGTCACCGCGCATGGCTTGATCATGATCTTCTTCATGGTCATGCCGGCCATGATCGGCGGCTTCGGCAACTGGATGGTGCCGCTGATGATCGGCGCGCCGGACATGGCGTTCCCGCGCATGAACAACATTTCGTTCTGGCTGCTGCCGGCGTCCTTCGCGCTGCTTTTGATGTCGATGTTCGTCGAGGGCGAGCCCGGCACCAACGGCGTCGGAACCGGCTGGACCATCTATGCGCCGCTGTCGACCTACGGCCATCCCGGCCCGGCGGTGGATTTTGCCATCCTGTCGATCCATCTCGCCGGCGCCTCGTCGATCCTCGGCTCGATCAATTTCATCACCACGATCTTCAACATGCGCGCGCCTGGCATGACCATGCACAAAATGCCGCTGTTCGTGTGGTCGATCCTGGTCACCGTGTTCCTGTTGTTGCTGTCGCTGCCGGTGCTCGCCGGCGCCATCACCATGCTGCTGACCGACCGGAATTTCGGCACCACCTTCTTCAATCCGGAAGGCGGCGGCGATCCGTTGTTGTTTCAGCACCTGTTCTGGTTCTTCGGCCACCCGGAGGTCTACATCTTGATTCTGCCGGGCTTCGGCATGATCAGCCAGATCGTGTCGACCTTCTCGAAGAAGCCGGTGTTCGGTTATCTCGGCATGGCCTACGCCATGGTCGCGATCGGCGGCATCGGCTTCGTGGTCTGGGCGCACCACATGTACAATGTCGGCATGTCGTCGAGCGTGCAGGCCTATTTCGTCGCCGCCACGATGGTGATCGCGGTGCCGACCGGGGTGAAGATCTTCTCCTGGATCGCCACGATGTGGGGCGGCTCGATCGAGTTCAAGACGCCGATGCTGTGGGCGATGGGCTTCATCTTCCTGTTCACCATCGGCGGCGTGACCGGCGTGGTGCTGGCCAATGCCGGCGTCGACCGCTCGCTGCATGGGACTTATTACGTGGTCGCCCACTTCCATTACGTGCTGTCGCTCGGCGCGGTGTTCGCCATCTTCGGCGGCTGGTACTACTGGTTCCCGAAGATGACCGGCTACATGTACAACGAGACCATCGGCAAGGTGCACTTCTGGATCACCTTCATCGGCGTCAACCTGGTGTTCTTCCCGCAGCACTTCCTCGGCCTCGCCGGCATGCCGCGCCGCTATGTCGATTATCCCGACGCGTTCGCCGGCTGGAACTACGTCTCCTCGATCGGGTCGTATATTTCCGGCTTCGGCGTGCTGGTGTTCCTGTTCGGCATGGTGCTCGCCTTCGTCAAGAAGGAGCGGGCGGCCGGCAATCCGTGGGGACCCGGCGCCACGACGCTGGAATGGACGCTGTCGTCGCCGCCGCCCTTCCACCAATATGAGATGTTGCCGCTGGTCCGATGAGCGTCACCCTCGCCCGCGTCGAGCCCAGCATTGCGGGTGTCGGCGATTACATCGAGCTGATGAAGCCGCGGGTGATGTCGCTCGTGGTGTTCACGGCGTTGGTCGGGCTCGAGGTCGCGCCCGGCCATATGCATCCCGTGATCGCCTTGACCGCGCTGATCTGTATCGCGGTCGGCGCCGGCGCCGCCGGCGCGCTCAATATGTGGTACGACGCCGACATCGACGCGCGCATGGCGCGTACGGCGGCGCGGCCGATTCCGGCCGGACGGCTCGCCCGCGGCGAGGCGCTGGCCTTCGGCCTGACGCTGGCCGGATTCTCCGTGGTCGTGCTCGGTCTCCTGGTCAATGTGCTGGCCGCGGCCTTGCTGGCCGGGACCATCGCCTTCTACGTCCTCGTCTATACGATGTGGCTGAAGCGCTCGACGCCGCAGAACATCGTCATCGGCGGCGCCGCCGGCGCGCTGCCGCCGATGATCGGCTGGGCCGCGGCGACCGGGAGCATCGCGATCGAACCCTGCGTGTTGTTCCTGATCATCTTCTTCTGGACGCCGCCGCACTTCTGGGCGCTGGCGCTCTACCGCACTGAAGACTATGTGCGCGCCGGCGTGCCGATGCTGCCGGTGGTCGCCGGCGCCGCGGAGACGCGGCGGCAAATCCTGCTCTATACGCTGTTGCTCGCGCCGCTCGGCACGGCGCCCTGGCTCCTCGGCTATGTCGGGGCGGCCTACGGGATCGCCGCGCTTCTGACCGGTGCCGTGATGATCGCGCTGGCGTTCCGGGTCCGCGCCGAGCGCCGCGGTCACGTCGCCAGCAAGCAGATGTTCGCCTTCTCGATCCTCTATCTGTTCCTGTTGTTCGCCATGCTGCTGGTCGATCGGATGTCGGCGGGGCTGTTCGGCCATGTTGCGGCATGACGGCGGCATGACGGTGAATGTGACAATGAACGACGCACAGAAGCCCCCGAGTCCAGCCTCCGTCCAATCAGGGGAGGGAGAGACCGGCATCCGGTTGACGGAGCAGCAACAGCGCGCCCGCCGCGCCCGATCGATCGCGATCGCGGTGTCGCTCGGTCTGTTGGTGCTGCTGTTCTACATTGTCACGCTGGTCAAGGGACCGGGCGTGGTGGAGCGGCCGCTGTGACCATGCAGAGCCCGATGCCCCGCAAGACCGGCCGCGATGCTCTGGTCGCTTTCGCCTGCGGTGGTTTCGTCGCGATCATGGTCGGCGTGTCGTTCGCGGCGGTGCCGCTTTATTCATGGTTCTGCCGCACCACGGGCTTCGGCGGCACCACGCAAGTGGCGAAGACCGCGCCGACGCAGCAAGTGTCCGGCCGTACCGTCACGGTGCGCTTCGATTCCAACGTCGCACCGGGACTGCCTTGGTCGTTCGAGCCGGAGCGCCGCACCGTCGACGTCAAGCTCGGCGAGGTCGTGACCGTCTACTATACGGTCAGGAACGAATCCGCGCGCGTCACCACCGGCCAGGCCGGCTACAATGTGGCGCCGCCGACCGTCGGCATCTATTTCGAGAAGATCAATTGCTTCTGCTTCACCGAGCAGACGATGAAGCCGGGCGAGCAGCGCGACATGGCGGTGGTGTTCTATGTCGATCCCAAGCTCGCCAAGGACTCCGAGCAGGACACCCTCAACAACATCACGCTGTCCTACACCTTCTATCCGGTGGCGGCCCCCGCCCTACCCTCCCCCGCAAGCGTTGGAGGGTAGGGTGCGGGTAATCCGGGCATATCTGATAAACAGGCAACGAAACGGCGGCGGCGCGGACCGCTCCGTCAAGTGGAGATGACGACGATGGCCAATGCGCATGCCGAAGTGCACCACGACTACCACCTGGTGAACCCCAGTCCGTGGCCCGCGATCGGATCCGTCTCGGCCTTCGTCGCGGCCGTCGGCGCGATCCTGTGGATGCATCACATGGCGGGCTATGCGCCCCTTATCCTCGGCGCCGGCGTCATCGGTATCGCCTACACCATGTTCAGCTGGTGGCGCGACGTCATCCACGAGGCCGAGGTCGAAGGCGACCATACCCCCGTCGTGCAGATATCGCACCGCTACGGCATGATCCTGTTCATCGCCTCGGAGGTGATGTTCTTCGTCGCCTGGTTCTGGGCCTATTTCAACACCGCGCTGTTTCCGGACGAATTCCGCGACGTGGCGCGGATCGCCTATACCAGCGGCGTCTGGCCGCCCAAGGGCGTCGAGACCTTCGATCCGTGGCATCTGCCGCTGCTCAACACGCTCATCCTGCTGACCTCGGGCACCACGGTGACCTGGGCGCATCACGCCTTGCTCGAAAACGACCGCAAGGGCCTGATCTGGGGCCTCACGCTGACCGTCGCGCTCGGCATGAGCTTCACCTGCGTGCAGGCCTGGGAATATGCCCATGCGCTGTTTCACTATTCCGGCAACCTCTACGGCGCTACGTTCTTCATGGCGACCGGCTTCCACGGCGCGCACGTTATCATCGGCTCGATCTTCCTGATCGTCTGCCTGTTCCGCGCCATGGCCGGGCAATTCACGCCGACGCAGCATCTCGGTTTCGAATTTGCCGCCTGGTACTGGCATTTCGTCGACGTGGTCTGGCTGTTCCTGTTCGCCTGCATCTATGTCTGGGGCGGCGGCGCGCACGCGGGGTGATAGGACGTCGAACCAACACACGTCATGCCCGGCCTTGTGCCGGGCATCCACGTCTTCTTAGCGGCACTGCTTAAGACGTGGATGGCCGGGACAAGCCCGGCCATGACGACGTTGTTTTGCGGCGGCCGGTGCGCACTCTTGCGCGGCGGCGAGCGTCCGCGACGGTCCGCTTTTCGCCGATAAGCGGACATCGATTGACGTCGGCGGCAAGCCGGCTTTGGGCCAGCCAAGCCGCAAACCGCTTGATGCTCGTGTCTATCCCCGATGCTCGTTATCGACACTATGCTGCGCGACGCGCTGCATCATTTTGCTTGAGCGATTGGGCGTCGGTCGCTAAATAGGCTATGGGTAATCGGGGGGGGGGGGGGTGGGGGGGCCTTGCGGTAGCGGCGGACCGTGGGTTGGTGCGCCAATGCGTGGGCGGTGTGCCATCGATGCATGAGCGGTTCTATACACGTTATAATAAATGTTACATGAGGTCTTCGCATGTCTGAGTTTGATTGTCCGCATACCGATCTTCCCATGGAACAGGAGGCGACACAAGGAGGTCCCGCTCCGAAGCGCAAGTGGGGAACTCCTCACGTTATAATCCCCACCTTAATCGCCACCGCGGGCAAAGTTTTATGGTGGTATTCGGACTCTCATATTATCCCCCCTAGTACTCAATCACGCCCCGTCTAAACCTATGGTTGCATTCGCGTCGTTTCTTTAGGATGCGGCGTGGCTCCCGGTTGGCGCGAACCACGAACGGCTATCGGCTCGATCTTCTGTGTCCTCGTGATGTGGACTGTGCTTGGGGACGGCCTCCGCCCCCGCCCCCGAGGTGTGGAAGTTGCGTTGATCCGATGCCCCCCACAGCATGTGCCTTGATTTCCATCAGCCCGCCATTCGCCTACCCAAGCCAGCGCCGAACATATCTCCCAAGCAGGGGAGCCTTGCGTCGCTCCCGCCGCCCTTGCTCATAAAGCCGGGTTGCCTGTTCGACGAATTTCTCGATTGTCGCTTGCGCCAGTTGCAGTACAGCCGCGCCGAAGCGGTATCCGAGAAAATCAAAGCCGCGCTCGATTTTGCCGATGAAGGTCTTGTCGGGATGCTTTTCGAGACGCAGGGCGGATAGTATCTCGTTGACCGTCCTGACAGCGCCGCGCAGCTTGGCGCGGGTCGGCGTGAGCACCAAAATATCGTCCATGAACCGCACGTAAAACAGACCGCTGCGTTCCATGCGCGCATCGAGTTCACCAAGGAAAAACGCGCCGATCAGCGGGCTTAACGGGCAGCCCAGCGATATTCCCCGGTCGTGGCTCCAGAACCAGCCGCCTTGCTCGCAAGTCCGCTTCATATACTGGCCGCACAGATTAAGGATCGTCCGGTCGCCGATGGTGCGTGCCAGCCGATCCATCAGCAGCACATGATCGATGGAGGCATAGTAGGATTTTACGTCGGTGCGCAGCACGAAGCGGTTTCGGGAAAGATGCGCCTGCACCTGCCGCACGGCCGCTTTCGCGCCGCCATGGTTTTTGACATGAGTGCAGCGGGACGACACCGGCAGAACCTGCCCCAGCACGATGCTAAGCGCTTTCAGCACCAGCGCGTCGCGTGCCGCCCACAGGTCGATTTCGCTGTCATCCGGCTCGATGATCCGATCCAGCACGCCGAACCGAAAGCGGTCCGCCGCAATCTCCGCTTTGATGCGATTTCTCTCGTTTTGCCAGTTGCGCCGAAAGTTCCAGATGTCGGCGCTTGCCGGGTAATCGCGGCGGGCGCGGCACAGCCATTCATAGGCGCTGTCCAGCACTTCGTCGGAGAGCAGCCGCGCGAGACAGGCATCACGCATTGCCATGCGTCCTTGTATGTCGCTAATAACCTACTGCCTAATTGGGAAAGACAAGAAAACCTCATGAGCGGCATCTGCGGAATATTTCGGTTGGACGGCGAGCCGGTTGCCGAGCGGGATCTTGAGCGCCAGACGGCGCGGCTTGCGCATCGCGGTCCCGACCGGGCGCAGACATGGTCGGCCGGACCGGTCGGTCTCGGCCATCTGATGATGCGCATTACGCACGACGACCAATTCGACGTTCAACCGCTGCATGATGCCGGGCTGACCCTCGTCGCCGATCTGCGGCTCGACAATCGCGAGGAACTTGCGCAGGCGCTGTCGATCGGCGCGGCGGCGCTGTCCGATATACCGGATAGCGCGCTGCTGTTCGCGGCCTACAAGAAATGGGGCGCAGACTGCGTCGAGCACCTGCTCGGCGACTTCGTCTTCGCTGTCTGGGACAGCGATAAGAAAACGCTGACGCTGGGGCGCGACCACATGGGCCAGCGCCATGTGTTCTATCATCAGGGCGACGGCTTCTTCGCCTTCGCCTCGGAGACCAAAGGGTTGTGGGCGTTGCCGCAGGTGCCGCGCGTGCTGTTGGAAGATCGCGTTGCGCAATCATTGCTGTTCGACCTGCCGACCGACATCGGCGCAACGACCTTCGAAGGCATCCGCGCCATTCCCGGCGGCACGGTGATGACGATAGCGGCGGACGGCGCAATCACCTCGCGCCGTTATTGGGAGCCGCACGCCGATCCGGCCCACGAGGGCCGCGACGAAGCCTATTACATCGCGACCTATCGCAAGGTCTTGACCGAAGCGGTCGAGTGCCGGCTGCGCCGCGCCACGGCTCCGGCCGGGCTGTTGTTGGGCGGCGGCTTCGACTCCAGCGCCATCTGCGCCCTGGCGGGTCCGGTCGTCACCGCGCAGGGGCGCAAGTTCATCGCCGTGTCGTCGGTGATGCCGGAAGATTATCGCGGCACCATCCATCATGCGCGCAAGTGGGTCGAAATGTGCCGCCGCCACATGCCGCATCTCGACGTGCGCTATGTCACCCGCGAGGGCCTCGACATCTTCACCGGAATGGAAAAGGCGTTTCTCGCCACCGGCAACCGACACAGTCCGAACGGTTACACGACCCGGGCGATATTTGCCGAGATCGCTAAGTCTGGCGCGCGCATCGTGATGGACGGTCATGGCGGCGACTACACGCTCAATCCGCGCGGCCAGAACTTTCTCATTCGGCTCCTGCGCAAGGGCCAATTCCGCCGCTTCGGTTCGGAGTTCACGGCCATGCGGCGGCACCTGCGCTTGAGCGTGAAGCAGAACTTGGTCCGCAATGTATTGTTGCAGCTTGTGCCCGCCTCGTGGATGCAGGTCTGGATGCGCCACCGCAATGGCCTTGCCCTGTTCGGGCCGACCCTGCCGCTGTCGCGGCAGGTGATCGAGGGCCGCAGCAAAAGCGCGCGTTCTCGATTTGCGCGCCGGGCGGGCGATAGCCAGCGTGTCGGCATGGAACGCGCGCTTCGCAGCGTGCAGAACGCGCCGGCCGTCGGCTACTCGATCCCCGCCGCCGTGCATGGCCTCGAATTCACCCAGCCGTTTCACGACAAGCGCGTGGTCGAATTCGGTCTCGCGATCCCCGAAGAGCTTTACGTCAAGAACGGCAAGACGCGCTATCTGGCGCGCGCCGCGCTCGAGGATTTATACCCGCCCGAATATCAGAACCGTCCGCCCGGTAACGACGATCTCGGCCCGGACTTCCTGACGATGGCGAAACGCATCGAGCCGCGCGTGCTCGCCGAAATCGACCGCATGGAAAAGGCCGGGAAGCAATCTCAGTATTTCGATTTCCCGCGGATGCGGGCGATGCTGACGCGCCGCACCATCGAGCAACACGCCTCGGGGAACGAATACGACACGCAGCAAGCGATGCTTGCCTTCTTGGCCGCGCGCTACATCGAATGGTTCCGGGGCGACAACGCCTAGGTGCCCAGTGCGGGGCGACGAGGCAAAGGGATCGTCACGGCCGGGTACCGGCTTGCCCTTGCGCGGCGATGGGCGTGGGACGATATCGGTGCCATGACCGAACCTACCAACGACGGCATTTCCAAAGCGATCCTGGCCGGGCTCGCCTGCCGCTGCCCGCGTTGCGGGCGTGGCAAGCTGTTTCGAGGGTTCCTGACGCTGCGGCCGTGTTGCGACCGCTGCGGTCTCGATTACGGCTTCGCCGATTCCGGCGACGGACCGGCCGTCTTCATCATGTTCATCGCCGGCTTCATCGTGGTCGGCGCGGCGTTGTGGACCGAGGTCGAATTTCACCCGCCTTATTGGGTGCATGCGGCGCTGTGGCTGCCGCTCATACTCATCGTCACGCTCGGACCGCTGCGGCCGATGAAGGGGCTGATGATCGCGCTGCAATATCATCACAAGGCCGCTGAGAGCCGTTTCCGCGGCGGCGACGAGCTATGACGGGCGCCAGCGATGCCGGGTCGGGGCGCCGCCGCTCCTGGCGCGGATTGCTGGTGCCGGCCGTGCTCCTCTTCGCCGCGCTGATCGGGCTGGGCACCTGGCAGGTCCAGCGCAAGGCGTGGAAGGAAGGCTTGATCGCCGAGCTGACGGCGCGGTTCGCGGCGCCGCCGCAAGCGCTGCCTCCGGCGAGCGCTTGGCAGGGCCTCGAACCGGGCAGCGACGAATACCGCCGCGTCAAATTCAGCGCCAATTTCGACAATGCCAAGGAGGCTCTGGTGTTCGCTGCGGCCACCGGTTTCCGTCCCGACGTGTCGGGTCCCGGCGATTGGGTCTTTACGCCGGCGCGGCTTGCCGACGGCGGCATCGTCATGGTGAACCGCGGCTTCGTCCCCGACGAGCGGAGGGACCCGAACTCCCGAGCCGGCGGCGCGGTCTCCGGCCCGTTGGCAATTGTCGGCGCGCTGCGCTGGCCGGACGAGCGGCACTGGTTCACGCCCAATGACGATCCCGCCCACAATCTCTGGTTCACGCGCGACCCAGTGGCGATTGCCGCGGCCAAGGCGGTCGGGCCGGTGGCGCCGTTCTATGTCGAGCAGGAATCTCCGGCGCCGCCGGGCGGTTTGCCGCAGCCGGGACCGCTTGTCGTCAATCTGCCCGACAATCACCTGCAATATGCGGTGACCTGGTACGGTCTGGCTGCGGTTTTGGCGGGCGTTTTCGTCTCTTGGGCATTCACTTCGCGGACTGCAACGGGTCGGGACGACGCCGAAACGCAACCCCGATAGGTCCCCGGCGTTCCTTGTGAAGCCTGCGACTTTTCTATTACTGTGCCTGGGGCTCCGGCGTCTGGCCCCGGTCTATACCATGCCGGCCCCTATAATAAACGTTCGGAATCAGTATCTTAACTTCAATCGCCGGATTTTCCCGGCCGTTTTGGAACGCAATGGTGGACTACGTTTCGACCAGGGGCGAGGCTCCCGCGCTCGGCTTTGCCGATGCCATGCTCGCGGGGCTCGCCCGCGACGGTGGCCTCTATGTGCCGCGCGTCTGGCCGCGCCTTAAGCCGCAGGCGATCGCCGCTTTCGCCGGCCGGCCCTATCCCGAAGTCGCGGTCGAGGTCATCCGGCACTTCACCGGCGGCGACATAGGCGATGCCGATCTCGCCCGCATGGCGCGCGAGGCCTATGGCGGCTTTCGCCATTCCGCGGTCGCCCCGCTCACGCAGCTCGGCGTCAATACCTTTACGCTGGAGCTTTTTCACGGCCCGACGCTGGCGTTCAAGGACCTGGCGATGCAGCTTTTGGCGCGGCTGATGGACCATGTCCTGGCGGCGCGCGGCGAGCACACGACCATCGTGGTGGCGACCTCGGGCGACACCGGCGGCGCCGCCGTCGAAGCGTTCCGCGGCCGTTCCCAGGTCGACCTTGTGGTGCTGTTCCCGCACGGCCGGATTTCCGAGGTGCAGCGGCGCATGATGACCACGGCCGACGCCGCGAATGTCAACGCCATCGCCGTCGACGGCACCTTCGATGATTGCCAGGCCATCGTGAAAGGCATGTTCAACCATCACGCCTTTCGCGACCGGGTTCGCCTGTCCGGCGTCAATTCGATCAACTGGGCGCGGATCGTGGCCCAGGCCGTCTATTACTTCACCGCCGCGGTCGCGCTCGGCGCGCCGGCGCGCAAAATCGCCTTCGCCGTGCCGACCGGCAATTTCGGCGATGTCTATGCCGGCTATGTGGCCGAACGCATGGGACTGCCGATCGATCGGCTGGTCATCGCCACCAATGTCAACGACATCCTGGCCCGTACGCTTGCGACCGGCGTCTACGAGCTGCGCGACGTGATGGCGACCACCTCGCCGTCGATGGACATCCAGGTGTCGTCGAACTTCGAACGGCTGTTGTTCGACGCCTATCACCGTGATGCGAGCGCCATCCGCGCGCTGATGGCTTCGCTCGCGCAGTCGCGCCGGTTCGCGCTGTCGGCGCCGGCGCTGGCCTATATTCGCGCGCTGTTCTCCGCCGACCGCGCCGACGAGGACGAGGTCGCGGCCACCATTCGCGCGGTCAAGCGCGAGACCGGCAACTTCGTCGATCCGCATACCGCGGTCGGCATCGCGGTCGCCGAGAAAGAGCGGCGCGATCCGACGGTGCCGATGGTGGTGCTGTCGACCGCGCATGCGGCCAAATTTCCCGATGCGGTCGAGGCGGCCTGCGGCCTGCGGCCGGCCTTGCCGGATTGGCTAGGCGATCTCGAAAAACGCCGCGAGCGCGTCACTGCGCTCCCGGCCGATCGGTCCGCGGTCGAGCGTTTCGTCCTCGAGACGAGCCGCGCCGCGCAGGTAGGAGTGACAGCATGAGTGTCGAGGTAACGACCTTGAAATCCGGCATCAGCGTGGTGACCGACGCGATGCCGCATCTCGAGACGGCCTCGCTCGGCGTCTGGGTTGCCGCCGGCAGTCGCGACGAACGCCGCGACGAACATGGCATTTCGCATTTCCTCGAGCATATGGCGTTCAAAGGCACCCGCCGGCGCAGCGCGCGCCAGATCGCCGAAGAGATCGAGGCCGTAGGCGGCGACCTCAATGCGGCGACCGGCGCCGAAAGCACCGCCTATTATGCGCGCGTGCTCAAGGCCGACGTGCCGCTGGGGCTCGACGTGCTCGCCGACATTCTTTCCGAACCGGCGTTCGACCGCAACGAGCTCTTGCGCGAGCAGAACGTCATCGTCCAGGAAATCGGCGCCGTCGCCGACACGCCGGACGATCTGATTTTCGAGCATTTGAACGTGATCGCGTTTCCCGATCAGTCGCTCGGCCGCTCGATCCTCGGCACGCCGAAGACGGTGCGCTCGTTCGACGGTGGCAAGCTGCGCGACTATCTGGCCAGGAATTATCGGGCGCCGGACATCGTGGTGGCTGCCGCCGGCGCGGTCGATCATCAAGCCGTGTTGGCCGAGGTCGAGAAGCGCTTCGGCAGCTTCAGCGGCCCGGCCAGCCCGGTACCGGAGCCGGCGCGCTTCGGTGGCGGCACCCATGTCGAGAAGCGCGAACTCGAGCAGGTGCATCTGGCTTTGGCGCTGCCCGGCGTTTCGATCACCGATCCGTCGCTCTACAGCTTGCAGGTCTTCACCAATGTGCTCGGCGGCGGCATGTCGTCGCGGCTGTTCCAGGAAGCGCGCGAGCGACGCGGGTTGTGCTACTCGATCTACTCCTTTCACGTGCCGTATTCCGACATCGGCATGTTCGGCCTTTATGCCGGCACCGACGCCGCCGATATGTCCGAACTGATGCGGCTTATCGTCGACGAAATCGCCGGCACCGTCGCCACCCTGTCCGAGCCGGAAGTGGCGCGTGCCAAGGCGCAGATGAAGGCCGGGTTGTTGATGGCGCTGGAAAGCTCGGGCGCGCGGATCGAGCAATTGGCCCGCCAGATGATCGCCCGCGGCCGGCCGATTCCGCTCGCCGAATTGGTGGAGAAAGTCGAGGCGGTGACGGTCGAAAGCGCGCGCGCGGCCGGCCGCGACTTGATCGCGCGGGGCAAGCTTGCCACCGCCGTCCTCGGTCTCGGCTCCGGGCTTGAAAATGCGGCGGCAATTGCCGAGACTTTGACGCGCCGGGCCGCGTGATAGGATCATCCGTATTCGTAATCCGCTCGTCCCCGCGAAAGCGGGGTCCCAGTTCCTCGGCCGGATGAAATGGATTTCTACCGTTCCGCGAATGAGCGGAATAATGGGCCCTGACCGCTAAAATCCCATGGCGTTTTTCCGCACCATCAATTTCACCGAACCGTTGCCGAGCATCGAGGGCGACGGGGTCGCGCTGCGCACGCCGCAAATGACGGACTTCGAGGAATGGGCGGCGCTGCGCGAGGCGAGCCGCGATTTTCTCACGCCTTGGGAGCCGACTTGGCCGCAGGATGACCTCACCCGCAGCGCGTTTCGGCGTCGGGTCAAGCGCTATGCCGAGGACCAGCGCGCCGACCTGGGCTATTCGTTCCTGATCGTACGCCGCCCAGAAGGGGCAATCGTCGGCGGGCTGACGCTCGCCAATATCCGCCGCGGCGTCGCCCAGGCCGGCAGTGTCGGCTACTGGACCGGATTACCGTTCGTGCGCCGGGGCTACATGACGGCCGCGGTGCGGGCGGTCATCCCTTTCGCCTTCGTCACGCTGCGGCTGCATCGCTTGGAAGCCGCCTGCATCCCGAGCAATGCCGGCTCTATCAGGCTTCTGGAGAAAACCGGGTTCATGCGCGAAGGCTATGCCCGGGAATATTTGTGCATCAATGGGACCTGGCAGGATCACCTGCTCTTTGCCCGATTGAAGGACCTGCCGAACGGGGGCTGACCGTTCGGCATCCTTCCCTCCGCCGCGAGGGTGGGAAGGGGAACAAAGGGCGGCTTTAACCAAACCGCCGTGACGCCTTGGGAAGGCCACGGTTGGTTTGCTATAAGATCGCGGGCATCGCGGATTTCGGCGATGATGCGGGGAATGTTGCGGATCGTTTATTTGTATGTGATGCGTCGGCGCGATCGTTTGGCGGTCGCGGCTTTGCTGTCGCTCGCCCTGCTGGCGCCGGGATGCAGCGGCGGCAGCATCGGCGTGCCGACCACTCCGGTGCCGACGGCTGCGGCGCCCGCGCCGCCGGCTCCGGCCGCGGCCACACCGGTCGCGACGGCGCCGCCTGCCGCAGCGCAGCCGGCTGCCGCAGCGCCGCCACCGCCGCCCTCGTTCAAGGACAAGATCACGAGCTTCTTCTCGAGCAAATCGGCGACCGCGCCGCAGCCGGTCGCCAATGCCCAGGCCGACGTCGATTGTCCCTTCATCGACATTCGGCAAGGCGCCTCGACGCTCACCATCCCGCCGCCGCTGCCCGACGGCGGCAACGAAGCGATGACGCTCAAGTATCAGGGCGACTTCGTGCGCGCCGCGCGCGAGTGCAAAGTTGTCGGCAATCAAATGGTGATCAAGATCGGCGTCCAAGGCCGCATCATCGTCGGCCCCGCCGGGGGCCCGGGCCAGGTCGAGGTGCCGCTGCGCATCGCCGTCGTCACCGCGCCGACCGCGGGCTCGAAAACCATCGTCACCAAATTGATCCGAATCCCGGTGACGGTCGCCGTCGGCGACGGCCAAGCCACTTTCACCCATATCGAGGACGGCTTGGCCTTCCCGCTGCCGCCGTCTGCGGATCTCGATACCTATATCGTCTATATCGGGTTCGATCCGATCGGCGCCGCCGCTGAGGACCAGCAAAGGGCGCGGCCCGCGCCGGCGATCAAGCCGAAGCCGAAGTCCAAGCCCAATCCGGCGGCCCCCTCCGGGTAACGCGGCGAAACCTTCACCAGCCGCGTAGATCGGCAATCGCGCTCTTCAAGCCGCGCAGATCGGCAATGACCGTGCGGGCGCCGGCGGCGAGCAGGCGGTCGGCGAGGCTGCCGGGCGTGGGGCTCGAGCCGACAAAACCGATCGGCGTCATGCCGGCGGCCGAAGCCGCGGCGATGCCGGGTGCCGAATCCTCGACCACGATGCAGTCCGCCGGATCGACCTGACAGCGCTCGGCGGCCAACAAAAACAGGTCGGGCGCAGGCTTGCCGTAGAGCGCCTGGCTTGCCGAGAACAAGCGCGGCTCGAAGAAGCGGAGCAGGCCCGTGGTTTCCAGGCTCAGTCGGATACGATCGGGCGGTGACGATGACGCCACGGCCTTCGGCCCGCGGATCCAGGCCAGCGCATGGGCGGCGTGCGCGACCGGACGCAACTCGGTGCGCAAGCGGCGCAGCGTTTCCGCAGCGACCATGGAGGAAAAACCGAGCGGCAGCCTTGTCTTGGTCGCGTTTTCGACCGCGGCGAAGACGTCGGCCGGCCGGCGGCCGTGAAACCGGCGCATGATGGTTTCGGCGGACACCGCAACGCCGATGCGCCGCAATGCATCGGCCAGAACGGCCGCCGCAATCGCTTCGCTCTCTACAAGCACGCCGTTACAATCGAAGATGACCAATGGTCCCTCCGATGGTTGCTCGGCCACAGGGCGCGGCTACCTTCCGGCTTCCAAAGGAATCACGCGGATAAGTAATATCACGTATAAGGGTAGTGTTCGCGGCAATTGCAAAGGATATCCGCCGACGCGTGTGCAATTATGCACAGGAATTCTCATCAGAGCCGTTGACTGCACCGCGCCGAAGCGCGGCTCAATCACGGCTAGAACATTTTGTGGAATACAGAGCAAACAAATAACGAACAGCGATCTAAACGGGAGCGCGACAATACGCCAAAGCGAGTCTGCGCCCCGTTGCAGCTCAATTGAATTTCTTGCGGACGTCTTCTATGCCCTGCGCCAACAAGTCTTCCGCGACCTTGCCCTTGGCGGCGGCCGAGAGAATCTTCTCGGCGGCGGCGACGGCGGCATCGGATGCGGCGGAGCGAACGTCGGCAAGCGCCTGCGCTTCGGCCTGAACGATCTTGGCTTCCGCCATTTTGGTGCGGCGCACGACGAAATCTTCCATTTTGGTCTTGGCCTCGGCGGCGAGCCGATCGGCTTCCACCTTGGCGCCGGCGATGATGGCCTCGGCCTCGGTTTCGGCCTCGCGGCCCTTGCGCTCGAATTCGGCGAGCAGCGCTTGCGCTTCCTCGCGCAGTCGGCGCGCTTCGTCGAGTTCGGATTTTATGCGGGCCTGGCGGCCGTCGATCACCTCGAAGATTTTCCGATGGGCGCCGAGATAGACGAGCAGGCCGACGAAGCAGAGAAAGCCCAGCGCCACCCAGTTTTCGGTTTCGAGCATCGCGAACCTCAGTTCTTGGCTGGGTCGCCGAGCGCGGCGGCGACTTCGTGTTCCGCGGGCGTTCTGCCGATCAGGCGCTCGACAATCGCTGCGGCGGTGTCGGCCGCTATCGCGCGCACATTTGTCATGGCGGCAGTCCGGGTGGCCGCGATCGACCGCTCCGCCACCGCCAGTCGCTCGTGCAGCTCCGCCTCGAGCCGCTTGTGCGCCGCCTCGGCCTCGCTGGCCTGCCGCTCGCGGGTCGAATTGGCGATGCCTTGGGCGCGGGCGCGGGCATCGGCCAGCGCCTTCTCGTAGGCGGCATGCGCCGCATCCGATTGCGCCTTCAGGCGCTCCGCCGCCGCAAGATCGTCGCCGATGACGCGAGAGCGCTCGGCCAGAATCGAACCGATGCGCGGCAGCGCGATCTTCGACATCAGCACGTAAAGCAGGACGAAGCTTATCGCCAGCCAGAAGAGCTGCGACGGGAAGTGCTCGGATTGGAACGGCGGGAAGGCGCCGTGCCCTGCCGGGTGTTCGGTATGGGCGGTCGGTTCGGGCATCGCTTCGGCCTTGGCTGATTCCTCGGGTTCTGCCACCGCGACGGAAGCTTACAGCCCGAACAGCAGCAGGAGCGCGATCAGCAGCGAGAAAATGCCGAGCGCCTCGGTGATGGCGAACCCGAAGATCAGGTTGCCGAACTGACCTTGCGCGGCCGACGGATTGCGCAGCGCCGCCGCCAGGTAGTTGCCGAAAATGATGCCCACGCCGACGCCGGCGCCGCCCATGCCGATGCAGGCAATGCCGGCTCCAATGTACTTCGCGGCGGTCGGATCCATGAGAAACTCCTTTTCAAGCCCCCTCCGATCCTTCCCCGCAAGCGAGGACGGGCAGGGAGGGGTGGCCATCAGTGGCCCGGGTGTATCGCATCGTTGAGATAGATGCAGGTGAGAATGGCGAAGACGTAGGCTTGCAGGAACGCCACCAGGAGTTCGAGCGCGGTCAGCATCACCACCATGATGAATGGCAGCGTCGCGCCGAACCAGCCGAGAATTCCGGCGCTGGCCAGCATGATGATGAAACCGGCAAACACCTGCAGCGTGATATGCCCGGCGAGCATATTGGCGAACAGACGGACCGAATGCGAAACCGGCCGCGACAGAAACGACAAGACTTCGATGATCACGATCGCCGGCAGGATCGCTTTCGGCACGCCCTTGGGCACGAACAGATTGAGAAAGTGCAGGCCGTTGCGCCAGAAACCGTAGCCGACGACGACGAAGAAAACCAACAGCGCCAGACTTGCGGTCACGATCAGCTGGCTCGTCACCGTGAAGGAATAGGGAATGAGCCCGATCATGTTGGCGAACAGGACGAACATGAACAGGGTGAACACGAAGGGAAAGAACTTCATGCCTTCGGTGCCGGCGGAAGCGCGCACGGTATTGGCGACGAACTCGTAGGAAATCTCGGCGATCGATTGCCACCGTCCCGGCACCACGGCGCGCGGCGCGGTCGCGCCGATCAGGAGCGCGGACACGGCGCCGACGATGATGAACATGAACAGCGCGGAATTGGTGAAATTGATCTGATGGCCGCCCATGCTGACCATCGGCATCAGATCTTTGATCTGGAACTGGTGGATCGGATCGACTTGCATGGACCTGTCGCCGTTTGTCGCTTTCGCGGCCTGACGCCGCGGCGCGGGTTTAGTGGTCCCGGTTCATCCGGGTACTCTCGTCAAGCGCGGTGCCCGCAACGAGCCCCGCGGAGCGCATCACATTAAGCACGCCCGCGGCAAAGCCGAGCAAGAGAAATACAATGAGCCCCCAGGGCGAGATGCCGAGCCAGCGGTCGATCAGCCAGCCGAGGCCGGCACCGACCGCGACGCCTGCAACGAGTTCGCTCGAGAGCCGGAAGCCCCTGGCGTAGCCGGATGCAGTCGTTGCCCGATCCGCACCAGGAGCATCGGAAGGCCGGCCAGCCTGATTGCGGGCATGGCCAAGACCTTCGTTCAACCGCTGGAGTCTCGCGGAGAGAGCGGCTTCGTTGGTTTGTTGCTTGCTGCGGTCGCCGTTGTCGCGCGCGTCGCTCATGATCTCGACACCCGCGGCTTGCGATCGCGGCATGCCCGCCCCTTGAAGCCGCGCGGACCATACTGATTGAGTTCCGCCGAGTCAAGAAACTGTGAACTTTGCTAATGCCTTGAATCCTCAGCAAATATGCCCTGTGCACAGGGCTCCATAGTGGCGCCGTTTGTGCACTGCGAAGTTGCGCCGAAGGGTTTAAGATCAAGCGGCGGGCAAAATGTCCGCGCAGCGACGATGGAGGGCCGCTCATGAGCCTCGAAAGCACGACGCTGAAAACGCTGGCCGCCGGCATCATCGTACTCTCTTTGTCCGGGCCGGGCAGGGCGCAAAACCAGTTACAAGACCAGTTACAAGACCAGTTACAAGACCAGTTACAAGACCAGTTACCGGACAGCGCCGGCGGGCGTTACATCTTCAGCAAGCAGGGCAACGGCTTCGTCCGGCTCGATAGCAAGACCGGCGAGGTCGCGCTGTGCAGTCCGAAATCCGTCGGGCTCGCATGCGAAGCGGCGCCGGAGGACAGGACGGTGCTGGAAAACGAGATCGCCCGGCTGCGCAGCGAAAATGCCATCCTGAAGAAGGACTTGATCGCCCGCGGCCTGCCCTTGCCGCCCGGCGCCAGCGCGGAACCGCCGCCGGCGCAAGGCGAAGCGCCCGTGGTGCGCTTGCCGAGCGACGCTGAAATCGATCGCATGGTGGCGCTGGCCGGCCGGGTCTGGCACAGGCTGATCGATGCGCTCGAACGGGCGCAAAGGCAGATTCTCAACAAGAGCTGAAACGGCGCGCCGTGAACAAAATCTCCGCCGTCCACACCGCCCGCATCGAGACGCTGGCGAGCGCCATGCTGGCCGTGGCGACGCCGGGCGAGGGGTTTTTCGAGATTACCCGCGATGTCGCGGATTTCCTGCAGCGGATCAAAGCGCGAGACGGCGTGGTGCTCCTATACCTGCGGCACACTTCGGCGTCGCTGGTGATCCAGGAGAATGCCGACGCCGATGTGCGGGTCGATCTCGTCGCCGCGCTCGATCTGCTGGCGCCTGCGGATGCCGGCTGGGTGCACGAAGCGGAAGGCCCGGACGACATGCCGGCCCATGTGAAATCGATGCTGAACGGGGTTTCGCTGCACCTGCCGGTTGCGGGCGGCGCCCTGGCGCTCGGCACCTGGCAGGGCATCTACATCGCCGAGCACCGCGCGCGGCCGCATCGGCGCGAGGTCATGCTGCAATTCGTCGGGGCCTGCGGCTGATCCCGAGAGTGGACCATGCCGACTGATCGGCAGTAATATGAAGTCCGAGCCGTCGGGCGCGGGCGACCGGGGCGTTTCATTGGACGAGGCCGAATCTCATCATCTGTTGATCGCGGACGATCATCCGCTGTTCCGCGGCGCGTTGCGCGAGGCGGTCAACGGACTGTTCGCGCGCGCGGCGATCGACGAGGCCGGCACCTTCGAAGAGGTCACGGCGCTGCTCGAACGCGGCGGCGACGTCGATCTGGTGCTGCTCGATCTGCGGATGCCCGGCGTGCGCGGTTTCTCCGGCCTGATGTATCTGCGCGCGCAATATCCGGGGCTGCCCATCGTCGTGGTCTCGGCCAACGACGACCCGGCCGTGATCCGCCGCTGCATGGAGTTCGGCGCCTCCGGTTTCATGCCGAAGACGCTCGGCATCGAAGCGCTGCGCCAAGCGATCGGCCGCGTGCTGGCGGGCGAAGTGTGGACGCCGCCCGACGTTGATCTCGCCAGCGGCGGCGACGCCGACAGCGCCGCCATGATCGCGCGGCTCGCAACCCTGACGCCGCAGCAGGTCCGCGTCTTGATGATGCTGTCGGGCGGCCTCCTCAACAAACAGATCGCCTACGAGCTCGGCGTCTCGGAGGCGACCGTGAAGGCGCACGTCTCCGCGATTCTGCAAAAGCTCGGCGTCGAAAGCCGCACCCAAGCCGTCATCGCGGCGGGAAAAATCGAAGCCGGGCAGTGGCCGCAATTGCCTGCAAGGGAAGGGTGAGCCATTCGTTATTCCGGATTGCCGCCGATCTCGGATTTACCCGAGATCGGCACTTGAATGCCAAGTCGGCAGCAGCCGACTTGGCTGGCGGTCAGTCCGGAATCCATACTCACGATTTGTGATTATGGATTTCGGGCTCGTTGCTTCGCCCGGCCCCGGAATGACGAGACTACTCCGCCGCCACTCGCTGAACGCGCCATTGCGCGAGCAGCGCGCGCAGCGATGCCGGCTTGACCGGCTTGTTGAGGAGGTGGGCGCCTTCGGCGCGGGCTTCCTCGCGCACATGGACCGAACGGTCGGCGGTGATCAGGATCGCCGGCA
>Ga0181527_1001501_pt1 | contig 23954 bp, 26 predicted proteins | sample PEATcosm2014_Bin_30_FD_119762 | JGI IMG/M metagenome (GOLD analysis project Ga0181527, IMG submission 119762) | Peatland microbial communities from MTU Mesocosm Facility, Houghton, MI, USA - PEATcosm2014_Bin06_60_metaG | ecosystem: Environmental > Terrestrial > Soil > Wetlands > Peat | place...
AAGCCGATGCTGGTTTTGTTTTACGGCATCGCCGTCGCGCTGATCGGCGCCGCGGGCTACGTCGCCGGCGCCGGCCTTGTCTTCGCGCTCGGCTTATCGGCCTTCGCAGCCCATCTCGGCTGGCAGATCGTGCGCCTCGATATAGCCGACCCCGACAATTGCCTGATGCTGTTCAAATCGGATCGCGACGCCGGCCTGATCCTGTTCGCAGGCCTGTTGCTCGACGCCGCGCTCCGCCATTTCGGCTGACCGGGCGCGTCTCACCCGATAATCTGGTCGGCCACCGACATTGCCCGCTCCTTTGCGCGCGCCGCGAGCGGCCACGCTGCTACGCCGCCGAGAAGCGCAATGAACGCGCGGCGTCTCATTCGATCACCTCGTCGGTAATGGCGACCAGCTTCGCGGGCACGTCAATGCCCAGCGTCTTGGCGGTCTTGAGATTGATCACGAACTCGAACTTGGTCGGCTGCTGAACCGGCAGATCGGCCGGCTTTTCGCCGTTGAGGATGCGCCCGACATAATTGGCCGCCCTGCGATACGAGTCCGGCAGGCTGGCTCCGTAACTCATCAGCCCACCGGCCACGACATATTCGCGAAAAGTGTAGATCGCAGCGACCGAATATCGTGCAGAGAGGGCCACGATCCTGTCCCGCTGGCTGTCGAAGAACGGTTCGCCCATCACCACAAGCCCACCAGCACCACGCTTTACCAAGAACGCGAAAACTTCATCCAGATCCTGCTCCGTACTGGCGTTGAGGACATGGACCTGAATCCCCAGAGCACTCGCCGCCGCCACCGCTTCTTTCGCGTAAATCTCCGCGCTGGGATTGGATGGATTCACCAGATAGGCAATCACGGCGGCGGCCGGCACCAATTCTTTCAGTAGCTCGATGCTTTTCGCCCCAAGCCCCGATGTGAACATGCTCATGCCCGTGACGTTGCCGCCCGGTCGGTTCAGGTTGGCTACGAGACCAATTTGGACTGGGTCGTTGACCGCCGAAAAGACGATTGGAATCGTCGCAGTCGCCGCTTTGGCCGCAAGCGCAGAGGGTGGCCCGCCCGCCGCGAACAGTACGGCCACCCGCAGGCCGACGAGTTCGGCCGCTAGCGCGGGCAATCGGTCGTAACGACCTTCTGCCCAGCGAAATGCGATCAGTACATTCTGTCCCTCGACAAATCCAGCTTCGCGCAGTCCTTGGCGAAACGCAGCGACCACGCCGGTGGATTCGCCGGGCGAGCGGCTGCTGAGGAAACCGATCACCGGCAGCGCAGGCTGCTGCGCCCGCGCCGCGAGCGGCAAGGTGAGGGCCGCTCCACCGACGAGCCCGATGAACGCGCGCCGTTTCATTCGATCACCTCGTCGGCCGTGGCGAGCAGCGCCGGCGGCACGGTGAGGCCCAGCGCCTTGGCGGTCTTGAGGTTGATGACGAGATCGAATTTAGTCGGCTGTTCGATCGGCAGGTCGGCCGGATTTGCGCCTTTCAAGATTTTATCGACGTAGACGGCGGCGCGCCGATACAAGTCGGAACGGTCCACGCCGTACGATACGAGACCGCCTAAGTCCGCGAATTCCCTCAGATGAAATATCGAAGGCCATTGGTTCTGCAGGGCAAAGTCCGCTATCTGTTTGAGGTTCGTTACGAATACCGGATTGGGCATGATGGCAAGAGCGCCGACATGTGCGCTGACTGCCCGTTGAAGCGCGCTGTCCAAATCGCCGGTGTTGCGCACATCCACCGAAATAGCTTTGACCTGAAGCTTCCGCGCTGAAGCCTCCATTTCGTTCCAACCGAGCACGGAGATTGGATCGTCCGGATTCAAAAGCACGGCCAAGGAGGCGATGTTCGGAGCTATTTCCCTGAGCAACTCCAACCGTTTCCCGGTCAGGTCCGGGTTCATCTGCGACAACCCCGTGATGTTGCCGCCCGGACGCGCCAGACTCGCGACAATTCCGGTCGCCACCGGGTCACCCGAGGCCGCCATGACGATAGGGATTTCTCTGGTGGCGTTTTTGGCAACGATCGTGTCGTTGGTCACGGCCGTGACGATAATGTCGACTTTGAGCCCGATGAACTCGGCAACGAATCCTGGAAGGCGATCGTTCCTCCCCTCGGCATAGCGCGGCTCGATGACGACATTCTTTCCGTCATCCCATCCGAGGTCACGGAGCGCGTCGAGAAAGGCTTGCTGCCAATGTGCCGTGTCGGAGCGAGAGAACGGAGAAAGGAAACCTATTCGTGGAATTTTATTCGGCGGTTGCGCGTATGCCGAAGCTGACCAAATTGCTGCCGCGCCGCCGACAAGCGCAATGAACGCGCGGCGTTTCATTCGATCACCTCGTCGGCGATCGAGAGCAGCCCAGGCGGCACCTCGATGCCGAGCGTTCGCGCCGTTTGCAGGTTGATGGCGAACTCGAATTGGGTCAGCTGCGTGACCGGCAAGTCGGCGGGCTTGGCGCCCTTGAGAATGTTGCCGATATAGACGCCGGCTTGATGAAACATCTCAGGGAGGTCGGTTCCGTAGCTCATCAGCCCCCCGGCCGCGACATAATCACGGTTCGAATAAGCCGCCGGAATCCGGTTGCTCGCCGCCAAGGTGGCAAACTGCAGGGCGCGGCTGGAGAAGAATCCGTCGGGACCGACGAAGAGAGCGTCGGCTCGCTCTTTCGCAAGACTGGCGAAAGCGGCATCGATCTCGCCGATCGTACTGGCGTTGAAAATCTGGATTTGCACCCCGATCGTTGGTGCGGCTTCCTTCACGTCCCGCAAGGTGGTCGCAGCGGCCGACGCATTGGCTTGGTTGACGAGAACCGCAACGTTGACAGACTTGGGCACCAGCTCATGGAGGAGACGCAGCCGCTTGGCCCCGATTTCCTGAACGAACGAATTGATGCCGGTCGCGTTGCTGCCGGGCCGGGCGAGGCTGGCGACAAGTCCAAGTTGGACCGGATCTTCGGCAACGCCGAACACGATCGGGATCGTCGTCGTGGCAGCTTTGGCCGCGAATGCCGCGGCCTGGAAGCCGGGCACGGCGATGACGGCCACGGGCCTGCGGACCAGATCGGCCAGCACTCCCGCTAGGCGATCGTAGCGACCCTCCAGCCAGTGGTAATCGACAGTCACGTTCTGGCCTTCGACAAAGCCGGTTTCGCCGAGCCCTTTGCGGAACGCCGCCGCATTGCGCGCGCCGGCTTCCGGAGTACCGGGGTTGAGAAACCCGATCACCGGCAGCGCCGGCTGCTGCGCGCGCGCGGCGAGCGGCCACGCTGCCGCGCCACCGAGCAGCGTAATGAACGCGCGGCGTTTCATTCGATCACCTCGTCGGCAGCCACCAGCAGGGTCTGCGGCACCGCGAGGCCGAGCGCCTTGGCGGTCTTGAGATTGACGACCAGCTCGAATTTGGTCGGCAGTTGAACCGGCAGATCGGCGGGCTTCTCGCCCTCGAGGATCCGGCCGGCGTAGACGCCCGCCTGCCGATAGGCGTCGGTGATGCTTGCGCCGTAACTCATCAGTCCGCCGGCGCGCGCGAAATCGCGCAGGTAATAGGCGGTCGGCAGCATGTATCGTGCGGCGAGCGCGATCAGTTGCGCAGGACGACTATCGAACAACGGGTCGACGCTGACAACAAGTGCCGGGTCGGAGAGCTTGGCCAGCGCCGCGAAAGATGCATCGATTTCGCCTTCGGTACCGGCCTCGAGCACATGCAGTTCCCGTCCGATGGCACGAGCCGCGGCTTGCGCATCGCGAATTTGCGACGCGACGCTCGTACCGTTCGGGTTCACCAGCAGCCCGAACGCGGCGGTCTTCGGGACCAGCGCGATCAGGAACTCCATTTGTTTGGCGCTGAGCGCGCCGGAATAGAATGTCGCGCCGGTGACGTTGCGGTCGGGCCGGTTGAGGCTACTGACGAGTCCGGAGGACACCGGGTCGAAGCCGGTCGTAAATACAATCGGGATCGTCTTGGTTGCAGCGATCGCCGGACCGGATGTGCCGCCCGCGACAATGACAGCGACCTGCCGGTCTACAAGGCTCGCCGCCAGCGCCGGAAGCCGTTCGTAATGGCTCTCGGCGTAGCGATACTCGATCGCAACGTTCTGGCCATCGCTATAGCCCGCCTCCTTCAGGCCGCCGAGGAACGCGGCGACGAGGTATTCCGCTTGCTGGGGCGTTCGGCTGGTGAGGAAGCCGATTGACGGCATCGGCTGCTGCTGCGCGCGCGCCGCGAGCGGCCAGAGAGCCACCGCGCCGCCAAGCGCGGACATGAATCGCCGCCTTGCGATGTCGACTGTCATTCGCTCCCTCTCCAAAGGGATCGCGCCGGGTAAGAGGCGCGCGCTGCCGCCGAACGCAACTGGGCAAAATATCGCATATTGTCAGCCTTTTGTCAGATTGGGCATTGACTGTCTGGCAAGCGACCCGTCTTATCGCCGGTGCCGTCAGGTGACCGCTTATGGCTGTGGCAGTCACGCGATACGACTTTGCGCTCTCTCGACGATCTCTTGCCGCCGGGCCTTGCCACCGCAAGCGATCAACGAAAACGCCGGCTCGCATTGCGCCTCAAACATCCATTGCGCCTGAAACATCCATTGCGCCTCGATCATCCATTGCGCCTCGATCATCCATTGAGCCTCAATGATCCATGGCGGCGCGTTGTGCGGCCCCGAGCGGGGTACGGCCGCGTCTTGAAAAAGCCGTTCCCGACGCGCTATGTAAGGCGTTCGGATTTAGGATCGCGGATTTGCGCCATTTTCCCGTCACCTCATTTTTAGCTCCGGCAATGCAACAGGCCGATCTCGGTCGCGCCGGGCCGGTGACGATTGCGGCGTCCGCCGCGCCCGGGGCACTCGAAAACATGCGTCGCAGGCTCGATCGGAGCCGGCTCTACGATTGGGCGCTGCGCGTTCCGATCGTTGCCTATTCGTTATTTGTTTTGATCAGAGATCTGTTCTCCTTTGCCGATCAAATCCTGGTAGATCCGGCAAGATTCGAGCGGTTCGACACAGCTCTTGCCGTCGCCGTGCTCGCGCGCGTGTCGTTTTGGATGTTCGTCGCGTCGGTGGCGATCCTGCCGGTTTTCCGCCTCCGGCCGATCGCCAAGTCCGAATATCTGGCGCCGCGCTTCGCCGCGCTGGTTTCCGTTTGCTTGCCGCCGCTGTTCGCGTTGCTCGGCCGGGCGCCCGCCGATCTGGTTTTGAATTCCGTCTCGGTCGGTCTCGGCATCCTTGCCAATGTATTTTCGGTCGTGGCGCTGAGCTTTCTCGGCCGCTCGTTCAGCATCATGCCGGAGGCAAGGCGGCTGGTGCATAGCGGCCCCTATTCGCTGGTGCGGCACCCGCTCTATTTGTGCCAAATCGTAGGCCTGGTTGCGATCGGCTTGCAATATCGCTCGCTGCCGGCCACAGCCTTGCTTCTTTCGATCGTCACGCTTCTCGTCGCGCGCGCGCTCTGGGAAGAAGAGGTTCTCATCCGGGCGTTTCCTGATTTTACGGCCTATCGGTCGCAGACGCCGTTTTTGATCCCGCGCCAGCCCGTGCGCTTCTTGACCATGACATTCGCCGATACCAGCGCAAAGCTTCGGGGGGCCTTGGCCGTGTTTATCGTCCTTGCGCTGACGGTATCGGTGCTGGCGATACTGTCGCGATTGGGCGGGCCGCCGCTCTGACTACCGCGTGTTTCGACCCATTCCAGGCTTTGATTAGTGTCAACGACATCGCGGCGACCGGGCCTTAAGCCTCTCAGGCATGAGACGTCAGTACGCACTGGCGATTTCCCTTTTTGCGATCGTCATCGCGGGCACCCTGCTGGGCGGACAGGCGGACCTCGACGAGCCGTTCGGCATTGCCACCGCCGTTGCGCCGGAAGGCCCGCTATGGGTCGAGTGGCGACGATTGCAATCGGAAATACGGTCGGACGAGATCGTCATCGCGCAATGTCGCGCCGAACCGGATAGCTGCGGCTCGCCCGCCGCGCTTCGTTTTTTGGCGATCGTCGAGGCCGCGAAAGAGTACGCGGGCCTGCCCCGGATCGGTCACATCAACCGCGCCGTCAATCTCGCTCTTCGCCCGTCGGTCGGCGACGCGGACAGTGTCTGGAAATCGCCGCTCGCGGCGCTCGCCTCAGCGACGGGGAATTGCGCAAGCTACGCGATCACAAAATACGCGGCGCTCGGTGACGCCGGCATCGCCGCAGACGATTTGCATCTCGTCACGGTCCGCATCAAGTCGCGCCGCGAACTGCATATGGTGGTGACGGTCCGCGATTTCGGGCGTTGGATTGTTCTCGACAATCGTTCGATGGCATTGTTGGAAAGCAACGGGATCGACGATTATCTGCCGATGTTCACGCTGGACCATCGCGGCGTGAGACAGTTCGTTCCGCCGGCAAGTCTTATTCCGCCGGCAAGCCCGAAGGTCACTGCCACGCCCTGCAGCCAGATCGCCGGCGGGTACAGTGGCCCTTCCTAGGCGGCGGCGATTTCCAGAACCTCGGCCGCAGCCTCGCCCGAGATGGAAAGTCCGCACAGATCGCATTCGAATGTCTGCGGGTCGGCCGTGACATCGCGTTGCGAAGACGACCGCACGAACCGCATCGACTTTTCACAACGCGGACAGCGCGGCGAAGGTTGATATGTCCTATTCGTGTGCATGGCGCCGGGACCCGTTTCACCGCCGAGCATTGGCTCGGCCCGAATCGCTGTCCATGTAGCATCCGCCGGGTAACCGGAAGGTTACGGCGTTCCGCAAGCCGCGGCCGCCTCCCTGAAGACACTATTGACCATTCGCGACAGTTCGCAATCCGCCGCTTGCCCAGCCGGTTTCCAGCCGCCGGACCTGGGTCGGGCAAGCCTCTTGTCGGCAACCGCAGATAAGAGCAGGATACCATCAATCTGCGCCGAACGGCAGAACGCAAGAAAAAGCAAAAACATCGCGAGGGAGAGCACGATGAGATCGACGTCCATGCTGGGCGTGGCTGCGCTTGCCGCCGTTTTGGTTCACCTGGGTCCCATTGCAACGTCCGCCTCCGCCGCGGACAGCCAGCCGCCGGCGGCGCTGGCCGGTGCGGTTGCATCCGATGCCGAGGGCGCCAATAACACGCCCATGGAAGGCGTCGTCGTCACCGCCCGCAAAGACGGCTCGATCGTCTCGGTCAGCGTGACGAGCGATGCCAAGGGCCATTACAGTTTTCCGGAAAACCGGCTGGAACCGGGCCATTACACCCTCGCCGTTCGCGCCACGGGCTACGATCTCGACGCGCCGGCCGCTGGCGATATCGTCGCCGAGCAAACCGCCACTCTCGACCTCAAGCTGACCAAAACCAAAAATCTGGCGAGCCAGCTCACCAACGCCGAATGGATGATGAGCATTCCCGGCACCGAGGAGCAGAAGGCGTTCCTGCTCAACTGCGTCGGCTGCCACACGCTGGAGCGCATCGTGCGCTCGACCCACGATGCCGACGAGTGGATGCAGGTGATCCCGCGCATGATGGGCTATGGCGCGGTCAGCCAGCCGATCAAGCCGCAGCCGATGCTGGACCGATCGCGCGCCGGCTCGCCGGAGCAATACCGCCAGCAGGCCGAATATCTCGCCACCATCAATCTCTCCGCGGCCGACAAATGGACCTATCCGCTGAAGACGCTGCCGCGGCCGAGCGGGCGCAGTACGCGCGCGATCGTCACCGAATATTCGCTGCCGCGGCCGCAAATCCAGCCGCACGACGTCGTCATCGATAAGGACGGCAATGTCTGGTACTCCGACTTCGGCGAATTGTTCATCTCGAAATTCGATCCGAAGACGCTCAAGCTCACCGAATATCCGATCAAGGAGTTCAAGCCCGGCTCGCCGGTCGGCAATCTCAGCCTGGAATTCGACAAGGACGGCAAGCTCTGGTTCGACACCATGTACCAGGGCTCGCTCGGCACCCTCGATCCGTCGACCGGCAGCATCGCCTATCATCCGCTGGCCGCGGAATGGAACGACGACCGCGTGCAGTTGAACTTCCTCGGGCTGCGTCACGACGTCGACGGCAAGGTCTGGACCAAGAGCGTCGGCACCCAGGACGTATTCCGGCTCGACCTCGCATCCGGGAAATGGGAACGCTTCCATCCGACCGACGCGCTGCCGCCCGGGCGGCGTTACGGCATCTATCAGGTGATTTCCGACTCCAAGAACAATCTCTGGATGGCGGAATTCGACGACGGCCATCTCGGCAAGATCGACGCCAAGACGCTGCAAGTCACATGGTTCGCGACGCCGACCCCGCATGCGCGCGCCCGCCGCATGGAGATCGACGATCAGGACCGCATCCTCCTGACCGAATACCGCGGCAACAAGGTCGCGCTGTTCGATACCAAGACCGAGCAGTTCACAGAATATGCGCTGCCGACGCCCTATACCGGCCCCTATCGCGCGCAGTTCGACAAGAACGGCGAGATCTGGACCGGCGGCATGCACACCGACCGCATCGTCCGGCTCGATCCCAAGACCGGCCAGACGGAGGAATATCCGATGCCGTCGGACACCAATCTCCGCTCGCTGTGGCTCGACAACACCACGACGCCGGTGACATTCTGGACCGGCAGCAATCACGACCACGCTTTGGTGAAGGTCGAACCGCTGGATTGAGCGCGGCGCGGCGTTGTTCGACGATTTCGCCGCCTCGAGCGCGAGCCGGGGAAGCATTGACTGCGCCGCGAAGCCTCCGCCACGCCGCTGGTCTCTGATCCAATTCCGTTGAATTGGATCAGAGACCAGATTTTTCGTTTGCGCATGATCTTATCCGAAAGCCGGTTTCCACCTCCGGATCATGTCCGGGGGCAGGCATTTTCGGGATCCTGCTCTACGCCGTCTGCTCGAGCGCTACCACGTCGCCGTCGCGCTTCCAGGAGCGATACGGGCGGTGCGCCAGAGTGCCGTTATAATATTGGGTCTGCCCGGTCACTTCCACGCCGAGCCAGGACGGCAATTCGATCGGATGGTGTTCGTCGGGCAGTTCGATTTCGGCAAGCACCAGGCCGGAATTCTCGCCCGAAAACACGTCGACTTCCCAAGCAAGTTCGCCGTAGGGAACGGTATAACGCACCTTCTCGACGACGAGACCCTGCCGCAGCGGCAACAGCGCCTCGGCCTCCAAAACCGGAATCGCGTACTCCATTTCCATGCGCCGCAACGCCGAGGGCCGCGATTTGAGCGTCAGCGTCGCGCTGCGGTTATCCTTGATGCGAATCCGCACCGATACGTTGGCGCTCTTGTCCAAATAGGCCTGCCGGATGTTCGCACTTCCGGTTACTAGTTCTCGCCACGCGTCGCTCCGCACCAAGAACTTACGCTCGATTTCAAAGCTCATGCCAGGCCCGCGCGATTGATTGTGACACTCACGTGACATCCACGCGGATGACCTAGCAACGGCTCGGATTCGGCGCAAGCAACGGTAAGTATTAGGGGATAAATTTCGGTCTGAACTCGCTGACAGCGCCCATGTCGCATACAGTGCGCGCGTCAAACAGGGGCCGACACTATCTGATTACCTCTCGGAGCGACCGCGAAGGCCGGGCGCAGCGCCGGCGGCGGACGAGATCGGAGTGCCTGTCACACCAGCGTCATCCAAAGCAATAAGTTTCGCTCCTTCCGCTATTTAAGCCGATCATCACGGCCGCCCCCGCCGCCAAACCCTTCAGGGCCAATCTTTCAACGCCATGAACTTCTCACAACGATTTACCTTTCTGTTTTCGGCTCCGACATTTGAATCCGAAGATCTCGAAGGACTGCGCGTCCAGCAGATCATTGCCGCAATTCAACGGCTAGGCTTTCAGGTCGTGCGGGCTCCCCGAATCGAAGATGCCGAAATGGCGGTGCAGACCGATGCCGCGATCGGCTGCCTCGTCGTCGATTGGGGGAAAAAAGGGCTCGAGGGCAAAGCCGCCTCGCTGATCAATCTCATGCGGCGGCGCGGGCTCGAAATGCCGATCGTGCTTTTGGTCCGCCGCCGGCGGTTCGAGGACGTGCCGGTCGAAGTGCTGGATTTCATCGACGGCTATGTGTTCCTTGCCGAGGAGACGCCGGAGTTCATCGCCAGAAACCTCGTCAGCCGCCTCACGCAATACGCGGAGACGCTGAAGACGCCGTTTTTCGGCGCGCTGGTCGACTATGCCGAAATGGGCAATCAGTTGTGGACCTGTCCCGGACACAATGGCGGAATATTCTACAGCCGCAGTCCGATCGGCCGCATCTTCATGGAACATCTCGGCGAGGCCGTGTTCCGCGACGATCTCGACAATTCGATCCTCGAACTCGGCGACCTCCTCACCCACGAGGGCCCGGCGCTTCAAGCGCAGAAGGAAGCGGCGGCGATCTTCGGCGCCGAACGGACTTATTTCGTTCTCAACGGCACCTCGGCATCCAACAAGATCGCCTTGACGGCTCTCATTGCCGACGGCGATCTCGTGCTGTTCGACCGCAACAACCACAAGGCAGCGCACCACGGGGCGCTGCTGCTCGGCGGCGGCATTCCGATCTATCTGCCGACGGACCGCAACGCCTACGGCCTGATCGGTCCGATCCAGCCGGAAGCGCTCGACGAAACCGCGATCCGCGAAGCGATCCGAGCCAATCCGCTGGTCAAGGACAAGACCGCCTGGCAACGCGAGCGGCCGTTTCGCGCCGCCGTCATCGAGCAGTGCACCTACGACGGCACGATCTACGACGCCCAGCACATCATCGCCAGCATCGGTCCGTTGTGCGATTATATTTTGTTCGACGAAGCCTGGGCCGGCTTCATGAAATTTCATCCGATTTATGCCGGCCGGTTCGCCATGGGGCTGCGCGATCTCGACCAGAACGCGCCCGGCATCATCGCCACCCAGTCGACCCACAAGCAGCTCGCGAGCTTTTCCCAGGCCTCGCAGATTCACGTCAAGGACAGCCATATTCGCGGCCAGCGGCGCCGCGTCGAGCATCGCCGCTTCAACGAAAGCTTCCTGCAGCACGCCTCGACTTCGCCGTTTTATCCGCTGTTCGCTTCGCTCGACGTCGGCGCCCAGATGATGAAAGGCCGTTCCGGCGAAGTCTTGTGGGACGACACGGTTCGGCTCGGCATCGAACTGCGCAAGAAATTGCGGGCGATCCGCCACGAATTCGAACGCAAGGAACCCGACCCGGCGCGGCGCTGGTTTTTCGATCCTTTCGTGCCGGATCTGGTGCGGCTGCCCGATGCCGCGCGCGACGGCGGCGTGCATGAAGTGCCGTGGGAAAGCGTCGCCACCGACGCGCTGGCGAGCCACGCCCATTTCTGGGAATTTCTGCCGGGCGCGCTGTGGCACGGCTTCAACAGCGTGCTGCCGGGCTACGCGATCACCGATCCGAACAAGTTGACGCTGTTGACGCCCGGTTTCGATCGCGCGACCGGCGCCTACGAGGCGCACGGCATTCCGGCGCCGATCGTCGCGCAATATTTGCGCGAGAACCGCGTCGTCGCCGAGAAGTTCGACCTCAATTCGTTGCTGTTTCTGCTCACGCCGGGCGTCGAATCGAGCAAGGCGGGAACGCTGGTCAGCACGCTCGTCGCCTTCAAGCGGCTCCATGACGACAATGCGCTGCTCGATTACGCCATCCCCAAATTCGTCGCCGCCCGGCCGAAGCGCTACCGCGGCTTGCGCTTACGCGATCTTTGCAACGAGATGCATTCGTTCTATCGCGCCGAGAATGTCAGCGCGCTGCAACGCGCGCAATTCTTGGCCGAGCATCTTCCGGAGCCGGCGATGACCCCGTACGAGGCGGCGCGCCAACTGGTGCGCAACAATGTCGAGTACCTGCCGATCGGGGAGATCGAAGAGCGGATCGCGGCAACGCTGTTTGTCGTCTATCCTCCCGGCATCGCCACCATCGTGCCCGGCGAGCGCCTTGGCGCGCGCACGCGTCCCATGATCGACTATCTCAAGGTCTTCGAGCGCAGCGGCAATCTATTCCCTGGCTTCGACACCGAGATCCAGGGCGTCTATCGCGAGGCCGATGCCGCGGGCGCGATCAGTTTCCACACCTATGTGGTGCGCGAGTGAAGGCGCGCGAAGAACCTGCATCGCATCTCTAGCCGTGCAGCGACAGGTCATGATCGAGAAGCCCATAACGGTTCGCGCATCGCGCGACGACGATGTCGCGGCCATGCTCGCCATCTATCGGCATCACATCGGCCGCGGCGTCGACCCCGCTTTGGTGCACGACGCCGAAGCGCCGCAACCCGACGACCTCAAGCGGCAGCGGCGCAATATGCGCAAGCATCGCCTCCCCCACCTCGTCGCCGACCGCGCAGGCGAAGTGGTCGGCTATGCCTATGCGGTGCTGTTCCGCAAACGCCCAGCTTACCGCTACACCGTGAAGCACTCGATTTACGTTCATCCCGAGCATCTGCATTCCGGGATCGGCCGCATCCTGATGCCCGCCTTGATCGACGCTTGCGCGGCTGCCGGCTACCGGCAGATGATCGGCTATATCGACGCCGCCAACACGCCGTCGATCGGATTGCATACCGCTTGCGGTTTCCGCCAGGTCGGATACCTGCCGTCGGTCGGCTACAAGTTCGGGCATTGGACCGACGTCGTCATGGTCCAGCGCTCGCTCGGCAGCGGCGGCGCGAGCGCGCCCGAGGTCTGGGTGCCAGTGCCGGCCGACGACGACAATCAGCAAAGCTGAAACCTTGGCCGAGCAAGCGAATGACGAGCCAGGCTGTGAATTCATGAGCACGCGCGCAACGGCAGCTACACTTCCGATAGCTGCCGCATTGTTGCGGCGCAGCGAAACCAAGCCAAACGGCCGATGCCGGCGCAGCTATGCGCGCGTTCAATCCGGCTTGAGGTCGGCTTGGCGGACCACCTTGCCCCATTTGTCGGTTTCGGCCGCGAGGAACTTGCCGAAATCGGCCGGCGTGCCGCCGAAGGTTTGGCCGCCAAGATCGGCGAGCCGCGCCTTGAAATTGGCATCGGCAAGTGCTGCATTGATTTCCCGATTGAGCCTGTCGATGATTTCGGCCGGTGTCTTGCTCGGCGCGCAGACGCCCTGCCAGCCGCTCGCTTCGTAGCCCGGCACGAATTCGCCGATCGTCGGGACGCCAGGCAGCACCTCCTGCGGCGTCGCCGTGGTGACCGCCAGCGCCCGGAGTTGGCCGGACTTGATGTAGGAGAGCGAGGAAACGACGACGTCGAACATGACCTGGACCCGGCCGGCAATCAGATCGGTTATTGCCGGGCCTGCGCCGTGATAGTGCACCGGCACCATATTGATCCCGGTCATCATCTTGAAATACTCGCCATACAGATGCTGGGCGCTGCCGGGTCCGACGGTCGCCATGTTGATCTTGCCCGGATTGGCCTTGGCGTAGGCGATGAATTCGGGAACGGTCTTGACCGGAAGGTCGAGATTGACTTCCATCACGACCGGCGTGCGCACGACCCCCGCGACCGGCGCCGTATCGCGCAGAAAATCGTAACTGACCTTGCCTTCATAAAGCGTCGCATTGATGGCGACCGCCGTCGACGCATAGAGCAGCGTGTAACCGTCCGCCGCCGCCCGCACGACGAAGTCCGAAGCGATATTGCCGCCGGCGCCCGAGCGATTATCGACGACGAACTGTTGGCCGAGCCGCTCCGACAGCCACTGACCGACGAGACGCGCGTTGATGTCGGACGCCGAGCCGGGCGAAAAGCCGACGACGAGATGCACCGGCCGTGACGGATAGGTGTCGGCGCAGGCGATGCGTGTCGCCGCGGGAAGCGCGGCGGCTCCGGCGGCCAGATGGAGAAATCGGCGGCGAGGAACCTTCATGGCGTTTCCATCGGCTGTTCGCCGCGGAAGCTAACGTGTTTCCAAGAGAGTGTGTAGCGGAGTTATGTCGGATGAGTCATGTCGGATGAGTCGTGTCGGATGAGTCATGCCGGATGAGTCATGCCGGATGAGTCATGCCGCCTACGTTTGATGTTCGGTGAGAGGGCGTTGGAGGGTGCTCAGAGCGTCATCGAGCCGCCGCCATCGACGTACCAGGCGGTGCCGACGACGTAGCTCGATCGCTCCGAGGCCATGAAGGCGACGACGGCTGCGACTTCGTCCGGGCGGCCCATTCGACCGACTGGGAGCCTGGAGACGCGCTGCTTGCGAACCTCCGCCTCGGCCTGGCCGGTCATCTGCGCCCATTCCCGCATCGTCTCCTCTTGCCGCTCGGTGTCGATGATATAAGGCACGACGGCATTGACCAGGATATTGTCCTTGGCGAGTTCGGCAGCGAGCGCCTTGGTCAAGTTGAGCATCGCGGAATTATTGAGGGCGGCAGGCACGACGGTGAAATGCGGCTGCCGCCCGGCAAGCCCGGAGATATTGATGATGCGGCCCCATTTTCGTTTGCGCATGTTCGGAACGGCGTGGCGAATGCAGCGGGCGGCAGGGTTGAATTTTTGGTCGAGGAGACTAGTCAGTTGTCCGTCGTCCATCTTGAAGAAGTCCTGGGGGATCACGGTCGCCGCCGAGTTCACGAGAATGTCGATGCGGCCGTACCGTTCAATGACCTGCGTGGTCATCGCCGCGATCGCAGCGTCATCGGCGAGGTCGGTCGGCACGCCGAGAACACGGCCGGGGTGAAGTTCGCCCAGTTCGCGGACAGCGGCGGCATTGATATCGGGATTCTTGCTGACGAGGGCGACGAAAGCGCCTTCGGCAAGCAGTTCCTTGGCGCAAGCTTTGCCGATACCGCGACTGCCGCCGGTAAGAATGGCAACTCTGTCCTCGAGCCCGAGATCCAAGTCATCCTCCTCGGAAGAAATTCGAGAGTGCTGGAAAAACGGTAGGAGTAGCACCCGCATCCGTGATGGAGCGGCGCACCCGCTCGACCATCGCGGGGGTAGTTTCTGCCTCACCGGCCGGGTGGAGCGCAACGAGAACATCTTCGGGAAGATTCGGCCGCCCACGAAATGCCGACGATTGCGGCTTTCCCTCGGCTCTCCCTCTCTCAGAAAAATATCGGCAATTGCGGCGCCGCCGCCATCTCCGAAGCAGCGATGTTCGGCGTCGCGTAGCGCAGGAAACTGTCGGGAAACGCCGAGCCCCAATAGGTGCCGGTGCCGCGTTCCTGTTCGTTCCACGTCACCGGCTCCCAATCCGGCGCGAACACCAGGAAGCTGCCGCTGTAGATTTCGACGCGGTTGCCGCCGGGTTCGTAGCTATACAGCGAGAAGCCTTGCGAATTGTTGTGCTTCGACGGGCCGACCTCGATGAAAATGCCGTTCTCGCTCAAGATGTCGGCAGCGCGCAGCACGTCTTCGCGCGTGTCGACCCACAGCGAGAAGTGGTGCAGACGGCCCCGCCCGCCCAGCATGTCGCGCACATAAGCGAGTTCGTGGTGCGCCGCGGTCGGCGACATCCAGGCGCCGATCTCGGTCTTGCCGCTGTCGAAGATCACCTGCTCGCGCAGCTGAAATCCCAAAATCTCCTGGGCGAAGCGGCGATTGGGCGGCACCTCGCGCGCCAACAGCGCCAAATGGTCGACGCGGCGCACGCCGACGCCGCGCGCGGAATATTTCTGCGGCTGATTTTTCAGCGCCGAGCGCGAGCCTTCGGGCGCGACGAATTTCCGTTCCTCGTAATAGATCTCCATGGTGTGGCCGTCGGGATCGCGGAAGCGGTAGGACCGCCCGCGGCCGTAATCGCCGTTGCCCCAGCCGACCCCGAGCTGCAACGCCTCGATGGCGGCGACGCGGCGCTCGAGCGCCTGCGGGCTCGTCGCGCGCCAGGCCACGCAGCCGACGCCGGGCGCATCGGCCGCGGTCAGTTTCAGCGTCGAGGTCGCGTAATCGCCGTAGCCGCGCAGATAGGCCGCGCGGTCGGCCATATGCGCGACTTCCATGCCGAGCACGTCCCGGAAGTACCACAGGCTGCGCTCGAATTTCGGCGAGAACAACTCGACGCTGCCGAGATGCGCGATATCGTGAATGGGTTCGGCGTTGGCCACGAGCGGTTCCCCCTTTGTCAGGAAAAATCCTGGGAAAGCAATCGTCCGATCGCCGCGATCGCAATGCCTTGATCTAGGTCAAGGCTGGCCGTTCGAGCCGTTTGCCGGTGCAATTTCGCGCCATGATTTGCGCGTCATGATTTGCGCGTCATGATTTGCGCGCAATCGATTGCCCCGGCCTGCAATCGCAACCGAAATGCCGAAATCCGAATATCAAAATTCAGCCGTGGCTGCTAACGAAACCGCGCATTCCGATCGGCCAAAGCCGAATGCCGCGGCAGCCGCTAGACGCAAAACTGCAAAAGAGCGTCGCGCAAATGCGCTCCGCACATTACCGACTACGCATTACCGACTACGGATGTCAGCAAAGGTTCGCTGGGAGCGACCGAAGGTGGGGTCTTGCCTGACTGATGCGACCCCGAGGGTCGCTCCCAACGTACCGTTCGTGGAGTTGCCGCTATGGTGTCGCCCGAACGTATTCGGCACCAATCATCACGGCCCTTTGACCCGGTGGAATCATTTCAACCTCCGCGTCTGAAAGGCACTATGTGAATTGTTTGCCTGCGCGACGGGCTTGTCAAGCCGAAAACCAAAGCGCGTCGCGATCTTGCTTTCGCAACCGTGACCGCCGCGCGCAACCGCCTGCAAAAACAGCGATCGCACTTTCAGGACAAGCGAACGCAGTTTCAGCAAAACGATTCACTGCGCGGCAACGCCGCGTCGCGCCGCCGCCATGGCCGAAAGCTGGCGCAGATAGGCGATCTTGTCGTCGACCGTGTTCTGAATATGCGCGGCCTGCTCGGCGCTCAGATGCTTGTACTTGCCGATGAGCTTGAGATAATTGACGACCGGCTCCGGCCGCTCGACCGGATGGGTGAAGCGCAAGCCATGGCCCGGCTCGTATTCCCACAGAGCGATGAAATTGGTGCGCACCTGCATGCGGCACACTTGCGTCGTCATCGCCGAAGGGAAGCGCCAGCCGGTCGGGCACGGCGCGTAGACATGCAGATAGGCCATCCCGGTCTTCGCCACCGCGATCGCCTTCGCGAGCTTGACGTAATAGTCCTCGAGGAAAGCGGTGGAGGCGGTAGCGACATAGGAGCAATTGTGCATCGTCATGATCAGCGGCAGGTTCTTCGCCTCGGTGCGCTTGCCCTGCATGGCGCCGCCGACCGGCGTGGTCGAGGTCCATGAGCCGTAGGGCGTTACGCCGGACGATTGCATGCCGGTGTTCATGTAGCCTTCGTTGTCGACGCAGATGAAAAGGATCGGATCGTTGCGCTCGGCCGCGCCCGACAGCGACTGGAAGCCGGCATCGGCTGAGCCGCCGTCGCCGGCGAGCGCAATCGCGGTGACGTCGCGCCCGACGCGATCGTACTGCGTCTTGACGCCGGCCAGCATGGTCGCGGTGTTGGTCAACAGCGAATGGAAGATCGGCACCTTGGCACCGGTCTGCCCGTTATAGCCGACCGTGCCCATGCCGGGGATGCAGCCGGGCGGCGCCGCGACCACCGCATCCGGGCCGACCATGCGCATGGTGTGGCGGATCAACAGTTCCGAATTGCAGCCGTGACAGGCGGCAAGCCCGCGGCAGAACAAGTCCTCCTTGTCGGCATAGGCGTTGAAGATGCGCGCGGCGGTGCGCAGTTCGAGCGCCTCGCGCGGACACGCGCTCACGCAGGCCGGCTCGCCGTCGCACAGGTCGCATTTACTGACGTGCCCGACCGCCGCCTCGTAGACGATGCCGGCATAGGCGCAGCCGGCGGTGCACAGCAAGCAGTCGACGCATTTCTTCGCGGCCCAGTCGATCACCCCGGTATCGGCGTTTTTGGTCAGCGCGCCGGACGGGCAATTCATCACGCAGATCGGATCGGCGCATTGCCGGCATAGCGCCAACTCCACGCCGGCGCCGTTTTGCAGGATGCGGATGCGCGAATGCGCAAGATCGTCGGTTCGCGCTTTCTCCTGCGCGCAGGCGGTCATGCAGTCGCCGCAACCGTCGCAGCGGTCGGGATGAAATTGCAAGGTGGCAAAGCACTTCCCCACGGCGCGCCCCTATCGCCAGAGTTGCGACATCAACTGCCGTCCGGTCTGTTTCGGATCGGCGATGAATTGCGATTTGACCGCCGACAGATCGGTGCGCCGGCGAATGAGCTGCGCCATGATGCCGGCATCGACGAAATCGTTGATCGTCGCGATGCCGATCAGATGGCCGTCCTCGAACACGATGCGCCGATAGGCCCGATCGCCGACGCTTTGTTCGATTTCAAGCCCGGCGCCGGCACCTTCGCCGGCGCGGCCGACCGAAACCGCCTGTTGGCCGAAGAAGCCGTAAGTGTTGAGCGGCACGGCGCCGGCAAAAGCGGTGACGCCCGGGTCGCCAGCCATGCCGAGCCCGGCGATGCGGCCCTGTTCCACCGCGTTCGGCAAAATCCCGTTGACGACTTTGCCGCCCCAGAAGCCGCGCGCCTGCGCCACGTCGCCCGCGGCCCAGACATTCGGCGCGTTCGTTCGCATCAGATCGTCGACCAGGATGCCGCTGCCGGTTTCGATGCCCGAGCCGTCGAGAAAGCCGATATTGGGCTTCACGCCGGCGCAGACCAGCAACAGATCGGCCGCGATCGTCGTGCCGTCGGCGAGCGTGGCGATGCAACCGTCGCCGGTTTCGGCGACGCTTCGCAGCGTCTGCCGCATCAGCATGCGGATGCCGTTGGCGGCGAACACCCGCTCGATGATGGTCGAGGCTTCCGGTTCGAAATAGGCCTGTAGCGCATGCGCTTCCATCTCGATCACCGTGACCGCGATCTTCGACTTGCGCATGTTTTCCGCGGCATGCATGCCGATCAAGCCGGCGCCGAGAACGATCGCGGACTTCGCCGCGCCGATCGCTGCGCGCAATTTGACGGCGTCGTCCATCGAGCGCAGCACGTGGAACGGCACGTCTTCGAGACCCGCGACCGGCGGCAGCACCGGCGCGGCGCCGGTCGCGATCAGCAACCGCTCATAGTGCCAGGTCTCGCCGGACGCCAAGCGCAGGCTCGCCTGCGCCGGATCGACCGCGGCGACGCTGGCGCCGGGCACGAACGCGATCTTGTTGTCGCGGAAATAAGCGGCACCGCGCAGCGTCACGTCGTCGGGCTGCGAACGTCCCGACACCACATAGGGCAGAATCGTCGGCGAATAGGGCAGCCGTTGGTCGCGGCTCAACAGCGTCAGCCCGCCGTCCGGGTCGACCAGGCGAATCGCGGTCGCCGCTTCGAGCGCCGCATGGCTTGAGCCGACGACGATGTATTTGCTGCGCATGTCAGTCGTTCTCGTTGAGCCAGAGCGGTTCGCGGGGCGACCGGCCAAATTGCGCTTCGCGCGTCAGCGCGATGGCGCGGGCAAAATGCTCGACGGTGATGTCGGCGCCGGCCAGCCCGCCGATGAAGCTTGTCGCCGCGATCGGCTTGCCGGTGTGATAGAGCGCGCCCAATGTCTCCTGATAGACCGGTCCGCAATTCCAGCCGAAGCTCACCGAGCGGTCGACGACGCCGATGCGGTCCACCTTGGCCAGCGCCGCCGTCATGGCCTCGACCGGGAACGGCCGGAAGGTCTTGACCTTGATGAGGCCCACCGCCTCGCCCCCCTCGCGCGCCACGTCGACCGCGTCCTTGGCGGCGCCGGTCATGCTGCCGATGGTGACCAGCGCGTAGTCGGCATCGTCGAGCCTATATTCCTCGACGAGCGGCGCGTGATAACGGCCGAACCGTTCGCCCCAGGCGGCATGCACCTCGCGGATCACCCGCAGCGCGTTCTGCATGCCGTGGCATTGGCCCTTGCGGTAACGCACGAAATTGCGCGGCCCCGCGCCGCCGGAGCCGCCGGTGAGCGGATCGACCCCCATCGGCCGCAGCGGATCGAGCGCGATGTGCCAGTTGATCGAAGGCGGACCGAGGAATTCATCGACGGCGGTTTGCTCCGGCAGTTCGACCCGGGTCACGCCGAACGACAGGTAGTTGCCGTCGTGGCAGACATTCACCGGCAACATGACGTCGCGATGCTCGGCGATCTTGTAGGCCATGACGGTGGTGTCGAGGATCTCTTGCACCGTCTCGCAATACATCTGGATCCAGCCGGCCTCGCGCACCACCATGGCGTCCTGCTGTCCGCCCCAGACGCATTGCGGGCTCAACAGATCGCGCGTCACCAGCGCCGCCACCATCGGCAGCCGCAAACCTGGCGTGCGGACATAGGGCTCGAACATGAAGGCGACGCCGGGCCCGCAAGTCGCCGTGAATGTCCTGCCGCCGGCCAAGGCGACGCCCTGCAAACCGCACAGCACCGCATGCTCGCCTTCGACATTCATGAGACTGGCTTTAAGCCGGCCGTCGGCGATCATCTGCGACAAATGTTCGACCAGCGAGGATTGCGGCGTGATCGGATAAACGGCGACGACATCGGGGCGCGCCAGGCCGACGCCGATGGCGGCCGCCTCGTTGCCCTCGCAGACCACGAAGGACGGCCGGTTCGACGTCTGTGCGGGTGCCGCGGCATCGACGGTCATCGGCCCAACTCCTCGATCATGCTGATGGCGCGATGCGGGCATTCCTGGGCGCAGACGCCGCAGCCCTTGCACACCGCGAGATCGAAATCGAACCAGCGCGGCTTCTCGACGACGCATTGCACCGGACAGAAGAGCCAGCACAGCCCGCATTTGACGCATTTGAGCCGGTCGATCACCGGCCGCATGCTGCGCCAGTCGCCGGGCAGCATGGTGCTCAGCGTGGTGGCGATCGGCGCCAGATCGTCGGGAATGGTCGAGGCGTCGAAATGATCACGCGACTGCCGCTGCATGAGCCACCCTGGTCAAGGCGTGAACTTCGGTCTCGTTGTAGCCGCGCTCGGCCGCGGTAAGGTTTTGCGCCATGCCGGCGTCGCGGAAATCGGTCTGCTGCAGCGCCTCTTGCAGCGCCGTGAGCGTCAACAGCCCGGTGGTGCGGGCAAACGCGCCGAGCATGATCGCGTTGGTCACCGGCTTGTTGTAGATCGACAGCGCGATGCCGACGGCGTCGCACAGGCCGACGCGGGCGACGGCATCGGGAAATTTCAACTCGTCGAGCTTTGCCTTGGTGGCGAGCACCACGCTACCGCCCGGTCGCAGGCCGGCGAAAATATCGATCGCGCGGGGCACCGTCGGATCGATGCAGATCACGCAATCGGGGTGATAGACATTGGTCATGGCGCGAATCGGCGCGTTGGAAAAGCGCAGGAAGGCCGCGACCGGAGCGCCGCGGCGCTCGAAGCCGAACGAAGGGATCGCCACCGCGTATTTGCCGTCGTCGATCAGCGCATGCGCCAAGATACCGCACGCCATCACGGCACCTTGGCCGCCCCGGCCGTGAATGCGCACTTCGTGCGTGTCCTGCACGGGCCAGCCTCCCAGAAACCGCTGCAAGATTTCTTGCAAGATCGGCGGAATCGACGACCGCTCGACGGTAATTTTGAATTGATCCACGAACCGGTCCGTGCTGCTTTGATTTGAGTCAAAGATGCCCGGCCCAAGGAGCTCCGGCCATGAATTCAGCCCAATGAGTTCCGCCCAATGAGTTCGGCCCAATGAGCCTGTTTCGCCAGCCGCTGTTCCGCTTGCTCGCGATCAATCTCGCCATCGGCTTAAGCGCTGCCGTGCTGCTGCTCGGCGGGCTGTTCGCGCTCAATCCGGACGGCTTGCGCGACCTGATCCTCGCCGACCGTTCGCCGGCCACCGCCGCGGGCCTCCTGCTGTTCGGATTTCTGGTGACCTTCGGCAGCGTCGCCATGGGCACCGCCGTTATGAGCATCGGATACGGCGACAGTGGCGGCGGCAAGCGCCGAACCATCGGGCACGGCACGGCCGATCCAAGGGCTGCAAGGGCCTCAAGCCGATCAATCAATCTGTCGTGACAATGTCTGGCACAATGTGATATTCTGCGATTTGGGAGGCAAAATGACCCGACGCACTAACCTGACCGAAAAACTCGATCTTCGGCTCAGCCGGGCGGCGAAACAGACCTTGCAGGCGGCCGCCGCCGCGGCGCGCAAATCGGTCAGCGAATTCGTGCTCGACAGCGCGCTCAGCGAGGCCGAGGAGCGGCTCGCCGATCGGCACGTCTTCACGCTCGATCGCAAGAACTGGGCTGCTTTCGTGGCCGCGCTCGACGCGCCGCCGCGCCGCCATCCTCGCCTTGAGCGCCTGTTCAGCGAGCCTTCCGTGTTCGACAGCAAAAGCGAACCGTGACGGCATCGCTCCATATCGAGAAACTGCATCGCACCCACGTCGTCGAACACTTCACCTGCGGGCAACCGGAGCTTGATCGCTTTCTGATCCGTCATGCGCTGCAAGCTCAACAGGCGAATTCCTCGCAAACCTATGTCGCCGTTGGCGACGCCGAGGTTGTCGGCTTCTATACGATCGTGGCCGGCGAGGTTCGCCACGCGGACGCCCCGGAGCGGGTCGTCAAGCGCATGCCGCGTCATCCCATCCCGCTCTTGGCACTCGCGCGCCTTGCCGTTCACATCAAGGCGCAGGGCCGCGGCATTGGCGCCGGGCTATTGCTCGACGCGCTCGGGCGCACGCTCCAGGTCGCCGACCTGATCGGCGTGCGCGCGCTCGCCGTTCACGCCAAGGACGACCGGGCCATCGCATTCTACCGGCACTTCGGCTTCATGCCGTCGCCCACCGACCCGCGACATCTGTTCATGATCATCAAAGACATTCGGCTCGCGGCAGGCCAAAAACCATAAGCGACTTGGCGGGCGGATCAGCCCTCTCGCATTGCATTTTTCGCGGCCTGGGCAATGAATCCGGATCGCGTAAAGCCATGGGCGGCGGCGAAGCGATCGATTTGTTCCAAGACTTCTTCCGGCAGCGTGACATTGACGCGGACCGCTTTGCGCGCCTGTGTTTTGACGTCTACCAGGATGGCGACGCCGTTTCGGTTTTCCGGATCGGCCATTACATCCTCCAGGCTCGACGGCTCAGGAATAGCTTCGCCGTCGGCGACAAGCCCTTCGATATGAAACGCCAAGGCCTCTTCGGCCATCGCGCGCGCGTCATCGAGCGTCGTGCCGGCGGTGGCGACGCCTGGAAAGTCCGGGAATGAGACGCCGAAGTCGCCTTCCGCGTCCTTGTGGATCAGGCCGATATAGTGACGCATAGCGCTCACCTCAGTTGCAGGCCGGATTGCCGCTCGATATTGCGCAACGTGCCGATCGGGATATCGCGCTGCGGATGCGGGACTGTCACACGTCCGGGCAAGATTGGATGCTTGAACTGGACATGACTTCCCTTTCGGGCAACCTCGCGCCAGCCCACCTCCTCCAGCGCTGCGATCACCTCCCGGCTGCGCATAGTGTGTATATATACACACTATGACTGGAAAATCAATGCGTAGTCATCGGTCTCCGAATTGCGAGTTGCGCCCGAACCGCGGTAACAAAGCCTCCGTGCCGGTACGAAACCATGCGCGCGATGACCTTGCTCCGCCAACCGCTCGTCCGCCTGTTCGCTATCAAGCTCGGCATCGGCGTGGCCGCGCTCGTCCTGCTATTGGGCGGATTGTTCGCGCTCAATCCTGGTGGCTTGCGCGACCTCGTACTGGGCAATCCCGCAATGGCGCTCGCTCTCGGAGCGGTGCTGCTGGGTTCTCTCGTCGCCTTCGGCGCCGTGGCGATAGGCGCCGCTGTTCTGATTATCGGCCGTGAGGAGCGACAGCCCGGTTGTCACTATCACGGAGACGTGATGTGACATTTGTCTCTATTTCTATTACATAGGGAAAATCACGCTCTTCTTGGGACGTGTTCTCGAGGCACACCTGAACATGGAGCGTGTGCGGTGCCTGCGGGCGGACTTGCAACCCGCTCCCGGGCGGCTTCGGGCATCAGCCTGCCGGTACTATGGCCGGCGCGGGAGGTGCTTCCCTGGACTGGGACAGGCAGCGGCGGGTAACGCCC
>Ga0181527_1001508_pt1 | contig 23879 bp, 12 predicted proteins | sample PEATcosm2014_Bin_30_FD_119762 | JGI IMG/M metagenome (GOLD analysis project Ga0181527, IMG submission 119762) | Peatland microbial communities from MTU Mesocosm Facility, Houghton, MI, USA - PEATcosm2014_Bin06_60_metaG | ecosystem: Environmental > Terrestrial > Soil > Wetlands > Peat | place...
CACCATGCTGCGCCTGAACTTGTTTACCTATCGAGATTTGCGCGAATGGCTTCATAACCCGTTCGGCACCCCGCCGATCGTTCCCGGCCCCCAGCAACTGGCACTTTCACTGGCTTGATTTGGTCAGGCAACCGACTTATGAAAACCGCAACCTCCTTCTCATTTACCGATCTTCCCTGTCCTAAACCCTTTCCTTACAGTGCGTCGACGATGGAGAACCGATTATTTTGGACAGCAGTGCTAGAAGGACGCCCGTGAGTAGCCGATTTTCAGACTGGTGAAGCCGCCGAGCAGCGCGGCTTTGACCGGAAGAGGATTAACGAAGATGCATTTCAGCCGGCGCTTAAGCGCCGAGCGGCAATAATTAGGGAGGAAAACGCCATGCGTTACTTCAAACTGGTTGTTTGCACCGGAATTTTGCTGCTTCTGTCGGCAGCGGCCAGCGCGCAGCAGGACTATATCAATGTTTTCGCCGGCGGCGGGCCAAATAATGTTCCAGCCACGAGCGCGCCTCTGGGCTACCCGGCGAGCGTCGCCCTCGACAGTGCCGGGAATGTCTATTTCAGTACTTACAATATTTTCTGCTGTATAAGCATGAACCGAGTCTGGAAGGTGACCAAGTCAACCGGGATCTTGACGATCGTCGCGGGAAGCTACGGCCTAGATTATTCCGGCGACGGCGGTCCGGCGGTGGATGCTCAGTTGCTTGCCCCGCAAGGCATCGCGCTCGATTCCGCGGGGAACGTATTCATCGCGGACTGGGGCGGCAACGCTATCCGCGAAGTGAACGTCAGCACCGGAAACATCAGCGCGGTCGCTGGAACTCCGCAAAGCAACGGCTTTTCTGGCGATGGCGGCCCGGCGACGAGCGCCTTGCTGACCTCGCCATTGGGCGTGGCCATCGACAAGAATGGAAATCTGTTTATCGCTGACAGTGTTAACAACCGTATCCGAATGGTGGCCTGCGCCACGGTGACCAGCAGCGGCGGTACTTGCACTCCTAATGCGGGCCAGACGACCGGCTACATTTACACCATAGCCGGAACGGGGAACTACCCTTACAATGGCGACGGCATCCTGGCCACCTCAGCCAACCTATACGGACCGAGTGGAGTGACTACGGACACCGCTGGAAACCTCTATATCGCGGACATCGAGGACAATCTAATACGCCGGGTGGCCTGCGGAACGGGGATCAGCGGCTGCACGGCCCCATCGGGCGAGACCTCCGGCTACATCTACACCCTGGCAGGCACCGGGGAAAGTCCCGGTCATACTGGCACAAGCGGTTACAACGGCGACGGCATCGCGGCCACCACGGCCGAGTTGTATTATCCCCGTAGTGTGACCGTGGACAATTCCGGCAATCTCTTCATTGCTGACATTTACAATAGCCGCATACGCGAGGTGTCTTGTGTGACGAAGACAAGCAGCGGGGGCGCTTGCACTGCTTCAACTGGCCAGACTGCCGGGGACATTTACACCGTGGCTGGCACGGCATCGGAAGGCTACAACGGCGATAATCAGCCGGCCATAACAGCCGAGCTGTACTCGCCCGCCGGAGTTGCGGTGGACAGTGCGGGAGATTTGTTTATCGCCGATTTTGCCAATGGTCGTGTCCGCGAGGTTCCTTGCGACAATAGCCAACTCCCCTGCACGCCGCCATCGGGCGATACGGCGAAGTACATCTACACCATTGCCGGAACAGCCTACTCTCCCTTCTTCGGTAACAACGTTCCAGCAACCGACGCGACGTTGTACCTCCCGTCCGGGGCCGCTTCGGACTCCGCGGGGAATATTTATATTTCTGACACCTACAATTGCGTGGTCCGGGAAGTGAGCGTCACCACCGGAGACATCTCGACCATTGCCGGCACTCCCGGAACTTGCAGTTACGGCGGCGACGGCGAGGCGGCCACCAGCGCTTATTTGAACAATCCCTCCAAAGTCGCGGTGGATAGCCTCGACAACGTTTACATCGCGGATACGGCGAACTGCCTGGTCCGCGAGGTGAGCGGCGGGAACATCTCTACCTTTGCGGGCAACCATTCGCTGGGCTGTGGCCACTCTGGAGACAGCGGGGCCGCTACCGGCGCCCAACTCGACCACCCCACCGGCGTCGCCGTGGACAATGCGGGGAATGTCTACATCGCAGACCAAGGTAACGAGGTAGTCCGCAAGGTCAGCGGCGGCGCCATTTCTACCTTCGCCGGCAACTCCACATTGGGATACGGATACTCCGGCGACAGCGGCCCGGCTACCAGCGCGCAGTTGTACTACCCGGCTGACGTAGCCGTGGATAGTGCGGGAAATGTTTACATTGCGGATGAATATAACCAACGGATCCGCAAAGTGAATCCATCAGGAATCATCACCACCTATGCCGGAAACGGCGCAACCGGATACCTGGGCGATGGCGTCCCCGCTTATGACACCTCACTCTACTATCCGCAAGGGGTTGCAGTCGATTTGGTTGGCGACGTTCTCATCGCCGACTACTATAACAACCGCGTGCGCCTCGTGGATGGAGCAGGGATCATTCACACCATCGCCGGAACGGAAACGGCCGGCTTCTCCGGCAATGACGTGCTGGCCACGACCGCCGAGCTTTACGGGCCGACAGGCGTAACCGTCGATCCCTCGGGCAACATCTACGTAGCCGAGTATACAAACTGGCTCATCCGCAAAATCAATGCGCTGGTGATGCTCAAATCCTCTCCTGCCAGCATGACGTTCAACGAACCGCAGCCGGTTAATACCACCAGCGAGCCCCTGGCTTTGACGCTCACCGGCAATGGCCCCGTGTACATCGGCAGCATCGGGCCGAGCATAGGCTTCCTTGAGACCGACGATTGCCCCAGCACGCTGAACAGCACGACGTGCACCGTAGACGTGACCTTCTCGCCGACGGTGGCGGGAGTCATCAACGGCACGCTAATCATCAACTACAACGGTTTCCTCTCCCAGGAGACGGTGGTGAACCTCCAAGGCACCGCCACGGCCCTCACGGTGACCCCCACGTCGCTGGCCTTCGGCAGCCAGTACACCTCGACCAGCGTGACCAAGACGGTGACCATGAAGGGAGGGACGACGTACGCGGCGACGTCGGCCACGCTCGAGGGCGACACCACCGACTTCAAAATCGCGAGCAACACTTGCACGGGCACCATCACTAAGAGCTGCGTCATCGGCGTCACCTTCGACCCGCTGAGCGCCAGCACGAAGAAGGCCACGCTGATCATCCACGACAGCGATCCCACGAACCCGCAGTTGGTGGGGATCACGGGAACGGGAATCAGCTACGAGTCGTTCAGCCCGGAATTTGAAACTTTTACGACGCAACTGATCAACCAGGCCAGCGCCAACTCCAAGGTGACGTTCAAATACGCCGGAACCGGCACGCTGACGCTAACCAGCCTGGTGGCAAGCACGAACTACGCGGTGAATTACACGGGAATCACCAGCGGCGGTTGCAACACCGTCACCGCGCTGTCTTCAAGCACTCCCACCTGCACGTTCAACGTGGCCTTTACTCCCACCTCGCTGGGCATCATAACGGGAATCGTCACCGCGAACTTCACGGGCGACCCCACCGGGCTCACATCGCTCGGGTTGCCATTGACCGGAACCGGCACCGAGGTGAGCCTGTCGCCGGCGACGCTAGCCTTCGGCAAGGTGGCGACCAGCAAAACGCTGTCGGTGACGGTCAAGAACGTGGGCACTACACTGCTGGGCTTCAGTGCTCCCACCATAAGCGGCACCGGGGCGGCCAACTTCGCCGTGCAGCCCTACAGCGCGACGGGGCCAACGAGCACGTGCCTGAACCCGGCGGTGACGCTGACGCAAAACCAAACCTGCACTTACACCGTGACGTTCACCAACGCAGGTGGCACCACGTCCTTCACTACCTACCTCAACATTTTCGACAATGGGGGAGGCTGGCCGCAATTGGAGAAAATGACGGCTACAGACTGAAGACTGAAGCCGGTAAGCTCAACCCGCGGCGGGGAGCGCAGGCCACGCTCCCCCGCCTTTTTTCGCTCACCGCACGAGCGGCCTCCGTCCATGCCCTGCCACGAACATCGGGTAGTGTCACAGCCCCACCTGGGTAACGCATGTTTGGACTTGGCACAGCGACCCCGGCCTATCTGGCGGCGGGAGCCAACGATGTGCGCTAGGGTTTGAGGGGCTCTATAACATCATTTCACCAGAGTCCGATTAGTGTGGATGGGTTGAACGTTTACTTGCGTCAACGGCCTCGCTTACAATGATCCCTGCGTATCACCTTTGCGCCTTGTGCGTGAGGCGCCCACCCCTTGGTCTGAGGGTTCCGCGTGGATGTTGCTTACGAACTTACCCCTCTGGTTGCCGCCAAGCTCGTCGTCTATACCTTCGGGACGCTGATCCATCTCTTCTTGATGGTTTTGATTCTGGGGAACCGGCGCTTACGCCGGTTGGAATGGCTGCTGTTTGGATTGATGGCGGCATTGTTCATGTGGTACTCGGGCAATCTGCTGGCCCTCAACATCGGCCTTTACTACGGGGCCGGTCCGGCAGCTCTATCCGGATTCTCCTGTACTGTTTCGGTTTTGGGGTTCATCGCCCCAATCCCCCTGCTGGTTCACGCGCAAGCAGAATATTGCGCGGGCTTCGTCCCGATCCGGTTTGGGCAACGGCTGCTGGTGGCGTGCTTTTATCTTCCCGTGATGTTCTGTCCGTGGATTGTGGGCAGGTTGCTGAGTCACCTTGGTGTGGAGCCGCTGGTGGCGCTCGGCGCCCCGGTACGCCTGCTGGTTCTTTGGGCCGTGGCCGCCTTGCTCTTGGCAGCGAGCGTCAACGTGTACTTGAACGTGCAACGTCGCGCCGTTGACCCGACGCTCGCGAGATTCTACGGTTACATCGCGGGGCTCCAGGGATTCCTGGCATTGGGTTGGGCGATTGCCTATTTACCGCACGCTTTGCCGCCGGTGGGCGGGTTGGGAGGATACTTCGTTACCGGTTTGATGTTGGCGGGAATTCTTCCCAGCGGCCTGATGGGTTACTCCATTTTTCGCTACAATTTTCTCGACCTGCGCGTGCAACGGAATGTCGTTTACTCTGTCGCGGCCATTTTTGGATCGCTGATCTACCTGAACTTCATGCGCCGAATGAGTGGCTGGCTGGCCGATGTCCTACCGGCGGCGGTCACCGAGGCGGTGATGATCTTCATCCTCGTCGTGCTGGTGGAGCCCCTGAAGCGGCTGATCAGCCGTGCCCTGCATCAACAATTCGTTTCGGAGTTCGAAACGGTCCAGAAACTGGCATTGGAAATTGAGGAGCATGCCAAACGGACGGGGGATGTGGATTCGCTCCAGGCTCTGGTGGAAGAGCGGGTGCCCCAGGCGCTGGGTTTGGAGCGGGTGCGATTGCTGCGCGGCCCGATCCACGACCATACTTCCGGTGAGCGAGTCCCACCAAAGGCTCAATGCGTGCCCATCTCTCGCGGTGGAGAAGCTATTGCCTATCTGGAGGTCGTACCGGCCACGGGCGAAGTTTCCGGTGAGCAAATCGCCGCCTTGGAGATTCTCGCTGACCGCCTGGCAGCGGCGCTGGAACTTTGCCGGCTCATCGCTGACAAGATCAATCTGGAGCGCGAGCTGGCGGCGAAGGAGAGAATGGCTTTTCTCGGCGAAATGGCGGCGCGCATTGCGCACAATGTCAAAAACCCGCTCAGCGGCATGAAAACGATTGTGCAGCTTATGGAAGAGGACAAGGCGCTTCCCGAGAACGCACGCCGCGATTGCCGCATGCTGGTGGAGGAGATCGACCGCTTGAACCGGAACATCTCGCAAGTCCTGCGCTACGCCAAGCCGGCGCGCGATACGGACCGGCCGGCCGATTTGGTTTCCCTCGTGAGGAGGGTCGCGGCGATCTCGCGGATGGAAGCCGAGCGGCGCCACATAACCTTGGAGATGAACGACCCAGGGCCTTGCCTGGTCGAAGGCGGGGAGGAGGCCGCCAGCGACATCGTTTCCAACCTCCTGGTGAATGCCCTGGATGCGAGCGGAGAAGGAAGTGCGATTCGGATTCGCTTCGCGCGCCCGCAAGGACAGCCGGAGTATATCGAACTCTCGGTTGAGGATCAGGGACGCGGTATTCCCAAGGACAAGCTGGATAAAATCTTCCAGCCATTCTTCACCACGCGGGCGGGGGGGACGGGTTTGGGTCTCGCCATCGTGAAGCGTCGATTGGATGAAATTGGCGGGTCCGTGGAATGCCAAAGTCCGGTGGAGGATGGTAACGCAACTTCTGCTCACCCTGGTACGCGATTTGTTGTACGCTTTCGCGTGGCGGAAGGACGCGGGACACGGGACACGGGATACGGGACACGGGGTTAGGGCCTCGCTGATTCCCGTATCCCGCAGCCCGTATCCCGAATCCCGGAGTACTGATAGATCGCCACTGGGCGAAGAACATGAGCCATTCAAATTCATCAACCCCGAAACAAGCATCTCCAACCATCCTGATTGTTGATGACGATAGCACCGCCCGCTACGGCATGCGGCGCGTCCTGGAAGGCCGATATCGAGTTCTGGAGGCCGAAAGTGTTTCTGCCGCGCGGCAGATGATGGCCCGGGAAAATCCCCATCTCCTGCTGCTGGATATCGAAATGCCTGAGGAAAGCGGCCTGGATTTTCTCCGCGAGTTGAAGGCCCAGGCGAGCAGCCCCGCGGTGATTATGGTCACGGCCTATGGGTCGGAAAAGATTGCCGTTGAGGCCATGAAGAGCGGCGCGTGCGATTACCTGCCCAAACCTTTTGAAGTGGATGAGCTTCGCCTGAAAGTCGAGCGAGCTTTCGAACAACTGGCGCTGGTTGAAGAAAACGTCCGCTTAAAGCGCCAACTGGTTTCAGAAGGCCAGTTCGGCGCCATGATCGGGTCTAGCAAGATCATGCGCGAGCTTTTCGATTTGGCGGACCGGATCGCGCAAGCGGAAGTGACCGTGTTGATTCAGGGAGAGAGTGGTACGGGAAAGGATCTGCTGGCCACGGAACTCCACCGGCGCAGCAACCGCGGAAAGGGCCCGTTTGTAGCACTGAATTGCGCGGCGCTTCCCGAGCACCTGATTGAAAGCGAACTCTTCGGTTACGAAAAGGGCGCTTTTACCGGAGCCACGGCGATGAAGCGCGGCAAGTTCGAGTTGGCGCACGGCGGTGTCCTTTTTCTCGACGAGGTGGGGGACATGTCGCTCTCCACTCAGGCCAAGCTGCTGCGGGTCTTGGAAACCCGCCGGGTGGAACGGCTGGGGGGCACGACGTCGCAGGAAGTGGACGTCCGCATCGTGAGCGCCACCAACAAGGACTTGGCCGCCGAGATTGCCAAACAGACATTTCGGGAAGATCTCTATTACCGGTTGCGAGTGGTGCTGTTGCGGGTGCCCGCACTGCGAGAACATCGGGAAGATCTGCCGCTCTTAGTCCAGCAATTCTGCCGCATGCTGGGGGAAAAACACGGGAGGCCCACGCCCGTGGTTTCGAAAGAAGCCATGGAACTATTGCAGCAAGCGGAATGGAAGGGTAACGTCCGAGAGCTCAAGAATGTGCTCGAAAGCGCGGTCGTGATGAGCCGCAGCGATACCTTGCTGCCGGAGGATTTCCCCACGGATTTTCTAAGGACGGGTGTGGGGCGCGAGGGTGCTTCTGCTGACGCGGGCTTCCTGGCCATCAATGATTACCGCGAGGCGCGGCGGCAGTTTGAAATCGCGTTCATCAAGGGCAAGCTGCGTGAGCACAACGGGAATGTCACCCGAACCGCAGCGGCGATCGGCCTGCACCGCCAGAGCCTTCAGGAAAAGCTTCGGGAATTAGGGATTCGCGCGGAACAAGAGTAGCGCGGACCCCAGGTTTTGGGGTCCGCGGTTCTTCTCTTGCAAAAGCGACAAATCTTCAAGAGGGACGCCTAGCCTGGGGTTCGGGAGTGGAGTCTAGGGAGGAACCACAGACCTCAAAGGCGGAGGTCTGCGCTACACTTTTGACCACGACATCATAAGAAACGGGGAAGGCACATCATGACTTATCGTTTGGGGCGTCGGGATTTGCTCAATTTGTTGCCCGTGGGGGGAGCGGCGATATTTGCCTCGCATGCGTCTGCCGCAGAGAAACAAATCGGTGAGAAAGTGAGTCGAGGGAAGCAGCCGGCACTCACCCATGGCCTCTGTCTAAATGAGGATGACAGCCACTTCTACTTCAACCAGGAGGGGCATGGCTTCGATGCAAAAGCAGTTGACGCCTGGGTGGACCAATACGCACACACGCAAGTGCGCGAGCTGATGCTTTGCCCCAACGCCATGCGTACGAGTTATGGCAGCAAGGTGTGGACTCCCATTTGGAAAGGCCTTGACCCCCAGGCCGGCCCCGACCAGCCGCTTTTTGCCAGCCTCCCTCCGGAGGAAAGGCTAGGGGCGTGGAAGTTCGCTTACAACGCATGGAAGCTTGACCACGACGGCATCGATGTCTATAAGCGCTGGATCAACCGATCCCGCATGTGGGGCATCTCCCCCTGGATTTCCATGCGCATGAATGATGTGCATTGCGTCTACGACGAGCACCATTATCTCCACAGTGACTTCTGGCGGCAAAATCCGCAATTTCGCCGGGTCAACTATCGCTTTTCCCCCTGGACCGATCGGGCTTTCGATTATGGCCACCCCGAAGTCCGTGAGTATCACATGGCTTTGGTTCGTGAACTCGCAGAACGATACGATTTCGACGGACTGGAATTGGATTGGATGCGATTCGGTTTTCACTTTCGCCCCGGGCACGAGGCGGAAGGCGTGGGGCTGCTGACGGAGTTTACGGCGGAAGTCCGCGATCTTTTGAACGGATGGCAAAAGAAACGCGGCCACCGGATCCGACTGGGCGCGCGCGTTCCATCAAGGCCGCAAACTGCTGTCGGTTTGGGAATGGATGCGGCAACCTGGGCGCAGCGGGGCCTGGTGGATATGATTGTCATCACGCCGTTCTGGGCCACCATTGAAACCGATATGCCGGTTGAGCTGTGGAAGAACCTTCTGCGCGGGACCAACGTGAGCCTGGCGGCGGGCCTGGAAGTATTGGCGCGCCCCTACCATGACTTCAAGCTCCAAAACAATTCGCGGGAGACAGTGCGCGGGGCCGCCGCATCCTTACTCGACCGTGGGGCCGACCGGATCTATCTTTTCAACTATATGGGTTATTCGGGGATCATGAGCGACTTTGAAGATTACGCCAGGCTCCTGCGCGAAGCCGGGAACCCCGACACGCTTGCCGGCAAGCCGCGCCGCCACATGATTACTTACGCGGATACGTGGGCCCCAGGTGAGCCGCGCCCTCAACAACTGCCCGCCAATTGTGTTCCGAAAGAATGGAACGCTTTCCGCGTCCCGACCGGTCCCAGGCCCGCCTCCGGTCGCACTATGGTACGCCTCGGAGTCCAGGATGCCCCGGAGGCGGATGTAAAGAGTTGGGAAGTGCGGGTGAACGGTGATCTGTGCAGTTTCGCTGGCATGGTGAAACCGGATCATTGCCGGCCTGACGATCCCATGTTTGAATTCCTGGTGCCCGCGAGCGCCGTGAACCGTGGCTACAACCTCATTGAGGTCCTGCCCCAGGTGGAGGCGAAAATCGTATGGGTGGAAATGGGGATTGATTGCGCCCCTCCTTCGCCCTGAGAGTGTAGCGCGGGCCTGTTCTGTAGGTCCGCGCTACCCTTCCTGTTCTGCTGGCTTGCGCAGAGCGCAGCTCTGCGATTCGCGTCCATCTCCCGCGCTAAAACGCAGAGCTGCGCTCTGCGCAAGCCGGTCAGCTACCAACTCCCCCAGGGCGTGGTTTGGTTGCGGCCAGAGGCCGCGGCGCACTACCCTTTCAGAGCGACGGCCAGAGGGATTCCCAAATCTTGAATTCGTGATGAAAACCGATCTGTTCGGCACGGGTAAGCTTTCGCCCGGAAGCCACGTCCAGCGTTTCCTGGAAAATCCGGTGGCCGACGTCTTCCGTGGTTTCGGTGCGTTCCAGAATCGTGCCGGCGTTGATGTCCAGATCGGCGTAGGACCGGGCAAGCTGCGGATTGGTGCCAATTTTCATGACCGGGCCCAGCGCACAACCGATGCCGGTTCCCCGTCCGGTGGTGAAGAGGGCAACCTGTGCTCCGCTGAGGAAAAGCGCAGGCGTGCAAATGTGATCATAACCGGGGGTATAGAGCACATAGAGACCCTTGCGATTGCCGAGCCACTCGCCGTATTCGATCAGGTCTTCCACAATGGAAGTTCCGCCCTTGGCCTTCACGCCGCTGGACTTCAGATAAATGTTGTAAAGTCCGCCTTTGATATTGCCTGGGGAAGGATTATCGCGGAAGTAATCGCCAAATTTGCGGACGTAGGCCTCATAGCGCTTGAGGGCATTCATCAATTTGTGCCCGACTTTTATCGTGCGGGCGCGCTGGACGAGGTCGAGCATGGCGGCGCCCTGCAACTCCGGGATCTCCGGAAGGAAGACCGCCGCCCCCGCTTTCACCAACAGATCTGCGGCCACACCCACGGCCGGATTGGCCGTTACGCCTGACCAGCGATCGGAGCCGCCGCACTCGGTCCCAACGATGAGTTTGGAGATGGAAACCGGCTGGCGTTGGAATTGGTTGGCGTAATGAAGTAGCTTTTCCGCGGCTTCCATCCCTCGTGCAACAGTTTTCTCGCTGCCGCCCAACTGTTGGACGGTGAGGTTTACGACGCGGCGGTTGTAGTCAATGACGGTATTCTGGAATATCGGCGCCGAGCATTCCACGCACGTCTTTCCACAGCCCAGGTCAACGTAAACGGCTGCGCCCAGGTTGGGATGGCGCAGGGTGTTGGTGAGCAACTGATTCAGAATGGTGACGGGGTTGCCGTCGGGCATTCCGCATCCGGATTCGTGGATGATGGGAACAACGCCGTCAACGTTGGGGAACTTTTCGCGCGAATAGATTTCGCGATTGGCGCGCGCGGCAATCTCCCGCACCTCGGTGGAGGAACACATCCCCGAGGTGACGATGCCGATCAGGTTTCGAACCCCCACTTCGCCGTCGGGCCGCACGAAGGCGTCAAACGTCAGGGAAGACAGTTTAGGATCGAGGTGCGGCCGCGTGGGATTGTCCCGGTATCGGGGCGTCAATCGGGGAAGGCGAGAATGCAGGTTGCGGGTGTCAATCGGGTCGCCGGGCTTGGCGGAGCGGGAAGCGAGCCCAATGGGATCACCCAGCGAGATGTACGGTTGGCCACGGCGGATGGTCTTGATGGCAAAGCTCTGCCCGCGCAGGGCTCGACCCGAAACCGTCAGGATTTGGCCCGCGTGCTTTAGAAGCGTATCCTTCTCGATAAAGTCCACCGTGACCACAGCCACGTTGTCTTTGTCCGGCCGGATGACGATGGCGACTTCCTGAAGCTCTTGAGGTTCCATAGGGCTAAGCACCGACACCGGTTAATTCTGGGACTCGCACTCGCGATCCATAAAAAGCATAGTGCGTAATGAAGATATAGCAAACCAGGGGCACGAGCATGGCCACGGCCATACTGTGGGTTGCCTGAAAGATCAGCCCCATGGCCGGCGGGGCACAGGCGCCGCCGATGATCGACATGATGATGATGGAGCCACCCAACTTCGTGTTCGGGCCCAATTCCTTGATGCCGAGAGCGAAAATGGTGGGGAACATAAGTGACATGAAGAAACTGGTCATGAACACAGCTCCCACGCCCAGCCATCCCGGAAACAGAACTCCTATGGCCACGAGGGCCGTATTGATGATGCCATAAACCCCCATGAGCCGCGTGGGCGCGATGAATTTCATCAGATAGGTCGCCGTGAACCTTCCAACTCCAAAGGCCACGAGCGTCCCGGTGAGAAAATATCCGGCGACCTTTTCCGGTCGATGGGTGTAATCCTGAATGTAGGTGATATAGTAACTCCAGGTTCCGACCTGAGCCCCCACGTAAAGAAACTGGGCGATGACCCCTTGAACAAAGTGAGGGTAATGGATGAGGTCGCGGGCTTTGCCATGCGAGCGGCCCGCGGCGGGCTCAGCTTCTTCGGCAACCTTGGGAAACTTGGTTTTCAGGATCAGCAGCGCCCAGAGAAAGATCACCGTGCCCAGAACGAGATAAGGAGTAACCACGCGGAGCGTCTCGGCGCGCAGGTAGGCATCGTAAGTGCCCGCAGCCTTCATGGTCGCAACTTGCTGTGTGTTCAGCTCCACCCCGGAAAAAATAAAGATGGTTCCCACCAGGACACCGGTAACGGCGCCCACGGGGTTAAAGGCCTGGGAAAAATTGAGCCGACGTTCCGAAGTTCGGGGGTCACCCAACAGAGCGATAAAGGAATTTGCTCCGGTTTCCAGGAAGGACGCCCCACTGGCGATGACGAACAGGGCAAAGAGGAAGAATCCATACTGTCGAACCAGCGCCGCCGGCCAGAAAAGAAAAGTCCCGGCGCTATAGAGGAACAAACCGATCACCAGTCCGGTCTTGTACCCAAATCTTCGCATCACCAAAGCGGCGGGCACGGCCAGAAGGAAGTATCCCATGTAGAAAGCGGACTGGATCAGTCCTGCCTTGAAACGAGTAATCTCGAACGACTTCATAAACTGTTTAATCAGAATGTCGTTCATATTGCTGGGAATACCCCAAAACAAGAAAAGGGCTGTCACCAGAAAAAACGGCAACATATTCCCAGGCGAAAACAGCGGAGGGTGCTGATCCGAGTTGGTGTTCGCATCCCGTGTGGGCATAAGTAAAGCTCCGATTTGGAAAATAGCAGACTCTGTATTTTTATTCTGGAAAGTTCGCCCTAAGTCTCCAGATCTTTAGTATCGAGCGTTCCCGCCCGCTTGAGACGCTCAAAAATTGCGGCGGTTTCGCGGATACCGTCTTCGAGCGGCGTACAATGGACACCGGCCAAGTCCTTGTGCAGAGCGCTATCGTCAAAGTCGTAAGAGACGGGCAGCGATTTGCCTTCCGCCTTAATCAGCGTTCGGGAAAGCGGCAAAATCTGCTCCAGGATTGTCAGGAATTCCTGGACCTGCATCACGTCGCCACGAAGGGTGTAAACCTTTGCGCCGGTCAGGCCCGCTTCGGCGCAGCGAATAAAAATGCGGGCGGTGTCGCGCACGTACTGCAAATCCGTCCCGCCGGTATAGCGAATCGTGTAGGGCTGGCCGGCAACGGCGGCTTTTATGGCCTTCGTGGGTCCGGAGGTCATTCCCCGATCTCGCCCGACGCCGTAGACGGTCCCGGGGCGAATCCCCACGCTGGAGAGACCGTCACTTAAGAAGTAAACCCGCGCATTTCCCTCATTGCACTGTTTATAAACACCGTAATGTGTCCCCGGCAGCAAGGGGGCGCCTTCCGGCACAGTACCGCCGCCGTATGCTTCCTCGGGGCCGAATACTGCCGCGGAACTGGCGTAAACGATGCTCTGGACCAGATCGCGCCGGCGCCGGGCCACTTCAAAGACGTTGAGCGTTCCCACCACGTTGATCATCGCGCCGCGCAGAGGGTCGGCAGCGCAGAAGGGCACCTGGATTCCTGCCAAATGGAGCACGTGCGTAATGCCGTGATCTACGATGGCGCCTTCCACATCTTTGAATTGCGTAATGTCGCCCTGAAGGAGCTGAACCGACACCATCTGCTCCGGTGTGAGGAGCGCGGCCAGGCGCGCCGATTCCGTGTCGATGTCAAAAACCAACGGCTGGTCCCCGCGATCCACCAGTTCCTTGACGATCCAGGCGCCAATGAATCCTTTTGCGCCCGTGATGAGAAATCGGTGGGCGGAATGAGGAACAGGACTGCTTTGGTTAGTTTGCGTCATGCTCTGGCATTATATGCGTTAGCCAGAGTGAGTCAATGACGCGGTGAGGGGGGTACTGCCTACTGCTTAGTGCTCACTGCTTGCTGCGGGGGGCGAATCAGCAGAAGCACGCTGATCGTGGCCAACATGGGGACCGTTGCCGCCAGAAAGAACGCGGGGTAGTAGGAAAACTTATCCACGAGCCGTCCTACCAGCAGAGTGAAAACAACTCCGGCTAAGCCTGCGCCGAGTCCGCTGACACCGGTTACGGTAGCTACGACGTCCTGCGGGAACAAGTCGGAGGGGAACGTCAGGCCCATGGTTGACCAGCTCGCATAGCCCCACACGGCAAAGCTGATCAAGAAGAGCGCCGCGTAAGGGCTGTGGGTCGTGGCGGCCGGGATTCCCGCGAGAATCGGCAAGGAGCTGATGACGCAAACCCATTTCCGCGCGCGCACCACGGGCATGCCGCGCTTGATCAGAAAGCCGGAGGCCAGCCCCCCGGTAAAATTCCCGGCATCCGCCGCAACGAAGGGAAGCCAGGCGAAGGCTGCAATCTGTTTCAGGCTGAACCCCCGTGCGTCACTGAGGTATTGCGGCAGCCAAAAAACGTAGAACCACCAGATGGGGTCGGTCAGGGAGCGGCCCAGGACGATTCCCCAAACGTTGGGCTGTTTCAGCAAGCTCAACCAGCGGGCCACGCCTATTTGGGCGGAAACCATTGGGGTGTCGCGCCCCGCCTCGATGAGCGCTCGCTCCTCGGCGGTGACCCGCGGATGGCGGTCCAAGGGGTGATAAACAGCGAGCCAGACAATCAGCCAGAGAAACCCCAGGAGCCCGGACAGCACGAAGGCGTACCGCCACCCGAGGAGAATGGCAACCCAGGGCACGGTCAGAGCCGCAATCGCCCCGCCGACACTCGAGCCGCTATCGAAAATCGCGACGGCTACACCGCGTTCTTTCGCCGGAAACCACTCGGCGACGGTCTTACTGGCGCCGGGCCAGTTGCAGCCCTCGCCGATGCCCAAGAGAAAACGAAATACCCCGAAGGAAAAGACGGAGTTCGCGAAGCCGGTCAGCATGCTGATGGCAGACCACCAGATGACCGCCAGGGCGAGTCCCAGACGCGTGCCAATGATGTCGAGTAGGACGCCACCAATCAGCCACATGCCGGCGTAAGAGATCTGAAATGCCGAGAAGACGCGGGAAAGGTCGGTGTGGCTGAGGTGCAGCTCCTGAGTAATGACCGGCGCCAGCACCGAGAAAGTTTGGCGGCTGATGTAGTTGATAACCGTGGAACCGAAGAGGGTCCACACAATCCACCAGCGAATTCGCTTGGAAGCCATAGATCAGGAACCGCCCCTTTGGGCCCGCAGGGTTCTGCTCTTGCCAGAAATTTGCGGCAAGATATCACATCCCCCGGAACTTTGTCCTGCCTTTTTGCAAGCAACCGTATGGGGTGCTGTCCTAATTTCAGATGTAGCGCCGGCTTCCAGCCGGCATTGAGCCGCCAAGATGGCGGCGCTACGTTCAAATTAGGACAGCACCTCGTAAGGCTTCCGATTGCTTTGGAAAGCCCGCTCAGATAAAGTAGACAGCGATGGCGTGTGCCAACCACGTTCCATGACGATATCCATATCTTTCTGGAGATCCCATGCGACCTGCAAAAGTGGCTTTGATTACTCTCTTTGCCTTGCTTGCAAGCTGGCTGCCGGCTCTTGCCGAAAACGTCCGCGTTTGGCAGGGACCCTTTGAGATTCCCACTTACCTGCTGGGCGCGGAAGACCCGAACCCGCCGTTTCCTCTGGCGGACGCGCGGCGCATCTACCCGTACACCTTACTTGATGATTTGACTGACCGGCGCGAGGCGAAGAGTTACCAGGCCGTGTACCTGGAGAATGACTTTCTCAAGGCCACGGTTCTGCCCGAATTGGGCGGACACCTTTATTCCCTGTATGACAAAGTCAATAAACACGAAGTTTTCTACCGTAATAATGTAGTGAAATACGGCCTCGTATCGCTGCGGGGGGCGTGGGTTTCCGGCGGCATGGAGTTTAATTTTCCCAACGGACACACGGTGGTGACGGTTTCACCGGTGGCTTTTACGACGATGCAGAATTCCGATGGCAGCGCCACCGTGGTGGTGGGCGACGTGGATCTGGTTACGGAGATGCATTGGGAAGTGGCGTTGACGCTTCGCCCCGGTCAGGCGCGGTTGGAGCAGCACGTGACCCTCTTCAACGATACCGGCCTGACCAATCCTTACTGGTATTGGGCGAACACGGCGGTTCCGGCTACCGACGACATGCGGTTCATTTACCCCATGCGGGAAGCCAACCCGCATTCGCATGAAGAGATTTGGTCATTTCCGCTCCACGACGGCGTCGATTATAGCTGGTACAAAAACATTCGCCATGCCACCTCGCTCTTCGGCCGCCAGGTCCATCGCAATTTCTTCGGGGCCTATTACGAGAAGTCGGATTATGGCGTTGCGCATGTGGCAGACTTCCGGGAGGTCTTGGGGAAAAAGACTTGGACCTGGGGGGTGGGCGACGACGGATTGATTTGGACCGACCTCCTTACCGATCACGACGGACCTTACAACGAAATCCAGGCGGGCCGCTTCGAAACGCAACTCAACTATGAATTCATGCCGCCGCGGCGGGTAGAGTCCTTCACAGAATTCTGGTATCCCCTGCAAGGGCTCGGCGGCGGATTTGTAGAAGCCACGCCGCGTCTGGCTCTGAATGCAAGCTTTGTTAAGGCTGCGGCCGGGATGCCTCAGCACGCGGAGTTGTCGCTCTTTCCGACCGAGGCGTTACCGGGCGTGCGCCTGCGCGTGAAGCTGGGAGCCCAGATTTTGAAGGATTACGGCCCCGTGGCGCTCGTGCCGATGACGACGCTGAAGGTGAGCGTGCCGGTAGCGGATTTGGAAGCGGCCAAAAGCAAGATCGAAATCACCGCGACCGGGCCGAATGGCCAGGTGCTACTGCACTGGTCCGCCGCCGATCCGATCGATGGCAACCCTGATTTCGTACCCGCCGCCGGCGTTCGCACTGCGCCTCACAAGTCGGCCGAGGCGATGAGCGTGGAGGAGCTTTTCTTGTCCGGCGTCGAAGCGGAGAAGGATGGCAGCGAGCAGAGGGCGCTGGATACCTATACTGCGGTCCTCAAGCGCGATCCCGGCTATATTCCGGCCTTGATCAAGATGGCATGGCATGAATTCCGGGCGGGAAACTTTCGCTCGGCGGAGGGCTTTCTTGCTCCTGCCTTGGCCCGCGACGACCGTAATCCGGAGACACTTTACGCCGCCGGAGTGGTCTGCCGCGCAGCGCATCGCTGGTCGCAGGCGCAGGACATGTTTTGGGCGGATATTCGTTTCGGAGGCGATCCGGCTCCCGCTTACGCCCAACTCGGAGAAATCGCCCTGACCTTACAGAACTACAGCCAAGCAATCCCGTTGCTTTATCAATCGCTCAGTCAAAACCCGGGGGATGCGATGGCGGCCGCCGATCTCGCGGTAGCGTTGCGCCTTGCCGGACGGACCGCCGAGGCGGAAAAGATCATCATGCAGGTTCTGGAACACATGCCCTTGCTGCCCTATGCGCGGGCGGAGCGCTGGATCCTCCAGACTACAAGGGAAAAGGCGGGGCAGAAAGCGGCGCCCAACACGCCGGAGGATTGGGCGAAACCTTATCCTGCCACCGCCGAAACTTTCTTGCAGGTCGCCGCGTGGTACCGCACCCTCGGCGACGTGGATGACTCCGACGCGGTCCTGCACTTCGCTCTGAAGCAGTTGCCGGCGCCAGCGATTACTCCCTTGGTTTACTACTACCTGGCCGCCAACGCGCGCGAAAAGGGGGACGATGACCGGGACGACGATTTCGCACGGCAAGGTGAAGCGGCGCCCTACGCCAAAGTTTTTCCCAATCGCCTGGCCGACGCGGAAGTGATTGACGACCAGTTGCGCGACCATCCTCTGGACGCGCACGCCTTGTTTTTCATGGGCAATTTTCTGTTCGCGCATGGCCGCTACGAAGAGGGGGCGCGATCCTGGGCACAGGCTTTTGCGCAGGGTTTTGATTGTTCGGTGGTGATGCGGAACCTCGGCCTTTACGCCTGGCGGGTGAAGAACGACCTGCCGGACGCCGCCGCGTTCTACGAAAAGGCGGTAATGCTGGCCCCGGAAGATTACCGGCTTTACACCGATTTGGATGAGATCTATTTCCGTATGGGCAGCGCCGGGCCCCGCGAGAAATTATTCGCAGAGGCGCCCGAGTCCGTTCGCGGCCGCGATACGGTATTGGTGCGCCGGTCGTTGCTGCTGACCCAGGAAGGGCAATACGACCGCGCCTTGGCGCTTTTGCTGGAGCACCACTTTAAGCCCTGGGAAGGGGGCGTGCGCGTCCATGAAATGTACGTGCTGGCGAACTTCCAAAAGGGCCTGCGCGCGATGGATGGCAACCAGCCGGCGGTGGCCGAGGCGGCCTTCCGCCAGGCGCTCGAGTATCCGCATAACCTCGGTTCCGGCAAACCCGACAAGCCTCACGATGAGGAGGCTTGGTTCTGGTTGGGCGAGGCCCTGAAGAGGCAGGAGAAGGTTGATGCCGCGCACGACGCATGGACACAGGCGGCTGAGGAAGGCCAGGAAACCTCTCCGCTGGCCAGCTTGTACCGCGGCTTGGCTCTGCGGCGGCTGGGGCAGGACGAAGCGTCGGCAAAGACCTTGGGCCCCCTGATGCAGGTGAAACTAGGAGAAAAACACGCCGCCGCGGAACTCTACGCCGCAGGCTTGCTGGACCTATATGAACATCGCAGTCCCCAAGCGGCGGCCAAGTTTATGGCCGCCCTCGACGCCGACCCGGAATTCTGGCAAGCGCGGTTGATGCTGGACCGCGTGGGCCATTAGCGCGTTAAGAAAGGATCAAAGATGCATTCTCGAATCGCTTTTCTGTTCTTAATTTTATCCGCGGGCCTTGTGCCGCGAGCGTGGGCCCAGGCAAAGCCCTCGGAAGAATTCAACATCCGCGAGCATTACACCAAGTACGAATACCGCATCCCCATGCGGGACGGCGTCCACTTGTTCACCTCCGTTTACGTGCCCAAGGACACGTCCGTCGCCTATCCTTTCCTGATGGACCGCACGCCCTACAGCGTGGCGCCGTATGGAGAGGACCAATACCGCCCGACGCTGGGGCCCTCGGAAGCGTTTGCGCGCGCCGGCTACATTTTCGTTTACCAGGATGTGCGCGGGCGCTACATGTCGGAGGGCAAGTTCGTCGAAATGCGCCCGCACATCGATGAGAAGCGCAGCAACCAGGACGTGGACGACAGCTCCGACATGTACGACACGGTCGATTGGCTGCTCCGCAACGTGCCCAACAACAATGGCAACGTCGGCATTTGGGGAATTTCCTATCCCGGTTTTTACACCTCGGCCAGCATTATTGATTCGCATCCCGCCATCAAGGCCGCCTCACCGCAGGCTCCCATGACCGATCTCTTCATGGGTGACGACGCCTATCATGGCGGGGCATTCATGCTCGCGGCCAACTTTGGCTTCTACTCCGGTTTCAAGCCCTTGGACAATCCCACGCCGCCGAAAGCCACTGTGGGGTTTGATTTCGGCACGCAAAGCGCCTACGAGTTCTATCTCAAGATGGGGCCGCTCGCCAACGCCAATGCGCGCTTCTTCCATAACCAGAGCTTTCTGTGGAACGATCAGGTCAGCCACACCACCTATGATGATTACTGGAAGGCGCGCAACCTCGCCCCGCACATGAAAAATATTCATTGCGCGGTGTTGACGGTGGGCGGATGGTTCGACGCGGAGGATCTCTACGGTCCCTTCCGGGTTTTCCGCTCCATCGAGCAAAACGATCCCGGCATCTACAATGGTTTGGTGGAGGGTCCCTGGGTGCACGGTGGCTGGGGGCGCCTGGACGGCGATCATCTGGGCAGCGTCAGCTTTGCCGCCAAGACGGGCCTCTACTTCCGCGACCACATTCAGTTTCCCTTTTTCGAAAAGTATTTGAAGGGGAAGGGAACTGAGGATTTGCCCAAGGCCTATGTTTTCGAAACGGGCACCAACGTGTGGCGCAAGTATTCGAGCTGGCCGCCCGCGAATGCCAAGACTCGCGTGCTTTACTTTCAGGACCAAGGCGGACTGTCATTCACGGCCCCGGAAGCCAAGCAGGAAGCGTTTGACGAATACGTGAGCGACCCGAACCGCCCCGTACCGTTCATCGGCTACACCGCCCAGCACGTGCCGCAGGAATACATGGTGGCCGATCAGCGCTTTGCCTCCACCCGAACGGATGTCCTGGTATACCAGACAGAGCCGCTGGAGCAGGACGTGACCATTGCCGGCCCCGTTTCCCCGCGCCTGTTCGTTTCCACCACTGGCACCGATTCCGATTTCGTGGTGAAAATCATCGACGTCTATCCGCCCGACTATCCTCAACCCGAAACGAGAGGGGCGTCGGGCCCTCCCGCTCCGCCCACCCCACCCCTGCTCACGGATGTTCCGCCGCCCCCCATCGTCCTGGCAGGATACCAGCAGTTGCTGCGTGGCTGGCCCATGCGAGCGAAGTTCCGTGACAGTTTCGAGAAGCCGGAGCCGATGACGCCCGGCCAAGTCGAGGAGCTGGACTTTACCGCCCCCGACATCAACCACACGTTCCGCCGCAACCACCGCATCATGATTCAGGTGCAAAGCACGTGGTTTCCCCTGACCGACCGCAATCCGCAGACCTTTGTGAATATCCCCGACGCCAAGCCGTCGGATTTCCAGAAGGCCACGGAAAGGGTCTACCGCGGGAAGGGGAAATCCTCCGGAGTGATCGTGCACGTGCTCGAGTAGCCGCCATCTCAAACCGGGTTTCTATCCCCCGTCAGGCTGGAGGAGCCTGTGGCCGCGTGCTCAGTGCCATGTGGGCGACGGGTTGCCTTCGATTTTGGCGATAGCCTCCTGGGCGATGTACCTGATGCGCAAGTGCTGAACCTTCTGTATCGCCGGGATTGCGCTCCGGGCACTCGGGCCGATGTCCCCGAGCGCGTAGCAGAGGTTCCGAATTACCTGAACGTCGTCATTGGAAATCTCCAGCCCATTGGAAGCTTCGAGCTCCGCGACCAAGGCCGGCACCGCGGGACTTGCCGCTGCGCCCATGCTGCCCAGGGCGGAGGCAGCCGTCATGCGGACAGAGGGCGCCGGGTCTTGGAGCGCCGCGCTAAGTTCGGGGATGGTGACGGCGGCGCCTCTCCCCATTTCGCGGAGAGCCAGCGCCGCAAACCCGCGCACTTGCGGGTCAGGGTCTTGGAGGAGTTTTGCCACTTCGGGCGCGACCGAACCGGCTTTGGCGCCCACCTGCGAAAGCGCCCAGGCTGCGGCGCTGCGCACTTCGGGATCGGAGTCGGGAAGCAGCGCAGCTAATTCCTTTGTGGCGGGCGCGGCATCATTCCCAAACGCGCCAATGGAACGAATCACCGCGGCGCGATTGTCGCCCGAAGCCCTCCGCAGCTTTCCGCGGTAATAATCGAGTGGCTGGCCTCGATACACGGCGGCGGTGGCTGTTCCCACCTCGGCGGCGGCACCGGCCGGGGGATTCTGGGCGGGCGATTCCGCCGCCTGGTTTATTACCTCTGCCAGGACGACGTCGTCGACGCCGAGGTTGTATCCGCTTGAAAGTGGATCCTTTCCGACACAAGTAAAGGTGATGATGTGGCGTCCCTTGGTGAGATCATGCCAGCCGAGGCGGCGGTCAACGGCGACGTAAGTCTCCGGCTGGTAGTTGTGCAACACCTCGACGTCCGGCGGCAGGACATCGAGCGGCCCCCAGGTGAGAGTCGTAGAGTTGGTGAGCTTGCCGTCCAGGGTGACTACATAGTCGCCGTAGTCGGGGGATTGTGCCACTTGCGCGACGACCTCATAGCGTCCGTCTCGAGGGACGTCAATGGGAACATTCATCTTCGCGCCCTTGGCCTGCGCTTTAAAGAACAGCAGATCCTTTGACCAGAAGACTTCCTTCTGCACCGAGGCTTCGCCCTTTTCCACGGTCACGTCCTTCACGGAGTTCTCCACCTCAATCTGTTCCGCATTGCCGAAGGGCAAACGCGCGTAACCATAGGGCGGCTCCGGCAAGTCCTCGTTGACTCCTTTCTGATACCAGAAAGCCACGCTGGAAAAATGGTCCGGGCGTTCTTCGAATCCCGAGCGCGCCGTGCCGTTCGCGTTATAAGTCCACCCAGCGTGTTCGATTTCTACGCGCAGGGATTTGGTGAACGGAACGGGATCAGGAACATGCCAGCGGTAGCCCGTCAGGCGGGCCCCAACGCCCTCTCCCTCCGCGACGGGAATACCCGTCCAGGGACCGTCCGATACACGCAGGCCCCAGGCGTCGTTGAAGTAGTCTTCCGACCCCGTGCCCTCGATGCGCGGCGCTTTTTCTCCGTCCACATAAAAGTAGTCGTCGCCCTCGCCGAACCAACCGATCTGCGTCTGGATGATGTTCAGTACCGTTCCCACGTAATGGCCCGCGCCGCGCACATCCAGGATTGTGTAATTCTTCCCCACCGGGGGCGGGGTTGCCTGCCGGTAGTAAGCATGGAAGTAACCCACGTCCTCGGGCAGCGACGCATGCTTTTGCCAGTCCACATGGTAGTAGAGGCTGGTTATCCGGCGCGTGCCCTCGTTGGTGAGGGTGATCTTGATGGACTTCCGGAAGGGCATGGGCCAATAGCAGTTCCGCGCCCGTCCGAATGACGCATTGCGAACCATGAGCGAGTTGAGGTCGCGTTCGTAGCCGTGTCCGACGCCGAAGAAGTCGCCGAGTGGCGCGTCCACGCTGGGGGTCTTGTGTCCGTCGTAGTAAACCCGCACTCGCGCCAGCCGTGGCCAGCCGTATTCGTTGTCCGCCACGGTCACCCAGATGTGGGTGACAATGCCGGGGCCCTTCAGGTCCGCCAGCACGATGGTTTCGCCGGCAATCGGGTGCTTGCAGTCGTCGTTGCTATCCACGTAGATGTTATTGCTGGAAGAACGATAGGCGGAGAAGTTCTTCAGGCGGGGAAAATTCAGAGGATCAAGCGGCTCCGTGGCGGCACTCTGCCCCACCATTTGAAGCGGAAAAAGCAAGACGATAAAGAGAACGATATAACGCATCGCGGACCTCCCTGGCCTGCATTTCTTACCGGGAAACTGCAAAAGGGTGCACCATTATGCCAAAAGTATTTTTGAGAGAAAGACTTCTTCCGAAGCAGGAGGATATCCTTTTGCCTGCGCAGTGTAACCAAGAATTTCTGAGATTTCGTTCCCGGAAGGGCGCCGGGAGCGGGCCGGTTTGACGGTGGAGATCGACCCCAATCCCCAAACCTTTGCGAATATCCCGGATGCCAAGCCGGCGGATTTCCAGAAGGCTACCGAAAGGGTCTATCGCGGGAAGGGCAAATCATCCGGAGTGATCGTGCACGTGCTTGAGTAACCGCAATTGGAACCGGCCCCGCTGTCATCGCGGGGCCGGGAAGTAGCGGCGGGTTTATCCCGCCATTCTGGCTGTTCGTAGAGGCCGGCTTCAGCCGGGCAGCAAGTGTAGCGCGGACCTCCGCCCTTGAGGTCCGCGGCTTTTCAATGTCAATGGGGACAAACCGCACACCTCAGTGAGAGGTCTGCGCCAGCCCGCGACTTAGAATTCATCATGCTCCATTCAGCATGGTTCCTCACACCCGGCGCCTAAAACCTGCCTTCATCACTCGTTTCTCAACGCCACCATGGGATCGACCTTCGTCGCCCTGCGGGCGGGGAGGTAACCGGCGATCAGCGCAACAACCGATAGCACCACTACCGCCGCGATCATGGTTACAGTGTCGCGTGGGCCGAGCCCGAAGAGCAATTGCCGTAGCACTCGCGTTGCCGCCAGCGAGATTGCGATGCCCGCGACGACGCCGACGGCGAGAACGGAAATGACATTGCGCATCAGTAGCGTCCTAACGTTTGGTCTGAGATTCCGTGTAAGCGGTTAGTTTCCAAGGAATTGCAAGTGAAAACGGTCATAA
>Ga0181527_1001515_pt1 | contig 23810 bp, 19 predicted proteins | sample PEATcosm2014_Bin_30_FD_119762 | JGI IMG/M metagenome (GOLD analysis project Ga0181527, IMG submission 119762) | Peatland microbial communities from MTU Mesocosm Facility, Houghton, MI, USA - PEATcosm2014_Bin06_60_metaG | ecosystem: Environmental > Terrestrial > Soil > Wetlands > Peat | place...
ACCCAACGCAAGCGTTGGGTACCCCCCCACCGCACGGCGGGTACCCAGCCGCAAGGCTGGGTGTGCTCGGGGCACCCCCGGGGCGGGGTCGAGACCCAAGTATCTTAGCGGCGATGACCCTTACGGAATGGTGATTACCGTCTTGACCCGGTGGGGAGAGCGAAAGTCCGCCAGAGCCTGCCCGAGCTCTTCGAGGGGCCTCAGCTCGGTCAAGAGCGGAGCGACACGGACTCTTTCCTCTTTCAGAAGGTCGAGGACGGCCGGAAACTCGTCCGTGTAGATCATGGAGCCCAGGATGGATAGCTCCTTTCGGGTGATTAGGGTTGACAGCACAGGGTATTCCTTCTCGGGGAGCCCCGTGAGCACCACCCTGCCGCCCGGCGCACAGAGCGCGACGATGTGCCCAAGCGCCTCCAAGATGCCGCTCGTTTCGTAAACCACGGAGAACGTGCCCGCCTCGGGCTCCAGCTCCAAAGATGAACGAAACACCCGCTTTGCTCCCAGGTTCGCCGCGAGGAGCAGTCGGGGTTCGGCGATGTCCAAGGCGGAAACATCCGCCCCGGCAAGGACAGCAAGCTGCACGAATAGAAGCCCGATTGCGCCAGCCCCATACACGAGGACCCTTTCCCCGGAATCGGGGAGGGCTTTGCGAAAGCCATGAAAGGCCACTGAGAGAGGTTCGGCAAATACGGCGGCTTCATAGCGAAGCCCCTCCGGAAGGGCCCACACGAAGCTTTCTGGGGCGGCAACGTACTCGGCGAACACGCCGTGGACATCCAACCCCAGCCGCACCTTGTGGCGGCAGATGTTGATCCTGCCGCTTCGGCACATGTCGCACGCCCCGCAGGCGAAATTGGGCTGCAGGACGACCCGGTCTCCGACCTGGAACCGTGTAGCCCCAGCGCCCAGCGCTGCAATTTCACCCACCGCCTCGTGGCCCAACACCAGCGGGAGCGGCCCGCGGACCGATCCAGAGTAGACGGCATAGTCAGTGCCGCATATTCCTGCCTCTCGAAGGCGCACCAGGACTTCGTTCGGTCGCGGCTCAGGGGCAGGGATGTCCGCGATTTCGATCCTTCCGGGTGCAACGAGAACCGCCGCCTTCATCGTCCTCTCTCCTTTGTCGGGCTGGCTTTCGCCGTTGACGAGAATCAGGACATATTCTGCCCTGCGCCAGAGACTCCCCTAGATCTCCTCAATGCTTAAAAGGCCAGAGGTGCCCCGGGTCCGGCAGGACGGGCGCCCGAGTGGGCTTTGCGATCACAATGGGGCCCGGGCATATCGTCTCCATGTCCGTCGCGTCCGAAGATCAGGATTCAGTCAGACACGAATTATGTGCCAGTCGCGCCCCTGATCCCCAAACCCCTCGCATCCACTCTGTGTGACCGCCACGGCATCCTCCATCTTCACGTGCCCAACCTCCGGGTGAATGAACTCCGTCTCGATCGAGAGGATCATGCCGGCCTCCAGTGGCCGTGCCTGGTTGGGCGAGAGATCCGGCTGCTCGTACGGCACCATCCCGATACCGTGAGCCACAAATCTGCCGTAGGGAGCGAAGCGGTGCGCCCGGAGCGCCCTCTCCCCCTCGAGGAGAATTTCGCGGCACGGGATGCCCGCTCGCACCAGATTCCGGACGTGATCCTGTATATCCAGGCAGGCAGCGTGCAGGTCGCGAGCGAGGGGCGGGGGCTCGCCCAAGCAACCCATGCGGCAGATGTCGGCCAGGTAATCTGCCTCCTCGCCTCCCGCGTCGATGTGCAACACCTGCCCGCGTTCCCAGCGAGCGACCGAGGGGGCCCGTAAGGTCCCGGGCCCTGCGCAGGTGAAGGCCCAGAGGAACGAGAGATTCCTTTCCGCCATCTCCCGGCTCACGCGCTGGGCGATCTCTGCGGTGGTAATTCCCGGCCGGCCGTCGGCGAAGGCGGCCTGGATCGCCTCGGCTACCCGATCGTACACACTGCGCAGACGGGCCAACTCGGCAGGCGTCTTCACGGCACGGAGTTCATCGAGGATGGGTGTCGCATCAACGAAATTCGCCTGCGGGAGCCCGTGCTGCAAGGCAAGGAAAGCGTCCGCCGGCAGGAAGGGCATTTCCACGCCGATCGCGCCTTCGCCGAGGCCGAAGTGCTTCAATGCTCGGATGACCCCTTCAGCGGCAGGGAGCGTTCCACCGGCTGTCTCGAAACGGTGGGGGATCCAAAGCCCGTTTGCTTCGATTTGCCCCCGCTCGCCTACGCGGCCGACGTAGAAGGTTTCCTCGACCTGCCCGCAGGGGACGCCGACAAAGGGCAAATACTGGCTCCTCCCCACGCGACTCGTCTGCGCAAAGAAGTGGAAGTAGTAGCCGCCAGTGAGGTACCGGACATTGTGCCGAGCGCAGGCGAGGAGGAGCCTCAGCCCTGATTGCTCCATGAGACGAGTGAGCTTCTTCCCATCAAACGGAACCACGCTTCCCCCTCCTTCCTGCCGAGATTGCCTCCGGCTATCAGAAGCATTCGACGCGTGCGTTCGGACATTGCCGGCCGTGCTCTGAGGACCCCCGAAAATAGCTTTTCAGCCTATCCTGTTTGACCTTGCCGCGGTCCACTGGAGAGACGCCAGAAAGAAAAGAAATCCCTTGACAGTGATCCTAAATAGATGCTATGCGTATTTTTGGAATATTTCAAGAATATTTTTTCAGCATTTCCGATAGGTCGAACTAACAATGAAAGAAGCCAAGAGCAAGAAGCTGCGTGTTTACGAAACGCTCAAACAGCGGATCATCAACCACGCGCTGGCACCCGGCGGGCCGATCAACGAGGCCATCCTTTCCAAAGAACTCAAGATCAGCAGGACGCCTATTCGGGAGGCCCTGCAGCAGTTAGAGAAAGAGGGATTCATCGAAAACATCCCGGGAAGGGGCAACTTTGTGTCCCGCATCTCCATCCAGGACGTCCGGGAGACCTTCGAGATCCGAGAGATTCTGGAGGGCGAGGCGATCAAGCGGGCGGCGCTCAGGCGCGACCCGGGAAAGCTCGAAGCGATCCAAAAGGCTTTCGAGTCGTCGGAACAGCCTTCCCAGGACAGTCCATCGCGACATTTTCGCTCGGGCGATCAGATTCATGCGTTCATCTTCGAGTCGATTGGAAACCAGCGTCTGATGGAGATCTACCGACGTCTTCAAGATCACATCGTTCGGCATCGGATTCATTTCTTCAACAATTTCCATGTAGGGCGGTCGCAGGAATCGTACAAGGAGCACCTGGAGATCCTGGATGCGTTGGCCGCGCAGGACCCCGCACGCTGCGAGCAGGCCATAAAGGTGCACCTCAGAAATTCCCTAGAGTACATCAAGAGCATCATTTGAAGCGGGCACAGGAATCAACCTGTGGCAGCGGCCTTCTGCCTGCTCGGTTGAGTCCCTGCGGGCGGAAAGGCAAGCCGCAGCGGGAGATGTCATCCGCAACAACACATCGATGCGATTGTGCGGCTTCGGCGGAGGGGAGTCGGTGATCATGATTCACATCAAGACAAAAATCGAAAGACCGTCGAAGGAACTCATCGAACGCTTCAGAACCCTCGGAGCGGCTACCGTTCACGAGGCCTCCGGCCGGAAAGGGGCCGTGGATCCTGCGATCAAACCCATTCGCAAGGGCCTTCGCCTCTGTGGTCCGGGCTTCACTGTGCAGTGCGCTCCCGCAGATAATCTGATGCTCCACAAGGCGTTGGAGAAGGCCCAACCCGGCGATGTGCTCGTCACCTCGGTGAGCGGGTATCCGGAGGCCGGCTACTGGGGCGGCCTCATGGCCACTTCTGCCCTGGCGCGTCGACTCGGAGGGCTCGCGATCGACGGTTGCATCCGGGATTCGGAGGAGATCATCGAGATGGGATTCCCGGTCTTCGCCCGGGGGTTCTGCATCCGCGGCACAGGTAAGTCGGTCCCGGGCCTGATCAATCATCCCACGATCCTTGGGGGGATCGTCGTCCAACCGGGCGATCTCATCCTCGGCGATGACGACGGCTTGGTCGTGGTGGAGCGGGCCGACGCCGAGTCGGTTCTTGAGAAGGCGCTCAAACGGGTGGAGGCGGAAGCGAAGAAGTCGGAACAACTCAGGGCTGGCGTTTCCAGCGTAGAGCTCAACAAGCTCGCCAAGATCTTCGAGGCGCTTGGGCTTGTCGAGGAATGATCGCATGCCTACTGTCAGGCCGGAACGGTTGAAAGAGGCGGTGACCCAGGTGCTGAAGGGGTACGGCACCGCCGAGGATGAGGCTTCCCTCGTCGCAGAAAGCCTCGTTCGTGCCGAGATGAAGGGAACGGATACCCATGGGCTGCCGTACCTCAAGCTACTCGTCCAACGGCTTGACGCCAGGATGGTGCTGGTCCCGACCCGCGTGACGATCCTCAAGGAAGATGGCGCGACGGTCCTGCTCGACGGCGGAAACGGGATCGGGCAGGTGGCGGGCTGGAAGGCCATGGAGATGAGCCTTCACAAGGCCCGGGAGTTCGGAATTGGACTGACCCTCGTGCGGAATACAAACAACATCGGGTTCCTGGCTTTCTAAACGATCCATGCTGCAGGGCAGGGGTTTGTCGGCATCACGATGGGTAATGCGAACGCCGCCATCTCCCCGTGGGGCGGCGCGGAGCCTTTTTTCGGCACGAATCCGATTTCCATCGCGGTTCCCGGAAGTGATGGACCGCTCGCGTTGGACATGTCCTCAAGCATAGTCGCGCGGGGCAAGATTCGCAAAGCGCATCGATTGGGCGAGAAGATCCCGCTGGGATGGGCCCTCGATGAATTCGGCGTGCCGACGGAGGATGCGGGTGCCGCGCTCAAGGGGACGGCACTTCCCATTGGAGGGCCGAAAGGCTACGGCTTGGCCCTCATGGTCGATGTCCTGGCCGGGATGCTCTCCGGCAGCGCGTTCGGGCGGGGGGTCAAGAGTTTCCATCAAGTCACGGGGCCGACGGGTGTCGGCGCACTGACGCTCGCGATCAATGTCGAGCGTTTCATGCCTCTCGCCCAGTTCCGGAACCTCATGCAGGGGTATACCGATTCGATCCGCAGCAGCAGGAAGGCGAAGGGAACGGCTCGCATCTACCTGCCGGGGGAGATCGAGTCCGAGAAAGAGAAGATGAGCCGGGAGCGGGGCATCGAACTGAGCGCGGCCTCCCTCGAGACGCTGAATCAACTGCTGGAAAAGGTGAAGAGCCCGATGCGGCTCTGACGAGAAGGGGCAAACAAGGGGGAGTTTTCCTCGGGGGTTAGCAGACCATGAAGTGGATCATTCGCGTCAACACGAGAAGCGGGGAAATCATCAAACAGGAAGCCTCCTCAGAGGAGATGCGCTGGGGCGGACGGCTGCTGGTCTCGAAGTTCCTGCTGCGTGAAGTTCCTCCTACGTGCGACCCGCTCGGGCGATACAACAAACTCATCATTGCGCCCGGCCTGCTCGGGGACACCTCGATCACCACAACCGGAAAGTTCTCCGTCGGCGGGAAGAGCCCGTTGACCGGAGGGGTGAAAGAGAGCGACGTGGGGGGCGAAGCCGGCAGACAGCTTGCGCGCCTCGGCATCAAGGCTCTGCTCCTCGAGGATCTTCCCGATACGCCGCATACGAATGTCCTCACTATCACCGCACGCGCCATGATCCTCTCGGCCATGCCCGAGCTCAAGGGCAAATGGGTGACGGAAACCTTTCAGGCCCTGCGAAACCGCTTTGGCCCCAATGCGGCGATCATGTGCGTCGGTCCGGCTGGGGAGATGAAGCTGCTGAGCGCTGGCGTGGCGGTGACCGATGCGCAAGACATTCAGCTGCGGAAGGCGGCCCGCGGCGGTCTCGGGGCCGTGATGGGGTCGAAGGGCATCAAAGCGATTGTCATCGACGACACGGGTGCGCCGCCTCCGCCGGTCTTCGATCAGGCCCTGCTCCGTGACACAAGCAAGGAATTCGTGCAAATGATTCTTGCGGATCCGAAGACCGAGAACCGGCACAAGTATGGGACTCCCGCGATTCTAATGGCGGCGAACGCCCTGGGGCTCTTGACCACGAGAAACTTTAGCGTAGGCCAATTCGAACACGCGGAGGCGATTTCCGGGGAACGCGTGGCCGAGGTGATCGAGGAGCGGAGCGGCGAAGGGCGGTCCGGGACGCTCTGCATGCGAGGGTGCGTCATCCGGTGTTCCAATGTCTTTCCGGATGCATCCGGGAAGAAAGCGGTGGCCTCGATCCAGTATGAGAACATTGCCCTCCTGGGCTCCAACTGCGGCGTTGGAGACCTGGATGGGATTGCGGGAATGAATGACCTGTGCAACCAAGTCGGGGTTGACACGATTGAAGCGGGGGCAGCCATTGGGGTGGCCATGGAGGCGGGGGTCATTCCGTTCGGCGATGCGGAAGGGGCGAAAGACCTGATCCGCGAGATCGGCCAAGGGACCTATTTGGGCCGGATCCTGGGGAGCGGGGTGGTGATCACAGGACGGGTGCTGGGTGTTCGGCGGATCCCGGCGATCAAGGGCCAGGCGATCCCCGGCTACGACCCGAGGGCGCTCAAGGGAAACGGCGTCCTGTACGTCACCTCACCCATGGGTGCCGACCATACGGCGGGGAATGCGTTCGAAACCGCCACGACTGTCAATCCGTTGGGGCAGGAGCGGCAGGTCGAGAGTTCACGCAAGCTGCAGATCCGGGCGGCCATTCTCGATACCATGGGGCTCTGCTTGTTCACCCGCCCGCCGTTTGTGAAGAAGCCCGAATTCTTCGCGCTGTTCCTGAAGGGTCGATATGGATGGGACGTGACCTACGACGATGTCCAGAAGATGGGGATCGAGTGTCTCAGCACCGAACGGGAATTCAACCGGCGCGCCGGAGTCTCCGAGGAATTCTTCGATGTGCCGGAATTCATGCGGGAAGAGCCGCTTTCGCCTCGGAACGGGGTCTTCGACATCCCGATGGAGGAAATGAGGCGGATCTGGGACGTCAAGATTCCATCGGATGTCTTTTAAATCCCAGGCGCAGTCATGTCGCTAGGAGGATGCTATGAATGAATTGAAAGATCAGGTGGTTGTCATAACAGGGTCGGGAAAGGGGCTTGGGAAGGGAGATGCGGAGATCTGTTATGCCGAGGGCGCCATGGTCGTCACCTGGGATCGGTCCGGCCTGGCGAAGGGAGTGGCGGATTCGCTGGATCCATCTGGGAAGAGGACGCTGTACGTTCGGGCGGACGTGCGGGAGGAAGACCAGGTGGCGCGGGCCTTCGCCGAGATTATGAAGAAGTTCGGCCGCGTGGACGTGCTGGTCAACAACGCGGGCATTTCGCGCCATAAACCCCTCGAGGAGATGACCCTCGAGCTCTTCGAAGAGGTGATGAAGACGAATGTGACGGGGATCTTTCTCTGCTGCAGGGCCGTGGCCCCCATCATGAAAAAGCAGGGGCGAGGCAAGATCGTCAACATCGCATCGCTGGGGGGACGGACTGGCCGTCCCGGCGTGGGGGTGAACTATGCGGCCTCCAAGGCTGCGGTCATCGCCATCACGCAGACCCTCGCCCGGGAGCTCGGCCCCTCGGGGATCTATGTGAACGCGATCGCTCCGGGTCCCATTCTGACGGAGCAAACACGCCAGTATCCGCCCGAAGTGTTTGCCAAATGGAATGCTGGGAGGGCGGTCGAAAAGGACGGTTTGCCGGAAGACGTGGGCGCCTCGGTCGTCTTCCTGGCTTCGAAGCGCTCGGACTGGGTCACGGGTGTGACGTTAGACCTCAACGGAGGCATCCTGATTCGCTGAGCGACTACTGTGGCGGATATGCAGAAACGGGACTTATCATCGAAGGAGGCGGGCATGCCCGAACTGAAGGTCATCAACATCAAGGACGTTCCGGGGGAGCGGCGCGATCCGCCTCGGACGTCGTGGATCTTGGTTTCAGAGAAGACCGTGGGCTCTCAGAACCTGGCCATGGGTGTCAACGAGACCCAGCCGGGGAGCATGGTACCGGAGCACAAGCACGACAAGGAAGAGGAGGTCATGTTCTTCCTTCAGGGGACGGGAAAGTTTGTCACGGAAGGCCGAGAGATCCCGATAGGGCCGGGGATGGCCATTTACAATCCGCCGGGCAAGACGCACAAGATCCTCAACACAGGGACCGAGGTGCTGCGATTCGTCTGGATTTACGCGCCCCAACTGGCGAGCCACCGCAAGTAGGGGGGATCTCTTCACGAGCCGGCAGTTTTCACGCTATGCACCAGGCTCTGTGCACTATGCGGTCCTACAAAGGAGGAGGTTCGAAATGGGAAACTGGACGCTGCCCCCCGATGGCGGCCACATGGACAAGCCGAGCAAGATCTACTTTCAGACGATGACCAAGAAGGACGTGGAAGAGCGGCTCAAGAGGAATGACCTGATCATCATCCCGCTCGGCTCCACCGAGAACCACGGGGCCGCCGGACCGTACGGCGAGGACACCTTCATAGTCACGCGCATCGCTGAGGAGGTCGCCAAGGCCACGGGCTGTACCGTAGCCCACCCCATCTGTTACGGCTCCCATCCCTACCATCACCTGGGCCAGCCCGGGACGGTCATCATCTCGGATGACGTGTACTCCAGTTTCCTCCGCGCCATCATGGCCGGCTTCTGGAACACGGGCTTCAGGAAGCAGATCTTCATCAGCCTGCACGGCCAGGAGTATATCGTACCGTCCGCCGTGAACGAGTTCGGCAAGCGGTACCAGGTGCCGGCTATCATCATCTTCCTCGACATCCCCCGGATCATGGGCGACACGCTGAAGGACAAGGCCCACGGGGGCCCGTACGACAACCCATTCCAGCACGCCTGTGAGGCGGAGACGTCGATCTCCCTGGCCCTGTTCCCAGAGATGGTCCAGATGAAGAACGCCGAGGACACCACCGTCAGAGGTTTCCTGCCGCCGGGACACGTGGACCGGGGCGGCGACATCTACGGCAATCCGATCCCTGGGCACTGCCAGATCGGCTGCGGCGGCATCGAGTGCGTCGTCTATCCGGAGGGCGTCCTCGGCAAGGCCTCGCTCGCGGATCCCAAGAAGGCGTACAAGAGCATCGAGGTCACGCTCGATTACATGAAGAAGCTCCATGACGACATCTTTGCCAAGTTCCCCGTCGGTGTGCTGCCCGAGACGAAGCTCATCACGCAGCGGCCCAAGGAGGAGATCGAGGCCCTCCTGAAGGGGCCGCTCAATGGGGGGCGTCACCTCTACACGCTCGGCTTCCCGGCGTAACCGGGCCCTCGCGGGGTTGGCTGCGCCGAGCATGGAAGCAAAGTGTAACGAGAATTCCACCGGCGAGGGGAGAGGGGAGGAACGTTTTCCCTCCCCCCTCGCCCACGAACACACGAGGGAACACTATGAAAGCGATTGTCAAGGCCACCCAGGACGCCGCGTCGCTCGAGGTGAGAGAGCTTCCCATCCCGGAACCCGGCCCCGGAGAAGTGCTTGTCAAGATGAGGGCCGCCGGAATCTGTTACAGCGACGTGATGATCCTGAACAACAAATACAAGGGGCGGGTTCCCGTGCCGATCCCCATGATCATGGGCCATGAAGGGGCGGGGGAGGTGGCCGACGTGGGGAAGGGGGTCGACCACGTCAAGGCCGGAGACAAGGTAGGGCTGAATCCCCTCTGGGGCTGCGGGCAGTGCGAGAACTGCCTCAACGGGCACCCGAACATGTGCATGACCTGGCGACATCTGGGGATCACCTGCGATGGGACGTTCGCGGAATACCGCGCCGTGCCGGCTTTCACCGCCTGCAAGCTGCCGGACAGCATTTCCCCGATTGATGCCGCCTTTCTCGAACCGATCAGCCTTGCGGTCCGGACCTTCGAGCACGTTAAGCCGGTGCTGGGCGACACGGTGGCCATCATCGGCCCTGGCTCGATCGGGCTGTTCCATCTTCAAGCGTTCAAGTCAGCGGGTGCTGCGAAGATCATAGTGATCGGCCTCGACCAGGATGCGAAGCGGTTCGAGATCGCGAAAAAACTGGGCGCCGACCACATCGTCAATGCAAGCAAGGAAGACGTGGTGAAGCGCGTGAGGGAGCTCACGAACGGATTGGGCGCGGATATCGTCGTGGAAACGGCGAACCATCCATCGACGGTTTCCCTGGCCGTCAACCTGGCCGCGGCACGGGGCCGGGTCCATCTGTTCGGTCTCTATCCGGAAGCGACCATGAGCCCCCTGGCCCTCCTCCGAGCCGGCGTGACGATGGCGGGAGATGTGGCCACGCTTCCACGCTATTTCCTCAGGGCCATGCGCTGGGTGGAGTACAAGAAGGTCCTGGCCGAACCCATGGTCACCCGGTCGTTTCGTCTCGACCAGGCGAAGGAAGCCTTCGAGACCTTCAGTCGGGGGGACACCGTGAAGGTGCTGTTTAAGATGTAGATAGAGGAACTGGTCGCGCGTCATCGCGGCGGTCCGTTTCGTTCGGGTTCGAGAGGCATTATAGGCGATCATGAGTCGGTGCGATGAGGTAGGGCGACTCCTTTCCCGGAGCGATTCGAATGGAAATGGAAGGCCTTGCGGCGATAGTAACAGGATCGGGAAAAGGGCTGGGAAAGGCCATTGCCGAGGCATTTTTCCGAGAAGGCGCTCGAGTCGCCCTGTGGGATGTTGACCTCGCATCGGTGAAACAGATGAGGGATGGGTTAGATCCTTCGGGGAAGCGGGCTATCGCGGTGCAGGTCAATGTTACGATCGAGGCAGAAGTGGACAAGGCTGTTTCAGAGACCGTCGAGAGATTCGGACGACTCGATGTCCTGGTGAACAATGCAGGGATCTCCCGTCATAGGCCAATCGAGGAGATGACAGTCGACATGTTCGAATCCGTGATGAAAATCAATGTCACGGGGACGTTCATCTGTTGCAGGGCGGTCGCCCCGATTATGAAACAACAGAAAAGGGGAAAGATCGTCAATATCTCTTCCCTCGGAGGTCGGACTGGCCGGCGAGGAGTTGGTGTTAACTACGCCGCCTCCAAGGCTGCCGTCATCGGCCTCACGCAGACCCTGGCCAGGGAGCTTGGACCATCTGGCATACGCGTGAACGCCATTGCTCCCGGCCCGATCCTGACAGAGCAAACAAGGCAGTATGTTCCCGAGCCCTTTGCCTCCTGGAACGTTGGTCGGGCGATCCTCAAGGACGGGTTACCAGAGGACGTTGCAGGTGCGGCTGTCTATTTGGCGTCGAGTCGGTCAGACTGGGTTACCGGTGTAACGCTCGACGTGAACGGTGGGATCCTGATCTGTTGACAGATAATTTCCCCCCTGGAACTGGAGGGCGGAGGGGCCTCACGGCAACTCTGCGTGAAGGGTTGCGGCCCGCAATGCAGCGTCCTCGCCGAATAGGGGAAAGGGTGTGAAACGAGTCAACGGTTCCCCTTGCGGTCAACCTGGCCGCGGCCCGGGGGCGCGTCGTCCTGTTTGGCCTCTATCCCGAAGCGACCCTCAGCCCGCTGACCCGGTTGAGAAGCGGCGTGACATTGGCCGGAGACGTCGCCGTGCTTCCGAGCCAATTCCTTCGGGCCATTCGCTGGGTCGAGTACAGAAAGGTCTTGGCAGAACCCATGGTGAGCCGCCGATTCCGTCAGGATGAGGCCAGAGAGGCCTTTGAGTGCTTCCGCCAAGGCGAAACGGTGAAAGTGCTCTTCGAGATGTAAAGAGCGGGACGCGTCACGGGTGAGAAGGTGAAGACGCAGAGCACTGTAAGTAGGGATCCTGCAAGATGGTTCAGTGGGCGAGCCGCCGGTGCGGCGGTTGCGTGGGCGATCTTGCAAGGCTTTTCCGGCCGACCGATCCATCGGCGGATGCGTTCCGAAATCGTTATCGTGGAGCCGTGAGGGAGACGCCCGTCACGCTGAAGCGAATCACACCTCTTTATTGAAGGGACCTCCGGATGACCAAGGTCCGTCTCGGAGTTGTCGGACTCGGATGGATTGGGAAGGTCCATGCGGAGACGGCGGCCAGACTGGGCGAGTGCCAGCTGGTAGCGGTCAGCGACGTCAACAGGAGTACCGAGGTAATCGCCAGAACAGTCAGCGCCACATACTACACTGACTATCAGGAGATGATCGAGAAAGAAGACCTGGAGGGCGTCGTCCTCGCCGTTCCGAATAACCTACACGCGAGCGTAGGAACTGTGTGTGCCCAGGAAGGACTCCATATTCTCTTGGAGAAACCCATTGCCTTCACCCTCTCGGAGGCAGATCGGCTTATCGAATCGGTGAAGCAAAATAATGTGCAGCTGCTCATCGGACATCACAGGAGATTCAATGCCGCCCTTAACACCGTGCGCGGCATGATCCAGGGGCAGCAAATCGGAAAACTGGTTGGAGTCGCGATCGTCTGGAGCATGTTCAAGCCGGCTGAGTATTTCGATGTGTCTTGGAGAAAGACCCAAGGGGGCGGACCGATCCTGATCAACTTGATTCACGAAATCGATAATCTCCGGTATCTGTGCGGGAAGATTTGTCGCATTCATGCGGAAGCGAGTAACAGCGCCCGGGGATTTGACGTGGAGGACTCGCTCAGTGTTTCCGTCAGGCTGGAAAGTGGGGCACTGGCCAGCATCTTCATGTCCGACACGGCGCCCTCCCTCTGGGCCTACGAAGCCACCACCGGCGAGAATCCGTTTTTCTTCCATAGTGCAGAGAATTGCTACTATGTCTTCGGGACAGAAGCGTCGGTGACTTTCCCGCACTTGAAAAAGATCTATTACCAAGGCCATGGAAAGAAAGGCTGGCAACATCCCATCACGGTGAAGGAAGTGCAGGTACCTTGGGCCGATCCATACGAGGAGCAACTGAAGCATTTTTGCAGAGTTATTCAGGGGCTCGAATCTCCCAGGACGACCGGAGAGGATGCGCGGACCACCTTGGAGATAACTCTGGGCGCGTATGAATCGAGCCAATCGGGACGCCCCGTCGCGTTCGTGTGAGGAGTTCACGACCGACGAGGGGAGTCGCGTGGCCAAAAGCCAGATCCGTGCGAACGAGGGTCGTGAACTAGGCCAGCCACTCCCATTGGCGTGAGACACGCAGCAGGCGGAACGCGCGCACGGGCCGAGGCCGGCAATCGGGCAGCGGAGGAGGTGAGGATGTCCCAGCGAGTGACCACCGCCCTCGAGAGAGGCACGGAACTGGATGTCGTGGCCAACCCGTCGCCACGGAAACCCCCCCCCAAGAACAGCTACGCTTTCGCACCGTGGCTGGAACAGACATTTGATGGGGTGCTGGTCTGCATCTTATTGGGGGAACTAGTGCTGATGTTTGGGAACACGGTGCTGCGCGCCCTGGTGGGACAATCCATCGATTGGACGAATGAAGCGGCGGAATTTGCTCTGACGACATTGGCCTTTGTCGGCGGCGCCATCGCGTACCACCGTGGAATACACATGTCCGTGCATTACGTATTGGACCGCCTCCCCGAAAAATTGCAACAGGTCGGGGAGGCGGCCGGGCATTATATGACGCTGGTCGTCGCTGCCATCGGGATCTACCTCGCCTATCCGATGTTTGCCGGGGCCTGGTCGTATTGGACCCCAGTGCTGCAGATTCCGAAGTCGTGGACCCTGGCGCCCTACATAATCGGCATGGGCCTCCTGGCGATCTTTGCCGTGAGGCGCCTGATGCGCTATCCCCTCCGGATCAGCGTGGGCGCCGGGGTAGTGGTCGTGGTGTTAGGAGGTCTCTGGTTCGTGGCGCAGCACTCGACGGGGCGCTGGACCGGGCCGGGCGGGGTCCTGTTCGCCGTGCTGTTATTATTGGCGATGGTGTTTTCCGGCGTCCCGATCGCCTTTGTCTTGACCATCGTGGCGTATCTGTATGTGATGAGCGCCACGTCCGCCGGGATCATGGCGATCCCGTTTGCGATGCAAAACGGGATCAGCAGCTTCATCCTGCTGGCGGTTCCCTTCTTCATTTTGGCCGGGCATATCATGACCGAGGGAGGCCTGACCAAACCCCTGGCGGACTGGGTGTGCTCGTTGGTGGGCCAGTTTCTCGGCGGGCTGATGCAGACCGTCATCGTCGGCATGTTTATCTTTTCCGGAATTTCGGGGTCGAAGATTGCAGATGTGGCCGCGGTGGGCACCGCCTTGAAAGGGATGTTGAAGGAGCAGGGGTATCAACCCGCGGAGAGTACGGCCGTGTTTGCCGCCGCGGGCATCATGGGCGAGACCATTCCCCCCAGTCTTGTCATGATGGTGCTGGCGTCGATTACCACGCTGTCCGTGGGCACCTTTTTTGTGACCGGAATGGTGCCGGCCACGTTGATCGCTCTGTCCTTGATGGCCTTCATTTACTTCCGGGCGCGGGCCAATAACTGGCCCCGCTGCGCAAGAGTGCCCTGGGGCCAGCGGATCCATCTCACCGTGCGGGCATTTCCGGCCTTGTTGGTGCCGGTCATCCTGCTGGTCGGCATCGTGGGCGGGATTGCCACGCCGACCGAAGTGTCCTCCTTTGCGGTCGTGTATGCCATTGTCATTGCCCTCTCAGTATATCAGAGCTTGGGCGTCGGCGGGTTATTAAGGGCCATGGGCCATGCGGCCGTGACGTCCGGGATGATCCTGTTTATGGTATCCGCGGGCGGTGCATTCTCCTGGGCCCTGACCATTGGCGGATTGCCCGATCTCATCACCCGGTTTCTGAACAGCCTGGGAGGCTCGGCGGTCGTGTTCATGGTCATGTCGATGCTGACATTGATCATCATGGGATCGATTCTGGAAGGGCTGCCATCCTTGCTGATTTTTGGCCCGATGTTGCTGCCTCTCGCCGGGGGCTACGGGATTAATGACTTGCACTTCGGTATCGTGCTCATTATTGCCATGGGCATCGGCACGTTCATTCCGCCCTTCGGCATCTGCTATTTCGTAACCTGCTCGGTGCTGGAGTCCACGGTGGAAGAGGCCACCCCCAGGTTCTTGCCGTATCTCGCCATCATTTCTGTCGGATTCATATTGATCGCGGCCGTTCCGTGGTTCAGCTTGGCGTTACCAGCGGCCTTGCATCTCTCTATCAAATAGATAGTGGCTCTTTGTCGGTCGCACGTCGGGAAGGAGGTGAGCACGCCAGAGGTGAGCAGGGGCTATCCCACACGCTTTCGAGACAATGGAGGAGACGAGAATGCGCACGCAGCCAAGCAGGTTAGTCGCCGTCACGATCGGTCTTCTGATGATGGCAGGGCTCTCCCTGCTCAGCACTCCGCCCGTTCGGGCCGCGCAGTTCGAAATCAAGCTGGGGCACGGGGATCCGGCGGATGTGTACACCTCCCGGAAGGCGGCCTCGTCGACGGTCTTCAAGCAGATCGTCGAGAGCGAGACGGGGGGCGCGGTAGAGGTGAAGGTGTTCCCCGCGGGGCAACTGGGGGGCGAGAACGCCCTGGCGGAGGCGACGAAGCTGGGCAACGTCCAAATCTCCATGCTCTCCGCGCCCTTCAGCAACTATTGCAAGGAAGCCCAGGTTCTCGACATTCCCTATCTCTTCTCGTCCTACCTGGTCGCCTGGAAGACGCTCGACGGGCCCTTCGGGAAAGAGCTCGCCCAGGAGTGCCTGAACAAGAGCGGCATGCGGGTGCTGACGTACGCCGAGGTCGGATTCCGCAACTTCACGAATTCGGCCCGGCCGATCAAGACGCCCGCCGACCTGAAGGGCCTGAAGTTCCGGGTTATGGAGAGCCCGATCTATATGACGCTCATCCGGTCGTTCGGGGCCTCGCCGGTCCCGATTTCCTGGAACGAGACCTATACGGCCCTCCAGCAGAAGGTCGTCGATGGGCATGAGAACGCGGTGTCCGCGATCAAGTTCGGGAAGATCTACGAAGTGCAGAAGTACCTCACCCTGGATGGGCACACGTTCGGCGTCAGCTTCATGCTCATGAATGAGAAATTCTTCCAGGGGCTGCCCAAGGAGTACCAGACCATCGTGAAGAACGCAGCCCTGACCGCCACGACCGTCGAGAACGGGATCGACGTCCTTGACGTCTCCCTCGGCATTCAGTTCCTGAAAGACAAGGGCATGGAAGTGTACGCCCCGACGCTGAAGGAGAAGGCCGCCTTCCGGGATGTGGCCCAGAAGCCGATCATCGACTACCTCGAGAAACAGATCGGCCGCCCCTGGATTGACAAGGTGCTGCGCGCGGCCAAGGACGCAGAAGCGGCATTGGAGAAATAGCAACAGACACCCACGCTGCTGGCCAGTGAGCTGCGAGGGCGGAGGAGTACCGCCGCCCTCGCCGTGGACAGTCGGTGCAGGAGAGCCTTACAAATTGGCACGTAAGGGGCTTGGTTGACGTGGTGGTTCGAACCCTTGTCAGCCTACGAGACATTTTTCCAGGACAAGGAGATCGAGTGCGACCCGTGTCCGTCTATGCGACGCGAGTTGCTCTGCTGGCTCTCCGAGAGGTACGGGCTTTGCTTCCACCGTCGGGTGTTCGACGGCGAAGATCTGGGTAACTCAGTCTTGGTCGTGATCAACGGCCAAGATGCGCGCCACCGTGCGGGGCTCGAGACGCGCCTCGCGCCGGCAGACGTCATCTCCATCCTGCCTATGATGGCCGGAGGCAATGGACGCAGATTAAAGAAATAGAAAAGCGAAACGCGACCCAAACCGGATATGCCGCGGGAGCGAGCCATTGGGATCTGCCCCCGCGGCTGGCCGTGCTGGGACGGGAGGGCGAACGCATGCGTGAGGCTGTCAAGCGGCTTTGGCCGGAACTCCAGTGGATCAAGGACGCGCAACTGCGCCAGCAGGTCACCGAGACCTGGATCAGGGCGATGGAGCGCAGTCCGCTCAAGCCCGACGACCTCAACCAGATCCCCTTCACGCTGCTCGTGCCCAACTGTCCGATCACCTTCATGGAGCACAAGCGCTGCGTGGTCCACATCGCGCGAAAAAGCGCCGAGGCCATGCACGAGTTCATGGGCCGCGCGCTGGCCATCGACATGGACACGGTGATCGCCGGGGCCATCCTCGCCGATGTCGGCAAGCTGCTCGAATACGAACTCGGCCCCGATGGCAAAAGCCGACAGAGTGAGCGCGGCGAGGCCCTGCGCCATCCTTTTACTGGAGTGGCGCTGGCGCTCGAGTGTGGCGTGCCCGATGCAGTGTGCCACATTATCGCGGCCCATGCGGTCGAGGGCGACTTGGTCAAGCGCACCACCGAGGCTTACATCGTGCACCACGCTGACTTCATGGCGTATCTGCCGTTCAAAAATCCGACGAATATCAGGCAAAAGTAGGAGGGACCTTGTCCGCCACCAAAGAAATGCCAGCCACCAAAGAAACCATCACCGCCCAGATGTCTCGCTGGGCTGCCGGCATCCGCTACGAGCACCTATCCAAAGAGGCCGTCTACCAGGCCAAACGCTTCCTGTTGGACTCGGTCGGCTGCGCCTTGGGCGGCTACCAGCAACACGACGTCAAGATTGCCCTCCAAGTCCTGGACGAAATCGCCGGACGCGGCCCATCCACCGTCATCGGCACCGGCAAGAAGATCGATGCGGTCTCGGCCTCGCTTGCCAACGCGCTGATGATCCGCTGCATGGATTACAACGACATTTACTGGAAGCAGGACCCGTCGCACCCATCCGACATCTTTCCCGCCGCTCTGGCCTGCTGCGAGCGTGCCAAAAGCGACGGCAAAGAATTGATCGTTGGCCTCGTCCTCGGCCACGAATTCGCAATGCGTTTGTGCGAGGCGGCGTTCCCGGGCATCCGGGAGCGCGGCTGGCACCACGCCACGCTCACCGCTTTCGTGTCCCCGATTGTGGCCGGGCGTGCGCTGCACCTACCGTGGGAGCAGATCCAGCACGCCATCGGCATCTCCGCGAGCCGCCAATGTACGCTGGGCGCCGTCGCCGCCGGCAAGCTCACCATGATGAAGAACACGGTCGATCCCATGGCCACGCAATGCGGCGTTCTTTCGGCTCTGCTCGCGGAAAAAGGCTACACCGGCCCCGAGCACGTGGTCGACGGTAAAGAAGGGCTTGTGCACTGCTTCGGTCCCGAGTGGAAGCTGAATGTCCTTACCGATGGCCTGGGCGATTCATGGCGCATCACCCGGTGCGGCATGAAGTTCTTCCCGACCGAAGCCCTCACGCACGCGCCGATTTCTGCGGTCCTCGAGCTGGTGAAAGAAAACGACCTGCACCCTGATCAGGTCACGAAAGTTCAGATCCACTCCCTCGCTCGTGCGGTCGACATTCTTTCCGACCCCAGCAAGTACGATCCACACACCAAAGAAACCGCCGACCACTCGCTGCCCTACGTCATCGCAGCCGCACTGGTCGACCGCCAAGTCACGCCCGTGCAGTTGACCACGGAAAAGATCATGGACCCGACCATCCGCGCGCAGTTGAAGAAGGTCGAAGTGGTCGCCGATCCTGAGATTGAGAAAGTTTTCCCAGTGCTTCAGCGCGTGATCGTGAACATCCTGACCACGGACGGGCGTTCGTTCGACAAGCAACTTGATTATCCGAAGGGCGACCCGCGCAATCCACTGAGCGACGCCGAAATTGAAGAGAAGTTTGCGGCGCTTGCCGACGGTGTGCTCTCGAGCGGGGCGCAGAAGAAGTTGAAAGAGGCCGTCTGGAACCTGGACAAAATCGGCCCCGTTAGCAAGCTGATGGCGTTAGTGGAGGCCGACGTGCGGGTGAAACGGACGGCAGCTCATCCGAAGACAAAGCAGGCCAACAAATCTAAGCTAAAGGCCAAGGTCAAGACCAAGAAGCGCCGGTGATAGCGCCGGCGTCCCGCCGGCTGTCGCGAGGGCACCGTGCCCTCGCAAATATGAGGTTGCTCTATGGGCCAGACCATCGTTGAAAAAATCGCACAGTCTCATCTCGCCGAGGGCCCGAAGCGGCCGCTGCGCACCGGAGACTTCGTCTCGATCCGCCCGTTCCACGTGATGACCCACGACAACACCTCGGCGGTCATGAGGAAGTTCTTGGCCATCGGCGCTAAAAAGATCCATGACCCGAAGCAGCTCGTCTTCACCCTCGACCACGACATCCAGAATAAAGAAGACGGGAACCTCGCCAAGTACCGTGCCATCGAGGCGTTTGCCAGGCAGCACGGTGTGGATTTCTACCCGGCAGGCTCCGGCATCGGACACCAGATCATGGTGGAGCGCGGATACGTCGTGCCGGGATGTTTTGTCGTGGCCTCCGACTCGCACTCCAATATGTATGGCGCGCTAGGCGCAATCGGCACGGCGATCGTGCGGACCGACGCCGCTGCCGTCTGGGCCACGGGTGAGTTCTGGTGGCAGATCCCGCGCAGCGTGCAGGTGGTGCTGGAAGGGAAGCTCCCGGCGGGCGCCACAGGCAAAGATGTCATTATCACGCTCTGCGGTCTCTACAACCACGACGAAGCCCTGAATGCCGCAATCGAGTTCACCGGCCCTGGCGTCGCCAGTCTGTCAATGGATTCGCGTCTCTCGATTTCCAACATGTCGACCGAGTGGGGCTCGCTGGTGGGCTGGTTTCCGGTAGACGAAGTGACTATCAACTACCTGCGCGCCGTGCAGCAGCGGCTGAAGGCGCAAGGCATCGAGCGCTTCACGGAGAAGGAGATCGAGAATTGGGCTAAGAATCCGCCGCGGCCTGATCCTGACGCTGTCTATGCAGCGCGCATCATCCTCGACCTCGGCCAGGTTACGCCCCATGTCTTGGGTCCCGACACTGTTCAGGTAATGCGATCGCTTGCGGAGATGGAGAAGAGGAAGATCGCGATCCAGAAGGCGTACCTTGTCTCCTGTGTGAACTCGCGCTTGGAGGATTTGGAAGCAGCGGCGAAGGTCCTTAAAGGCCAGAAGGTCGCGCCCGGCGTGAAGTTTTATCTCGGAGCGGCCAGCCGCTGGGTGCAGGAAGAAGCCGAGAAGCGCGGCATATGGCAAACGCTTCTCGATGCGGGCGCGAATCCGCTCCCGGCGGGCTGTGGCCCGTGCATCGGTCTCGGCGTCGGTCTGCTTGAGAAAGGCGAGGTCGGCATCTCCGCCACCAACCGCAATTTCAAAGGCCGCATGGGCTCGCCCGATGCGCAGTGCTACCTCGCTAGCCCCGAAGTCGTCGCCGCCTCTGCTGTCGCGGGTTACATTCGCGGACCACACGAGCTGGGAGACCACGCGCCGGCCCGTGAGTACAAGGAATTTGCTGAAGGGGGAGCACCGATCTCGGAGAAAGTCGAAATCCTGCCTGGCTTCCCGGAGCGCGTAGAAGGCCGGCTCGTCTTCATCCCGCAAGACAACGTCAACACCGACGCCATCTATGGCAAGGATTACACCTACCGTGACGACATGACGCGCGAGATGATGGCCGAGGTCGTGATGGAGAACTACGATCCCCAGTTTGCTGCGCGTACCCGTGAAGGCGACGTGATCGTCGGCGGCTTCAACTTTGGCACGGGCTCGAGTCGCGAGCAGGCGGTCACCTGCGTGAAGGCGAAGGGGATTTCGTTGGTGATTGCGGCCAGCTTCTCCCAGATCTACCTGCGCAACGCCTATAACAATGGCTTCGTGTGCGTGGAGGTTCCGGAGTTGGTGAAACGACTCCGTGAGCAGTTCAGGAAGGAGATTGCAGCGAAAGAGAGGACGATCATCCCGGGCGACGAAATCGATATTGATTTCACCTCGGGGGCGATCAATTGGCGCGGGGAGGAATTCCCGTTCCCCCCACTCGGCAGTGTGCCGCAGTCGCTCGTGCTCGCCGGGGGCGTAGAGAATTTGGTCGCGAAGCGGATAGGTTTGAGTTAACCCTGATTCGAGAAAAACCTTTAACCGCCATGACGCCAAGGCCGCCAAGGATATGATGTTCCGATCTCTCCACCGAGGAACGCGAAACCGCGTTCCTGAGGCGTTCAGAAGTTTTGTTTGTTCCCTCAATAGGCTATTTCAGTCTTGGTGTTCATGGCGCCTTGGCGGTTGAGGATTTCGGATTGGGGTTAAGTCCCTTTCTTTTGGCGGGCGGGGGCACCCGTGCTAGACGACATTCATAAGGGGAGGTCGCATTATGGCGAAATACACGGTAGTCAGTATGCCCGGTGATGGAATTGGCAAGCAGGTCCTGCCCGAGGCGTTACGGATTCTGAAGGCGGTGGGCTTCGACGCCGAATACATCCACGCCGACATCGGCTGGGAGTGCTGGATCAACGAAGGCAACGCGTTCCCCCAGCGGAGCCTAGAGTTGCTCGCCAAGCACAAGCTGGGTCTGTTCGGTGCCATCACCTCGAAGCCCAAGAGAGAAGCCGACGCTGAATTGAAGCCAGAACTGAGGGAAAAAGGCTACACCTACTATAGCCCGAGCGTGAGCATGCGGCAGCGCTTCAACCTCGCCACCTGCGTGCGCCCCTGCATTTCGTTCCCGGGCAACCCGGTGAACTTTATCCGCAAGAAAGTTGACGGCGGGTTCGAAGAGCCCCGCATCAACGTAGTTGTGTTCCGCCAGAACACGGAAGGCCTGTACGCGGGTGTCGAGTGGACCAACCCGCCGGAGCAGGTGCGCGCCGCGCTCGCCACCCATCCCAAGTTCAGGCCGTTCGCCAGCACGCCCGGTCCGGATCTGGCCATCTCGCTGCGCGTCATCACCCGCAAAGGCGCGCACAAGATTAGCAGGGCCGCGTTTGAGTGGGCGAAGAAGTTTGGTTACAAATCAGTGACCATCTGTGAAAAGCCCAACGTGTTGCGCGAAACGTCGGGCCTGATGGAAGAGGAAGCCAAGATCGTTGCCGAGGAGTTTCCGGGCATTGCGCTCCGCTCTACCAATATCGATGCGCAAACGATGTGGCTGACCAAGAATCCCGAGGACTACGGCGTGGTGGTGACCTCGAACCTCTTCGGCGACGTGATCTCCGATGCGTTTGCTGGACTGGTGGGCGGCTTGGGCTTCGCGGCCTCGGGTAACATCGGCGACGAGGTGGCGGTGTTTGAGCCGACGCACGGCTCGGCCCCGAAGTATGCGGAATTGACTCCGCCCATCGTGAACCCCATCGCGATGTTCCTCTCGGCGGTGATGATGCTGGAGCACGTGGGCGAGATGGACAAGGCAAAACGCATTCGTGAGGCCATCGCCGCCGTGGTGAAAGAAGGCAGAGTGCGCACCTACGACATGATGCGCATTCCAGGCGGTGCGAAGGCCATCAGTCAGGGCGCGTCCAGCACTATTCAAATGACGGATGCGGTCCTGGCGAAATTGAAGTAGGACAATGAAATGAGCCAGACAACGGGATCCGGCCCCGCAGTGCGCTGGGCTATCGGCCCCCGGCCCCCGAGGCCCGCCCGTGGCCCAGGCTTGCGCTTCCCCATCGATCGGAGTTAGACTTGGCCGCCGTTCCAGACTAACATTCGGGGTGGACCAATCCAGTGGGGGCAGGTCAAGTTGCTTCACGATGACAAGGTGCGAGAGAGTTATTTGGGGGTGTAGCCCTAAGCTTGCCGGTTTCCAACTAATCCTCCTAATCCTCATCCTTATCCTTACTCAGGATGAGGAGCTAGAGAGGAGGGCCAAAATGAAAAGGCTTCTTTCAATCAGTGTATTCGCAGTGCTGGCATGGGCATTCTGTTTGGGATCTGTTGCCTCTGCCCAAGTATCGGTGGCAGTTCCAATTGAGCAGAGCGGGGCGGGGGCGGTTGTGGGGATGCGATGGATCAGAGGCGTCGAGATGGCGGTCTCTGACATCAACAAGAGCGGCGGCATGTTGGGAAAGAAGGTCGAGACCTTCACGCTGGATACCAAGACGGAACCTCCTGTGGCGGTGGCGGCGGTCAGAAAAGCGGTAGAGAGCAAACCCTTCGCCATCGTCGGCCCGATCTACAGCGGCTCTGCCCTCGCGTGCATGGGGGTCGCGAGAGATGCGGGGATTCCCCAGTTCGTCGGCTCCGAGTCGGCGAGTATCATCCGACAGAACAATCCGAACGTGTTTCTGACGCAGAACAATTCCGAGAACTCGGCCATGATGGTCGTGGGGTGGTTGACCAACACGGTGAATGTCAAGCGGCTGGCCGTGATGTATGCGAACAATGAGTTCGGGAAAGCGGGCAGGGATAGCCTCGTAAAGCAGCTCCAGCCGAAGGGAGTGCAGTTCGTAGCCGACATCGCCACGGAGCAGGGCCAGACCTCCTTCAGCGGAGAGATCAGCCGGATCAAGGCCGCGACTCCGGATACCCTCTTCGTGTACATGAATGAAGAAGAAAGCGCACGGGCGCTGCGGCAGATCAAGGAGGCGGGTCTCGATAAGCAGATGCGGCTCATAGGCTCAAGCACCTTGATGAACGTGGATGTGATCCGGCTGGCGAAGGATGCGGTCAATGGCGTGGAGGGATTCCTTGGCGAAACCTATGCGGCCCCGCCTCTGAAGTCGCTGACCGACAGGTACGTGGCGCAATTCAAGGAGCTTCCCGACCACAACTTCTTCAAGGCCTATATGGGAATGATGGCCGTGAAGGCCACCGTGGATGAGACGAAGTCATTCGACCAGCAGAAGTTTCGAGATAAGCTGCACGACAATACACTATGTGTGAAGGATCATCCGGAGATCATGATGGATGTCCATTATTCTACCAATGGCGATCTCGAGCGACAGGGGTTCATCGTCAAGGTCGTAGACGAGAAGCACACAATTGTCAATACGCTGTCGCCTCTTCACCCAGAGTGGTTTACGGGCTGTAAGAAGTAAGCACTGGCCACCATGAAGGATTATTGACAATTGCATAAATAATGGGACGATGGTACTCTACGATGCATGAGACCAAACGGCAGCCCCGCGGATCTGGAAGCGCGGCGCCGCCGGGCCGTCGGCCTCCTCGACAAGGGGCTCG
>Ga0181527_1001524_pt1 | contig 23709 bp, 11 predicted proteins | sample PEATcosm2014_Bin_30_FD_119762 | JGI IMG/M metagenome (GOLD analysis project Ga0181527, IMG submission 119762) | Peatland microbial communities from MTU Mesocosm Facility, Houghton, MI, USA - PEATcosm2014_Bin06_60_metaG | ecosystem: Environmental > Terrestrial > Soil > Wetlands > Peat | place...
GAAGCCTGCCATGGGCGGAGGCAAGACAAAGATCTGCTCCCCCTGCATCTCCATGTCAAGGAGCATTCCGTTCGATGCCAGCCCCTCAAGAATCTTTCGCGATTCGGCAACCGGCTTCTTCCACACTCTTGCTGCCGCGGCAACGTTGAAGGGTCTGATGGGGAGCAGTGCCACCAGTGCCGCTTCCTCTCTGGTGAACAAGACCTCCAGTATCCGGAATAGAAGTTCAGAAGGCGGCGCGCCTTGCGGAAAAGGTTGAGCCGATCCGATAGCGCCAGGTAGCTATTCCTGAGAGTCACATGAGACATTGAACGCCTCTGGCGAGCGAGGATTGTGAAGGCCAATTATATGCGCGCACACTCCGGTTCACGCACTGATGCCTGCAGCCAACACATCCCTGACGCGGCCACGTCCTGGATCGTCGAACTGTTCCTGGCTGCCGAACACTCCCTCGTCAGTTAAGAGATCCTTCCAAAACGAACTTCGAGTTCAAAAAAACGGGCCCTTGTCGCGCCCGGGTGGAATTCTGGCGACGAACAGGTATGTCTTGCTCCAAGGTCGATGACGGTCAATCCTGATTCGTTTTTTGCGTCGTACAACACAATGTAGCGGTAGGTGGCCCACGCCTCGTCGAGCGCTGCTTCCCGGGCATCAGCTAGGCGGGCTCAGCGCAAGGCTGGATAGGTGCGGTACGCTTCGATGATGACGGTGAGTGGAGTGCCTCGTACTTGCGATGTCTTCAGCAACACCTCAAAGTAGGGGAGGCTGGTTGCATGAAGCATCTGCAGGAACGCGGAAAACTTGTCGCTTAAAAGAAAATCGCCTGCTGCCTCAGTGGCTTCGGAAGACGTGCCCTCGAGAAGCAGTACCTTGCCGTCGTGATCCGGGTTGGGCAGGTAGGCGACCACGCAATACCCAACTGCGTCGGTCGAGGTATAGCTCGGCTTCTCACCCGCGGCAGGCGAACGGTTCTCCACGATCGTGACTCCCAGACCCTCGAATTTCGAAAGCTCAATGAAATTCAGACGGCTTTCGAAAAGCTCCGTCCAGGGATTGGAGACGCGGCCGCCGATCAGGATTACGTTGTCCTGCTTCACCAGCGCTGGCGTGTACTGGCGCGCGCTGTACAAGTGAACTCTCTTGTCGAGCGGATCCAGACCCAGAATGCGCTCCGCCAGCTTGAACTCGCTCGAATTGCCTAGACTCTTTGTGGCGAGAAGCTCCTGGAAAAACCGCAGATCCGGATTCTTGGTCTTCTCGGGCGAGGAATTGAGATAGCTGCGGCTCAGATACCCGTAAAAAGGGGTTTGCTGCTTGTTGAGTTCCTCAATGAGGAGAAAGGAATCGTCGCTCAGCACGATGTCTGTGTCGTGATTCGAGTCCAGGAATCCTGACCACAACGCGTTCAATGCGGGCTGGTACTTCCATGGCGAGAGCGCGCGATGCAGGGTGTCAAGCGCCTGCTGCTGGTTGCGATTGCGCACCCATAACACGGAGCACGCAACACCAAGCGCGAGAATCACCGCAAATGTGGCCGCCAAATCGAGCCGGAAAAGCCGGCGGCCTGCTGAAGCTGTGTTCGTCTCTGCATCGCTTGAGGGGGCCTGCTGGACAGGAACTGTCTCGTTGCGCGTTAGCGCGAGTGTCTCCTCCTGGGAGACGCCGGCATCGGCGGCAACCGGCAATGTTGGCTCGGACTTGGCGCGCGGGCTGAAGAGCGGCTTGTAGGTGCCGAGGGCTACCGTAATCACCGTTGCTTCGCTCTTGCCTTCAGTCGAAAAATACACACCGAGCTTTTTGCGCAAATGGGCCATCTGGACGCGAACGATATTGTCATCCAATGGATTGAAATCGCTGCGCCGGCCCAGAGCCTGATACGCGATGTCGAATTCGTGAATGGGCTCGTCGGGGTTAAGAATCGTCTGGCGAACGATGAAGAGGAGCATATCGCGCAACTGCGTAGCCCGAAATAGCGCGGGGCTTCGGGCGACTCTCTCGGCAAGCTTCCAGCGCGGGTCGCTCTCCAGGAGGTTCGCTTCCTGCTCGACGCTCACTGCGATCTTGGCCTTCGCTGTCACCGTCCCTGTCCTTATGAGTGGACTGAATGAGTGGACTGATTATCTCCGACCGAACGAACGATTGACAAGAGAATTCATCGGGGATGGCCATTAAGTGATTCATTTATAAAGATCGTCACGTTAATGATTCGCTAAAAGCGCTATCGTAGCATTAAATTGACTGCCCAACTGCAGGTTCACTCGGCAACAATTCTTCCGTCAGTCCAGAGAGGCCGGAACACCCCATTTTTCAGCGCTTCACATCGGCTCCCAGCCGAGTCGGCTTCAATGACTTGCAAACGGCCGCAAGAAGTTCCGCGGCGGAGACGCAATTCCGACCAGTAACACATATCGTGCGTTTCCAGCTACCCTCGCAGAACTGTCTTGGGGCAAACCGAATGCCTTAGGAGGAATTGAGATGAAGGAATTAGCCAGCAAAACGACGCACAAACCGGGAATCCGCTCACTGGCGGCCATCGTGGCGCTATTCGCGGCAGTACTCCTGGTCCTTGTGACGCCACAGGTCAGTTTGAGCCAGGGCATCACAGGATCCATTACCGGCACGGTCACCGATCCCAGCGGCGCCGTAGTGGCAGGAGCCACGGTGACAGTTCGCGACGTGGATACGAACGCCATCCGAACCGAGAAAACCTCCGATGCGGGCACGTATACCGTGACGCAACTGCCTCCCGGACACTACTCCGTAAAGATTGATAAGGCAGGGTTCAAAATCTACGACCAGAGCGGCATAACACTGGCGATCGACCAAGTGGTGCCGGTCAATGCACAACTGGCCGTGGGATCTGAAGCACAGAACGTCGAGGTCACAACTGCTCCCCCCGTGATTCAAACCCAGGATTCCTCGGTGGGCCAGGTCATTGACAGCCAGTCGATTCAGAACACGCCCCTCAACGGACGCCTGAGCGTGATGGGTCTGATTGCACTTTCGCCCGGAGTTCAGGGCGTGGGCGCACAGGATCAGCTTGCCGTCCGCGGTCTCACTTACGCGGTGGGCACGGGAAGCCGCAACGCTTACGGCGGCCTAGGCTCGACATTGGATGGAGTTGTCAACAAGGAAGTCACTTTGCAGCGTTCTGAGCCCGAGGTTCCCTCGCTCGATGCGCTGGCTGAGTTCAAGGTGCTGACTACGGGCGCACCGGCTGAATTCAACGAGCCGTCGCAGGTCATCGTCGTCACCGCCAGCGGCACCAATGCTTATCACGGCGAACTGCTCTGGTACAACCGCTCCAAAGGCACCGCAGCCAAGACTTACTTCGGCGGTTCCTCGGTCCGCCCGTACTACGAGAGAAACGAATTTGGCGGTAACTTTGCCGGACCCATCACAATTCCCCACCTCTATAACGGCAAGGACCGCTCGTTCTTCTTTGTTGCGTTTGAGGGCTTCCGCCTGAACCAGTCGGCCAACGTGAACAGCCAGGAACCGACAGCGCTCGAGCGGCAGGGCATCTTCACCGATTTCACGCAGCCAATCATCAATCCCTCGACGGGACTCGCGTTCTCAGGCCAGCAGATCCCGATCGGATTGCAGAACTCTGTCTCGCTGCAATTGCTGAAACTGCTCTATCCGCCGACGACCACCAGCGGCACTGGAACGAATACCTTCGAGCTGGTCCCCTACACCAGTCAGGCCAAGCGGTTCTCGCTCCACGTCGACCACAAGATCAGCGACAAGGACCAGATCCGCGGAACGGTCCTGGTGGCGCACTACGGACCCAATCCCGACGTGGGCTCTTCCAGCCTGCAGGGCGGCTTCTCCGGCGACGGCGAACACAACACCAACACCATTCTGGGCTGGACGCACACCTTCTCGCCCACTCTCCTCATCGACACCTATGCGTCCTATTTCCATCTGCCCATTTATCGCACTCCGCAGAACGTCGGTACCAAGTGGGAGTCGATCATTCCTGGCCTGTCGCCTCAGTTGATTGAAGGCGCGCCGCAAATCACCATCTCGAACATTACTTCCGTCTCAGAAGCTGGATCCAAGGATCTGGAACAGGCCATGCAGGCCAACACCGCGGTGACCAAGGTCTTTGCGCACCACACCATCAAGACCGGCTTCTCCTACATCTACGACAACCACTGGAATGACTCCGCAGTCAGCCCGCAGCGTGGTTCGTACTCGTTCAACGGGCAGTACACGTCGTGCACCACTTCGTTCAGCAGCGCCTGCACGACTTCGGGCGCTCCCTGGGCGTTCGCGGACTTCCTGCTCGGCCTGCCGGCGACTACCGGGCAGGGAACACCGGGTAACTTCATCACACGCAATACATCGCACCAATGGGCGGCGTATGTGCAGGATGACTGGAAGCCGCTTCCCAAGTTGACTGTCAACGTGGGCATGCGTTACGACTTGCAGTGGTTCACGCCCGGTCCTTATGGCGAGTTCTCGCTCTATGTGCCCTCCCTCAGCAAAGTAATTGTCTTCGGCAGCTCTTATCCGTCGGGCGCCATCTCCTCTTACGTCAACTCCCTGCAGGCGTCGAACTTGATTGCGCTGTCGTCCGCCTCTTCCATCTCCAGCAATCCCTTCGCCTACCTTGGCAGGCCCGACAAGAACTTCGCGCCGCGTTTCGGCTTTGCCTACCAGGTGTGGCCTAACACCGTAGTGCGCGGGGCTTTTGGCCTCTACTTCAACCTGCTGCCGGCCTCCTACATGGGGGACATGTTCGGAACCCTGCCCTTCGAAGCCTCGGAAACCTTCACCAACTCGAAGACCTACGCCTCGGCGTTCACCATAAGCAATCCCTTCTCTGCAACGGGCGCCTACAGCGCCAACCCGTCGGTGAACGCGGAGCACAAACTGGTCACTCCTTACACCGAGGAGTACAACCTCGCCGTCGAGCATCAGTTCCCCGGCGCGCTCGATCTCCGCGTCGGCTACGTCGGCCAGCACAACCTGAAGCAAAACAATGCCAGCGGGTCCGGCACGACCACCATCAACCTCAATCTGGCCAATCCGCCGGTGGTGGGCTCTTCAGCACAAAGCACCAACCTGCACCAGCCCTTTGCCTCCATCCCTTTGAATGTGGTGCCCATGTTCCACAGCACCATGAACTCGCTGCAAATCGGCTTGCACAAGCAGTACAGCCACGGACTTGCCGTGGGCGCCGAGTACCAGTGGACGAGAGTGCTGGGAACGGAAAACATCGAGAACCCGTCGGGCGCCAACGTCAACGACTCCTATGGGCCCATCGCTGGAATCACGCCTCAGGTTCTGCAGTTGAGCTACTCGTATGCGCTGCCGTTCGGACACGGGGAGGCATTGTTCGGCAGCGCGGGAGATCTGGCCAACAAGATCGTCCACGGGTGGCAGATCTCGGGAATCACAGATGCCCAGACCGGCCAGCCCTTCTCCGTGACCTATTCAGCCCCCGGTTCGCCGGTGGGCCTGGTAAGCGGGCGCGCCAATGTCGTGCCGGGTGTGCCTCTCTATCCAGGGACGAAGAGTAAGGCCGAATGGTTCAACCCAGCAGCGTTCACTGCGCCACCTTGCTACAACGCGAATGGGACGTTCAGTTGCGCCACCTACACGTCGTCAATGCCAACGAGCTATGCCACCTACGGGACCTCGGGCTACGACATGTTGCGCGGCCCGCACTTCCAGGACTGGGACATGAGCCTGCAGAAGAATACGAGCTGGCACGACCACTACAACGTGCAACTGCGGGCCGACTCCTTCAACGTCTTCAATCACCCCAACTTCGGCACGCCCAACGCCAGTATCTCCAACACTTCAACCGTCGGGACCATTACGTCCATTAGCGGCACGCCCAGCTATGAGCAGCGCACGATGGAATTCGCATTGAAGTTCAACTTCTAACCTGCATTGCCTCCTGATGCATGCAGACTGCGCTCTGTGGCCGTCTCCTTTCGGAGCGGCCGCGGACCGTAGCCGGACAGCTGTGTTTTTTTGAAGGCAGCGCGCCGAATCTCCACCCCGGTCTCTGCAAGCTCGGTGCTCGTTAACTTCCCGCAAGAGCGCGGAACGGATGAAGATGACCAAGTTTGTCCTTCGCTCGCGAATCGCGACAGTGCTTTTTGCCGGTGCCTTTGTTCTTCAGGTGGCTGGCGCCGCTCCTCGGCACCCGAATGCCGCTTCACTCAACAAAAACAGCCGCGAGATCTTCGATACTGCCATGCAGTGGGCCGACCAGTACTACGACGCGAAGGCCAATCTGTGCCGCATGCCGCCCTCGCCTCAGTATGCTGAAGCGCACTTGCCAACCTATCTCGCTGTCCGCGAGTCAGCCTGGTACGCGGTGGGCCTCCTGCTCCGCGATGGCCCTGGCGACCGCGAGCGCGCCGCGCAGATCCTCAATACCGTCCTCAATGCCCAGTATCGTGAGCCCGGCAAACCATGGGATGGAACCTTCCGCCGCACGCCTGCCGAGCCGGAACCAGGCGCGCAGGCTGTCATGTGGCGCACTTACGATCCCAACTGGCGCGAGTTTGTCGGAACAACTTTCGCCGTCATTCTCACTGAATACCCCGATCGCGTTTCCGAAGACCTGAGGCGGCGCATGATCGACGCCATCGATTACGCCGTTGCCGGCGAGATGAAGCAAGGCCGCCTCGCCCCAACCTACACCAACATCTCGTTGATGTACGGCTTTCTCTGGGAATTCGCAGCCGTGCGCGGCGGCAAGCCGGAATGGAAGCCGCAGGCCGAACAGTGGCAGAAAACTACCTACGATCTCTACAAGCAGCATGACGCATTCTTCGAGTACAACTCGCCTACCTACTCGGGCGTGGACGTCTTCGGCCTCGCGCTCTGGCGCGACTACGCCTTTACCCCGCTCATGCGCAAACGCGGCAGCGAGATGGAGGCGGGCTTGTGGCGCGCCACCGCGGACCTCTACAACGCCAATCTGCGCAACATTTCCGGACCCTTCGATCGCGCCTACGGCATGGACATGCAAAGCTACGTGAGCGTAATGGGCCTGTGGCTGCGCACCGTTCTCGATGCCGATCATGCCCCGCTCACGTCATTCAATCCACCCGTCGATCACATCCCCGATTTGTGGATCGTGCCGCTCATCGTTGTGCTCGACACCAGAATTCCTCCCGACGCCATGGCCAGGTTCGAATCCTTTCCCGGTGAGCACCAGGTGAGGCGGCCCATCGCCGATCAGCGCATCGCCACAGCGTGGATCGGAAAGACGGTGATCTATGGCGGCGAGATCACCGGTCACACGCGCGATGTGGATGCGCAAAGCCAGTTGCATCCCGTCACCGTGCAATGGCAGGCGCCGCAGGGCAAGATCGGCTGGATTCAACTCACGCGCAGCCCGGCAATCGACGCTTTGGCCGACCAAAGCGGGATTGCCATCTCTGCTGCGGGCGACGTCAGCTTTCGCATCAGCGCTCCCGCCATCGCATCCAGCGACGCAACCGAGGCGCAATGGAACTTGCCCGGCCTTACGGTCTGCGTGAAAACAGACGCGAAGAGCTTTACGGCCACGAAGCACGGGCCATTTGTGGATGTTGAGTATAAGGGCATGACATTGATGCAGCTGACGATGGCGTGCGGCTCGCCAGAATAGCGGTGTGCTTTCCGAGGCGAAAATGTAGCGTCCTGGGCTCCGATGACGGCTTTGTGTTAACACGATTATCGTGAGGCAGACCACTCCCGCGAAGTTGCGGGGCGCCGAACAACCGAACCATGATGCGCGGCGCTACAGTTTGATGAAGATGCCGCGTTTGTAGAGCTCACGCATTGGCACATAGCACACGCCTACAAATAGAATGGAATAGCATACGGAAACGAACGCAGGCGAACCCATCCATTGCGGCAACAGAGCGAAGAGTATTTGTTGCAGGTTTCTTCCGCTGCGCAGAACAATAGCGCCCAATGTGATATGCAGCACTTCGGAAAACACAAAGGCCGTCAATGCATTGGTGCCAAAGACTAGGCAGGGCGTGAGACCGCGACGCCATTGCCACTGGCCATCGACAATCCAATAAAACAAGGCAAATAACATCGCCGTGATGCCAGCGGTAAAGAGCACAAACGAACTGGTCCAAAGGCGCTTATTGAGAGGAAAGTCGTACGACCAAAGCATTCCGCCCACGATCAGGAACAATCCACCTGCGCCGAGTACTGCGGCTTTGCGCCCGACAGTGCGATTTGTCTGCAACCACGCCGCGGCCAGCACTCCCAGTAGCGTCGTGGCCACTGCAGGCAGTGTGCTCAACAAACCTTCCGGATCGTAGACGGTGTGACGATACAGATGCGCCTGCGGTATCAGGAGTCGATCCAGCCAGGATGCCATGTTGCCGAAACGATCCATGATGGGCACGTCCACGCCGGGCATTCCTATTCCCGGAATCCGCACATGCAGCATGATCCACCAGTAGCCGATCAATGCGCATGCGCACGCCACAATGCTTGCCCGCACCCGGCCAAACAAGAAAACGATGGCGGCCAGCGCATAACAGAGAGCGATGCGCTGCAAGATTCCGTAGTAGCGTAAATCTGCAAGGTTAAAGAATGGCAGCGCATTCAGCAACAACCCAATAACAAAGATCAGCACGGCACGCTTGCCCAACTTCGGCAGACTGGATCGTGCAGAGACGCCTCGATCGAGGCGCGCTCCAAATGCCAATGCGATCGATGCACCCATGATGAACAGAAAGGATGGGAAGACCACATCCGCCACCGTGCATCCATTCCATACCGAATGACGCAGCTGCGCATAAGAAACCGCACCGTCACCCGCATTGTTGACCAGAATCATAACGGCCACGGTCAGGCCGCGCAGCAGGTCGAGCGACTGCAAACGCCGTCCGCTCTGCGATGGCGCTTGGCGCAGTGCTTGCTCAGGGGTTGATTTCATGAACACAATCGCTCCCTTTCGAAGCTTCTACCATCGCCAAGTGCGAATAAAATGCAGAGCGTATCGGGCTATGAAAACAATATCAGAACTAGAACTTATTTGTGCGATATCTTGCTTATCAGCGAGGTGTTCACCTTGGGCCGATTCACTTTTATCGCCAAAAACAACGACGGCCTGGACAACGTGTCTAGGCCGTCGCGGTGAACTGTGAATATTGAAAGAAGTGCATCGCGCTGCCGCGAGTGCCCGAGCATTTTCACTCCTGCTCCCAAGCCGTGATTGCTGATGGCGTCACCGGTTAGACCGGCCACCTTGGGCAACAGCAAAGTCGCTCCATCGGAAAAGGGCCATCCCGCACATCGGGTCGGAGGATGCGTCAATACGTGAAAGGATGCGGTAGCGTCCCATGCGGTTGAATTCTATAAGCAGAGGCCACCTCGGCATCGGGGCGCGATGCCTAGACCAGAGTCACCTCACGTGCTGTAATGCTGGAAGAGACTCTCTGCATCTTTTTGATATCATCCTCCTTCCTTCTACGAGATCACTCTACCCCGGATTCACGCGCCGTCAACAATTGCTTCTTCCGGGAGAATCTGTCCGGGAACTGGGGCCAAAGTGACCCAATTGGGGGCAACAGCTCGAGCGGGATTGATAACGTTTTCTTGGTTTTGATTGGTTGGTGCTGTTCCGCTTTGGGGCTAATTATCCCTTCATAACCCGTAGGTCGGCGGTTCGATCCCGCCTCCCGCCACCAAACCTGCTCAGAAAATGAAGAGGTTAGATGAGACCGAATTGATCGGTGGACTGGACTGAACCCCGGGCTTGAGACACAGGTGTAGTCAATTCTGTAACTCTCAAAGCACCCAGAAACCCCAAGGATCAACAAGGATCGGCTGTCTTGCGGTAAGCAGCTCAATCAAAAGCACTCATTTTCACTCAATTCCAACAGGCGTCAATAAACAGTCAAATCTGCTTGGGGAGCAGAGGGAGCCACCCTGGTAAGCATAATAAAATCATCTACTTAGTGTGCTGGCATGTTGGGCGCTGTTGAACCTGGTCAAGCAGCTCAGGCTCATCGTGGGCTTGGTCATCGTGCAGATGCGGATCCCGGATGAACAATCAATCTGCCTGATTTAAAGACAGATCGCCCTTTTGGCGAGGCACAACTTCAGACCTAGTTTTTTCCCGCAGATTCGCCGTGCATCAACCTCTGGTAGCGGCGTGCGTATTCCGCTTTGTAGTCTTTTACGGCGCGGTCAAAGCTCAGGTGAGGCGTGTTGGATTTGAGAGTCCAGTGAAATTGGATTTGCCTGGTTTGGGGAGAGAGAATGAGCGCTCCGTTGCCGGGCTGGATGGGTTTACCGTCGGCGACAGCGGACTTGAGAACGACGAACCAGGGCAGGTGGATGACGATCTGGCGGGGTGGGGTTGTAAAGGCCGGATCGAGGCGAAGGATCGCTTCGCCGGACGACGGCTGATCGAGAGTGAATGCGATGGAGCCGAAGTTGGTGGGGGCTTGGCGAACGGAGATGGTCTTACCCTGTCCGATCCACTCTGGGGAGACGACCGAGAGCAGGTGGAGTCGGTCGCCCTCTTCGCGGACCAGCATGATGCGGAGAAGTGTGCGGTACTCGGCCGCAAACCAGCCGTGCGGAGCCAGATTGTCTTCAAAGTTTCGGTTGCCCCAGGGTCGGATTTTGTACTCGAATCCAGCATGGGTGGAGCTGGTGTGGACCAGCAGAGCATAGAACTCATGAAGCGCCTGCTCCTGGTCGCCGCAGATGGTCTCGGTCATGGTGTTCTTGATGGTGAGGTAATGGTGGAGGTATTCCCCATTGGCATAGGTCATGATTCCTTCTGCATATTTGGCCTGAGTGGCTTTGAGGGTCGCAGTAACGCGGGGGTCACGAGGGTCGAGGGTTGGCTCCGGGACAACGGAAAGCAGATTGCCCCAGTCGTAGCCGCCCTTCTGTCCATCAAGAGCAGGGGGGATGTAACCGTTGTTCTCACCGGCACGCTCATCGAGTACCTTGAAGAACGCCTGGCGGAGGCCGTCGTACTCGAGTTGCCATCTTTGGGCCAGATCGGCGTGGCCGGTATCGCTGGCCATCTGGATGGCTAGCTTGAGGCCGGAGAGGGCAAGAAAGTTATAGCCGGTGAGATGGCCGGGAATGTACTCATTGTCGCGAACGTCGCTGGCAGGGACGATGTGGAGCGGGTCGGCGGCGCGGGCTTCGTGGAGCCAGTCGACAGCGCGGGCTATTTGAGGTAGAGCCCACTCGGCGAAAGCCTTATCGTGGGTGATGCGGTAGTGCTGGGAGTAACCCCAGACGGCCTCTCCCCATCCGTCGTACTGCTGCGGCTGGGAGAGGAAGTTCCCGTCGGGCTTTTGCGACTTCGAAAAGAATTCGAGAACCTGACGGGCGATTCCAGGGTAGCCGGTGACGTCGTAACTGTGCGCGATGTCGGCGCCGTCGCGGAGATAGAAGGAGTGGTAATGAAGCTTGTTGACGGTCTGAATGTAATCGGGGCCAATGTGATCGCGGGCTATAAGGTCGTAGATAAGGCTCGCATAGAAGGTATCGACGGGCTTCTGCTCCGGCAGGGTGACTTGCATCCCCTTGTTCAGGATTCCGTTCCAAAAGGCGACGATTTGTGTCTCGGTTGGCTCGAAGGCGGCTTGATCGACGGCGGCCATGACTGCAGGATCGGCGGTGGGAACGACGGGCATTTTGAAGTCGAGGACTCGTTCTTCGCCGGGTTGAAGCAGCTGTGAGTAAGTAACAACGCCCTCCGCGGCATTCGGACCCACGTTGAGCCGAGTTGGCTTGCTCACGTCCTGGGGATGGCTGAAGTTATAAGCGTCGTGGAGGGTGAAACTGCGGGAAGAAAAGCCGGCGGGGAAGGTGTAGAGCAGGCGGCCGTCGCGGAGAAAGCGGCTGTTATTGAAGGAATAGACCCAGTCAGGGCTGAATCGCTCACCCAACTGGCGATAATCGCCGGGGAATCTACCCTCGACTGGGCGATCGAAACGGTTGTCCCCGTGGCGGTCGCCGGTGTTGTTGGGGGCATCGTAGCGGATGCCAGTGGCAAGAATGGCGCGGCGAGGCTGGCTGGACTGATTCCTCACGGCAATGCGGATGAAATCGACCAGCGGGCCCTCCGGCTTGCCATCGAGCGTCGCGGCGAAGAGGGTGAAGTGGTAAGTCACGTTGTCGCGCATGAACTGGTAGTGGACGATGGGCAAGCGGCCCTCTTCGAGGGTCCGGATGCGCACATTCGTGGGCTCAAGGTCCGGACCGAAAAAGAACATCAGTTCGCCGAAGCCTGTACGCAAGTAACCCTCCGGAGTGATCTCGGTGGCTGCTGCGGCATCCATGACGCCGATCTCGTCTGTGGGATGGGAGAAGTAGGAAAACATCTGGTCTGGCCGGTCGATGGCAGGGGAAACCATCTGGGCGTGAAGGCGGGCCGCGGAAAAGGCCGCGATCGACAGGGCAGCCGATAGGAGGATGGTTTTGCGGATACAGATCACGACAGGAGAATGCATTGAAATGGATCCCTCTCAATCCGGATCGGCTACGACAGCAGATCGCCACTGCCGCGAGCTACAGCCTTATGACTCCTCCAATGCGTTCAACCTCTTACGCTACGCCGGGCTTACGCGATTATGGCTGTGCCGCAGTACAAATAGGTGAAACTGTATCCGACATGGATGGTGGCGGGTTGGCGGTTCCCCAGTTGGAAGGAGCCGATCCCATTGTAAACACAAGCGTTCCACCATTGGCGATCTGCCTGTGTCGGAACCACGAGGTATTGAGTGGCGCGCCATTCAGCGTGGCGGACTGGATGAAGCGATTGATGTGCTCACTGTCGAGATTGCGAGCCAGAATGCGCAGAGTCTTTCCGGAAGCCAGCATGATATCCGCCTCGGGAAAACTCGGTGTGCTGATCAGGTAGATGTCCTGTCCGGCATTGGGGTAGAAGCCGAGCGACTGGAAGATGAACCAACTGGACATGGCGCCGGAGTCGTCGTTGCCGGGTATGCCGGTGCGCTGATCGGTGAAGAATTTCTCGAGCAGTTCGGTGATCACTTCAGCGGTGTGGTCCGGCCGGCCGGCCCAGTTGTAAAGGACTGGAATGAGAAAGCCGGGTTCATTGGTCATGTCGAAGTGTTCGCGATAGAACATGTTATCGAGACGCCGCACGAACATCTGCTTGCCTCCCGCGAGAGCGATCAGCCGCTGCACGTCCTGCGGAGCGTAGAGCGAATACGTCCAGAGGTCGCCCTCGTAGAAAAAGTCGGGCCAGGTGCCGCGTACGAGCAGGTTCGGCTCGGCCCAAGTGCCGTCCGGGTTGCGGGGGCGCAAAAAGCCCTTGAAGCCTTCCACGGTGAGGTCCTTGTCCCAGAGATGTTCCCAATTGTGCGCGCGCTCAGCGAAAAGCTTGGCTTCGGCGGGGCGATCGAGTCCGCAGGCCACTTCCGCAATGGCAAAGTCGTCGTAGGCGTACTCCACGGTGCGAGAGCCGGAGCGCTCGTTGGCAAGAGTGAGGTAGCCTTTGGCGTTGTACTCGAGGATTCCGCCGCGGCCCTCTTTCTGTGGGTCGGCCGGGGGAACCGAAGCGTCTTTCAGCATGGCCTCGAGCGCGGTTGAGTAATCGATGCCGGTGAGCCCTTTCACGTAGGCATCGGCGACAACGACATCGGCGTTGCTGCCTCCCTGTGTGCGGCCGTTGTCGTTGCCGCTACGCGCATCGGGCATGTAGCCTGTGTGGCGATAAATATCGATGAGCGAGCGGATCATGTCGCGCTGCCGCTCAGGAGCAATAAGAGTAAGCAGTGGGCCGGAACTGCGAAACGTGTCCCATAGTGTGTAGTAGTCGTCATAGTAAGGTTCGGTCGATTGCCAGCCGGGATTCTCGCCGGTGCGATCGGATGGCATGAGCATGGTGTGATACATCGCGGTGTAAAACTGAATGCGCTTCGCGTCGGTTTCGCCATGAAGCTGAATTTTGGATAACGCCTGATTCCAGGCCTTGACCGCGGCCCTGCGGACAGCATCGAAGTTCCATCCGGAAATCTCCTGCTGAACGTTCTGGCGCGCCTGCTCCGCGCTGATGAACGAGATCCCCACCTTGGCCTGCACAGCCTGGCCCGCGCGAGTTGGAAAGTTGAAGACGACGCCGAGAGGCTGGCCTTCGGCGGCCGAAATTTCCTGGGCGGAAGTAAGCGAGCCGCCGCTCCAGGTTTGGACGCTTGAAGCTGGTACATCCAGGACGATGTGAAAGTAAACTCGGTACTCGGCGCCCTCATTCCATCCGCCCGCGTAGCGGCCCACGCCCTCCGCTTCATGGTTGGAGAGCAGATGGACTTCCCCGCCCAGAAAGCGCTGCGATTCCGATCCCGGCCCCTTGTCGAGACAATGGGCGATGTTGACGGTCAGATGCGACCGCTGAGATGCGGGAAACGTGTAGCGATGAAATCCCACGCGGCGCGTGCTGGTCAGCTCCGCGCGGACGTTATATCGCGTTAGCGTTGCAGCATAATAGCCGGGATGGTTCACCTCATCGACACGTGGCGATTGAATGTCCGCGAGGTTGAGCGGGCCAGTCACGGGAGCGACCAGGATATTGCCGTACTTGCCGGAAGCTCCACTGAGGTGGATATGGCTGAATCCCAGAATGCGGCCGCCGCTAAGGTAGCCAAAGTTGGAGGGTCTGCCATCAAAACTCTCCATATCCGGGCCGAGCTTGACCATGCCGAAGGGAACGGCCGCGCCCACAAAAGTATTGCCGCCCCAGTCAACTCCGAGGAAGGGATAGACATTCCTGACGTAGTCGCGTGCGGTGACGTTCCCGGCAGGGGGGACCTGGCAGCGCAGCGATTGCGGGATCGCTGCGCAGCTCAAGAGGATGAGAAAGAACGTTGAACCGGATCGGGCGCCAAATGACATCACCTGTCCAAGTCCTCCGCGGCGTGGATCGACCATTCGCGTCTAAAACTCGAGCTTCATGGCTACCTGCCCGGTGCGGCCCCCGCCAAAATCCGATCCCCGAGCGGTCGTGATCCTCCCGAAACTCACATTCGTGATGTCCAGAATGGGATCGTTGAGATTGGTGTGGTTCAGTACATTGGTGAACGTGCCTTCTGCGCTCAGGTGAACATTTTCGGAAATTTGAAACCGCTTCCTGAGCCCGGCCGACAAATTCACTGTCCCCGGACCGAGAATATTGCCGACCCTCTCGTTCCCGAATCGGCCAATGGGGTTCGACGTGACTCCAACACCGCACGAATTGCCCGCGTAAGAGCTGGCGGTATATCCAGTATTGCTGGGGCACGCGAATGCTGATGGATTGAGCCACTGGGCTCTGGTCCGGTTGGCTGGGACAATCTGTCCAACCATGTCGGGGCGTTGATTGGTTGGGTACAAGGCTCCAGCGCCCGTTCCTGAAGGATCCGCGTCTCCGCCCGGAATGTACGCCGTCAAATATGGACCGGTCTGCACAAGGAAGATGCTGCTAAGTTGCCAGCCGCCAACCACTGCATCCGCGCCACGATTCATGTTGGTGCCAAACGTACGGCCGTGTCCGAATGGAAGCTCATACATCCCCGTGGTGATCCAGCGCTGACGGCGGGTTCCATAGACGTTTCCGTAATCAAGTCCGAGATTGTGGATATAAGACGCATAGTTGCCGTTTTCCCCCACGAAGCTGCCGGCCTGCGTTCCTTGATTGTCCGCGAGATTCTTGGCCCATGAATACGTCGACTGGAAGGTAAGGCCATTCTGAAAGCGGCGATTGGCTTCAGCCTGAAGAGCGCCATAGAAGGCTTGCGCCCCGTTCAGGCGATCGATGATCGCGTGCCAATTGGGAAATGGCCGGTTTGTGAGAGGTTGCGACAAAGCCTTGGTCGTGCTCGAATACGGCATGACGTTTTCATTGCCCGCCCATACCAGGTCGTCGGTCCTCATCCCGATGTAGGAGAGGCGCGTGCCGATATTCCCCGGGAGTTCGCGGTCGATGGAAAGGTCCCACTGCATGGAGTAAGGATTTTTCCAGTTAATCTGATTGGCCGACGTGAAGTTTGCCGAGCCATAGGATGGCGTGATCGTGCCCGACCCAGGACTCGTCACCGGCCACATATATGGTGGGTAATAAGGCGCGCCTTCTAGGTTGTTATAAGTAAGCGTAGCCGCCTGCAACGTGTCTGTCATGGCGAAAAAGCTGTCGCCGAGCAAAACTGCGTTATAGACGCCAAAGCCCGCGCGCACGGCTGTCTTATCGTCGTTGAATGGCCGCCATGCCAGGCCCAGGCGGGGCAGAATCCGATCCTTCTGCGCGTTGCGCAGGCCGCTGGGAACGCCGGCTTGGCTATTCGAGAGCACAGGCGTGCAGGCCGCGTAGGCCGTTGTGGCTGGACCGTACCCGCAGGCATCGAACTGGGCCAGATAGGGTGCATCCAGCATATTCGAGAATCCCGCGGGATAGATCACGGCGCCTGTGGTCGCCACGCCGGGGTTGAAGTTGCCGATGGTTCCCGTGGTGTCGTGCATGGCCGGATCATATTCATAGCGCACGCCGAACGAAAGCGTGAGTCGCGGCGATATTCTCCACTGATCCTGCCCGAAGAACGCATAGTACGCCGCCGCGCCATCATCCCTTGGAACCAGCGAATAATATTGCGTCTCCACCGGCGCGCCTGTCAGGAAGTCGGCGAACTGGTAGGAAACGCCAGATAACGATGTTCCGAGGAAGGCGCCCTGATAGCCGCTCGTATAGAGGCCGTAAAAGGCAAATACTTCCGCGGTGTTCAACCCATTGTCGCCAAGCGTGCTGATGGACTGAAGGGCGCGAATGTCCCCGCCGAACTTGACCGTGTGTTGACCGCGAACCCAGGTCAGGTTGTCGTTGTATTGGAAGAGGTGGCTCTGCGTAGTCTGGTTGATATTGCCGGCCAGAAGCGAAGTCAGACCGCTGGTAAAGTAAATCTCCGTCCCCGTCGTCGAGTTGACGGGAAGACTCGATGAGACCGCATCGAAGCCCGCGGCAGTTGTGATCGGCGCTCCATTCAGAGTGTTGCGCAGGCCGTTGTTTTCCAAAGTAAATCCGAAGCGGAATTCGTTCAAAAGATTCGGCGTGAAGTTATAAATCAGCGAGCTGGCGAGAATGCGATAGTTATCGAACTGCGTGATGGACGCGATATTCAAATCCTGGGGTTCCAGAAGCGTGATGTTTTTGAAGGTATACCGCGCGAATGCCAGCATTTTCGGACTGAAGCGATGATCGATGCGCGCGTCGAACTGATTGGTGTTGTAATCGGAGGCGCGGTTTGCCGTGTAGTTATAGCCGGCGCCGGCCTGCGCAGCCGCAATGGTGGTGTAGGGCGAGGATGTCGGGTAATTCGGCGTTGGAAAATAGCTAAGAAACGGTTTCGCCGAAGCGTTGATGGTGGTGATTTGGTTGAATGGACTTAGATATGCGCCACAAAGCGGGTTCCCTGTCGAAAAGTAACATGATTCGGTAGCGGGATTGAGAAGCGGGTAGGTGGGAGATTCCACACTGAAATCTCCGCTCAACATCCGCGCGGTGGGAACCATATCCTGAATGGTCGACTGCTTGGGAAAGAGAAAGCCTTCATAGGTCGCGTAGAAAAAAGTTTTGTCGCGGCCGTTATAGAGATGCGGAATCGTAGCGGGGCCACCGACGCTGACGCCATAGTCGTTGCCGTTTTTCTGCGGCTTGGTGGTCTCGCCGAAGGACATGGCATCGAGGGCGCTGTTCTGGAAATGCCAGAATGCCGCTCCGTGGTACTGGTTGGCTCCGCTCTTGCTGATGGCCGTGATCTCTCCTGCCTGGCCATATTCCGCATTGTTGTTCACTCCATCCACGCGCATCTCCGCAATGGACTCCGCGGATGGGAAGGCGTCGGCGAGGGGTGTGTTGTACCGGACATTCTGCGTGGAAATGCCATCGACCGAAGCTTCTGTCTGAAAAGGCTGCCCGCCCTGCACTGAGAAACTCATCGACGTCGTTCCATTCGCCGACGGCGAAGCGGTGCCGGACGCCGTGTCGGATTGCACGCCCGGAAGGGCCTGGATGATGTTCAGCGGGCTTGTACCCCCGCTACCGTAATAGTTCACCGGAAGATTGGATACATTTTGCCCGCTGAGGGAGGAAGAAATGGCCGCGGTTTCCGTTTCAATCGCTCCCGCGAATTCGGCGTTCACGACGACCTCTTGTCGCGCTTTGCCTACGGCCAGGGATACATCTGCCCTCAATTGTTGACGGGCATCGAGTTGCAGGCCTTGAATCAACTGAGCCTCGAATCCTGCCTTGGTCACTCGCACCGTGTAGGTTCCGGGCAGCAGCTCCGGGGCCAGATAGTTTCCACTAGCGTCGGTCCAGTATGTCGAAGACTCACCCTTATCGACATTGGTAACCACGACCTCTGCACGGGGAATGACCGCCCCGCTTTTGTCCGTGACCGTGCCAAGGATGGTGGATTGTGTGGATTGCGCCAGCAGCGATGGAGCCGTCAAGCAGAGGACGAGGACCAGAAATCGACAGAAGCCAAAACGGTTTGAAGAAAGCACGATTCACCTCCAAAATGGAACATGCGCCGAGCCTGTGGCTTGATTTGGTGCCACTACAATATGAGCGTCGCTCGTGTTTTGTCAAGTGAAAATCCCGGAAATTTGCAGCGAAAGGAACATCTGGCCCACGTCCGGACAAACGGTAGGGTCAAAATACGGATTTATGGCTCGATCGGCCTGGCGCAGCACTGCGTTCGCAAGCGGCCTATTCAAGACTGCAATTGCGCTCGGCGGGTGGGATAAGTCAACGAGGCAGAGCGGGCTCCAGCATTGAATCCGCGCAGTTTGGAGACCCGATCAACGGGTTGCACCGGGCCGGCTCTCCATTGGGTAAGGCCACAAAGTAGCCCGACCACCGTCCTGGCTCAGATCGGGGATAGTCGGTGCTGACGATCTGGGCTCCGCTCTTGAGGGCCGTGTCGCGCCGGCGCGTATCGTTACTTCGCGCCTCGACGGTGCCAGAATCCGCCATGGTGCGGACTAGATAGCCCTGGCGGACCAGCGCTGCTATGGTGTCCGCGTTGCCGTCATTTTCTTCGACAAACGCGGCATCGGGCTGGCCGGGAGTCGCGTTGGTGAAGAGAATACGGCCGTGCAACGCAGGATGGCCTTCGAGGTAAACAGGCCCGGCCCAATCCTGATCCATAAGAAACATCACCTTGCCCTGCGCCTGCACCAGGGTGGGCCAGCCGCCCTTCAGCACCGCCTCATTGAGCGTGCGGTGACGGCCGCGCACCTGATCTGGCGTGATGATTTCGCCACTGGAAAAAACGGAGCGAATCTCCGCATCGAGCGCGTCAAAAGCGGCTGGAGTCCAGGACTCGGGAACAGTCCAGGGAAGATCTTGATTGGGTACGCCGTGCTTGGTCTCGACCAGAATGAAGATGGGGAGATGCCCCGGATGGGCCTTGGACCAGGTGCGAACCATTTGCAGGCAAGCGGTGAACGGCTGGCAATTGCTAACGTAATCGATGTCCTGGACATGCATGACCTTGAACCCGGGCTTCGACATCAAGCCGTTTGCATAGCGATCGGGATCGGCGGGCAGTCCCGCCTGCGCCACGAGCTCTGGGCTCAGCGGATGGGCAAAGAGGCCGCCCTTGCTGTCGACGAATACGTCCAACTCGATCTGCCGGATGCCGCCGTTCAACTGCGTGGCCAGATCGGCGTGCGCATAGTCCAGGCCCTCGAACTCCTTAGGATCCTTTTGCATGAGCAGCTTAGCGATACCCGGCAACAGCCCGGCATGATAGCTGTTATGCGTGCCGATAACCTGGATCTGATTAATCCGGACTGTCGCATTCGGATCGGCGTCCTGTGCGGCCGGTTGCGCACTGGCGCAAGTTGCGATCATTACGCTTCCCACCACGGCGGCGATTTCGGCCACATTCATCCTATGCTCCCTGTTTTCACACAACGTGTTCTTCGCTCATATTATCCTCAAGTCTGCACGGACTGTCGAACCAGACCTAAACCACGGTTCGCGTTCCGCCGGTTTCGAGGCCGACCGCAAGGTGGATCGCAAGTTTCCAATTGACAACCAAAGAGCGCGTATCTTTAATGAAACATTCCATCGTCATCTTATCCTGGAGGAGTTTTGATCGTGCACCCGAACCGTATGCACGGCTGCGTACCTTTCCGGATTGCCGCAGAGGTGAGCTGGTGCTGAAGAGGATTTTGCCGCAGAGGCGCGACAGGATGATTCTGCTTCCCGCCATCGGGTCGCAGCTCATTGTCACCGCCGGCCTCTTCCTGATGCCATTGTTGATTGACACGCTTGAGGCTCACGCCCAACTCTCAGCCAGGACCGCAGGATTCCTGTTGAGCCTGGAGCTGGCCGCGTCCGCCCTCACCACCTTATGTCTGTCCGCGTGGGCCCGCAACCATTCTGCGCGGCACTGGGCATTGGCCGGTGGCTTGCTTGCGATTGTCGCTACTGCGTTCACTCTCATCTCTCCTGTGCTCCCGGCGCTTTTTGCTTCACGGCTCCTGGCCGGTATCGGCGCGGGGATTGTAGGCGCGGAAGCGATGAGTGTCCTCTCGCGCGCGGTTGATCGGGAACGGCTGATTGCGATCCTGACCATCGTTGCGATTGTCGACGCCGCATTCTGGCTGGCCGTGCTGCCTTACATGATCGACAGGCTGGGATATCGTGCGCCGTATATCGGCCTGCTGCTGATCTGCATGGTTGGAACTTACTGGCTGAGACGTCTGCCGTCGCCATCCACCCGAGCGGCGGTCGTGCTGCCCGCATCGCGCATACCCTTTGCCTTGCCCGCAGTGCTTGCCGTTGCGGCCGTCTTCCTCACGCAACTGGGGCAGGGCGCCTTCTGGAGCATGGAAGAAACCTATGGCCGTTCCGCCGGCTTCAATCACCATACGATCGGCATAGTCCTTTCGGCTGCCACGCTGCTCCTGCTGCTGGGCGCGGTTGCGGCCGCCTGGGCCGGCAACCGATTCGGACGCTTCACTACGCTATTTATCCTCGTCGCGCTCAATGCACTCTCCATCCTTTTCGTAAGCACGATTCCGGTCCACTGGGTCTATGTCGCGGCGAATGTTTTGCAGTCGATCACCAACCTTTCGTCGGTGATTTATCAACTCGCCCTCGCGGCGAGCCTCGATCGCATGGGACGGGCAGTTGCGGTAAGCACCGCCCTGGTAACGCTTGGCAATGGAATTGGACCCGGGCTGTCGGCGATTCTAAGTGCCGCTTATGGCGCGTCCTCAGTGGGAATGCTTGTACTCGCGTTCAATGCTGTGGCCTTGGGGCTCTATTGTATGGTCAGGTTGCGCGCGATGGCAGGGGCGCAAGTGACTGCTCCTTTGACATGACCGTTCCTCTTTGTGGTCTTGGCCGCCGCGGAGTGCATTGCGGGCCGATCTCGATGTGCGCTACCCGCCTTTCACCGCGATGAAGGACCGGCTTTTGCGGGGGCTCCTTTCCCTTTAGATCTTGCATGGGGAACAGCGCCTGAGCGGCGCGTCTTTTTCCCTCTGGATCGCAGGGCAGCGGGACTGTTCAGAGTCACAGGATCGATCAACAAAGAAATCGCTGCCTTCAAAGAAAGCAAGACTCGGGCGCGGTGGGGCTCGGGGAGGGAGAGAGCGAGACGGGTTGTGGAGCTGGCCATCTCAATCGCGATCAGGGCGCGGTCGTAGACTGCGCTCGGGTCGGCTCCGGGATGCATCTTCTGCAAAGCCGCGGCGATGACGCGGGCATTTTCGAGCGTGTCTTCGACGTTGAGCGCCCGCAGTTCGATCGATGCGGCCACGCAACTCCAAATCTCGATGAAAGCAGGGTTGGAAGCCTGTAGTTCGGCCATCCGGTCGATAATGATGCCAATCAGGTGGTGCGCTTCATTCCTGCCTTGCTGAATGGAACGGGGGATTCCGGCCGCCAGAGTCTCCGAAATGGCCGAAGTGTACCGCGTCCACATCTCGCGCACAATGGCGAGTTTCATGGGGAAATACTGGTACACCGACGCGATCGGCATCTTCGCCTCGCGGGCGATCTCGCGCATCGAAACGCTTTCGTACCCACGCGCCGCGAACAGGCGCAGAGCCGCTTCCAGCACACCCTCAAACCGCGCCTGGCTGCGCTCCTGACGCGGTATCCGCTTGATCTGTGTCCGGCTCTCAACCTCGAACATCGTTCCCTCGCATGATGAAGTCCCGCATGTCATCTCCGTTCCCCGGCGGACAAGACCGGCATCCTTGGCAACGGCGTAAATCCGCGCCGCATGGCCACGCAAGCGGAGGAATTTCACTGCGGAGTCTAAACAGCATCGAACCTCGCGATTCTGTGCACAATAAGTGCAATGCTCATCAAATAGACCATACACCAGGTGTTGGCGGCGAGAAAAGCTACGTCCTTTGGAGCGCATCGAATGCGAGAATACTTCCTGGGGCGAGCTTACAGGAGAGCCTCTTATGAGTTTTGGGGCTGGCAGTGCCTGGAACCGATGGACAGATGCCGGAGGACCGGGTCTCCATTGACAAAGCTGACGGATGCTCATATTATTCTCGAAAGTTCCTGATGCGATTTCGCTGTACGAAAGAGGCAGAGGAGGCAATGGAGGCTGTGCGTCACCACCGGTTTGTGCTCGCCGTCGACCTGGGAACATCCGGCTGCAAATGCGCCTTGGTGGGACTGGACGGCGTCGTCCGGCGGTGGGCGTTTCGACCTGTTCCTCTTCACATCGTGGATCAAGTCGGCGCCGAACAGTCGCCTGACGATTGGTGGAACGCATTTATCGGGGCGGCCCGGGAACTTATAGAGAAACTGCCAGAGGTGGGTGGAGAAATTGCCGCTATTTGCTGCTCCTGCCAGGGAGAATGCACCGTTCCCGTCGATCGGGCAGGAGCCCCGCTGCATCGCGCTCTCTTGTGGATGGATATGCGTGCCGCGGATACCATTCGCCGTCGAGTCGGGAACCGGATGTTTGCCCTGGCCGGCTATGGCCCTCTCAAATTATTGCGCTGGATTCATCGCGCAGGCGGAGCCCCGGCGCTCTCGGGAAAAGATTCCGCTGGGCATATGGCCTTTATCCAGGAGGCGTGGCCGGAAATCTACGATCGCACGCATAAGTTCCTGAACGCCCTCGACTACATGAACCTGCGGCTCACCGGCCGGTTCGTGGCCACAGTCGATTCCATCCTTACCTCCTGGGTCACTGACAATCGCGATCCCTCCCATATCCACTACGACCGGAAGTTGGTGACCCAATCCGGCATCGAACTGGAAAAGCTGCCGGAAATTGTGCGCTGCACTGACGTGCTTGGCGGGCTATGTCCTTCGGCTGCGAAAGAGCTGGGGCTACCGATAGATACGCTGGTGGTCGCAGGCGCTGTCGACAACTCCGCTGCTGCCATCGGATCGGGCGCAGTTCGGGATGGTGAGGCTCATCTCTATATCGGCACATCGTCCTGGATCGGAGCGCACGTTGCTTTCAAGAAAACCGATGTGTTTGCGCAGATTGCCTCTGTGCCTTGCGCCATCAACGGCCGCTACCTTGCATCCGCTGTCCAGTCCTCGGCTGGTTCCAATCTTTCCTTCCTGTGCGACAACATTCTTTTCCATCAGGACGAGTTGGGCATGGAGCGGCCTTCCGATGTCTATTCCATTTTGGAGAGAATTGCAGCGACCGTCCCGGTGGGAGCCCGCGGCTTGCTTTATACGCCCTGGATCTTCGGGGA
>Ga0181527_1001526_pt1 | contig 23683 bp, 23 predicted proteins | sample PEATcosm2014_Bin_30_FD_119762 | JGI IMG/M metagenome (GOLD analysis project Ga0181527, IMG submission 119762) | Peatland microbial communities from MTU Mesocosm Facility, Houghton, MI, USA - PEATcosm2014_Bin06_60_metaG | ecosystem: Environmental > Terrestrial > Soil > Wetlands > Peat | place...
AAGATACATCATGCAGGAGAAACCCGGTCAACGCCGCACCGGGGTACCAACGAGGTCATAATCGGAGGCGGACACGATGAGGGCCGGCACAATGGCGCCCACGCGAGCGCCGCCGTGGGGCAAGAGTACCGTACCGTCCACCTCCGGCGCATCCCACCTGGTTCTGGCCACCAGCGCTGATTTGTTCGGCGGCGGACGCTGCGCGCTTCCGAATAAATCCCCAGGGTCGGAACCGTCGGCGGGCCCGTCGACAATAACAGGAATCGTCTTTCCTACAAGCAAGGCGCAGCGAGCGGCGTTTACCCGGCGCTGCAACGTCATGAGTTGCTCGCACCGGTGGTTTGCTGTGGCATCGGCGGGCCGTTTTCTGAGCGAATATGCCGCGGTCCCTTCTTCGGGTGAGTACGGGAACACGCCCAGATGGTCGAACCGGGTCTCCTCCACAAAATCAAGCAGTTCACAAAAATGCCTGCTGGTTTCGCCGGGGTACCCCACAATAAAGGTGGTCCTGATTGCGGCATCGGGGACGATGGTGCGTATGCGTTCGATGAGGAGCCGGATGTCGGCCGACAGCGGCCGCCTTTTCATGGATCGCAACAGATCGTCGTTGATATGCTGCAGGGGAATGTCGAAATACGGCAGCAGCCGTTTTTCCTGCGCAAAGAGCCTGAGAAAATCGTCGTTGACACGCTGCGGGTGCAGATACATGAGCCGGATCCAGGGGAATTTCGTGCGCGCGAGCAGGAGCTCAAGCAGGTGAACAAGCGAACCGCACCGGTCTGTTCCGTAGGCTGACGTGTCCTGGGAAACCAGGATGCATTCCCGCACGCCACGGGAGTACAGCCACCGCGCCTCACGCAGGATTTCCCTCTCCGGCCGGCTCGTAAGCGGTCCGCGGATTCCCGGGATTGCGCAGAAGCTGCATCGCCGCGAACAGCCCTCGGCGATCTTGAGATACTGCGTGGCATGGGGGGGGAACAGGACGCGGCCCGGCAAAGATGTGCGGCGCGCGTGAAGCAAGGACGCAAGCAACGCCGGCCAATCCCGCGTCCCCAGCCATGCATCAACCTCGGGAAAATGCGCCCTGGCTTCACTCCTGAATCGCTCTGAAAAACAACCGGCAACCGCAAGCGTTGTACAGGCCCCCGATTTCTTGAACCGCGCCATTTCCAGGATTGCCCCGATCGCTTCCTGTTTGGCCTCCTTGATAAATGCGCAGGTATTGACGATGATGGCGTCAGCCTTTGCAAAATCGGACGCAAGGGAGAAGCCGGATTCGGCAAGCAGGCCAAGCATACGCTCGCCGTCAATCTGGTTCTTGCTGCAGCCGAGATTTAGAATTGCCACACGGGGCACTGGAGGTGTCTTTCAAGAAAAGGTAATCGTCAAGCAAAAAATACTTCCGGACAAACAAAAAAAGGGCCGGCAAACGCCGACCCTTTACGCTCGCGGTCGCAGGGAGTGTCACCAACCGCCTGAAGTGGAATCCTTGCCCAGGTTTGAGTTGGTGGTACCGCTTGTTCCGCTCGTGCCGGTGGTGCTGTTTTCACTCCCGGTCGTGCCGCCGGCCGGAGAAGTACTTGAGGTTGCAGCGCTGCCCGACGGAGACGCCGATGACGGTGCGGAGGATCCGAACGTAGAGCCGCTCTCCGTTCCGGTACCGGTTGTCGTTGATGGAGAGGTCGCAGAGCCGGTTGATGGCGATGTGGTGGAAAAACTGCCGCTTTCGGTAGGAGTTGCGGCGGAAGACGAGGTTGAACCGGACGTCGTGCTGCTGCCGGAACTCGATCCGGATGATGGTGTTGTCGAATAGGAACTGCCCGACGAACCGGAGAAGGAGGACGAAGGCGTTGACGATTGAGAGGTCGAAGGGGCAGGCGAACTCTCGTAGCTGCCGGCCGCATTGCTCCCCGCCGCTCCGGAGCCCAGGCCATATCCTTCCATCCCGACATTGTCGTTCGATTTCTTATCGACCCAGAATTCATAACCGTTCGCCACGAGCGTGTTTTCACCAAACGATTTTGCCGAAGACAATGCGGCAAACCCCCCGATGCGGACGCGGTAGAAGGTACCGCTCAAGCTGGGCGTAGGGTTCTGGACTTCTGCAACATACGCGGGATAGCCTTTGTCTTTGAGCTTCGACACCATGCTGTTTGCAAACGACTGCGACTTTACACAGGAAACCTGAACGGCGTACTTGCCATTTGCCGTGAATTCGCCGGAAAACGATGACGGGGGGGCTTTTTGTGCCGCTGCAGAGGCCTGCTGGTTGCCCGTCTTCTTGGAACCGGCTTTTCCCTGTTTCTTGGCAGTCGAGTCATCCGAATAGAATTCCTTGAAAATGTCGCCGGTGTCGGCGGCCGGAGATCCCTTTGAAAGCTTAGGCATCTGCGCGTTTGATTTTCCCTCGGACTGCTTTGGTTTCCCGCACCCGGAGACTGAAACAGAAAGAGCGACAAAAAGGACAAGAACGGTTGCCATGCCCAGAAAAGTCCTACCGTGCATAGTTCCTCCTTGGTGGAAAAACTGGTTTTGTGCTTTGGGCTTTCGTTCGCGGGATGCCGGCGATGGAGCACGATCGGCACCACTGCAAAGTGAAAAACGCTTTGACACAGGCGTATAGGTTTACAACATGCGTCTGTTTACAATACTATAATAGAAACTACTATACTGTTGCCGAAAAATCCATACATTTTTGCAAGGGTCCGGCTAGTGCGCGTCGGCGCCCCCGGGCAAGCTCGACAGAAGTTCCCTGGCTTCCACCGCCTGGGGCGTTTCCGGAAAATCGGAAACCACTCTTCTGAGGACCCCGACGGCGGCGTCGATATTGCCGCTTCTGATGCGTTCGAGCGCGGTGCGCGCGAGCCTCGCTGCCTTTTCCAGATTCTGTGCATACCGACCGGGCTGGAGCGCCTGCCCAAACGACGGCGGCACGGCATTGAGTTCGTAAATGCCGTAGGTCATCATAAGGCACCTGGGCTCCGCAGAAGGTTTTGCCGGATTGACATAACAGATTTTCCTGGTGTCAAATACCACATAGCTGCCGTCCCAGCGATACGAGGCGGTGAGCGTGAGGGATGGACAACCATTGATTGAAAGCGTGAGACCGGCTGGAAGAAAGACGGCATCGAATACCCCGTAGGTAAAGGCGTAGTGCAACACGGAACTGTCCACGGGAGGCTTTTGAGTCTGGTCGGCGGCGAAAATGCGGCTGTTCTTGTGCAGGGTGAGCCCGTACACGCAGCGGGACGCGGAGTCTATAACGCACACGAGGGAGGTCAGCCACGACTCGCGCACATAGGCGCCCATGTCCTCGTACGAATAGGCGAAGTACTTGCCTTTGGGCACAAGCACGAACGTCAAAATCTTCTTGTCGCCAAAAATGCCGGGCGTGCACGTGATGATTGTTTCGTCGGCAATCGCCCGGAACTGGTCTTCCTGCCGATACTTGAGGGCGGACGAAACCACAATGTCCATCATCTCGGCCGGATTGAGCACGCCCGAAAGAAGGTCGCGCGTTTCAAGAGAGTAATTCCTGTTTGCCAAGAGCAAATGGAACAAATGCTTCTTGTCGAGGACCTCCAGATACTTCGGCGCCTCGAGGTTGATGGTTCGCATCGTCCGCTCCATTTCGTCGGCAATATCTCCGGACAGGGTAACGGGCACGGTATACTGCGGGGGAAGGCGGGAAAACACGAGCTGGTCGGGCGACTGCACGCTGCGTAGCTTCACAAACGCATCGGAAAGCGGCGGCGTTTTGCCCAGCGCCGGGCTCCACGCGAGCCCCAGCCACACCATAGCCAGCAGCCAACCGCGGCATGACCGGCCGTCTCTTGCGAAACGCGAATTCACTATAGAATTCCCTTGGACGACGGAATGGCTTGTGGAACCCTTGGATTGATGGCGCATGACTGTGAAAGCGCGCGTCCGAAGGACTTGAACACCGCCTCGAGCGAATGGTGGCTGTTCCTCCCGCGCAACAGGTCGATGTGCAGGGTGAACCGTCCATGATCGGTCAATGCCTTGAAGAAATCGTGAGCCAGGTCGCATTCGAAATCGTTGACATGCGAGGTGGTCAATTCCACGTTGTATACAAGATTCGGCCTGCCGCTCAGGTCGATGCACACGCGTGCAAGCGATTCGTCCATGGGAACGTACGAAGTTCCGAAGCGAACGATACCGGCATGATCGCCCAGCGCCTCGTGCAGCGCCTGGCCGAGGCAGATGCCTATGTCCTCAGCGCTGTGATGAAAGTCGACCCCAATGTCGCCCGTGCAGGCAAGGGAGCAGTCGAAGAGGCCGTGCTTGGCGAACAGCGTCAGCATGTGGTCCATGAAAGCATTGCCGCTTGTTATGCTTGACGCGCCGGAGCCATCGAGGCACAGTTCGCAGCGGATGTCGGTTTCTTTGGTTTTTCTTTGAATCAAGGCTTTCCTGGCCATGACCGGTCCTTTCTGCCCCCGCCACGCACGCGAGCGTTACGCCGCGCCGGCGTTGAAGAAGTCTTTTACCGCGGATTCAAACGTGCCCGTCTCCTCCTCCGATCCTACGTTGACGCGGAGGCAATTTTCGAGCATCGGATAGGCCGAGACGTCGCGGACAAGTATGCTTTTTGTCTTTAAAAACGAAAAAAGCTCGTCCTTACGCTTTGCGCGCAGCAGGATGAAATTCGCTGCGCTCGGGTACACCGCGTCAAGCGGCATGGAGCGCAGAAACCTAAACAGCGAATCGCGCCGGGCAGATAGCTCCTGGACACGCGGCTTGAGCATGTCTGCGTTGTCCAGAAGCACCTGGGCCACGTGCTCGGAAAAGAAGTTAATGTTGTACGGGAGCTTTATCTTGCTGATTTCCTGCACGACATCAGGCGTTCCGAGCACATAGCCGAGGCGAAGGCCCGCGCCCGAAAACGCCTTGGAGAAGGTTCGCGCAATGATCAGGTTAGGATTGTCCTTAAGCAACGGGACGGCATTATACCCGCCGAATTCCACATACGCCTGGTCAAGGACAAGAAAACCGGTATGCGCCTTGAGGATCGCCTTGATGTCGGATTCGGTCAGCGAGCATCCGGTTGGATTATTGGGCGAGCACAACACCATAAGCGAGTGTGGATACTGTGAAGCAGCCTCGCAAATCTTTTTCACGTCGAATGAAAGGTCGTTCTTGAGAAACACGGTGCGCTCAATGGCGCCGAGGCCGCCGGCGAGCAGCCGGTACACGGTGAAGGTTGGTTGACAAAGTATAACATCCTTTCCCTGCCCCGCGAGCGAAAGCAGCAGGACAAGCAGCATCTCGTTCGAGCCGTTGCCCACCACGATTCCGCCCGCGGGCACGCCGCTGTAGCCCGACAGTTTTGCCTTGAGCGCCTCCGGAACAAAGTTCGGGTACCGGTTGAACGGCCGCTTCCGGCAGAACTCCGCGATCTCATCCTTGATGCCGGGCGGAAGGTCGTACGGATTTTCGTTCTGGTTGAGTTTGATGTCCACGGCCTCAGTCTCGAGGTGGTACCGTGCAAGGTTACGGATCCGCTCATTGACAAGAAGGAGTGATTCGCTCAATTTCATGGTGTTTTCCGATTGCCGATGCGAGGGAGGCGGTTGTGCGCGGGAACATTTCCTCACGCTGCGCCGGTCCCTGGGCTTGATATCATTCATTTACAATATAAATTAGTACGAGTTGGTGCGGGGACAGACTGTGGGAACCTTACGCTGTCCTCAGCTGCAAACATAGGTAAGCCACCCGAAAAGTGAAGTCTACAGTTGCCCACGTTCTCGACCGTACAGCCACTCTCCAAGGGTGCCCCCAGCAGGAGCTTGGATTCTCGCCGCGGTCACCCGGCTCAGCAATCCAGAGCAATTGTCTTATGTAATGCCGAACGGCCTTGTGTAAGATTGCAGAAAAAAATGGAATACCTCACCCCACCCGAAACGCCCTGTCAAAATTTCTTTCCACAGCGGCGGCAAATTCCTCCTCGTCCATCTTCCTGATTTCCGCGATTCTCCTCCCCACAAGAACCACCCATGCGGGCCGATTCGGTTTTCCCCGATGCGGCGCAGGCGCAAGATAGGGCGTGTCGGTCTCAATGAGGAGTAAGTCAAGCGGTGCACAAGCCGCGAGGGAAACGAGCGGCGATTTTGCAAAGGTGACGATGCCGGAAAGCGACACGAAGTATCCGGCATCGGCAATCGCCTTCAAGGTAGCCGCATCGCCGGTGTAGCAGTGGAACACGGCGCGTCTGACGTGAGACGAGACGCACAGGTCAAGAGCTTGTTTCTCGCATCCTCGCGAGTGCACGATTACGGGCTTGTCGAGCCGTCCGGCAAGAGCAAGGTGCTTTTTGAAGAACTCGATCTGCAGGCTGATATTGGGGTATGAGGGATTCGTTGCGTCGATGCCGGTCTCGCCCACGGCGACCACGCGGGGATCGGCGAGCACGGGCGAAAGCTCGTCCTCCCACGAAGGGGGCGCGTCTGAAACGTCGAACGGCGAAATACCCGCTGCGCCCATCAGGCATGGGTTCGCCGCGCATTGCCCGACAACGGTTTTGCTTGACGAGAGGGATGTTGCGACGTTGAGGATGCGGTGTACGCCGTTTGCCTGCGCGCTGGCGAGCGCCGCGCTCAACGCGGCGTCATCGCAATTGTGAAGATGGGCGTGGGAGTCGGTCCAGTGGCTCATGACCGGCCGGCGTCAGTTCCGGTCCTTGAAGACGGAATTCCATTTCGCCAGGGTCCAGATTTCCGGGTCTTTTGTAAACCGGTCGAGTTTGAAAATGGCCACGTCCCGCGCGTCGATTTTGAGCGGCTTGCCGTTAAAGGTGTATTCCAGAAGGCTGTTGTTTCCCACATGAATATTGAAACTGTCACGGGCAAAGCTGCGCCGTACCTGGTTCGGCTTGAGCCAGTTCTTCCATGATACGCCGTCGGCAAATACCTGCACCCACACCGAGTCCTTCTTCGCGCGTATTTCAATGGAAAGCGATCCCGATGAGAACGGCGTCACGGTGTCTTTGGCCGCAACGGCGACATGCTTTGCAGTATCCGCGGGAGGGCTCGCGCTGTCGTGACGGACCATTTTCCCGATGAGGCTGTCCTCGCTTGCATCGGTCGCGGCAGTTTTGCGCACTGCAATCTGGGTCGTTTCCGCACGACCCGCGGTAACAGGCATGGATTTTGACATATCGGACGATGCGCCCATTCTCTTATTCGCAAGGAAACTGACGAGTGCCAGAGCGACAATAACTCCGAGAATGATCATCCACGGCTTGACGTCCTTCTTCTTTTCTTTTTCAACCATCGTAATGGCGATTCGTGTGTCACTGCCCTTACGGAACTTTTCATCGTGGATGCCCCGTTCTTCGTAGAACTTCTTGAGGATCGCTTCGGGATCAAGCAATAGATACTTGGCGAGTGAGCGCAGATACACCCGCACATACGGGTCGGCCGGCAAGTCGTTATAGTCGTTGGCTTCAAGCGATCGCACATACCGAACGTTGAGTTTCAAGTCTTTGGCAATGGTCTCAAGAGCGATGCGCCTCGTGATACGCTCGTTGCGAAGCATGTCACCCACTCGCATGCTTTGAGGCTCGGTTTTGGCTTGGTCGTTGGGTACGTTTTCTTCAGACATTCCCTGCGTCCTTTCGATTCGCATACGTCGAAAAAAGGTCGATGGTTTTTTTTACCGGCAGCCCCACCACGTTGTAGTAGCAGCCCTCTATTCTGTCGACAAACGACATCGCTCTGCCCTGAATGGCGTACGCGCCGGCCTTGTCGCGATACTCCCCACGCTCCAGGTAGTCGTCGATTTCCCCTTGCGCAAGAGAGCGGAACAACACCATGGTCTTTTCGGTGGCGGACGCCGCAAAACCACACTCCAAGCATACAAGAGCAACCGAGGTCAGCACTGCGTGCATCCGGCCGGATAGGCGCGCAAGCATGACCGCGGCATCACCGGCGGTTTTGGGCTTGCCGAGTATCGCTCCGTCAATCGACACGATGGTGTCGGCGCCCAGCACGAGCGCCTCCGGCCGCGCCGCAGCCACCGATTGCGCTTTGGCCCCGGCAAGCCTCTGTAGCGCAACATCAAGCGCGGATCCCGAAAGAAAAGCGTCCTCGTTTTCCACCAGCGGGGCAATTACCTCAAAGACGAAACCCATCAAGGAAAGAATGTCCCGACGCCTCGGAGATTGCGAAGCAAGAATGATACGCCTGTCCGGATTTCTCCACACAGAGGTAAATATACTTGTCATTCCTCATGTCCGGCAATGTACCGCGTGAAGTGAATGAATCCCACAGCGAGTACATTCCTCGAAGGTTGCTTCGGGGTTAGCGAGCGAGTATACGTACGTTTTCTTTCCACAGGGATGGAAGATTGCAGGCTGCTCACCGTGGTGTATCCCGCAAGGGGACTTCCAAGGGTCGCATCCGGTCGTAATCGCGGTACTCGCAGCCTGCTGCGGGGTTCTTCAATCCCCAAAGCGGATGGTTGGAGAAAATGGCCCCCGAGCGGCAAAGGCGGGCCGGAGGCGTTCTCAGCTGAAATCGACAATGGAAGAGTCGCCAAGGTTGAGGTTGATCTTTTTTCCCTTGAGGACGGCGTTTGCGCCGATAATCGAGTTCTCCAGGATGCACTCGCTCACCGATGCGTTGCTTTCGACAATGCTGTCGGCAACCTGGCACTTGGTAATTCGTGCACCTTCGGCGATGGTAACATATGGACCGATGATAGACTGAACGATCTCGCATGACTCGTGGATATTGACAGGCTGAATTACGATGTTATCTTTCAGCACTCGTTTTGGAACGTGGGAATTGGAGTTTCGGGGCAGCATGTACCTGTTGGTTGCCAAAAGCGCCTTCATGCCGCCGCAGTCGAACCAGCCGTCGATCATGGACGTGCCAAAAACATGGCCATTGTCGATCATCTGCTGAAGCGCGTCGGTAAGCTGGTATTCGTGGGCGCTCTTCGTGCCATTGGATATCATGGAGATGAGTGTGTTCGCAAGCATCGCTCCGTCGCGAACGAGGTACAGGCCCACCGCAGCAAGCCCGGAATCCACATCCGGCTTTTCCACCAGTTTCTTTACGGTGCCGTTCTTACCTGCAAACACGATGCCGAACTGGCGTGCATTGGTCTCGATCCGTTTTACCCCGAGCACAGATGTTTTCGAGGCAACGAATTTTTTGAGGTCGAAATCAATGATCGTGTCGCCAAGAATGATAAGGATCGGAGAGTTTCCGAAATAGGGAGCCGCGCAGCTGATCGCGTGACCAAGGCCGAGCGGTTCTTTCTGGTCCACGAACCGGGTGTTAAAGATGAAGTTAGACTTGACGTATGCTCGTATCTTGTCTCCCATCGGACCTGTCACGAAAATGACTTCTTCTATGTCGATGTTTTTTACGCACTCGAGAATATGGCCCAGAATCGGCTTTCCCGCCACGTGCATCAACGATTTAGGCGTCGAAAAGGTGTGGGGTTGCAGCCGAGTGCCCATTCCCGCAACAGGAATTACTATTTTCATGATGCGATAATCCTCGGGTGTGATATCGATCGGATATTTTCCGATGGCGCTCATCTTCTAATATAAGACAGGGAACCGACACGGAAGCAAGATTTTGTGGGCGGCGCAAGTGTCATTTCTGTCTCGACAGGCTCACCACGAGCGGATTTGAGTACCTTATTGACGGGACACAATGGGAGACGGCGGCACTCCGATAAGCCGCGGTCGTAACCTCCCCGATATTCCGTACCGTCCATGGGTCCTTCCGGTAGAAAAGCGGTCACCATGCAGGAGATTCTCGAATGTGCAGTTGGCGCGGCGCGTGCGGCCGGGAAGATGCTATTAAACAAATTCGAAACCGTACACCCTGTTGAGAAAACAAAGAACAACCTCGTAACCGAAGCGGACCTGGAATGCGAGGAAGCCATTGTCGAAGCCGTGCGAAAAGATTTTCCAGGGCACTCAATCCTTGCCGAGGAACGCCGCACCGGCGCCGACGTCCTTTCCGATCATCTTTGGATCATCGATCCGCTGGACGGCACCAACAACTATGCCCACACCATCCCGCATTTCTGCGTTTCCATAGCGTATGCCGAAGCCGGGAAACCCCTGGTCGGCGTCGTGTACGACCCTGTTCGCAACGAGTTCTTTTCTTCGGTAAAGGGAAAGGGCGCGTTTCTTAATGGAAAGAGGATCGAGGCGTCCCGTACAAAGAACGTTACCGAGTCCATCATCACCACCGGGTTCTATTACGACCGGGGCAAGCTCATGGAAAGGACCTTGGCGTCAATCCATTCTCTTTTCAATGCGGATATCCGGGGGATTCGAAGGCTTGGCAGCGCGGCCCTTGACTTATGCTGGGTGGCATGCGGCCGGTTCGACGGGTATTTTGAATACCAACTTTCACCGTGGGATTTCGCTGCCGGGATGCTCCTGGTGAAGGAAGCGGGCGGCACATGCATCGACCGGGAAGGACGGGAGCTGGGGTTGACTAGCAAGAGCGTGGTTGCATCGAACGGGAAGATTCATGACGAGTTCTTTAGGATTGTGGGGTGGAGGGAATGAAGGAACGGAATATTCATTTCTAAACAGTAAGAGATTCGCTATGGCGAACCTCTCCTGCATCACCATCAGTCTGCGTTGTCCCTATAATTCCATGATTTCTTTTTCCTTGACGGCAAGTAGTTCGTCAATCGACTTGATATACTTATCCGTCAATTTCTGAATCTCGTCCTGTCCTTTCTTGCCTTCGTCCTGGGTCACCAGCTTGTCTTTCTCTCCCTTCTTGAGCTTTTCGTTCGAGTCCCGGCGAATGTTGCGTACGGCAACCTTGCAGTCTTCGCTAATCTTCTTGCAATGCTTGAAAAGCTCTCCTCGCCGCTCCTCGGAAAGCGGGGGAATAGGAAGGCGGATCACGTTGCCGTCGTTGAGCGGGTTTAGGCCGAGATCGGAAGCCTGGATCGCCTTCTCGATAGGGCCGAGCATGCTTTTTTCCCATGGCTGGATCATGATCATTCGCGCGTCGGGTATGGAAATGGCCGCGGTCTGGCTCACCGGCATAGGCGAACCGTAGTAGTCAACGGTGATGCCTTCGAGCAAAGAAGTGCTCGCTCGTCCCGTGCGCACGCGCGAAAAGTCCTTCTTGAGGTTTTCTATGGTTTTTTTCATCCGTTGATCGGATTCCGCATGCACGGTGCCGGCAAAGCCCATACTCATTCTCCCTTTTTGACAATAGTGCCAACCGGCGAGCCTTCAACGCATTTCCGAAGGTTGCCGCGTTCGAGCAACTTGAGAACCATAATTGGAATGTTGTTTTCCATGCACAGGGACAACGCGGTCGCGTCCATGACTTTCAGGTTCTTGGCAAGTGCATCCGCGTGGGTAATGGAGGTAAACTTCTTTGCAGCCGGGTTCTTCTCCGGGTCGCTGTCGTACACGCCGTCCACCTTGGTGGCCTTGATAAGAAGATCTGCCTTGATTTCCGCACACCGCAACGCGGCGGCAGTATCTGTTGTGAAGAACGGATTGCCCGTGCCGCCTGCAACAATAACGATGGTTCCTTGTTCAAGGTGGTGTCGTGCAGGCTCGGCCACGAAGTATTCCGCTGCTTTGGGAACGGGGATGGCGCTCATGACGCAAGCGGAGCATCCCTTTTTCTCAAGGTACTGCTTGAGAAAAAGGGAATTTATGAGAGTGGCGATCATGCCGATAGTGTCTGCCGCAGTCCTGTCGAGATCATGGGCGGCACCGCCGCGAAAAATGTTGCCCGCGCCGACAACAATGCCGATTTGCACACCCGCATCGCTCACTTCTTTGATCTCGTCGGCAACACGGGCCGCAATCCCGTTATCCAAGCCAAAACCCTTGCTACCGGCAAAAACCTCTCCCGATAGCTTGAGAAGGATTCTCTTGTAAACGGGTTTCAACATGATCGTATCATCGACAGGATTGTTCGAGCTACAAAACCATACTGCCTATGCTGCCGGAAGTTGTCACCTTGACACGGCAGCAGGGTTGTTATTCCTCTGCTCCCAATTCAAAACGCACGAATGACATCACCCGTATCGGCGAATTGGCGCCTTTTTCCGCATCTTTTATTCGGTCGGAAACCGGGTGGTCCGGATCGCGGATGTAGGCCTGATCGAGCAGCGCGGAATCTTTGTAAAACTTGTCAAGTTTTCCTTCCACGATTTTCGGCCATACCTTTTCCGGCTTGCCGGAATTCTGCGCCTGAGTAAAATAGATTTCCTTTTCCTTTTCAACAAGCGTTGCGAAGTTCTTGTTGATGTCGTCGCGGTCAATGGCGATCGGGTTCGAGGCGGCCACCTGCATGGCAAGGTCTTTGCCCAGTTCCGCCGTTGCCGCGGAAGATGCGGCCGCCGCATCGGCGCACGACAGCTTTACCAACACGCCGATTCTGCCCTCGCCGTGGACATACGAGAATATCTTCTCGGAGGGACCGGAAACGGTTTCCTGCCTGTATCTCCGGAAAGAGATGTTCTCGCCGATCTTGGCCACCAGCTCAAGCACGCGAGCGTCCGCCGTGGTACCGCCGAACAATTCGGACGTGAGCGCCTTTGCCGCGGTAATGTCGGCAGGCTTCTTGGCAAGCAGTACCGTGCCGAGGTTCGCGATAAAGGCCAGGAAATCGTCGTTCTTTGCGACAAAATCCGTTTCTGAGTTTACTTCGTAAACAATGCTGTCGGTGGCGTCGGAAACAACGGCGACTTTTCCCTGTTTCGCGGTTTTGCCGGCGCGCTTTGCGGCAGTAACCTGGCCCTGCTTGCGAAGGGACTCAATGGCAAGAGCCATGTCACCGTTCGTCTCCATAAGCGCCTTCTTGCACAGCATCATGCCCAAACCGGTCTTTTCCCGCAGTTCTTTTACAACTGCTGCTGCTATCTCCATGGGTTTCTCCTTTTACTCTTCTTCAACGAATTTGGTGATTCTCTTGCGGACAACGCGGTGCTTTTTGGCTCCGGCGCCTTCGGCCTCGTCCCCCTTGAGGGTTTCCCCCACAACGGGCACTTCGAGCAGGTCTGCAATTTCCTCGGTGGCTTCCACAGTTGCAAGGTCCGGTTTTATCGGCTTCTCGGATTCCTCTGAAGCAAGAACGGGACCGCCGGCTTCGATGACAGCGTCAGCAACGGTCTTTGTGATGAGCTGTACGGACTTTATGGCGTCGTCGTTGCCCGGAATGGGGTAATCTATTTCATCGGGATCGCAGTTAGTGTCAACAACGGCCCCGATTGGGATCTTGAGACGGCGGGCTTCCGCAATGGCAATCTGTTCTTTTATGGTGTCCACGACAAAAACAACGCGGGGGAGTTTGGTAAGGGTTCGCACGCCGCTGAGAATAACCAGAAGTTTTCCCTTCTTCTTCGCGAGCGACTGAACTTCCTTTTTGGGAAGCGCTTCCATGGTGCCGTCTTTTTCCATCGACTCAATTTTGTCAAGTTTGGAGATGCTTTGGCGGATAGTCTGAAAATTAGTAAGCATGCCGCCCAACCAGCGTTCGGTAACGTAGGGCATGTTGCAACGCGTAGCCTCTTCGCGGATGCAGTCCTTGATCTGTTTCTTGGTGCCCACAAAGAGCACGCGGCCGCCGCGCTTCACCTCTTCGCGAACGCGGTCGAGGTACGCGTCGAGACCATGAAGCGTCTTGTTGAGGTCGATGATGTAAATGCCGTTTCTCGGGCACAGAATAAAACGCTGCATTTTCGGGTTCCAGCGTTTGGTCTGATGGCCGAAGTGGGTCCCTGCTTCAAGCAGGTCTTGCAGAGTGAGAGAGGACATGAGAAACTCCTTGTAATGGGTTAAGCCACCACGCTGCATCCAAACGCAAAAGATGACCCTTCCCGAATAGGGGAAGGGCACCCGTCTCTTGCTCGCAGCGTGTGTGTAGTGAATATGTGAAGGAAAAAGAAATCAACGCTTCGAGAACTGGAACCGCCTGCGGGCTCCTGCCTGACCATACTTTTTCCGTTCGACAACGCGGGAGTCGCGGGTGACTAGTCCCTTCTTGCGCAGCTGCTTGCGGTATTCCTCGCTTATTTTGGCAAGAGCGCGAGAAATGCCCAGTCGGATCGCACCCGCCTGGCCGCTCAGTCCGCCGCCCTGCACATGGGCAACCACATCGTACGAGCTTCCCACTGCGAGCAATTCGAAGGGCTGCTCAACGTCGAGCATCAGCACTTCGCTCTTAAGATATTCTTTGATGGGAACGCCGTTGATGACCCTTTCGCCTTTTCCCGCCTTCAGAATTACACTTGCAATCGCGGTCTTTCTTTTCCCGGTTGCCGAAAACACATTTTCCAAAGTAATGGGCTCCTTATGAAAGGTTGAAAAAATGGCACTAGATCGAGAGTTCCTTGGGCTTTTGCGACACATGGGGATGCGTGGCTGTCTTGTAAACGTGCAGCTTCTTCATGATTGATCTGCCAAGCTTATTCTTGGGAACCATGCCGCGCACTGCATGTATAATGACCTGAGTCGCATCGACGGTCATCTGCTGCTTGAGCGGCCGCTGCCTTTTGCCACCCGGATACGTTGAATGGCGGAAGTATGTCTTGAGTTCCGGCTTCCTGCCGGTAAATTTTGCCTTGTCTGCATTAATGACAATGATATGGTCGCCGTGATCCTGATTGGGTGAATAAGCGACCTTGCCTTTTCCGATAAGAATTTGCGCAAGCGTTGACGCGAGCCTGCCAACTACCTTATTGGCGGCGTCAACAACATACCAGTCGTGGGCAATTTCGTTCGTGTTCACAACAATTGTTTTCATTTCTTCCCTTACTCCATCGAAGAATCCCGTTTTTGGTTCCGTATAGTGCCCCGTAATATATAACATAAATGAATTATGTGTCAATATGTATATTACTACCCATTGTTTTGACTCATGAAAGGGGCTCCGGGCGGCGCTCATGATCCGAGAATTCCATCACGAAGATTTCCTGCCTCTTGCGTCGCTGGCCCAAAAAAAGCGATCCTCCAACACCACCGTAAGCCTTGTCATCCCCACGCTCAACGAAGCGAAAACCGTAGGCTATATTATTGAAAAAGCAAGAAAAGAACTTATGGAGGACGTGCGCTTGCTCGACGAAATCATTGTCATGGACAGCAGTTCCTCCGATGCAACCGCCGAAATTGCAGGAAAGGCAGGGGCCGCCGTTTACAACGTTCCGGATGTCGCTCCAGAGCATCCAACCCCGCCGGGCAAGGGAAGCGCACTGTGGAAAGCGCAATTTGTCGCGGCAGGCGATATCATTGTTTGCGTAGACGCGGACATCAGTAATTTTCAATCCCATTTTATTTACGGGCTTATAGGCCCGTTTCTTGTGGACCGAGACATCATCTTCGCAAAGGCTTTCTACAACCGGCCTCTCATGCTTGAAAACCGTGTCTTCGAAAATTACGGGGGCAGAGTGACCGAAATACTCGTCAGGCCCATGCTGTGTGCGTTCGCTCCGGAGCTTGCGGAGATCTACCAACCCCTATCGGGCGAGTACGCATTCAGGCGAAAACCCGTGGAGCAGATTCCATTTTCTTCCGGCTACGGCGTGGAAATAGGAATGATTTTCGACATCAACCGTACGTTCGGACTTTCGCGGTTTGTCCAGGTGGATATGGGAACCCGGTGCCACAGGAACAGGCCCGTGAGCGAACTGTCGCGCATGGCTCTTGGAATAATTCAGACGGTGTTCCGGAAGCTTGAGCGTGAAGAGGCGCTCACCCTTCGGACTCCGATCGCACGTACCATGATTTCCCGAGGCGCCAATGGGATTGAACGGACTACAACCGACGAGATAGAACTTCCCGGCAAAGCATATCTGGATGGCTTGGAACAACGGAAGATAGGATGATGACGAGAAGTCTTTAGGATGGCACGTGTCGCGCGCGCGCCGTCCTCCCCGAACAAAGGTAAAGGCATTTACTGTAGTATTGATTCGCTCTTACCATAAATAAAGGAAGCGGCTAGGATGTTTGCACTCTCACAACAGCGATTTCGCAACAGACAAGAGGGCGGCCTCGGTCTCCGGATCGTCATGATCGTAGTGTCGCTGGCGGTTGTTGCGGCAGCGATTTCGTGGTTCCTGGTAAGGGGGCAATCGGATCAGGAGGTCCTCAATCGAAAAGCCTCGGAAATATGCGAGTACGGGCTTCTGCAGACGCTTGCGCATTTGAAGGAGAACCCTACGTGGGCCGGAAAACTCCCGCGCGCCGACTACGAAGGCGGTTGGTACGCCTCCTCAGCGAAAATCAGACGGAGCGCGGACACTTCTTATCTTGATGTCGAATCGACCGGGCACATAGGCTCTGTTTCCAGGAAACAGGGCTGCGTACTGCGTCTCACCGATTCAGGTTGGGTCCGGCAAAGCATACGATAGCCGTGATGCAGATCCGACGTAAGGTTCCTTTCAACACTTTCGTAGCCGCACTATTTCCCCCTTTCGTAATTCCTGTTTTGTAAATAAACGGCCGGGCTTCGCGTTTCTTTTGGAAACCGGCAGAATGTCATGCACAACCTGTGGTGGCCAATGATTTGACATTTATGATATATGGTGTAGGCAATTATTTTTGATCTTTTATGTTTTTTTTTCCTTGACAATTTTTTGAGAACTTGTTAAATATTATAGAGGTAACTCTGAAAAATGATGGTAGTTAGGAAGATTGCTTCATTTTAGTTCTTAAGTGATTTGGTGTAATAATATATTTTTAAGGCACTAACAAAAATGAACTTACTTCAGAAACTGAGGGGCGAAAACAGCACGACGGGATTGGATCTCGGCAACCATTCTCTCAAGCTTGTAAAGCTCCTGCATCAGAAAAACGGGTATCATCTCCAAGCCGCGGGAATCCGGGAGCTTCCACCCGGAACAATTGAGGGCAGCGAGATAAAGAACCGTGACGCTCTTATCGACAACATTACCACGCTCATTAACCAGTGTGATCCGTCCATCGTCGAAGTCGCGATTTCCATGTCCGGACACGGTATCATTTCCGACAAGGTAACATTCAAGATAGATCCGAATGAAAATGCCGAAGAAATGATTCTGTGGGAGGCCGGCCAGAGAAGCCCCTTTGATGTGGACGATATCACTCTCGATTATAAGATTCTCCATCGCAAGGCAGAGACCGGCGAGGCCGAAGTACTTTTGGTGGCCGCCAAGAACCAGATCATGCAGAACTATATCGATTTGTTGTACGAGGCGGGCCTCAAACCGATTATCGTGGATGTCGTCTCGTTCGCGATGACCAACTGCTATTCTCTGGAAAGCGGCGGAGGGCAGGAGGCCGGTGTCACGGCCCTCGTAAACATCGGGCACAATCTCACCAACGTCACCTTTATCAAAGACGGCGTGTACCACTCCTCGCGAGACATTTCCACGGCGTGCGACTTTTACGCAAAGACGCTCCAGCGGAACCTTGGCGTCGGCGCGGAAGATGCGATCAATATTCTCAAGGGTCGAACCAATCAGTCGCTCGACGCGAATTCTCTGCGCCAGAGTCTCGATTATGCCTCGGAAGAGCTTTCGACGGGCATCGACCTCGCTTTTTCCTATTTTAAGAGCTCGGAGAAGAACGACGCTATTGACAAAGTAGTATTAAGCGGCGGCGGCGCGTACATCCCCAACATCTCCTCGGTTCTGGAAAAACGGCACCAGACCACCGTGCAGATTTCTAATCCTATGGGGTTTCTCGAATACGATCCTGCGATGTTCGGCGCGGTTGACCCGCGAAAATTCTCCGCGCTGTTTACGGTGGCGGTCGGCCTTGGCCTCCGGAAAGTGGCAGACTAATGATAGAACGTGTAGAAATAAACCTGCTTCCCGCGGAATACCGCGTTCACACGAAAGGCGTACGAGTCTCGCGAGACATATTCTACCCTCTTTTTGCCCTTTTTGTCATTACAGCCGGGGTCATGGCTTTTACGTTCGGGCTCACCGCGCAAATTCAGCAGCGCAAGAACGATATCACCAATGTTGACGGCATGATAAGAGCCAACAGCTATATCAAAGACCAAATCGGCAAACTCAAGGCGGACAGGGCCGGGGTGCAGCAGAAAATCGTCGCGCTGGAGCGCATCAATGTCGACAGAGAAAAATGGGTACGCCTCATGGAAATCATGTGCCAGCGGCTTCCCGACTTCACCTGGATTGTTTCGATTGACGAAAAGCCCCTGACGCCGCCGGTGCTCGATGTTGAGGGCAGGACCCTGTCGTTTCCCGAGGTTGCCAATTTCATGTCGCAACTCTCCGAAAGTAACTACATCCGCAGCGTCGATTTGTCGGGGATCGAAGAAACCAATGAAGCGGTGAAGATGTTCCGGTTTAGAATTTCCTGCACCATCAATCCGGATGCTCAATTGGAGCAGGCGGGCAAGGACACTGCTTCGGCCAAAACGGCACGATAGAGGATTGCAATGAATTTCAAGGTCGATCTTAAAAACCCTCAAGTGCGCAACGTGGCCATTATTTCTGCCGTGGGCGTTCTGCTGGGATTTTTGTGGTTTCAGTTCGTGTACACGGGAATAAACGAGGAGAAAAGCAGGCTTGAAAGTGAACTCAAGAAGAAACAGAACGAATTGAACAATATCCTCATTCTCAAACCGCAGCTCAAGACTCTCGAAAAAGACATCGCTGCGGCGAGCGCCCGGCTTGATTCACTTAAGTCAATGTTCCCGGACCAGAAGGAAATTCCAAAACTCATCCGGGAAATCACCGGTGTCGCACGGGCCTCCGCTATCTACACCACGAGGTTTAATCCCCTGCCGGACATTCAGCGTGAATATTATGTGGAGAACCGATACGATCTTGCGGTTACCGGCGGATACCATCAGCTCGCCCAGTTCTTCAGTTTTCTGGCCAACATGCCGCTCATCATCAACCTGAGTAATGTGTCGATACGGGCGAACCCTTCGCTCGAACAGTCGAAGAAGGATGCGGAAGAGCACGGAACGCCGATCACCAGCATAACCACGTCGTTTCAGATGACGACATTTTCTTCAAAGAAGTAGGATGTGGCCATGACCGCATGCCGTCGGACGTCCGGAAGCACGCTGATTCCTTGCGTCGCAATCGCGCTCATGTGCTGCGGTGGGACGCTGCATGCGGCATCAGCCGTGCTGTCAGGACTTGACCTCGTGGGAAGCGCAAAGGGTGTGGCGCTGGCGCTCAAGGCCGATGCCCCGTTCCCCATTAAAATGGAGGAAAAAACGTCGTCAAGAAATCCTCAGCAGATGCTTCTTGCGGTGCACTGTTCCAATGTTATCTACGGGCTCGAGGACTTCGAATTCGCTTCTTTTCCCCCGGGATGCCCGGTGCAACGAATCGCGGTGAGCGAGAGTCCAGCAGGCAATTCCATAGACATGGTGTTTGTCATTGCGGGAAGCCTGGACAAACCGGTGGTTTCGAAACAGAAGGGCTCCCGGTGGATCATCCTGCTGTCTCACGAGTCAACGCCAGACTTTTCCTGGAGTGCATCGCCGCAGGCCAAGCCCGCGCCGGCTGTGGAAAAGCCCAGGACTCCGGTGCAGCAATCGGGCATGTCGCGCCTCACGGATATTTCGGTACTTGTGCGGGACAAGGTTGAACTGTTGACTTTTGCATTCGACGGCTCCACCACCGTGCGGTTCAGGCGGGACCGCGACAGGATAGTTGTTTTGTTTGTCAATACAACCAGCGGGCTGCCCGCTACCCGCCTCTCGCCGACCAATGATCCCCGGAGTGCCATCGAGCTCAAGCAAATGGCGCACGGAGGGACCATGTGGCTCGGTGCTTCCGTTTTCATGAGCAAGCAGGCCATGGCGAGCGCTCTTATGCAGGAATTCCCCGGCAAGCTGGTGATTTACACCGTCCGCGATTCGTTGCAGGGTCTTTCACTCTGGTCGGCGGCCTCCGGGCAAAGCGTGTCGTACGATTTTGCAAAACTTCCGCGTTTTGAGGTTGACATCGAAGGAATGAAGAAGAAAGTGCTTTCAGATATGTCGAGCGACCTGTCCAAGGGAAAGACCTTTGCCATTCATGAGGAGACGGCGAAAAAACAAGCCGAGGGCGCACCTGCGCCACCGTCCGCTGTGCCGGAAAAACCCCAGGCCGCCGCCGTTCTCCCGGCCGCCGCCGCTCCTCCTGTCAAAAAGGCGCCCGTGATTGTGCGCCTGATCGTGACAAAAGACAGCGCGAAACTGCGTTCGGATCCGGTTGTGGGAAACAACGTGACGGCCAAGCTGCCGGCGGGTACCGTTGGAGCGCAAATTGAAAAAAAACGGGAGTGGGTAAAGATGCAAACAGACGCGGCAACGGGATGGGTTTCCTCATCCGCGGTGGCGGACAGCGCCCATGCGTCCAGGGCCGTGTTTGCTGCTATTGAGAAAATAGGGCGGCAGCGGCTGGCGCAGCAGAAAGCTGCGGAGGAGAAAGCCGCGCGTGAACAGGCTGCAAAGGAGAAAGCGGAACAGGAGAAGCTCGCAAAGGAAAAACTTGTCAAAGACCGCGAGGCCCAGAAAAAGGCTGTGGTCGCGGCGCAGGCGGCAGCGCGGGATTCTGCGGTCCGCCAGGCGGCCGTTGAGCAGGACAGCGTGCAGGCCGCAAAGAGCTTCCGCTCGAGGAAACTGGTGGAATACCACGTGTTCGGAAGGGATCCGTTTCTCCCGATTTCCAACGATGAGGAAGGCCCGGTGCCCAACGTGGAGAATTTGACGCTGGTGGGCATTCTGTACGATCAGGCCGACCGAATTGCTTTGTTCGAATCTTCGAAGGCCAGCGCAAATTCAAAGGCCTATGCGTTGCGAGAGAATGATCCGGTTCGGAACGGCTACGTGCTGCGGATTCAGCCGGACAAAGTGCTGTTTCTCCTGAATGAACTCGGCATTTCGAGAACCTATGCAATGAAACTTACCAGAGAAAAAGAAAAATGAGGGTGCGTATGAACACAACACTCAAACCGCTGTCGATTTTGTGCGTCGCCGTCCTTCAGATTGCATCCGCACCCGCCCTTGTCCCGCGCGCATGGGGTCAGCAGGCCGACACCGCGATGGAAGCCGCGCCGCCGGTTCAGGTCCCGCGGAAATCTTTTCACGACAGGCCAATAGAAAAATTTTCCGTTAACAACGCCGATGTGCGTTCCGTATTCAAGCAATTGTCCGACTACTCTGGCAACGATATCGTGCTCGGCGACAAAGTTGCGGGCAACGTGTCCCTTTCGGTTACTAACAAGACATGGCGCGAAATTCTCAGTATTGTCTGCAAGATTACGAGCCTCACCATCGTTAAAGAGCCCACCTACTTATACGTTGTTCCAGCCGAGGACTACCGCAAACAACAGTTGTCTGATGCGACACTCAACCAGCAGGCGGAAGCGCTTGAGGACCTCAAACGGGAAGTGGTGAAGCTTGATAATGTCAATGCAAAGGAAATAAACGGCTCCATTCAGTCGTTGCTTTCCGCGCGCGGCAAGATCACTGTTGTCGACAGGAACAATGCGCTCATCATATTCGATACGCAACAAAACATCGACCAGATCAAGAGAACCATTAGGGAACTTGATGTCGAGACCGACCAGGTGTTCATCTCCTGCAAGATCATCGAAGTGAGTTCGGGCGTTGCGAAAGACCTCGGCATCGGGTGGGGCTATTTCGACAACCTCGGCGGCATGGCTGTCAGCGCGACCCACATGCCGGGCTTCACCGTTCCGGGCGAGCTGGATCGGCTGACTTTTGGGATTCTCGGGGCGGACAAGCTTTCGGCGACCCTCAGCTTGTTATTCCAAAATACCGGGGCCGAGGTCGTGGCCCAGCCGCAGATCACTACACTTGACAATAAGGAAGCAACCGTTTTCCTGGGGAGCCAGATCCCGATCCAGACGATGACGACTGCGGGGAGCAGCCCCACCACCCAGTTTGTGGGGGTCGCACCGACTATCACCATGGTCGATGCGGGCACCAACCTGATCGTTACCCCGCACGTCACGAGCGACAAGCGCATCATGCTGGCCCTCAGCTCCACCAAAAGTTCGTATACGCTCACGGGAACAGGGACCAACCCGATTATCAACAAGCAAAGCGCCCAGACCAATGTCGTAGTTTCGGACGGAGAAACAGTGGTGATCGCCGGGCTGACCAATAATGAAACCCAGACCGTTGACGAGGGCATTCCTGTTCTCAAGGACATCCCGCTCATTGGCAATTTATTCAAGCACACGAAGAAGACCGTTAATAAAGATGATTTGATGATTTTTGTTACCCCGCATATCATCGCAAAAAAGGTGGAGGCGGTGTCGGGAGTTTCCGCTTCCCCCGCTTTGAAGTAAGACTCGGGAGGATTTAGTTTAGGTGAGTCGCCCGAAAAGGGTCGTAGCGACTCCGGGCTCTACGCTTTCTGATTCCGGTTGAACCAGCCTAAGGCTGCTGGATCTCAACCTTCGCCGGAACTTTTCCCCTTTGTGAAAAAAGCAAACGATTTTTTCTTACCCTCCGGAGATAGTTGCTTTTTTTTGCGTCCGCGCTATTGACACCCCTGCCGAATATATTGTATACTCATTATCGAAAAAGCAGCACATATTGTGGTTCCCTCGATCAACCAGGATTCCCTCAATTGCTCAGGAAAGTTTCTTACCCCTTGTGCGCGCGTTCCATGAGTGTGCGCACCGTGCGCCACCTGCTTCAGAGTGCTCATCATACCCAGCACGGCCCCGAGGGCCCGGTCTTCCTCGGGCCATGTGTCAAGACTTTCAGGAGGTTTGGAAAATCATGATCTCCACGATTAGAAAGCGCGACGGCAAACTTGTTCCGTATGACAATTACAAAATCGCAAACGCTGTGTTCAAGGCGGCGGAGGCTGTTGGCGGGAAAGACTTCGGCCTTGCGCTCAACCTTGCAAAACAGGTTGAGCAAGCCATCGGAGCGAAGTTTCATTCGAATTCCATTCCCGCTGTCGAGGAGATTCAGGATCTGGTTGAAAAAGTTCTCATCGAAAACGGCCATGCGCGGGTGGCAAAGGCATTTATCCTCTACCGGGAGCAGCACAGGCGTGCGCGCACGACAAAGGACGTCCTCCTTGACATAGTGAACACCATGGACGGTTACCTAAAGCAGGAGGACTGGCGCGTCAATGAGAATTCAAATGTAAGCTATTCGCTTGGCGGGCTTATTCTATACAACAGCGGCGCCATCACCGCCAACTACTGGCTCGAAAACATCTATCCGCACGAGATTGCCGAAGCGCATCGAAACGGCGAGATACATCTCCATGATCTTTCGATGTTCTCGGGCTACTGCGCCGGATGGTCTCTGCGACAGCTTATTGCCGAAGGGCTCGGCGGTATAAAGGGAAAGATCTCGTCAAAGCCCCCCAAGCATCTTTCCACCCTTGTGCAACAGATGGTCAATTTCCTCGGCGTTCTTCAGAACGAATGGGCCGGCGCTCAGGCGTTTTCGTCGTTCGACACCTATTTGGCGCCGTTCGTGGGCTTCAACAAGATGTCGTTTGCCGAGGTAAAGCAATGCGTCCAATCGTTTGTCTTCGGCGTGAATACGCCGTCGCGCTGGGGCTCGCAGGCGCCCTTCACCAACATCACACTCGACTGGGTTGTGCCCGAAGACCTGAGGGAACAGCCGGCCATTGTGGGCGGCACAACCATTGATGCCGCCTACGGCGAATTCCAGAAAGAAATGGACATGGTGAACAAGGC